>Ga0123353_10005942_pt1 | contig 16149 bp, 9 predicted proteins | sample TergutLab28metaG_3_FD_92763 | JGI IMG/M metagenome (GOLD analysis project Ga0123353, IMG submission 92763) | Labiotermes labralis P3 segment gut microbial communities from Petit-Saut dam, French Guiana - Lab288 P3 | ecosystem: Host-associated > Arthropoda: Insects > Digestive system > Gut ... | reverse complement strand
TAAATCGATTGTTAATTTTATAAAAATCACGAAAAATAAATATTGACAGCCATGTTTTTGAAATTTTATTTAGGCATAAATATTTTTTTCAATTGAGTTTATCCGTATAAAAACCACTCCGTCCGCGTTTTTATAGTGCGTGGTAAATTTTTTACAATCGAATCTCATATATATTTTTAAAATCGCTGTTCCTTTTTTACAAAAAAAACTACCCATGAAGAAAAATATTATATATAATAAATAAAACCGGAATAGCGGTCGACCGACGCAGCTTGATTAATCTTCTTTCCTTTATTCTCGCGCCGCCATTCCTGTTTAAAACGCGAGGCCATTTCGCCCGCGTTTAATGAAGGCACATCGTACCCGTTTATATTTTTAGCAGGAAGGGACCGGCGTATGGCTCGCGTGATGTCTATGAGTGTGTGATAACGTCGCACGCAAGTTTGAACATTTTTTATTAAATAAGCAACAATACCGTCTCGTTTCTTTTCGCGTCGCAGACCAAAACGCGCAGGCGGAATTCATTTCCGCCGAGCACGAAACAGTGAGTTTCGAGCGCGCACTCCGCGAGGAACGAATCTGTTTCTTCACACAGCCAACTCGATGGTTAACGAAGCGCAGCGAGTTAACCATCGAATATCACGCGCAGGCGGAATTCATTTCCGCCGAGCACGAAACAGTGAGTTTCGAGCGCGCACTCCGCGAGGAACGAACCTGTTTCATCACACAGCACCTCGATGAACAATGAGCGCAGCGAATTGTTCATCGAAACTAATAATTGGAGGGACAAAAGTGCGATTATTTAAGAACGGATTCACACGAAGAACCGCGGCTTGTCTTATTATTGCGTTAATGCTCGCTTCCGCGCTGCAGATGTTATTCTTCGCGGCCGAGACGGACGGTTACGGGACGCTGTCGGTCGGCGACGGCTATGCGATCGGCGACGTGATCGTATTCGGGACGGTGCCGGATTTTAGCGATTACGGTTTGAAAGAGGACGGCGGCGACGCCGTGATACCGCCCGGCGCGGTCACGAACTACGTCAACGACGCGGGCACCAATAACGGCGCAGCCGGCTTGCCGCTCAAATGGCAGATCGTCGACATCGTCGACGGCGACAAGGTCGTGCTGCTGTGCACGGAAATCGTCAGCAACATGTGGAACATCACGAACTTCGCGCTCGGCAGGGAGAACACGGTCGATACCTTCTGGGCCAACTCGAACCTCCGCAAATTCTTGAACGGCGGCGTACACGACTTCGTGTTCGTCTATCCGGACGAGTACTGGATACCGGGCTGCGAGAGCGGCTATTCCTTGAACCACAAGGGCGGCGTGCTCGGCAAGGCCTTCACCGAGGAACAGCAGGACTTACTTCTCGCGTTCAACTACTCCGGCATCGCGGACATGAACGGCGTGACCGGCGACAAGGTCGTCGCGCCGTCGGTCGCGGAACTTGAGAAGTGGGCCGTGCGCGCGGGCGCGAACGTCAAAATGACGGCCAACTTAGTCGGCCACGCCTACGACAACATGTGGTACACCCGCACGCCGTCGGAGGCGCGCCCGAACAACAATATGTTCTTGGTCGCCGACGGCTTCGTCATCGAGCACAGGTACAACGGACAGCTGGACGGCTACGTCGCGAACCTCGGCGTGCGCCCGGCGATCATGCTCCCGCTCGATTACTTCGAGGACGGCGTCTCAGGCTACTCCGCCGGCGACACGATCGTCTTTGGCCGGGTCCCCGACTACTCCGACTACCTCCCCGGCGGCGGCGCTTACACCCCCGTGCATCCGGGTTTCGCGGATAATCCGCTCAACACCGGCGCGGCCAACCTTCCGCTCGAATGGCAGATCGTCGATGTCAAGGGCGACAACGTCGTGCTGCTGTGTAAGAGCGTGCTCTGCAACTCCTGGAATTTGACGAACTACTCCCACTACAGGAACAACACCGCCGAGACGTTCTGGGCCAACTCGAACCTCCGCAAATTCCTAAACGGCGGCGAATACACGTTCACGGACGTCGGCTGGCTGCTGCCGGCGAGCGACTGGTTCGCCGTCGACCACAAGGGCGGCATAGCGGACAAGGCGTTCAACGAAGAGGAGAAGGCGCTGCTCCGCGATTACACGTACGCCAACGCGACCGGCCTGAACGGGACGACCGACAAAGTCGCGCTCCCGTCGGCGGACGAAGTCGAAAAATGGGGCAACATCGACGGCGTGGACCTGAGGGCGAGGCTGATCGGCCCGAACACGGCTTCCGGCTGGTACACGAGGACGCCCGGCGCGAACATCAATTCGTCGTCGTATCAGGTCGACACGTTCGGGGCGCTGTTCGAAGGGCCGTTTAACGGCATGGACGGCTACCAGAGGGACAAGGGCCCGAGGCCCGTCATAATGCTGCCGCTGAGTTATTTCAAGGGCGGCGTCTATATCAAGGACTACGAAGGCGGCGGCGACGACGCCGAGATCGAATACGGTTTTGCTTCGGAATACGACTGGGACGGTTTCGCCACGGACGGTTCCGGCAGGATGATGAAGGACGACCCGCGCGTCGTCATCTTCGACGACTTCAGCGACTACAACGGCGTCCGCACGACGCACATCCCGAACGAGAACGGCTGGAACTCGTTCGTACCGAGGAGATGGATCGCGACCGGCAACGTCCCGACCGAGCTCGACGCGAACGAAAAATTTTCCGGCGACTACAGCATAAAATTCCCGGCGCGGGCCAACACCTCGGTCGAACAGGCGGCCGGCCTGCAGATGTGGGTCGATACGCGCGGCCTGAGGGGCGACCGGATGAACGAGGAGCCGATGTCGGCCGTCGGCAACTACAGGCCCAACACAGCCAACGGCATGATGACGCTGACCACGAACGTCAACCACCGCGAGGGCGGGTTCGAGGAGCTCTACGGCAGGTTCATGGTCAAATACGCCGACAACTTCAATTTCAGCCAGAACGCGCATAACGGAATGGGCTTCAGCGGCGGCTACACCAACCGCCCGGACGGCGGCGGCACGACGATAACCCCGCCTCCGGGGACGCCGCCGGGCGGCCATCCGGGCAGCCAGGCAGGCTACAGGTCCAACGGGTACGACCGCTGGATGGCCGGGCTCGAACCGGAGCACGGTGAATTGAATATCTATTATTACGGCGCGGAACAGGTGGGCGCTACCGGCAACCACATGTACTCGACCGGCGAGGTAGTGCCGTCGACCGGCGGCGACAACACGAGGCCCGTGAACAGGATCGACGGCGTGAACGACTTCACCGCGCTCCCGAGCTACCGGCCGAAGGCCGGCGTCTGGAACTGCGTGGAGCTGCACGTGAAGCTGAACACCGTACACTCGAACGGCACGTCCAACCCGCCGAACAGCTGGTGGGCGCAGTATCCGCTCGGCCCGGCCGCCGCGCCGCCCGACTGCAGCTACGAGGCCGACGGCGAGCTCACGGTGTGGGTCGACGGGCAGGTCGTCTTGAAGTACACGGACGTCGTGTTCCGCTACACCGACACGATGATCATCGACATCTTCTCTTTCTCGCTTTATTTCCATTCGAACACAGGCAATAACGAGGCGACGTGCGTGTGGTACGACAACGTCGTCGTGGCGACCGAGTACATCGGCCCGGTCAACACGGAGAACGAGCAGAACACGAATTCCGCCGTGGTCTCCTACGACGCGAACGGCGGCACGGGCTCGATGAGTAACGTCGTCGTCACGCTGGGCGACGACCACATCGTCAAGCCGAACGGCTTCGAAAACGAGGGCTTCGACTTCGTGGGCTGGAACACGCAGTCCGACGGGAGCGGAGAAGCTTACGCCGCGGGCGCGACGATACCCGGCGTGCAGTCCGACATAAAACTCTACGCGCAATGGAAACCCAGTTCCGGCACCGTCGGCAGCGAGGTCGAGTTCGGCTCGTACGGCGGCGTCCCGATGGAATGGGTGATCATGAGCGACAACGGCGACTCGTACACGCTGTTGAATAAATACGTCCTCGAGACGCGGCAGTTCCACGCGTGGACCACGTTGCCCGAGGTCCCGTGGATCGGCAGCCCGCTGGAGTCGTACTTAAACGGCGGCTTCTATGCGGCGAACTTCACGGAGGACGAAAAAGATTCCATCGTCTCCTACGACGGGCGCGCAAATAATTTCGTGACGATCCCGTCCGGCGACGAGGTGCTCGGCTGGTGGGGCGGCCTTCCGACGTCGAAGGGCATAGTCGGACGGCAGGTAACATTCCCGAACGGGGCCGGGTCCGACGGCGAGCCGTACGCGCACTGGTGGCTCAGGGTCGAGCCGGTCATGCCGACGGACGGCAACAGCAACAGCCGAGCCGACAACTGCGTCGAGTTCAGATGGAACGCCAACGGCGAGTTCGGGCGGCATCAGGTGCACAGCACCTCCGCGGTGCGTCCGCTTATCAAAGTCGACAAGGTGTTCTTCGACGGCGCGCCCACGTTCAACATCATCTACAACGCGAACGGCGGAACCGGCGTCATGGCGATGGACGTCGTGGAGCAGGGCGCGGACTATACGATCAAGGCCAACGCCTTCACGCGCCATTCCTATACCTTCACCGGCTGGAACACGGCCGCCGACGGGAGCGGGACGGCTTACGCGGCAGGCGGCGAGATTATAGGCGTGTCGGCCAACGTCACCCTCTTCGCGATGTGGAGGGAGAACGACAAGCTGCCCGAAGGGACGCTTGAGTTCGGGACGTTCGGCGGCGAGCCGATCGAATGGATCTACGTCGACCAGGACGAATCGTCCTATACGCTGATCAGCAAGTACCTGCTCGAACGCAGGCAGTTCCACAGCAACAACGGCAGCCGCGCCAGCTGGATCGGCACCGACATCTATAACTATCTCAACTCCTCGTTCTATTTAGACAGCTTCAACCCCGAGGAGCGGAGCATGATCAAGAGCTATGACGGCTCGGCAAATTATTTCGTGCATCTGGCGTCGAAGGCCGAGGCGACGGCGTGGTTCGCAACCAACACGCTGCGCATCGGCTACATGAGGCCGGGCGTGCATCCGCCGTATCCGGTGGCGTGGTTCACGAGCTCGATAGCGTCCGACGTGCTGATGGGGAACGACCCGCGCGACTGGTGCCACTGGAGAGTCGAGAACGCCATGTGGGGTATGCAGTTCGCCGGCGACTTCGGCTTCACCAACAACGACTCCTTTAACGCGTCGGGCCAGGGCGGCAACACCAACCTCGGCTCCGGCGTGGGCGTGGACGCGGCTTACGACGGCGGCGTGCGCCCGGTCATAAAGATCGCGAAGTCCGCCGATACCGGCGCGACGCTGACAGTCGTGCCCGCGAGCGCATCTGTGGAGCAGGGCGCGAGCCGTCAGTTCGCCGTGACCGGCTTGCCCTCGGCCCCGATACTTCCGAGGCCGGGCATCCCCGGCGCGACCGTGCCGGGCTCTATAACCGTCGCATGGGGCGACTCCCTGCGCGTGCCGGTCAACGGCGAATGGGGCAACGCGTTCGATTTGGGCGCGAACTTCACACCCGGTTCGGCGTTGATCTTCTACTACACGTCCGATAACGATCTGGATTATATCAAAGACCACATACGGTTCGTCGTGATGGGCGGCTTCGGCGGCGACTGGGGCAGTAACCAGGTCGCGATCGACTGGAACGCGGGCGGAAGCTTCTTCCAGATCCACTACGACGACTTCGCGGCGTTTATTGGCACGGACGACTTCACAACGGCCGGCATCGGGCCGATGCAGCTGCTCGTGATCAACGGCGGCGCGGGCGACATGTCCGAGCCGTTCATCGTGACCTCGGCGCAGATCGGCGCGGCGATTGTAACCGTACCCGTGTCCGTGGACTGGTCTGTTTCGGGCGGCGCGAGCGCGGCGACGGCGATCGACGCAAGCGGCCTGCTGACTGTCGCGGAAGATGAATCGGCCGCGGAGCTTACCGTCAAGGCCGAAGTCGCCGGCGACCCGTCAGTGTTCGGCACGGCGGCCGTGACCGTCGTTAAGAAATACGAGCCGCCGTCTGAGGGCTTCGCCGCAAACTACCTGTGGGACGGCTTCGCGGCGGACGGCAGCGGCCAGAAGATGAAGGACGACCCGCGCATCATCATAATGGATAACTTCAGCGACTACGAGAACGGGCGCTTGAAGGACCACGCCAAAGGCGGCGGCGACATAACGCCGAGGCGCTGGATCGGCAAGGGGTTCACCTCGCTCACCTCTAACGAGAGCTTCACCGGCAACTACAGCGTGCAGATTGACGCGCCTCCGGGCACGACCGGCGGCGGCATATCGCAGTGGATCGACTCGCGCGCATTGCGCGGCGAGCGCATGAACGACGAGCCGTACACCGCGAGCGGCAAGAACGTCGCGGGCATACCCGACGGCGGCATCCCGACGTACGACGTGAACCACAAGGAGGGCGGCTACGAGGAGGTCTACTTCCGGGCGATGGTCAAGTACTCCGAGGGCTGGGAACTGTACGCGCATAACGGCATACACATCGAGGGCGGCAACACCTGCAGGCCGAACCCCGGCCGCGGCGGCGGCCCGTCGAACCCCGGCAGCTCGGCCGGCTACAGGTCGAACGGCTACGATATACTCGTGCTCGGCCTCGAACCCGAATACACGTCCAAGATCCCCGGCGTCGGACGTCCCGGCGCGCTTAACGTCTACTACTACGGGCCCGAACAATTGGGCGCGAACGGCAACCACATGTTCGGCAACGGACTCGTCTACGGCTCCACCGGCAACGACAACAACCACTCGCTGTCGCGCACGGACGGCGTGAACGGCTTCGTGTCGCACGAGCCGGAACGCGTGCCGGTCGGCGAATGGTACTGCATGGAATACCACATCAAGCTGAACACCGTCATCGACCCCGGCACGTCGCCGAAGCCGAACCAGTGGCCGCAAGCGCCGCTAAACGGCGACAACGGCCCGCAGCCGCAGCCGGACGACTGCATAATCGAGCGCGACGGCGTGCTCGAGGCGTGGGTCAACGGCGTGAAGGTGATGGAGTATAACGACGTCGTGTTCCGCTACACCGACACGGTGATATTAGACTTCTTAGACATCACGACGTACATACACGGCAACACGACGCCGAACACCTACCACGTCTGGTACGACAACATCGTGCTCGCGACGGAGCGCGTCGGAATGGTCAACCTTCAGGGCGCAGACCCGGATTGGCGCGACCCGAGCACTCTGCCCGACCCGACCGAGCCGGTCGAGGAACTGCAGCCGGTGATCGTATCGGGCCTTGCGACGGAAGTCGCCAGAGGCGCGTCGCAGCAGTTCTCGGCTTGCTACCTGCCGGAAGAAGACCAGTCCGCGTCGAGCCTGAGCAGGAGCCTGTACGTCACGACGAACCTGCCGGAACAGCGCGACTACAAGCTGACGATCAACACCGCGCTGACCGACAACGACGACTATCCGTGGAACGACCTGACGTCCGAAATGCTGTTCAACGGCTGCCACGGCCATAACATGGATATGGGCCAATATTGGAACTCGAGCGAGAAGGTGCTGAGAGTCTACTACGACTCGCCGTACGACCTCGCGCGCACGAAGGAGTATTTGAAATTCTTCGGGTTCAACCCGTTCCGGTACGGAGACATCTACGACACGAACCTGCGCCCCGAATTCGTGATCCCGATAACCAAATGGGACGAGAACAACGGCTGGTTCGAGCTGTCCTACGCGGAGGTGCTCGCGCACGTCGGCAAGGCGAACCTGAACGCCGGCTCGAGTCCGTTGAACGACGCGTACAACCTGACCGGCCCGAACCTCGGCCGCTACCAGTTCGCGATCTCTATCTACAACCCGGACGGCGACTTCACGATAGGCGACCTGCCGGTACTCCCGAAAGATATGCGACTCGAATACGCGGCGATCGCACCCGAGCCGATCGTGTGGTTCGTCGAGGGCAACTACAGCGCGAATACCACGATCAGCAACACCGGCCTGCTCACGGTGGGCGCTGACGAGACGGCCGAAGAGCTGACCGTCAAGGCGGCGCTAATGTCCGACTTCACCGTCTTCGGTACGTTCGAGCTGACGGTAGTCGACGCGCCCGAGGTGCCGGTCGACAAGTCCGCGTTAGAAAGCCTGCTCTACGACGAGGACGACGGCGCGTTCGCGTTCGCCGACGCGGCCTGCGCGATGTACCCGGGCGTCGTCCCGGCGAGCGCCGAGTACGCGATGTTCCTTGGCGCGATAGCCGACGCCGAGATGGTCTTCAACTCCGACGACGCGACGCAGGACGATATCGACGCGGCGTACGACGCGCTGTACGAAGCGCTGGCGGCGTTTGAGGCGTGGGTCGGCGGGATCGTGATCGAAGTGAAACTGACCAACGTATCGAACGCGAAATACGTGAGCATCATCGAAACTTCCAAGAACAGCCGCGTATGGGAGCTGACATTCACCGTAACGCTTTCGTATTCGGACGGATCGTCCAAGCAGGCGAAATACACCATTAGCTTGAACGGCAATAACGCGAACTTAGACGGTAAATACGTCTTCGGGGCCGGTCATGACCTCGGAGGATATACGCTCGTCTACGACATCAAGGGGAACGGCTCGAACATAAAGGATTTCCGGATCATCCGGTGACGGCGGACCGACGAGGATTCGCAGGGCGGGAATTTGTTAAAAAATAATCGTTAAAACGGAAACCCGTAAGCGAAAGCAAACAAGAATTATTTCGCGGCGTCGTAAAGTCGAAACGTTTAACAAATCAATAAGTATTAAAAAAAATACCGGGCGTATACCCGGTATTTTTTTCGCTCCGGCGGGGGCCGGCGTGATGCCGCGCGCACCCCACCGGGATCGAACCGGCGACCTTCAACTTCGGAGGCTGACGCTCTATCCAGCTGAGCTAAGGGTGCGTAAAAACATATGGCGCATTATATTTTACGGCGCGCGGCGTGTCAAATTCGCCGCGCGTCGTTAGACTTTTTTTCGGCTCGCGCGTATAATGACCGCATCGTGTTTATTGTCTCACCAATCAAGAACCGCATGCAGATTTAAAATAAAATTAACAATGAATGATTATGAGTTATTCATCGGATACATGATTAAAACCGTTTCCGGAGGGGAGGAAAGCAAATGAAGGAAGAAAAGTTGAAATCGGCCGTCCCCGTGTATCTTCTCGGGCTGACGTGGCTCGCGTACTCGCTGTTTCTGCCGCTGTGCAGGCTGACGGACGCGTTCGCGGCGCTGCTGTTGTCGCTGGCGGTCTTTTTGGTCTCCTCGAGGCTTTTTAACAGGAGCGCCGACGCGGCGGAAAGCGGCCTCGCGTCCGTAAAGATCAAGACCGGCGACGCCGAAAAAGACGCGCTGTTAGAGACCGTAAAGGGATATATGATCAGGCTGGACAAAACGGCCGCGTCTGTGACGGAAGAGCCGATGGCCGGGCATATCGGGGGGCTGCGTGAATCGAGCCGCGCGATATTCGAATTCATAATGAAAAATTCGGTCGATACGCGGCAGGTAAGAAATTTCACCGACTACTATTTTCCGACCGCGCTCAAATTCATCGAATCGTACGCCGAGCTGTCCCCGCATACCGCGGCGGGCGGCAACGTCGCGGAGACGAAGAATAAAATAATCGGCGTGATGGGCGCGATCTCGGCGGCCTTCGACAAGCAGCTCGACAATCTCTACGAGGACAAGGCGCTCGATATACGGACCGACATCGAGGTATTAAAGAACATGCTCAAGGCCGAGGGTCTCGGCGATTCCGATACGGCGGGGGGCGGCGCGCAATGAAAAAAAATATACTGTACGATAAAAAAATCGCTTGGATAACGGCGCTGATACTGATCGCCGTCTCGCTCGTCGTCGGGCGCGTCAAGTCGTCCGTCAAGACGTCCGGCTCCGGCGCCGTACCGCAGTATACCGAGGAATTCTACGTCAACGATTACGCCGGCGTGCTGTCGAATACCACTGTAAACTACATGCTCGGCATGAGCGGGGACCTGTGCGTGCAGACCGGCGCGGAGTTCGTGGTCGTGACGATCGACGGCACGGGCAAAAAAGCGATAGATAAATACGCCGAATCGCTGTTCAACGAATGGCGGCTCGGCGACCCGAAATTGAATAACGGAATGCTGCTGCTGCTCGCGATCGGGGACGACGATTACTACGCCCTGCAGGGCACGGGCCTCAGGGCGGCGCTCGACGACAGGCGGCTCGGGGAACTGTTGGACGCCTATTTAGAACCGGATTTCGCCGCCAGGCGCTACGACGCGGGAGTCAGGAAGATCTACGACGCGATCTACCGCGAATTTGAAGCGATATACGGGATCGCCGCGCCGCCGGCCTCGGGGTATCTTCCGGCCGGAGCCGTGGTCCGCGAGACGTATCCGAGCTGGCAGTACGATTACTATTACGGGAACGGAGGAGTGGGAATGGGCCTGGTAATTTTTGTTTTCATCGCCGTTTTGTTTTTAATCGCGATTTCGTCCGGCCGGAGGGGACGCGTCTATTACGGGCGTCCGCGCGGCTGGTTCTTCAATCCGTTCTTCGGGCCGCGCATATGGCGCGGTGGATACCACCGCCATCACCATCACGGGCATCATCATATGGCCCCGAGGCCTCCCGCGCCCGGCATGAGGCCGCACGGTAATCCCGGGGCCGGCAGGAGCGCCGGCGGATTCGGAGGCGGGATCGGCCGTATCGGCGGCGGCGGGATGTCGAGCGGAGGCGGAGCGGGCCGTACCGGCGGGATCGGAGGCGGGATCGGCCGTATCGGCGGCGGAGGCATGTCGCGCGGCGGCGGAATGTCCCGAGGCGGCGGAGGCATGTCGCGCGGCGGAGGAGCGGGCCGCAGATAATATGGCCCGTCTGTATCCGGTCCTGTTCGAACCGATATACAAAGAAATGGTCTGGGGCGGACGCAGGCTCGAAAGATTCGGGCGCGCCCTCCCATACGAACGCACCGGCGAAAGTTGGGACGTCTCCTGCCGTGAAAACGAAATGGGCGTCGTGAGAAACGGCGCGCATAAAGGCGAGACGTTCATCGACTTGATAAATACCGACAGAATAGGAATCCTCGGCGCGAAGCACGCGAACGCCGGGGATTTTCCGCTGCTCGTAAAAATAATCGACGCCCGCGACCGCCTTTCGGTGCAGGTGCATCCGCACGACGCGTACGCGCGCGAGCACGACGGCTATCCGTTCGGGAAGAACGAGATGTGGTACGTGCTCGAGGCCCCGGAGGACGGTTATCTGATCATCGGCCTGAAAGAAGGGGTCGAACGGCGGGCGTTCACGCGGGCGCTGGAGTCCGGGGAGGGCGTCGAGGATTACTTAAACAAACTGTACGTAAGTCGCGGCGACGCGGTGGACATACCGGCGGGACTGATCCACGCGATCGGCGGGGGGATAATGATCGCGGAGATACAGCAGAACTCGGACCTCACATACAGGGTCTACGACTACGGACGCAGAGGGATCGACGGGAAGCCGCGCGCGCTCCAGATCGAGAAGGCGTTGGGCGTGATAGATTTCGATCATGCGGTCCCGACGGGCAAAGCGGCCGGGCGCGTCGTCGGTGACTGCGGCCGCGCGAGGATAACGGAATACGTGAACAATCCGTTTTTTTGCGTCGAAAAATATGAGGTCGCGGACGAATACGGCGAGTGTTCCGACGCCTCGGGGTTCCACGTCTTCACATGCGTCGGCGGCCGCGCGGAGATAGTAGCGGACGGCGAAGTGACGCGCGTAGATTACTGCGATTCCGTGTTCATCCCGGCGGCGCTGGGCGATTATATTATTAAAGGCCCGTGCGAGCTGCTGAAGAGCCGCGCGACGTAAGTTAAACGGAACAAATTACTTTTTCGCGGCTAATTCGGTTAATAACGAACACAGCGATTCTTTCATTAGATGATTAAATAATATTTTTAATCTCCTCGGCCAACTCCGCGACGTACTGTGCCATCGTCTTGTCCGCCGCGCCGATTATCTTAGCGTTGCATTTCGAGACCGGGACGAGCAGTTTCAGCGCCGGGCTCTCGGACACGGCGGCGGCCATCGCGGCGCTGATCTCGCCGTGCATCGCGCCCGACAGGCAGATGCCGAGCGGCCCGAGTATCAAATCGGCGGACCTGCAGTTGAATATCACCGCGTTCTCGCCGGTCGCGCCTACGTTCGCGCCGGCCCTGAGCATCGCGGCCGTGGCGGCGGCGTTCGTGCCGACGGCGGTGATCTCCGCGTCGGGCCGCTCTTTTCTTAACTGCTCGATGATATTTTTTCCGAGCCCGCCTCCCTGCCCGTCGATCACGATGATTTTATTTCGCGCCATCGCCGTGCACCTCCGTTCGTCACATCCGATTTTATCATTCCTTCGGCCCGCGTTCAACGCGCGCCGCGCCGTCACGCGCGAATGTTTTTTTCTTCCGTTTGTGATATATTTACACCGAAATAGCTCGGGGGTGAACGTTATGACGGGTAAAGAGATCATACTGCGGCTGATGGAACGCCGCGAACCGCCGCGTTTCGGCATGGATTTTTCAAACGGCGTCACGGATTTCACCGGCGCGCGGATCATGAAGCCGGTCTTCCGCTATGAGGCGCGGCTCGCGGAATGGGCCCGTCACCCAGAGCTGCTCGGCCGGCTCGGGAGCTTCGCGGGCGAGGTGCGGTTAAACGAGTTCGGCGACATCTACGGGCGGCTGCGCGGGGAGACGGGCGGCGAGTGCGTGAGGGGATGCCTCGAGGGCGACTGGGGGTTGTTGGACGGCTACCGCTTCCCGGATTACGACCCGGAATATGAAAAAGAGATCAGGGCGATGGATTTTAAGGCTAACGATAAATTCGCGATCGGCTACTTGCCGTTCGCTATTTTTTCGCGGTTCCGCGACTCGAGGCGGATGGAGAACGCGCTGGCCGACACGCTGCTCGAACCGGAGAACGTCGCGGCGCTGATGCGGATGGAGCGTGAGGCGCTTGTCGCCGCGGTCGACAGCGCGGCTCTGCTCGGGTTCGACGCGGTCATGTTCGCGGACGACCTCGGCACGCAGAAGGCGCTGTTCTTAAACCCCGCGACGTTTCGGGAAATATTTAAACCGGTGTACGCCGCGGTGGCCGGCGAGGCGCACGCGCGCGGGCTGAAGTTTATAATGCATTCCTGCGGCATGATTTACGAGGTCATCCCGGATCTGATCGAGGCCGGTATCGACTGCTTCCAGTTCGACCAGCCGGAGCTCTACGGCAGCGAACGGCTCGCGAAGGAGTTCGGGAACAGGGCGACGTTTTATTCGCCGGTAGACATCCAAAAAATCATGCCGACCGGCGACCGCGAGACGATCGAGCGGGGCGCGCTCACGATGATGGACAACTTCCGCAGGCACTGCGGCGGCGGGCTCATTATAAACGATTACGGGAGCTGGAAGGACCTGCACGTGGAGGAAGAATGGGCGCAGTGGGCGCGCGACGCGGTGATCGCAAACGCGGCGCTGTAATCACTTTATGATTGGGGATCGGTATGGACTACAAAAAGATCGCACTCGACGCGCACTACAGATGGAGGGGCAAGATAGAGATCACGCCCAGGGCGGGCGTCTCGACGAACGAGGAGCTCGCCGTCGCGTACACGCCGGGCGTCGCCGAGGCTTGCCTCGCGATTAAGGAGAACAAAGACCTGTCGTACCGGCTCACGCGCAGATGGAACACCGTCGCGGTCGTGACCGACGGCTCGGCTGTGCTCGGCCTGGGCGACATCGGCCCGGAGGCGGGGATCCCCGTGATGGAGGGCAAGTGCGTGCTGTTCAAGGAGTTCGGCGGGATCGACGCGATACCGCTCTGCATCCGCTCGAAGGATACGGGCGAGATCGTGCGCACGATAAGCCTGCTCGCGGGCGGCTTCGGGGGGATAAATCTGGAGGATATCGCGTCGCCGAGATGCTTCGAAATCGAATCCAAGCTAAAGGAATGCTGCGACATACCGGTCTTCCATGACGACCAGCACGGGACCGCCGTCGTCGCGCTGGCCGGGCTGATAAACGCGATGAAGATCGTGAACAAGAGGGCGGAGGACTCGTACGCCGTGATCTCCGGCGCGGGGGCCGCCGGCGCGGCAGTCGCGAGGTTGATGCAAAAGTTCGGGTTCTCGGATATCGTGCTTTTAAATTCGAAAGGCGCGATCACCGCCGACGAGAGCTACGCGAACGAGAGCTACGCGCTGCTTTCCAAAACGACGAACCCGAAAAGACGGCGCGGCAAGCTCGCCGACGTGATGCGCGGCGCGGACATCTTCATCGGGCTCTCGGCGCCGGGCATCGTAACGGAGGACATGGTGCGCTCGATGAACGGCGACGCGATCGTGTTCGCGATGAGTAACCCGGTGCCGGAGATCATGCCGGAGCTCGCGAAAAACGCCGGGGCGAGAATCGTAGCGACCGGACGTTCGGATTTTCCGAACCAGATAAATAACGTATTGGCTTTTCCGGGCATCTTCCGGGGCGCGCTCGACGTGCGCGCGTCGGACATAAACGAGGCGATGAAGCTCACCGCGGCGCACGCGCTGGCGGAGGACGTGGCGGATAACGAATTGAACGGCGAATACATCATACCGTCCGCGTTCAACAGGAGCGTCGTCGCGGCGATGGCGGCGGCGGTCGGCCGCGCGGCTATAGTGAGCGGGGTCGCGCGTGAGGACGAATCGTTTATCGACCGGGAGGTGTACGGTTGGAAAGTATAATCAAAAACGCCGGCCTCGCCGGGAGCGGAAAGCAAAAAATAGAATGGGCGCGCAGGAACATGCCGCTCTGCATGAGCCTCGAGGAGGAGTTTAAACGGGAGAAGCCGTTTAACGGGATGAAGCTGACCGTTTCGGTGCATCTCGAGGCCAAGACGGCGTATCTGGCGAAGGTGCTCGCGGCCGGAGGCGCTGTGGTCGCCGCGACCGGCTCGAACCCGCTCTCGACGCAGGACGACGTAGCGGCGGGGCTGGCCGCGGACGGGATCGGCGTCTTCGCGTGGCACGGCGCGACCGCCGAGGAGTACGCGGGCCATATCGAGGCCGCGCTGTCGCACGGGCCGAATCTGATCATCGACGACGGCGGCGACCTCGCGCGAATGATGCACACGAAACGGAGCGATCTGATACCAAACGTGATCGGCGGCTGCGAGGAGACGACTACCGGCGTGCTGCGCTTGAAGGCGATGGAGCGCGAAGGCGTTTTAAAATTCCCGATGGTCGCGGTCAACGACGCGCAGTGCAAGTTTTTATTCGACAACCGCTACGGCACCGGGCAGTCGGTCTGGGACGGCGTCAACCGCACGACGAACTTAATAGCCGCCGGGAAGCGCGTAGTGATCGCCGGCTACGGCTGGTGCGGGAAAGGCGTCGCGTTGCGCGCGAAAGGACTGGGCGCTAAGGTTATCGTCACGGAGATCGACCCGATCAAGTCGATCGAGGCCGTGATGGACGGGTTCGACGTGATGAAGATGGACGACGCCGCGCGCGTGGGGGACTTGTTCATCACCGTGACAGGCTGCCGGCGCGTCATCTATGACGACCACTTCAAGGTGATGAAGGACGGCGCGGTCATGTGCAACGCCGGGCATTTCGACGTAGAGGTGTACATGCCGGAACTGAGAGAAATGGCCGTCGAGACGGCGGAGCGGCGCAACAACATAACCGGTTATAAAATGCCGGACGGGCGCTGGCTCAATGTGCTCGCCATGGGGCGGTTGGTCAACCTCGCGGCCGGCGACGGGCACCCGGCGGAGATAATGGACCTAAGTTTCGCGCTGCAGGCGCTGTGCGCGGAATATATCGCGAAGAACGGCGCGTCGCTTAAACCGTCGGTCGTCGGCGTGCCGGAGCATATCGACAGGCGCGTCGCGGACATGCGGCTTAAAGCGTGGAACATCACGATAGATACGCTCACCGACGAACAGAAGGAGTATCTGGCGGGCTGGGCGTGATATGAAAAAAATTTTCGGGCCGCGGTTTTTACTCGCCGCGGCTCTTTTTTTATCGGCCGGGTTATGTTAAAATCCGTTTGACGATGGAGGTGCGTGCATGGGGGTTCTCGAACGACTGCGGCCGGAGGCCGTGTTCAATTTTTTTGAGGCCGTGAGCGGGATACCGAGAGGGTCCGGCGACGAAAAAAAGTTGAGCGATTATATATT
>Ga0123353_10005941_pt1 | contig 16150 bp, 24 predicted proteins | sample TergutLab28metaG_3_FD_92763 | JGI IMG/M metagenome (GOLD analysis project Ga0123353, IMG submission 92763) | Labiotermes labralis P3 segment gut microbial communities from Petit-Saut dam, French Guiana - Lab288 P3 | ecosystem: Host-associated > Arthropoda: Insects > Digestive system > Gut ... | reverse complement strand
CAGCAGCATCAGCCCAGAAATGGTTGGTCGCACCATCGCCGTTCACAACGGCAAAGTCCACGTCCCAGTTTATATCTCCGAGAATATGGTTGGTCACAAACTTGGCGAATTTTCCCCCACTCGTAAATTCAGGAAGCACGGCGGCAAAAAAGCCGCTGAGGCCGCCGCCGCGAAAGGGAAATCATGATAAAAACCGCCCACGCATATATCAAGGGTATTGATAGCCAGCCCCGCAAGGTTTCGGTCGTAGCCGCACTGGTACGTGACCGCTATGTCGCCGACGCCATCATTATCCTCGAGCACACCCCACGCCGCGCCGCCCTTGCCGTCAAAAAAGCTGTCGAATCCGCCAAGGCCAACTTGCTCAATAATCACAGTATCGACGCCAAAACCATTGCCATTTCTCGCATTTCCGTTTCCGCCGGCACCCGCATTCGTCGCTACAAACCTGCCTCTCGCGGCCGCGCCCTCCCATTCGAGAAAATCAGTTCTAACATTTTCGTTGAGGTGGTCGGAGAAGAAAAGTCTAGAAAGAAGGCTTCTGACGCAAAGCTTGCGCAGACGGATTCTTCTCAGACTATCCGCAGTCACGACGAGGACTTAGCGACGAGGCCTGTAACGACAAGCCCGAGGAGCGTGTCTGAGAAGAAAACGTCTAGCAAGAAACCAGCGTCGAAGCCTCGGCAGCCCAAAAAGGAAAGGAGTTAATTATGGGACAAAAAGTTAACCCAATTAGTTATCGTTTGCAAGTCAGCAAAAACTGGAGCAGTAAATGGTTTTCACGCAAAAGCGACTTCAAAAAATGGCTGATCGAAGACGTCAAAATTCGCGAACTGATCGAAAAACGTTTCAATTCTCGCCCCACCATCTCCCGTATCAACATTGAGCGTTCACCGAATCTTACCACAATCGTCATCCAGACTGCCAAAGCCGGCGCCGTCATTGGCAAGCAAGGCTCTGGCATCAACGAGCTCAAAAGACAACTTGAAAAGCTCACCAACGGCCCCATCCGCGTCAATGTTGAAGAAGTCAAAAAACCCGAACTTAGCGCCAAGCTCGTCGCCGAAAATATCGGCTTCCAACTGGGCAAGCGCATGAATTTCCGTCGTGCCGTCAAAATGGCATCGGCCAACACTATGAACGCTGGCGCCAAAGGCGTGCGTATCGAAGTTGCCGGTCGCCTCAATGGTGCCGAAATGTCCCGTCGCGAAAAATTCATCGAAGGCTCCGTGCCTCTCCACACCTTGCGCGCCGACATCGATTTCCACGTCCATCACGCTCAGACTATCGCCGGTATTATTGGTGTCAAAGTCTGGATTTACAAGGGAGAGAAATAAAATGGCTACCCTCGTAAAACCACGCAAAGAAGCTCACCGCAAAGTCCGCAAAGGCAAAAATAACGGTGTTGCCACTCGTTGCAACGTCGTCAGTTTTGGCCAGTGGGGCCTGATGAGCCTCGATAACGAACGCATCAACGGTCGCCAAATCGAGGCTGCCCGCCAAGCCATCACTCGCTATGTCAAGCGTGGCGGTAAAGTTTGGATTCGCATTTTCCCACACATTCCCGTCAGCAAAAAACCGCTCGACGTCAAAATGGGCAGCGGCAAAGGCGAACCTCAATTCCACGTTGCCAAGGTCAAAGCCGGCACCGTCATGTTTGAAATTGCAGACGTCACTGACGAGCAAGCCCGCGAAGCTTTCCGTCTCGCCTCCCACAAACTTCCCGTCCGCACGCGCACCATCAAGAAAGAGGAGTTCTAATCATGGCCGACCAAAAAACTGACAAAAAAGTCACCAAGAAGACCACTAAGAAAGTCGAAGCCGTCAAAAGTTTCCCCCTGCCTGAGCAGCTAACTGCCAAGCGCGCTGAACTGCTCACTGCTCAGCAAGGCCTCGGCTCCACTCTATCAAATCCCCACGCTATCAAAGTCATCAAGAAAGACATCGCCCGTATTCTTACAAAAATTAACGCCACGAAAGGGAAAAAATAACATGGCACGCACTCTACAAGGAATCGTGGTTAGCGACAAACGTGATAAGACCATTACCGTGGCTACCACTTCTCGCCAAACCCATCCCGTCTACAAAAAACAATTCACCGTCACTCGCAAATATTCCGCGCATGACGAAAAGAACACCGCAGTCGTTGGCGACAAAGTCATCATCGCCGAACACCGCCCCTTCAGCAAAACTAAAACCTGGAATCTAATCGAAATCGTCGAAAAATCCAAAGGCAAAGTCGAGCTGAAAGAAGGCGTAATCTCTGAGGTGAAGACTGAAGATGAAAAACCTGCAAAGGTAGCTGAACGTAGTCCTGAAGTGGCTGTCGAAGGAAAAGTTGATCGAGCGACTCCTTCTCGAACTACTAAGGGGGCGAAGGCTGCGGACACAACCTCCGAAGAACGTACGCAATCAATAACGATTGATGCGTCGAAGAAAGGGCGTCGCCCTGTAACGACAGGAGCGGCCCCATCTGTTTCTAAGGAGGTTGTGTCGAAGCCTTCGAAGAAGTCGTCTAAGAAGGAGACTAAGAAATGATTCAACAAGAATCTCGACTAAAAGTCGCCGACAACTCTGGCGCCAAACAACTCGGAGTCATCCGCGTTCTCGGCGGCACTCGCGCCCGCTACGCCCGCGTCGGCGACATCGTCACCGCCAGCGTCAAGGAAGCCTCTCCCACCGGTCAGGTCAAGAAAAAGACCATCGTCCGCGCCGTCATCGTCCGCACTCGCGACCAAATCCGTCGCCCCGACGGCTCCACCATCTGCTTCGACGACAACGCCGCCGTGCTAGTCAATGACGACAAAACCCCAAGAGGCACTCGCGTCTTCGGACCCGTCCCGCGCGAACTGCGCGAGCTCGGTTTTGCCAAAATTATCAGCCTTGCGCCGGAGGTACTCTAATGAAACAGCATATCAAGACCGGCGACACCGTGAAAATTATCACCGGTAGCCACAAAGGCAAGACTGGCAAAGTGCTCAAAGTCGCTCCCGCCGAGAACAAAGTTTTCGTCGAAGGCATCGGCTCCCGCACCCGCCACATGAAGGCTACTCAATTCCAAAAAGCCGGTAAAAAAGACATCCACACCGGGATACACATCTCAAACTTGCGCTTGGAAAAGGGCAAAACGCAGCCCAAGAATAAGGAGAAAACATCATGAACACTCCACGACTAAAAGAACTCTACAACAAGGAAATCCGTCCCCAGCTCAAAAAAGAGCTCAAACTGGATAATATTAACCAGGCTCCAGAGTTGGAAAAAATTATTGTCAGCAGTGGCGTCGGCAAAAAACGCGAAGACAAGCGCTTCGTTGAGACCGTACAGCTCACCATTACCAAAGTCACCGGTCAAATCCCCACCAGTCGCCTGGCCAAGAAATCCATCGCCACTTTCAAAGTCCGCAAAGGCATGGGCGCCCCCGTCGGTTACCTCACCACCCTCCGCAACAACCAAATGTACGAATTCGCCGACCGCGTCATCAACGTCGCCCTACCTCACGTCCGCGATTTCCACGGACTTTCCCGCAAATCCTTCGACGCCCAAGGCAATTTCAACCTCGGCTTCAAAGAGCAAACCGTCTTTCCCGAGATTAGCTTCGAAGATGCCCCCGTCCTCCATGGCTTGGAAATTACATTTGTTATCAAAAACGGCTCACAAGAAGGCAGCCTCAAATTGCTAGAAAAATTTGGCATGCCATTTGAGCGCATAAGAGAGGAGAAAAAGTAATGGCCAAAAAATCCGCAGTATTTCGCGACGAGAAGCGACAAAAAATGCATGACAAGTACAAGGAAAAGCGCGCGCAGCTCAAAAGTGCCGGTGACCTTGAGGGCCTTCAAAAACTCCCGCGCAACAGCAGCCCCACCAGATTAAAAAACCGTGATTTATTGGACGGCCGTCCCCGTAGCTACATGCGCCGTTTCGGTGTCTCTCGTATTAATTTCCGCGAAAAAGCCAGCAAAGGCGAAATTCCCGGTGTAACTAAGGCCAGTTGGTAGAGGAAGGAGAAAAAATATGTCTATACAATCAACCGATGCAGTCGCCGATCTCATCACTAGGATCAGGAACGCCATTGCCGTGGGTAAAACCGAAATTCGCGTCCCCACCAGCAAACTCAAACAAGCCGTTGCCGACAAACTGCAAAAAACCAATTATATCGAAAAGGTCAACGTCGAGGAGGCCAACCCCCGCGGTATCCTGCACATCATCATCAACAATGAAATGCAAAATGCTCGCATCAACGCCATCGAAAAAGTCAGCACTCCTGGTCGTCGCGTCTATGTTGGTGTCGACCACATCCCCACCGTCAAATCCGGCCGTGGCACCGTGCTTCTCAGCACCAGCAAAGGCATTATGACCGGCGCCGAAGCCAAAAAAGCTCGCCTCGGTGGCGAAGTATTAATAAAGGTCTATTAAGAAAGGAATCTATGAGTCGTATCGGAAAACTACCAATCACGATCCCCCCAGGTGTGACAATCACGGTTGGCGACACTAGTATTACAGTGGTCGGACCCAAGGGCAGTCTTGAAGTCCAAAAACAAATCAACACCACTGTCGCAATCGCAGAAAATCAGATTATCGTCACCCGCAAAGATGATGAGGCGCTCAGCAAGGCCAATCACGGTCTCCAGCGCACCCTCATCAACAACGCCGTTACTGGTGTCACTAAAGGTTTCGAGAAAAAACTCGAACTCAACGGCGTCGGCTTCCGTCTGTCTGGCAGTGGTCGCCAAATCGAAATGGCGCTCGGCTACAGTCATCCCGTCAAATATTCTGCTCCAGAGGGTGTCGAGCTCAAGACTGACAAAATGGAAATCACCGTCATAGGTATCGATAAGCAAAAAGTTGGCCAGGTCGCCGCGGAAATCCGCAGTCTCAGAAAACCTGAGCCATACAAAGGTAAAGGTATAAAATACGTGGGTGAACAAATCATCCGTAAAGCCGGAAAGGCAGGGAAGAAATAGCCATGAAAGCAGAATTTCGCAAAAAGCGCACTCGCGCCAAAATCCACGGCACCGCTGAGCGTCCACGCCTCAGCGTCCACATTAGCAACATTCACATCACTGCCCAGATTGTCGACGACGACAAGAGTACCACTCTCGCATACGCTACCACCATCGGTAGTAAGCAAAAGGGCAACAAGACCGAATTGGCCGCCTATGTTGGCGAGCAAATCGCCAAAAAAGCCAAAAAGATCAAGATCAAGAAGGTCGTCTTCGACCGAGGCAGTCGCCTCTATGCTGGTCGCATGAATGCTCTGGCACAAGCCGCCCGCAAAGAAGGATTGGAGTTCTAATATGGAAAATAAGCAACCACAACCCAGAGTCATCAACAAAGCCGGTACCACCAAGCTCGCCGACGCAGTTGTCGCCGAAAAAGAACAAAAAGCCGAGCAACAATTCCGCCACAATCGTCGCGACAACCGTCGCAATCGCCGCGCCATGGAAGAACAAGCTCCCAAAGAATATGATTCAATCACGATTAATATCGGTCGCGTCGCCCGCGTCGTCAAGGGCGGTCGTCGCTTCCGTTTCCAAGCCCTAGTCGCCATCGGCAACCACAAAAATAAGGTTGGCGTGGGTCTCGCCAAAGGCGCCGATGTCACCTCTGCCGTCATCAAAGCCGAGCAACGCGCCAAAAAGAACCTGATTACCTTCGCCATGAACGGCGAAACCATCTGTCACGATGTGCAAACCAAGGTCACCGGCGCCCAAGTCCTCATGAAACCCGCCGCTCCTGGTACCGGTATTATCGCCGGTGGAGTCGTCCGCTCAATCATTGGCCTGACTGGCATCAATAACCTCATCAGTAAATCCATCGGCAGCACCAACAAGACCAACATCGCCTACGCCGTCGTGGAAGGCCTGAAACAGCAAGTCCCGCGTAAGGCTTGGTTGACAAATCCTGCACAGGCTGCAGGCATAACCTCCGAAGAACGTACGCAATCAATGACGATTGATGCGTCGAAGGAAGGGCGTCGCCCTGTAACGACAGGAGCGACCCCGCCTGTGTCTAAGGAGGTTATGTCTAAGCCTGCGAAGGGAGTTGTAAAATGAAGTATAACGAACTAAATGTTATAAAAAATACAACACCCAAGCGTGTCGGACGTGGCATCTCCGCCGGGCAGGGCAAGACCGCCGGTCGTGGTACCAAAGGTCAAAAATCTCGCACCGGCAATCGCAAAATGCCCGCTGGTTTCATGGGTGGTCAACGCGCCATCATGCAGGCCGTGCCCAAGCTCAAAGGTTTCCGCAGTATCCATGACAAAGCTGAGGTGGTCTATACTGACGTCCTGAATTCCCTCAAGGGTACCGTCGACAACTACGTCTTAGCAGAGAAAAATCTCATCTCCAGCCCCTTTGTCAAAACCAAAGTCATCCTTCGTGGTGGACTCGCTGCCAAAATCGACCTCAAAGTCCATTCCGCCAGCAAAACCGCCATCGCCGCCATCAAGTCCGCCGGTGGCACTTTCACCAAGACTCCCATCCCCCCTCGCCCCAAGAAAAAATCTTCATAACCGTTTCATCCTTTCTCTAGTTCAACTCACTTTCTCGCAACCATTGCAATTTGGCTCCAAGTTTGATATTATATAAGAGTAACAATTCCTTCGGGATCGCTCCTCTAGGAGCTAACCACAGATTAGCCTAGCAAAACTAAGGCTAATTTTTGTTTCAAACTGACAAAATCTTCTTGGCTGATAACGCCGATTTTATTGGCGCTGATACGTGAAGCAGAATACGTATGAGTTTGGCTGAGTAAGGCAACACTAATCTTGTTTCCCACCAGAAATGCATGGTAATATTGGCCACGTTTTTGGGTAGTCGATAATGCCGCGCCCCAAAATAAGTAATTATTAAATTTACGTACCACTAAAACTGGTCGGTTAAACAATAGTCCTTTGCCATCTTCTTCGCAACCGACATTCTCGCCAATACTTACCCAGAAGATGTCGCGTTCCTTAAAATGAATTTGTTTCGGTACGTTATTCAACTTCTGCTTCACTGGCATCCATCTTTTATAATCTTTCACAGCGCACATTCTAGATAAAACTCCCACAAAACAAAAGCATCAGCTCAATAGTTTTTATCACCTAACTCATAAAATTAGCAGTCTTGACACGTGAGTGCCAAAACCTATATACTAAAGCTATATGATGGACGAATTTTCCGAAATAATGAATCACCTCAGCGAAAATGCCAAATTCGCACTGCAAAAAGCCGACTTTTTCAGCAAGCGCTACAACCAAGGCTACATGGGCACGGAACATATTCTCATGGGTATCCTCGCTCAAGACGTCAGCACCGGCGCCAAATTCTTGCGCGACGAAGGTATTAATCTCAACGAAGTCGAACAAGCTCAGGGCAAAGTCGCCGTAGACGTCCCCGCTGCTCCCATGGCCATGATGAGCCTCAGCGAATCCGCCGTCCTCACCCTGCGCATGTCCATGAATTTCACCCGCGAGAACGGCCTCGACGTCATCGGTACTGAGCATATTACCTATTCGCTGATCCGTCAGCCCAACAGTAAAGCTGCCACCCTCCTCACTAAAGTCGGCGTCAATCTTGATCATCTCGCTACCCATATTGAAGACTTAGCCGAAGAGCAAGCCAAAGAAGTTAAAATCGAGCAAATCAAGCAAAAAGCCGGCAAAAAAGTCAATTTCCGCTGGCTCAATCGCTACGGCACTGACCTCACCGAAGAAGCCGTCCGAGGCAAACTCGACACCGTCGTGGGTCGCGATCAAGAAATCGAGCGCGCCATCACCATCCTCTGCCGTCGTACCAAATCCAATCCCGTTCTCATCGGTGAAGCCGGCGTTGGCAAAACCGCCATCGTCGAAGGTCTCGCCACTCGTATTGCCAAGCACAACGTCCCCGGCAAACTAATCGGCAAGCACATCTACCAAGTCGACCTTTCCTCCGTCGTCGCCGGTACCAAATTTCGTGGCGAATTCGAAGAGCGTATCAAAGGTATCATCGACGAAGCCGTCAGCGACGAATCAGTTATCCTTTTCATCGACGAATTACACTTACTCAACGGCGCTGGTTCCGCCGAAGGCAGCATGGACGCCGCCAACATCCTCAAGCCCGCCCTGGCGCGCAACCGCCTCAACTTGATTGGCGCCACCACTCTGGACGAATATCGCAAAAACATCGAAAAGGACAAAGCTCTCGAACGTCGCTTTCAAACCGTCATGGTCGAAGAGCCCTCCGTCACCATCACTCTCCGCATCCTAAAGGGCATCAAAAAGCATTACGAATCCCACCACCAGGTCACCATAAACGACGATATCCTTCAACAAGCGATTTATCTGTCCGCCCGCTACATCAGCGACCGATTCATGCCCGACAAAGTTATCGACGTCATCGATGAAGCCTCCGCCATCGCCCGTGTTTCTGTCGACAAAAAAGGCGGCAATCTCTACAAGAAGTACAAAATCGAAGAAAGCGACCTCGTTCAGAAAATCGAAATCTCCGCCGAAATGCAAGATTTCGAAAAAGCTGCACTCTACAAAACCCGTCTCGCCCAAGTCGAAAAAGCCATCACCAAACTTGAAAAAACCGCTAAAACTCTGGCCCAAACCCCCGAGCTCAATTTTGACCATCTCGCCACTGCCATCAGTCTCAAGACCGGTATTCCCGTCAGCAAAGTTCACGGTAGCGAGCAAAAAATCCTAAATAAACTGGAATCTCACCTCGAAAAATCCATCATTGGTCAAACCGAAGCCATCAAAACCGTCAGCAAAGCTATCCGTCGCGGTCGCTCTGGCATCGCCAGCAGCAACCGCCCGATTGGCTCATTTATTTTCCTCGGACCCACTGGAGTCGGCAAAACCGAACTCGCCAAAGTTATCAGCAGAGAAGTATTCGGTGGCGAAAATTCCTTAATCAAAATCGACATGTCCGAATTCGGCGAAAAACACAACGTGTCAAGGCTGGTCGGCGCCCCCGCCGGCTATGTCGGCTACGACGATGGCGGCAAACTCACCGAAGCCATCCGTCGCCGCCCCTACTCTGTCGTTCTCTTTGACGAAATCGAAAAAGCCCACCCCGACGTTTTCCACATGCTGCTGCAAATCCTCGAAGACGGCATGCTCACCGACGGACAGGGCAACAAAATCAAATTCAACAACACCATTATCATCCTTACTTCAAATCTCGGCGCCGAGGACATGTATCGCGAGTCAGAACTTGGATTCAGCGCGCGGGGCAAAAAAGACGCCAAAGACCTAGAAGCTGAGCACGAACAAAACAAGGCTGCCGCCAACCGCGCCCTCAAGAAACTGATGCGTCCCGAACTAATCAACCGCTTTGACGCCATCATTACTTTTCGCGCCCTCACCCGCCGCGATGTCAGCAAAATTTTTGACAACCTAATCGAAGATCTCAAAAAACGCCTCGCCGCCAAATCTCTCGGCCTTAAATTATCTACCCAGACCAAAAACTATCTCATCAAAATCGGCTTCGATCCCAAAAACGGCGCCCGACCGTTGCGTCGCGCCATCGAAGATCAACTCGAAGCCCTGCTCGCCGAAAAGATTCTCGACGGCACTCTCCAGCCCGGCACCATCGCATCCGTCGCCCTCGACAAAAACCACCTCAAACTTGCACAAACCAACCCGCAATAAAAAACTACACGCTTATGCTTGTTATTCGTCGTGCGTGCTATAATATCTTTACCATGCTTACCGCACGCCAGCACAATTATATCCGCAATTTATCCGCCATCGTAATCTGCGCTTGCATCTTGATTGCCAGCACATTGATCGACTGGGTGATTATTTTCGACCGTTTTGCCGGCTTTGATTTTGAACCTACCGCCGCCATGACTAGCCTCAAAAACGATCTTGATCTTTCCACTCGCGCCAATATCATTTTTTCTGCTACCCACCCCACCATCAAAGATGGCAACGATTTCAATCGAGCCTGCTCAGCAGTCTCTCGAGAGGTCTCCGTCCTCGGCTGTTACGACGGACAACACATTTTTATTTATAATGTCACCCACCCTGAACTAGAAGGTATCCAGCAATCCACTCTTGCCCACGAACTTCTGCACGCCATCTGGGATCGTCTGCCCGACAGCACTCAAGACAGCATTTCCGTCGATCTCGACGCCATCTACGAAGCCAACATTGACCGCCTTAAGCCGCGTCTCGATCTCTACCCCGATGATAGCTTTTTTGCCGAACTCCATTCCATCATCGGTACCGAATTTATTAACCTACCTGACCGATTGGAAGTCCATTACGCCCGATATTTCAACGACCAAAATCGCGTTGTCTCCTTTTACGACCAATATGCCACCAAATTTGAAAAGCTAAGAACCGAAGCTGAAGCTCTTTTTGCTCAAATCGCCATCAATAAAGAGTTAATCGAAGCCAAAGTCGCCAATTACAACGATGCTGTCACGGAACTATCCGCCGCCATTACCGACTTTAACCGCCGTGCCGAAGGCGGCTATTTCACCAGCGTCGCCGCTTTCAACGCCGAACGAGCCACTCTTATCGCCCAGCAACAAAAGCTAGAACAACTTCACGGAGAAATCACCGCCCTCGAGAAAGAAACTAATGCCCTCATCGAAAAATACAACGACAATTTCGCCCGCACTCAAATTCTCCTCGACAGCATCAATAGTAACGCCACCCCCACTCCCGAAGTTTAGCACTCTAGCCTTGGCAGCAAAGCTGCGTTCGCTTCACCCCAGACAAGATACAAATCATTTACATGACCGAAAAGAACGGGTATACTTTCGTCATGAACAAAAGAATCCATCGCAAAGGATTCACTATTATTGAAGTCGTCTTAGTATTGGGCATAGCCGGACTCATTTTTTTAATGGTATTCATCGCACTACCTGCCGCCCAAAAAGCTCATCGCGATCGCCTCCGCAAACAAGATGTTGGTATTATCGTTGCCGCTGTCAGAAAATACATGAGTAATAACCGCGGTAACCCCCCTCCAGATTCCGGAACAGTCAATATGGGAAGTCGCGATATTGATGATCCGCGCTATGATCTGGGCGTTGGCGATCCTGGCGGCGATTGGTTCTCTGGCAACCATAGTCAGGCCCTAGACAGATATCTTGCCGGTCTATCCGAAGGATGGGTCACTACCACCGTAGCAGTCCATGACGCCCGCAAACTGAAATACGTTTTCTTCGCAATCGATGACGAAGAAAAAGCCGGGCTCGTCTGGGTCATAGTTGGCGCCCAATGTCCCGCAGACGCCAACGATTTTCTCACCAAGATGACCATCACTGGCAAGCGCAATGACGTAGCCGTTTATCGCTATCTCGAATCTGGGTGGTATTGGTGCCAGAATGTCTAGATTAGCACTCAAAGCTTGACAGTGCCAATTCTCCGCGCTACAATCAGATTATGAAAGATTATTTAGTCCCCACTGTTATCGAAGAAACCAATCGCGGTGAACGCGTTTTTGACATCTATTCTCGCCTTCTAAAAGAGCGCGTCATCTTTATCGGCGAAGACATCAACGCCCACACCGCCAATATCATCATCGCCCAACTATTACATCTCGCCTACGAAGATGCCAAAAAAGATATCAAACTTTACATTAACTCTCCCGGCGGCAATGTCTACGACGGCCTCGCTATTATTGACACCATGAAATACATTGAGCCAGACATTCAAACTATAGGCATCGGTCTGCAGGCCAGCATGGGCGCCATGCTGCTCGCGAGCGGCACCAGAGGCAAACGTTTCGCCTTACCCAATTCTCGCATCATGATTCATCAGCCCAGTTCTGGCACTGAGGGTAAAATTACCGACCAAGAAATCATGCTTCGCGAAGGCATTTTCCTCAAAAAACGCCTCGCCGAAATCTTCGCCAAAAACACTGGCCAAAAACTCGATAAAGTCATCAAAGACATGGATCGCGACAACTGGATGTCCGCCGACGAAGCCAAAGCCTACGGCATCATAGACAAAGTCCTCAAAAACGCCTAATAACTCTCAATTCTACTGAGATTTTCCTTCATTTTATCTCCCCACGTACCCTCCATATACCTCATGCATTCTCCCGGACCCGCCGTGCGCATCTGCAACCTTACATTCCGGCCATCCGCCAGTCGCACCTCATGAAAAATTTTATATTTAGCTGATTCCATAATCTCGTTAATCACTGTATCGTCACTATCGATCCGCATCAAAAACGGATCCATACATCCCTGACCAAAAAACTCTTCATCCATCCGATAAGTACCGTCAAACCAATTATTAAAAGCCACCGCTATCTCCGGCGCTGCCCAAATATATTGGCTATAACGCGGTGCGTCTACCCACATCTCACCGTCTGTTTTCCACTGCGCAAAGAACGGCATCCGAATCCGCACTTCTGGTATCAAAAACCATTTGCCGTCATCGCTCACCTGCAGTTCACGATTGCTCTGGAACATTGCAGTTTCCCAACTAGTCAGCCAAGCTCGATCCTGCAGCGAGTCTAACTGCTTTTTCACAGAGTATCCGAAACCCACCGCCACTGCCAGCACGCAGACTAATATAATACCCGTTACAACTTTCCACCCCACCGATTTCTTATCTTTTTTCACTTTTTTCATCATGCTTATCCTTTCACAATCATTTTAGCACACTGAACTGTTATCTATGATTAAACATATTTACCCTTTTCGTGTTACAATTAGCATAATCATTAAGGAGCAAATATGGAAACAAACGAAATAGATAAATCAAAGTCAATCAAGCCTGGCAAATCAACACTCGCCAACCCGCTTGCCACCAAAAAGCCTCGCTCCAAACTAAAATTTGCGCTCAAACTTAGTGCCATCGCCCTAATTGCGATCGCTATCGGCTTGGGCGGATACTTCGGCGTCTCAGCCTACCGGCAGCTTCAAGACGAAAACACCAACTTGAATGATGAGTTATCCAAATGGGAGGATCAATATACCGACAGACTAGTTGAAATTGAAATGTCCGATGAGGACATGAGGAATCGTCTCCTCAGAGAGTGCGAAGGCGAAATTATCGATGAAGTCTGGCAAGAGACCTGCGAAAAACTCAAAAACGGCACCGACGAGGAAATCCAGCAAATCCTTGAACAATACTCTTATGGTACTCTTAGACAGTCCAACGTTGCCCTAGATGATGATCATAAGCCCACCAATCGATATGTTGGTGGCAAATATGCTCCCTATTGGATCCTGCACGGTCTTAACGTTTCCCTACCAGACGGTATCATCATGGAGCGTACTATCAACTTCTGGACTGATGGTGTCCTCGGTCAATACAACGACGAAGGCATCTTCGGCTGCGACGGTTCCGGCATATCTATGAGCGTCGCGTCAGACATCCATAGTCGTAGCAAAACCTTCGTAGCTCATGCCTATGCTCAAAGCTACACTTCCGTCCCTGGCTGTATGGGTGGCTATTTCCTCTATGTTGCCCACGCTGACTACAAAAAACTACCCAATTATCCCGACAAAACCTTCATGGAGATAGCTACCTACGAATGTAAGGATATGGAGAATTACGATGACGCAGCTAAAAAGACTTGCGCGAATGGCAAATACGACACTAAAAGCTGGACGCTTTTTGCTGGCATTGTATCCTCCGCTGACATTGAATTCGACCCAATTCGAGTCGGCACCGTCGTTTCTGACTACGACATCATAAAATCCACCATTGTCAATGATGCCACCAATTTCTCTTTTGATATTTATTGCCAGGGTGATCAATGGTATGCCAATATAGGCAGCTCGACCGCTTGTGGTTCTAGCTTCTCAGATTACAAAAAAGTTCTCGCTCACAGCGAATACAAAGAGCTTAAAGACATTATTTTTTCCCTCCAGAAAAATTAGTCAAGTGGAAGAAAATTTATCGTACTCATGCTTTCATGAACCTACCGCCGTGCTAAACTAGAAACATGGTTAAATCTAAAGTAAAATTCATCTGTCAAAACTGCGGTGCCAGCTACGGCAAATGGGCAGGGAAGTGCGACAATTGCAATCAATGGAACACCTTACTCGAGCAAGTTATCGACGAGACCGAAGCCAAAACCGCCCTTGCCAAAGGTGCTGTTTCCGGCAAAAAACTCGACACCATCTCCGTCAACAAAATCATCCCCACCGACGCCAAATCTCGACTCAAAACTAATTTCCCAGAATTAGACTCCGTACTCGGCGGCGGTATTCTACTTGGATCAGTCGCCCTCCTTGCCGGACAACCCGGCATTGGCAAGTCCACTCTCCTCATGCAAATCGCCAGCCATATCGCAAACCAAAAAAACGTCCTCTACATTTCTGGCGAAGAATCTGCCAGTCAAGTCAAACTCCGCGCGGTCCGCCTTGGCGCCAGTTCCGACAAGCTCCATTTCGCCAGCTCCACCTCTGGTAACGACATCGCCAAAACCATCGCAGCAGGAAATTATGATTTCGTCATTGTCGACTCCATCCAAACCCTGGCATTAGCCGAAATCTCCTCCGCCCCCGGCACTGTCTCCCAAGTCAGCAATTGCGGTAACCTTATCATTCGTGCCGCCAAATCCACCGACACCGCCGTCATCATTGTCGGTCACGTTACCAAAGATGGTACCCTGGCCGGCCCTAAAGCGTTAGAACACCTCGTCGATGTCGTCCTCAACTTTGAGGGCGATAGATATGGCGGATTCAAAACCGTCCGCGCCATCAAAAACCGCTTCGGCTCCACCACCGAAGTCGCGATTTTCGAAATGAACGAGAAAGGCCTGGCCGAGGTCAAAAACCCCTCCGCCGCCCTCCTCGCTGAGCGTCAAAACACCGACGGTAGCATCATCCTCAGTACCATCGAGGGAACCAGGCCCATCCTGGTCGAGATCCAAGCCCTGGTCAACCCCACCAACTTTGGCTATCCCAAACGCACTGCTTCCGGTTTTGATCTTAACCGCCTCAATCTCCTCGTCGCCGTCTTGGAAAAACGCACCAAACTCAAACTCCAAGATAAAGATATTTTCATCAACGTTGTTGGCGGGCTTAGACTGAACGACGCCGCTGCCGACCTTGCTGTCTGCATGGCCATCGCTTCCGCCACCGCCGGCAGAAAACTCAACGACAAACTAGTCGTCTTTGGCGAAGTTGGTCTCGGTGGCGAAATTCGTTCCGCCCAATCACCCGAGCGTCGCCTCGCCGAAGCCAAAAAGCTCGGCTTCACCGGCGCCATCGCCCCCGCCACCATCAAAGACAAATTCGTCCTCCCGGTCAAAGACCTCCGCACCGCCCTCATCCATCACATGGACAAAAAATAACCCCTTGCGCTCAACCCTAAACTATGATAAAATTCCGACAATATGATTACCAAAGACAACAAATCTAAGGCTATTACTGCGCTTGCTCGCAGTAAAACCGATGTCGGCTCCCCAGAGGTCCAGGTTTCAGTCCTCACCGCCCGTATCAAGGAAGTTACCGAACACGTCAAAACCCACAAACACGATTTCATGGCCAAGCGTGGCCTCATCCAAATGGTCGGCAAGCGCAAAAAACTCCTCAAATACCTCGAGAAAACCGACTTTGAACTCTACAAATCCACCGTCGCCAAACTCGGTCTACGAAAATAATCCCAGGATATGTTTAAGCCGCCTTTTCAGGCGGCTTTTTGGTGGGTTTATCCCTCATTGTCTTTCTTAGAGTACTACTTACTCTATCAAGATTTCATGCAGTTTATCTACAAACCGCATAGTAGCTTCAGCCAGCAAATAAGCGTCCAGGCGTTCCCGATCCATAGCTACAGTTACTTCCTCCCCTTCATCGCTGACAGATATTGTCATATAGTCAGCTACCTTACCTACCATGGACCTCAGCGTGTTATCGGCAGTAATTTCCCGTCCTTTGTGAACTGCCTTCTGCAGTTGCTTTCCTACGCTAGCGACAAAGTAGTCATTATAGATTAAAGCATTCGGAGTAAACTGAAAAGTTGTGGTATTCTCTTTCTCATCATAAATTATTACCATGATTACACTTTCCTTCAGCCGTTTTTTGATCGGCATCCAAATTTCCTCTACTACCTTTTTCTGGTCTTCCAACCTACCATCAGCGACTACTTTCTTTAAAAGAACCATTCTTACTTCTACCCCCTATAGAATTTAAGATTTAGTACTTAGGCACACAATATACCCAGCGTACCCCATTATAGCACACCGTAAGCACT
>Ga0123353_10005940_pt1 | contig 16152 bp, 15 predicted proteins | sample TergutLab28metaG_3_FD_92763 | JGI IMG/M metagenome (GOLD analysis project Ga0123353, IMG submission 92763) | Labiotermes labralis P3 segment gut microbial communities from Petit-Saut dam, French Guiana - Lab288 P3 | ecosystem: Host-associated > Arthropoda: Insects > Digestive system > Gut ... | reverse complement strand
GCATGTCTTCCGCAGCAAAAGCAGGGAGGCTTTCGCCAGGAAGACCTGCAGACGAGCGAGCCAGGGATGGTGAGCGAGGCGGGCCCGAAGGAGAAGCCCCCCTGCGATGGCCGGTGTATTGCGGCAGGCAGTAAGGATGGCACATGAGTGTGCCCGAACGGAAAATGTCCCAAGCGAAAGCAGCCATTGCGGAGATTAGTTTCACAAGAAAAAGGGCCAGTATTTAATTGGCTGCGGCAAGAACAAGGTCTTGCCACAGCCACCTGTAATGCCCGAATGAGAGTGTCTCAAGCGAAAAAGCCGCCTGCGACAGTAGAAAAAGGATTTAGAACCTGTAGCTTATGTCCAGCCCCGCCAACCATGCATTGCCGGTCCACGTGCCGTTGAAGCCGGTATTCCCGCTCATGTTGTTGACTGTCCGGTTGGATTTGTCGATGTACATAAAAGCCGTGTCAATCGTCCACGAGCCGACCTTGTAACCCGCGCCGATCATGTAATTCATCCGGTAAGAATCCGGAAGCTCCGGTCCCATCGTCTCCTTCGGGACCGGCGACGGATCGTACACCACGCCGGCGCGAAGCGCCAGCGGATCGGTAACCTGGTACTGCATGCCAAACCGCAACGCGCAGACATCTTTCCAGTTCTTTTCCAGATCCTGGTTTGTCAGCGTCGGCACCTGATTACTAAAACTGATCGGGAGTTTTTTGTATTTGGACCATAATGTCCAGTCCGCGTTCGCCTCGAGCGTCAGCCGGTCGATAGTGTACGCGACGCCGATCGCGAAGGTGGCGGGCATGTTGACGGTAGCGCTTCCAGTCATGTTGGAAGGAGCAGCCCCAAGAAGACCGGTGTTGTAGTACGGGTTCAGGTTTCTGATGGTGACATCGCCATTTTTGATTTTGAGTTCGAACGCGCTGCGGTAACTCACGCCTATCCGCAAGTTTTGCGTAGGCTTTATGAGAATACCCATGTTGTATCCCCACGCGTCGTCGCTGCCGTCCAGTTCAAGATTGTAAAGGTTGCCCAAAGGGGCAAGAACGGGAGTCTGGCCGAGATTCGCCCTCCCATGCATGTAGTTTATGCCCGCTCCGATGGAGAAATATTCATTCACCTTATATGCGATCGTCGGATTCAAAACGAACGTCATAAGTTCGATCTTGACGGTCTGGTTGCGAAAAATGCTGTCGGACCAGCTTTTATACTGCTGCCCCAATCCATACGGCACAAAGACGCCAACACCCCAGGCAATCCCGTTTTCTTTATTCATGCTGGTGAAATACATGTTCGGAATGAGATACGTCAGCGCTTTCTGCCGCTCGGTCTCGTGCTGTCCCCCCGTAAGCGGCGTGATGCCGCTGAACTTGGACCCAGGCTGCGAAACGTATGTCGCGCCGGCCATGAAGTTATACCCTTCAAGCTGTGTGAGACCCGCCGGGTTGAAGTAGATCGCGGACGGGTCGTCCGCCTGCGCGACGAACGCAAATCCCATTCCCATCGCTTTGGCTCCAGCCTCCGGCAGACGGAAGCCCGCGGCGAATACCTTGCCTGCTGTCAGCATAAGAACCAGGAACAACGATAAAACCCTCCACAACCTCATTTCGTTTATCCTCCTTGGGAGCAAAGCAAAAGTTATCCCGATTGCAAATTACGAGCATTAAAACCAAACGGCTATGATACAGAATCAAACACCCAGCGGATCAAGTATGAATCAGATCTGCCTGGCTCTATGGAAACGGGGAAAAGCACCTTGAGGCAAATCCCCTGGTGGATCTTTTCCACTCCTTTTTCTGAAAGAGACACGGTTTCAACCGGCCGCCGGAGCACATCGCAATTCCGGTTGAACACAGCCTGCGCCGCGACATTGCGCCATCCGTCGACTACCTTGAATTCACGCACACCGCGCGAGACGCCGGAAGAGGAAAGACCTTTGGGGCCGTCCAGTCCGTCGTAGTACCTCTCCACCCCTTCGCCGGAAAGCATATTCAGGTTCCATTCGGAGCAAAGCGTCCCCGACACAGGCTTTTGTCCCAGGTTCCGCAGCTTGAGCACCGCTATGAATCTCTCTTCACCACCCCGGAGAACCAGAGCCTTTTCCAGCAGCAGATCAACCCCATCCACGACCAGCGGGATCTTGAACCACGCGACTATCCGGGCGCCGTGCTGGACGCAGTCGACCAAAGCCTCTTTCCCCGCCGACACCGCCAATGGCAACGCGTCTTCAAAGATCGCCTCCGGGGAATCTCCCTTCCCGTAAAACTCCTCCCGGAAAGAAGCGCGCTGCCATGAATCCACGCCCAGCGCATCGAGGACCGACGGATCCTTCAGCACCAGGGCGTCGTGGATGCTCGTGGAGCCGTCAAACACCCCAGCGGCCTTCCGGCATTTTTCGTGATATCCTTCCGCGCGCCGCGTAAGCAGATGCCCCAGCGTAATCCCACGCGTCGGCAGGGAAATCTCCGTGATCGCTCCACCGTCGTGCGCGTGGGAGAAAAGCGTCAGCCCCCCAGTCTTCATCAACAGTTCCGTTCCGCCGTCGCAATCGAGATCCGATTCCGTAACATCGGTCCATCCCGCGACGCTCCCACGCAACGCCGCGTCCGCGTCCGCTTCCGCCCGCAGCAGGTTCGACCAGGCCGCCTCACGCAGATGATTCAGGTACAGCCCTCCGAACACGCCATGCCAGTAGACATCATTGGCCTGGGACCTATACAGGAAGTCGCGCGCGATCTTTGCCTTTGCGAAGTTCGACGCTTCCGCCGCCTCCACCAAGCCGCTCACAGAAAGCATCCGCTTGTGAAGCTGATTCGCCTCCTCGTATTTCCTCAAAAAGTTCCTGAAAAACCCGCCTTGCACAAACGGCTTACTTTCAAGGTTTTTCCCCGAACGGAAATCGCCCAGCAGTTCCCCGAACCGGGCGGCCCGGTCAGCCGGCAATGTCCATTCCCCCATCTCGATATAGGAGCAGGCGGGAAGGTATACCCTTCCCCGCAACGGCGCAGCGGCGGCGTATTCCCCGAGGGTCATCGTCGTAAAACGGTCCGCTCTGGAAACGATCCCTTCAAAGAAACTACGCAGCCATCCGCCCTCGTACACATGCTCGTAGGTCTTCGGCCAGACGCCGAACTTCTCTCCGTCGTCGGCGAAAATCGCGGCGGGGAACGGCACATCGCGCGACGTCATTTGCTCTATCTCCCGCAATGTTTCGTCCACGCCCCCAAAGGGAATCAGATACCTGAGCCGCTCGCTCCCCGGGAAGACGCCGACAGTCGCGCCGTTATGCTCAGTGAGGTACAAGCCGTCCAGCTTCTCCGTTTCCAGCCCCGCCCGGACGAAGTGGTAGTCGTCAAGCGGAAGATATTTGACGCCCGCCGCGTAAAGCGTCGCCGGCAACTCGGGCTCCCACACGCGCTCCGCAAGCCAGATCCCTTCCGGCGTCTTTCCAAAGCGCCGCTCCAGGTACGTTGAAAGCGCGTCGATCTGCCCCAACCGGTCCCGCTCGGAAAGCAGCGCCAGCACCGGTTCGTACATCCCGCCGCCCAGAACCTCTACCTGGCCGCGAAAGACAAGTCTTTTAAGGAGCGAAAAAGTCTCCGTTGAATGTTCCTCGATCCACTGGAGCAGCCACCCGGAGTAATGGATCGTCACCCGGATCGACGGAAACTCCGCCAGAACCTTCAGGAAAGGCAGGTAGGAATCACGCGTGGCCTCTTCCAATACGGACTCGAAGTTGCCAACCGGCTGGTGATTATGAAAACAGAGCAGGAGCGCGCGGCGGTTTACGGTCGATGCTGTCCCTTTCATATTCGGCACCCTCACCGGTTTATTTTTCTATATTTTGACGAGGAAAGGAAACAGGATACGGTATGCAAGGTATGCCGTAGCAGCGGAAGCGGGTATCGTCAGAATCCATGCCCACACGATCCTGGCCCCTACGCCCCAGTTCACTTTCTTACGGCCTTGCGACATACCTACGCCCATGATGGCGGCGGTAATGACGTGGGTGGTGCTGATGGGTATTCCCAGAAATGTGGCAACCATTATGACGCCCGCGCCGGCAACTTCGGCACAGCAGCCGTGGACCGGCTTGAGATCGACCAAATCCTTGCCAACCGTCTTTATTATGCGCCACCCTCCCATCGCCGTGCCCAGCCCCATAACTGTAGCGCAGCTCAGGATGACCCAGCCAGGAATGTGGAATGTGGAGATGGCGCCATGAGAAAACAGCGCCAGGGCAATGATGCCCATGGATTTCTGGGCATCATTGGAGCCGTGAGAAAATGCCATTAACGCCGCGGATACTACCTGGGCTTTACGGAACTGCCTGTTCAGCGGCGACGGGTGTACCTTGCGGAAGCTCCAATAGACAATGACTATGAGGGCAAAAGCAGATATTGCCCCTATCGTCGGCGAGACCACGATCGCAACCAGGATCTTCGATATCCCTGCCCACTGAAGCGGGTCTAGCCCCCTGGCCGAGATCACGGCGCCGATCAGTCCCCCAATGAGAGCGTGGGAAGAGGAAGCCGGAATCCCGTAATACCAGGTAAGCAAATCCCAGAAAATCGCACCGACAAGCGCTGACAATACGATGACTTGTGAAACATACGCCGGGTCGACGATCCCTTTGCCGACAGTCGTGGCGACATGCGTGGATATCAGCGCGCCGAAGAAGTTCAACACCGCCGCCATAATGATGGCGGCCCTGATGGAGAGAGCGCGGGTGGAAATAGTGGTGGCGATGGCGTTCGCCGTGTCGTGAAAACCGTTGATGAAATCGAAAGCCAAAGCCGCAAAAATCACAAGCCCCAGCAATATTCCAGGCGTATCAAGCATTCTTCAGCGCTACGCTTTCAAGAACATTTGCGGCATCTTCACAGCGGTCAGTGGCCGTCTCAAGCGCCTCATAGATTTCTTTCCACTTGATGATTGCAACCGGGTCGATCTGGTTTTCGAACAGGTTGCCGATCGCGTCACGGGAGACCCGGTCCGCCTCGTTCTCGATGGAGTTGACCTCTACGCAATGCTCATACACGCGGTCCCTGCCGTCGGCCAACGGCAGGTGCTCTATCCCCTTCTTAAGTTCGAGGGCGGCTTTCACGATAAGGAACCCCAGTTCCTTTGCGTAAGAAGTCGAGGCGGATATCTTATAGACCACAATCCGCATCGCCACCCCGTGGATCAAATCGATTACATCGTCCAGGGCGGACGCAAGTTTGATAATGTCCTCCCGGTCGATCGGAGTAATGAACGTGGTGTCCAGCTTCCGGATTATATCGTGGGTGATGGCGTCGCCTTTGTGCTCCACCTCTTCTATCTTGTGGGCGCGCTCCTGAACGTTGTCAAACCGATCCAAAAGCTCCTTGAGCTGGCAAGCTCCATCGTAGATATTTTCAGACGCCTTGGAGAAAAGAGTGAAAAACTCCTCTTCCCTCGGAATAATACGGAACATCAAGCCTCCTCAAGCTGTGCGCGTTGGCGCGCTGCCGGCGCCGACAACAAGCTCTTCAAGTATTTTCCCGGTGGCCCCGTCTCCCTATGATCAACGCCACGTTTTCGCTCCGCCATCAGCAAATCGCATACTAAAAACCAACCATAGCGCCCGCCGATAAGGCAATCAGCGATCATCTGCGCTCCCGTGACGCCTGTCAGAAATCTTTATATCACACGGCAACCTGACAACGACATCGACTTCGACGTTGCCTGAGAGATATCTGAATCGCGCTCAAAATGCGACCGTAAGACTCACCTACTACCCACCGACTTGTCCTATAATCCTTCCCTATGATTGATGTCATCTATAATCCGGTCGCCGGCTCCAAAGCCGTCAGGAAGATTGAACGGATCTGCGCCCGCCTGACAGCTATGGGGTTCAATTTCCGGATCTGCCAGACGGAAGGGATCGGCGACGCCGCCCTGATGGCCCGGGGCGCTGTAGCCAACAGGGCTAAAGCCGTAGTCGCCGTCGGCGGCGACGGCACGATCCACGAAGTAGCCACCGGTCTGGCCGGCTCCAAGATCCCGATGCTGATCGTGCCAAGCGGAACCGGAAACGTGCTCGCCAAGGAGCTGAATCTCCCCGTCTCCGATAATGACTGCCTATCCCTTCTGACCGAAGGAAAAATAATTTCCATCCCTCTCGGGATAGTAAACGACCGGTTTTTCGTCCTGCTCGGATCAGCCGGTTTCGACGCCGAAGTGCTGGAGCGGATGAACCATCGACAAAAGAACTACCTGGGGCTCGCCGCATACGTGTTAGCCGGCGCACGCCATTTCCTGAGGGAGCAACCGTCATTGTGGCTCGATTTCCCGGATCGGGAACGGATCGAGGCACAGGCGGTATTCATCCTCCGGGGAAAGAAATACGGCGGAAACGTCACCATGGCGCCCCAGGGAAATATCACGAAAAAAACATTCCAGGTAGTCATCCTCCTGCGTAAGGGGAAGTGGGCCATAACCAAATTCGCTATAGATGTACTCAAGGGAAAACATGTCCAGTCCCGTAACGTTCTTATCCGGGAAGCCAAATCCGTGACTATCCGCTCCCTCATCCCTTCCGCCGCGCAAGTGGACGGCGAATACCTGGGCCCCCTCCCGGCCCACTTCACAATGTCCGATGTGCATTTACGACTCATCGTGCCCAAGGAATTCCGGGCGGACTAAAAACAACGGCATATGCGGCATATCTGTTTTCAAGTTTTTAAGTCAAAAATTGCCTTCCGCGAAATCTTCGGCGGTCGAAATCCGCAGCGCTCCAAAAGCTTGCAATTGACTTGAGGTTCGCTGTCTCCCACTATAATTAGACCTTCAGGCGCATCCCGTGGAGACAGCGTTGCCGAAAACCGTCCTCATCGTCGAAGATGAAAAGGAGATACAGGACCTGCTTGCGCACCATCTCCGCAAGGAAGGATTCACTCCGTTGCTCGCCTCCGACGGAGAAACGGCAATCAACAAAGTTCGCAAGGAAAATCCCGACCTCGTTCTCCTTGACATCATGCTTCCGAGAGCCGACGGACTGGAGGTGCTGCGCGCCATTCGATCCTCGCCCGGAATCGCCGGCATGCCCATCGTAATGCTCACGGCGAAAGGAGAGGAGACCGATCGGATCGTCGGTCTGGAGTTGGGCGCGGATGACTACATCACCAAACCGTTTAGCCCTCGCGAAGTAATCGCCCGAGTCAAGGCGATCTTCCGGCGAAATCGCCCGCAGGAAACCGGGACGGAGACGCTTACGCTGGAATATGGGGAGCTGATGATGGATCCCGCGCGGCACGAAGTGCGACTCAGTGGAGAGCCCGTCTCTCTCACCACGAAAGAATTCCGGATCCTCCACACGCTTCTTCTGTCCTCTGGCCGGGTGCTTTCCAGGGAGGCTATCTTGCGAAAAGCCTGGGGAAACGACACCAACGTCATCGACCGCACGGTGGATGTCCACATAGCAAAGCTGCGTCAGAAGATCCCGCTCCTCGCCAATGCGATCGAGACAATAAAAGACGTCGGATACAAACTCAAGGAACGGTGACGATCATGGCCAGGCGTCTTACTCTTGCATCAAAGTTTTTCCTGACTCATCTGGCGGCTGCGGGAATCGCTTTATTCATCGTTGGAATCGTCGCGTATTTCAACGTGCGTCACCTCGTCATCAAGGACGCGAACAGAACCCTTTTCAACAAGGCTACCCTCATCTCGGAAACGTTCCAGCCCCTCCTGGCCACGCAGCCGCTGGACCTGGACGCCATTGCGCGGAGAGGCGACCAGGTCGGAAGGCTTTCTGGAGCGCGCCTGACAATCGTGCTCCCAAGCGGTATGGTCGTGGCCGACTCCAGCGTCGGGGCGGAAGATGTGCCGATGATGACAAACCACGAAAACCACCCGGAGATCAACGAAGCGTTGCATGGACAATTCGGCTTCTCACACCGCAGAAGCATCACCATCCGGGAAAATATGCGGTATGCCGCATTGCCGATCGAAGAGGAAGGCACCGTAATCGGCGCCGTGCGGACGGCAATCCCGGATTCACTCCTGAACAAGTACATCTGGCAGATAACAACCGTTCTATGGGGCGCGCTGATCGCGGCCTTTCTCTTTCTGATGGCGGGAACCGCCATACAGATACGCAAGATTACCGGTCCGTTGACTGACATGACAGAGGCGGTCCGGGAAATTGGGGCGGGAAACCTGACGCGCTCGGTCCACGTCAGGACAGGAGACGAACTCGAGGACATGGCGGTTGCCATGAACGCAACGACGGCACGGTTATCGGAGACCATACGCCAACTCGACGCAGGAAAGACCCGCCTGACGACACTTTTGGCCTGCCTCTCTGAAGGAGTAATCGTCATCGCCCCGGACCGGACCGTGCGAATGATGAACCAGGCGGCGGGAAGCATCCTCGGCGCATCGAAGACCATGACGGAAGGCCGTCCCTATCCGGAAGCAATTCGTCTTCCCCAGGTTCTGCCATTCATAGACGGATGGATAAATGGAGACGCGCTAAAACCGCGCTACATCTCCGTACCTTCGGCAGGAGGCGAACGGATCATCCATATTTCGGGGATCACAGTCCAATATAGCGGGGAAACAGAAACTGATGTCCTGGTCCTGTTCAAGGAAGTAACCGAAGAGCGGAAGCTCTCGCAGGCAAAAAGCGATTTCGTTTCCAATGCCTCCCATGAATTGAGAACACCTCTGACAAGCATACGGGGATACCTCGAGACATACCTGGACGCTTTACATCGGCAGGAAGCGCCCGACCAGAAGTTCCTCGACATCGCCCTCTCCAGCGCCCTGCGGATGGAGCGTCTTATCGATGATCTGCTCCTGCTCTCGCAGTCTGAATCCAGCGCAACCCCTCTGGAAAAGGAGGAGATCACGGTTTCTGTCTTCCTCTCCCGCGTCGCGGAACTACACCGCCGGCCCGCTGAAGACGCGGGGAAAACGCTGGAAACCGTTCCCGGCGAGGGAACGTTCCATGCTGACCTGAGGATGCTTACGATGGCGGTCTCAAACCTCGTGGATAACGCGATCAAGTACGGGAAAGAAGGAGGGAGGATCACCGTCTCCGGGAAAATCGAGGGAGAAAATTGCCTGCTCGAGGTGGCCGACAACGGACCCGGAATCCCCGCGGAGCACCTCCCGCGGCTCTTCGAGCGGTTCTACCGTGTGGACAAGGATCGTTCCCGTAACTCCGGAGGCACAGGTCTTGGGCTTTCGATCGTCCGCCGCATCGTGGAGTCCCAAGGAGGGAGCATCCAGGCATTGAGCCGCCTGGGCGAGGGAACGCGGTTCAATATCCGTCTGCCCGCCCGGCCGAAATAAAAAAGAAACGGGGCGAGGAAACGAAATTCCCCGCCCCGCGCGTTGCCGACGCTGTCGCGGCAGTTTATTTACTTCTTACTGTGGCAGTCGTTGCACTTGGTCGGACCCTTGCCTTCCTTTTTGTGGCAATCCATACACTGCTTGTGGAACGCGTCTTTCAGAGAGAGCTTCTTGCCTTCTGTTTTATCCTTATGGCAAGCGGAACATTTCTGCTCCTGCCCCGGCTGGTCCGAGTGGTGGCAGCTTTTACAGTCCTTCGACAACGATACATGCTTCTTGTGGTCGAACGGAACCGGTCCTCTCATCTTCTGGATTTCATCGATCATAATCTTGTCCGGCGGCGCAGCGGCAAACACCGGACCACCGATGAGCGCCAAAACAACGGCCATAATCGTCAATGCAACCATTTTCCTCATGAGCATCCCTCCGTATGAAAATCTTTGTTTATCCAATTATTAATCTTTCGAATATAACACCGCGGCAATAAAAACAAGCACCAATACAAACGCTTGCACACTCCACAGCGCTCCCACAAATATCTACTCGTACAAAACCTTTGCTTATCCGATTATAGCTTCTTCCGGCAAAAACAGGAAAAACTGGTTTACATGGAATTCTTAACACAATCTTAACTTTGCCCTTATATTCTGTTCATACGCGAAATCCACCATTACTTTTAAAATTTCCACAATGGAGGCTTTTGAAAATGAGTAAAGCAGTCAAGTTACTGGCCGTCGTTTTATCGGTTATCGCATTGTCTGTCGCGCCGGCGCAGGATGCCGCGGCGAATCTGACAATCAACGGCGCTGGAGCCACCTTCCCGTACCCCCTTTATTCGAAGTGGTTCTATGAATATTCCAACGCAAACACCGGCGTGAGATTCAACTATCAGGCAATCGGGTCCGGCGGAGGAATCAATCAGATCACGGCCGGCACCGTTGACTTCGGCGCTACCGACGCCCCCATGACTGAAAGCGAACTGGGCAAGCTGTCCGGTCCGATCCTGCACATCCCGACGGCTATCGGCGCGCTCGCGGTCATCTACAACCTGAAAGGGGTTCCTTCCGGCCTGCAGCTAACCCAGGATCTCCTTGCCGAAATCTTCATGGGAAAGATCAAGCGATGGAACGATCCCAAGATCCTGGAATTCAATAAAAACCTGGCTCTCCCCAACGAAGACATCATCATCGCCCACCGGTCCGACGGTTCGGGGTCGACTGACATCTTCACGAACTACCTCTCGACGGTCAACGCCGAATGGAGAGCGAAAGTCGGGCGCGGGAAATCGGTAAAATGGCCCGTAGGGATCGGCGGCAAGGGAAATGAGGGCGTGGCCGGCCTCGTGAAACAGACTCCGGGCGCGGTGGGATATGTGGAGCTGGCATACGCGAATCAGAATAATCTGACCGTCGCCAAGTTGCGTAACCGCGAAGGACTATTTATCGCTCCGACGATCGAGGCTACCTCGGCCGCAGCAGCCGGGGCGGCAACGACAATGCCGGCGGATTTCTGCGTATCTATCGTTGATTCACCTGGAAAAGAGGCGTACCCGATCGCCGGCCTGACCTGGCTTCTGGTCTACAAAGAGCAAAAAGACGAAGCCAAAGGAAAAGCGCTTGTGCAGTTCCTGAAGTGGGCTATCAGAAACGGTCAGACGATGGGAGCGGCGCTCGATTACGCCCCGTTGCCAAAGCCGGTAATCGATATGGTTGACAGTACGCTTAAGCAGATCACCTATCAGGGAAAAACGCTATACTAGTACAACTGGTTGCAGGCTGACGGCAATTGACATAGATCTTTGAGGGGAGGGAGGAGCTTAGCATCCTCTCCCCCTCTTTTTCCGTCCTGCCTTCCCATGCCACTCAAGTGACCGAGAGGAAAGCAAAAACGGATGTCCGACCGAACTTCTAAAAATCTGCAGGACCGTCTGTTTGAGACGCTTTCCGCGTTTTTCGCGATCCTGGTTCTGGCATTGGGTCTGCTGCTCCTTCTGGTCATGCTTCGCGAATCACTTCCGGCGTTGCGCAAGTTCGGATTAACGTTTCCTTTTTCGCGTGAATGGGATCCGGTAACTGAGGAGTTCGGGGCGTTTCCATTCATCTATGGAACCCTTGTCACTTCTTTCCTCGCCATCCTGCTGGCCGTGCCCTTGAGCGTCGGAGCGGCGATTTTCATAAATGATTTCGCCCCCCAATGGCTCAAAAAACCTGTCTCCCTACTCGCGGAGCTTCTCGCGGCAATCCCAAGCGTTATTTACGGGTTATGGGGAATTTTCGTGCTGGTGCCGATGCTGCGGGATGCGTTTATGAAGCCTATGGCAAAGTATCTCGGGTGGATCCCCCTTTTCAAAGGACCGGTATACGGCCCAAGCGTACTCGCGGCAAGCGTCCTGCTGTCCATCATGATCGTGCCGTTCATCCTGTCAGTCAGCCGGGAGGTTCTGGCGACAGTTCCCATAAGGCAAAAGGAAGCAATTCTTGCCATTGGCGGCACCCGGTGGGAAATGATCCGGATCGTCATCGGCCAGCACTGCCTCCCTGGGATCTTCGGCGCAACCGTGCTTGGGCTGGGGCGGGCGCTTGGCGAAACTATGGCGGTTACGATGGTGATCGGAAACCGTCCGGATATATTTTTGTCCCTGTTCCATCAAGGGTATTCCATGTCAGCGGTTATCGCCAACGAGTTCGCGGAATCCTCCGGCCTACAGCTTTCGTCGCTTATCCTTATCGGTCTGCTTCTGTTCCTGGTTACCTTCTTCGTCAATCTTGCCGCCAAGTTTATGCTGGCAAGGATGGTGAAGAGCGCGTCCAAGGGGATCTGACGGCATGAACACCTTGAGCTTCCGCCGCAAGGCGATAGACACCGTAATGCGGTTAGCGTTTTACCTTTGCGCCTTCCTGGTCATCCTGCCGCTTTTCATGATCTTCTTCGACCTGATCTCGAAAGGGGCCAAAGAGCTCAAGTGGAGTCTGCTGACCGACCTTCCGCGCCCCGTCGGCGAAACAGGCGGAGGCATCGCCAACGGTATCCTGGGTTCCTTTGTAGTAACGCTGCTCACTATGCTCTGGTCCGTGCCCACGGCGGTGATGTGCGGGATCTACCTGGCCGAGTATGGCCGAGGGCGACTTGCATCCGTCGTCCGCATGGTCGTTGACTCTCTCACCGGCGTCCCTTCCATCATCATGGGCATATTCGGGTACCTGCTTGTCGTCCTACCGATGAAGCGTTTCTCCGCATGGGCGGGGGCGGCGGCGCTCACGATGATCTTCATCCCCGTCGTCGTGCGGACGACGGAAGACATGCTGCGCACCGTTGCGCAGCCCGTACGGGAGGCGGCGCTGGCGCTTGGAATAGAGCGGTGGAAAACAACGCTGTATATCGTGCTGCGGACAGCCTGGCCCGGAATTCTGACCGGGATTCTCCTGGCAATGGCGCGCATCATCGGAGAGACCGCGCCGCTTTTGTTCACTATTCTTGGCAGCCAGTTCTGGCAGACGCGCCTCGACCAGCCTATGGCGGCCATGCCGCTCCAGGTGTTCTCGTACGCTATCTCCCCGTACAAAGACTGGCACGACAAAGCATGGGCCGCCGCGCTTGTGCTCATTACCCTGGTCCTTTTCATCAACATCGGCGCACGCCGGCTGGTGCGTGACAAGAAGTAGGAGACTTCATGGACAACGCTTTCGAGATCCGGGACTTAAGCGGCTGGTTCGGAAAAAACCAGGTTCTCAAAAACATACGGATGGATATCGCCCGGCATTCCGTTACCTCCGTCATGGGACCATCGGGATGCGGCAAGAGCACATTCATCCGCTGCCTGAACCGGATGCACGACATGACCCCAGGCTTCCAAATGACCGGCGATATTCTCTTCGAAGGCATGAACATCAACTCCACGGAGATCAACCCGGTCAACTTGCGCAGAAGAGTCGGGATGGTGTTCCAGCAGCCCAACCCGTTCCCGAGGATGTCGGTGTTCGAAAACGTCGCGGTAGGCTTGAGGCTAAACGGAAAAAAATGGTCCCGAAACGGTCTCGCGGAAGCTGTCGAAAAAGCGCTCAATATGTCTGTGCTTTGGAACGAGGTCAAAGACAAGCTGGACAGCCCCGGAATTTCCTTGTCCGGCGGGCAGCAGCAGCGGCTTTGCATCGCGCGCGCTCTGGCTGTGGAGCCGGAAGTGCTGCTTATGGACGAACCTTGCTCCGCCCTGGACCCGATCTCCACGGCAAAAATCGAAGAACTGATAGAGGATCTAAGCGAAAAATACACTATCATTGTGGTTACCCACAACATGCAGCAGGCAGCCCGGATTTCGGACAACGTGGCGTTTTTCCTCCTGGGAGAACTGATAGAATTAGATAAGAGCGGCAAGATATTCACGAACCCATCTGATAAACGAACCGAAGAGTACATCACCGGGAGGTTCGGATGAAAGGAAAAAGAATATCAGAGCATTACAGTGAGCAACTGGAAGAAATCCGTGAGCTGGTCCTGCGGATGGGAGGCCTGGCCGAAGCAATGACGCATCGGGTCATTCAGGCGCTTATCCAGCGCGACAGCAACCTGCTTCCTGAAGTTCGCTCGATGGAGGCGCAGGTAAACCAGCTTCACATCGACATCGACGAGGCGTGCCTCGAAATCATTGCGCTGCGGCAGCCCGCCGGGTACGACCTGAGATTCGTCACAGCAGCGATCAAGATAAACACCGACCTGGAACGGATCGGCGACCAGGCCATGAACATCCTCGAGGAAACCGAATCGCTGCTCGCTGTACCTCTTTTAAAACCGTTGATCGATACCCCAAAGATGGCGGAAATAGCCCAGGAAATGCTGAAAGACGCGCTCGACGCCTTCGTAAACGGTGACGTCGATCTGGCGCAGCGAACGATCGAGCGGGATGACATCGTAGACAAGCTCAAAGACGACATCTTCATAGAGCTTGTCGGCTACATGTCGGCGGACGCGTCCACAGTCCCAAGAGCGATGGACCTGATCCTGGTTTCCCGCCACCTGGAGCGGATAGCGGATCACGCGACAAACATATGCGAGTACGTAATTTTCATGGAACAGGGAAAAGACGTGCGCCACAAAGCGCGTACCTGAAAAAGAGGAACGCTTACGAATTACCGTCCATCGCGTGATCGTATGGACGCGGTTCGCCTGTAGGCACAAGGAATTCGCCCACGAGAAACCGGAATCGACAGGAGGGGCACACCAGCACCACCCGGAACCGCCGGTCTGCCATTCTGCGAAACCCAACGTGGAATCCTCCATCCGCTCCGCACTCAGGGCATTCATACAACTCTTCCGCCACCGAAATCTCGACCGGTCCGGAATTCATCGACTTTCGCCTCCGTAGACGCCAAAACAGACGCCTTGTGAAATAATTTATACTGTCGAAAATAACCCGCGGCTCAAAAACAGGCGGGGTTCCTTTTGGAGATTATATGAACCGTTGCATGATCTGCGCAAAACAGGGCGATTTCAATGGCGGCATCTGTGACCCATGTAAAGCCAAAGTCAGGGGCGAAGCGCTCGAAAGACAAACCCGTGATAAAAAAGAAGCCGACCGCGCCCTCCATAAGGAAGGAGCGGCCGGCGAAAGCGGCAAGAGCCGCGGGTGACATCCTCGTATTCCACCAAGCAAGCTTGTACTTCCGGATCAGCCCCCAAATGACGCTTTTGGCGTCCTTGCCACTATCCTATTGCCAGAACTGAAAAAACCTCAAAAATGCTTTTAATGCACATTCAGGTCAAGCCTACGCGCTTACGGTTTTTGCGTACTCTTTTCCGAACTCGAAACAGGTCTGCAGATCCTGCTCTGACGGCGTCATCTTGAACCTGATCGGCTCCGGGAACACCCTGATCCGCATAGCAGACATGATATCCGTTACGATCTTGGTCGCTTCCCCGCTCCAGCCGTAGGAACCAAACGCGGAGGAGGTAAGCCCCTTCACGTTCAACACAACCAGATATCCGAGCATGCTATAGATCGGGTGCGGAAGATTACTGTTAAGCGTCGGCGTTCCTATAAGGAAACCGATCGACTCGTCGCACTCATCGAGAATCTTGTGGATCGAGGCTTCCGCGGCATCCAGCAACACCGGCTTGCAACCAGCCGCGGCCACTCCTTCGGCTACCTTCTTCGCCATCATGGTTGTGTTGCCGTAAGCGGACACATAGATGACCGCCACTTTCTTTTCCTTGCGCTTCTCCATCGGGGCGGCGGCCCGCTCCCTGTAATACTCCATGACCTCACGCCAGCTTTTCCGAAGAATCGGACCATGGGACGGCGCAACCATATCGATCGGAAGGTCTTTGATCCGTTCGCACGCCTGGAGGATCGGCTCACGAAACGGCCGGAAAATCATGCTGTTATACACAAACATCGCGTTGTGCAGTTTTTCCGACTTCTCGATCAGATCGTCAAAAAGTTCCTCAGTCGCGAAATGACGCCCAAGGAAGTCGCATGAGAACAAAACCTTGTCCTCGACAACGTAGGTGAACATGGTGTCCGGCCAATGGAGAAACGGCTGAATCATAAACCGAAGCGTTTTCCCGCCAAGCGGAAGCTCCTCGTTGTCACTGACAATGTGATGTTTGTACGGCTCATTCACAATGTTGTCGATAAACGACTTGGCCGCGCGCGTCAGGAAAACCAGGATATCCGGGTTGCGCTTCAGGATATCCACTATTCCGCCGGCATGGTCGGGTTCCGAATGATTTACGACAAGATAATCGATCTTGTCTACAGGGGTGATCTCTTCGATCCGTTTAATGAACTCTCCCACGAATGACCGCTTCACGCAGTCGATGAGAACGGTCTTCTCCGTCCCT
>Ga0123353_10005939_pt1 | contig 16154 bp, 13 predicted proteins | sample TergutLab28metaG_3_FD_92763 | JGI IMG/M metagenome (GOLD analysis project Ga0123353, IMG submission 92763) | Labiotermes labralis P3 segment gut microbial communities from Petit-Saut dam, French Guiana - Lab288 P3 | ecosystem: Host-associated > Arthropoda: Insects > Digestive system > Gut ... | reverse complement strand
GGGTTTTGTACCTCCCGAATCAGATGCTCTGGGATCGCCTTTTAGGAGGCTTAATGGGCAAAACTCGTTTCGCCCCTATTTTTCTAGGCTCAAATTGATGGTAATTTTCGGGACACACGCCTTGTTTCCGTACTTCTGTGTCCCCTTGAAATCGTGATAAGTTTCGCTAGAATTTCCGTACTGATATGAAAAAGGATGGTGATTATAAATCGTGGCTGGCAGACCTGAAAAGTCGAATCCGCCAAAGTCAGATAAAAGCGGCGGTCAAAGTAAACGCCGAACTTTTGCGTCTGTATTGGGACTTGGGGCAGGACATTGTTGCCCGGCAGATGGAAAAGACTTGGGGAAGCGGTTTTTTTGAGCAGTTGAGTAAAGACTTGCGGAGCGAATTTCCTGATATGCAAGGGTTTTCCGAACGAAATTTGCTCTATGTAAAACGGTTTTATCAATTCTATACGCAAGACAACACAATTAGTCCGCAAGTTGTGGACGTAATTCCGCAACAACTTGTTGCGGAATTGCAAGCCGTTGATAATAAAGGGGATATAATCCGTCACCAAGTTGGTGGCGAATTAGGAGATCATCCAATTTTCCAAATTCCTTGGGGACACCATATTCAGATTTTTTCCAAAAGCAAATCCGTAAAAGAAGCCCTCTTTTACGTCCAAAAGACCATTGAAAACGGATGGAGCCGTGCCGTTTTAATGAATTTTATGGCAGCCGATTTGTTTGCGGCACAGGGAAAAGCACTGACTAATTTTTCTCGCCAGTTGCCAGAACCGCAGAGCGACCTTGCAAACCAAATCCTGAAAGACCCGTATAATTTTGATTTTCTTACGCTCACCGACGGCTACAAAGAAAAAGAGCTCGAAGATGCGCTCACCACCAATATCACAAAGTTTTTATTGGAACTTGGACAGGGCTTTGCATATATCGGTAGGCAAGTACCCATACAAATTGGCGAAACAGAGCGATTTATTGACTTGCTTTTTTACCATTTGGAGTTGCGCTGTTTTGTGGTCATCGAGCTGAAAGCCGGTAAATTTGAACCCGAGTATGTCGGAAAACTTGGCTTGTATGTTGTGGCGATTAATCACCAAAAGAGACAAGAAGGCGACAATCCGACAATAGGGATGATTATTTGCAGAACAAAAGATCACGTTGAGGTGCAGTATTCTTTGGAATCCACCAGTCAACCCATTGGCGTTTCGGAATACCAACTTGCCAAACTCCTGCCAGATAATCTGAAAAGTAGCCTGCCGAGTATTGAAGAGATTGAGGAAGAACTTAACCGGTCTCTCACTTGAAAATCGAGCGATTGTGCTGACGTTCGTTCCTGTCGCCGTCGGTTTCTCCGGTTCAAATATCGCCAAATTCTGTTACGATGTTTTACGATGTTTGCGCCCAGATTTACGATGTTTACGGGCGGATTACGATGTTATTCTGATTGACAATGACTGGAAATGACATATAATGACAGAGTTGTTTGAGCCTAGAAACGTAGGCTTTTTTACTGGAAACACTAACAAAATAGGGTTCAGTAATCTGTACAGCGAACCAGATAACGACGTGTTCGTAATGCTGAGGTTGTGGGTTCGACTCCCACCGAGGGCTATGGCTTAACGCCTTGATATACAACGCTTTGCGACGTGTTGTGGATTTTCAATTTTGGTTTTTGTGCTTGCCGGAAACCCATACAGTATGGGTTTTCACCGAAGGAGGTACGAATTATGCCGAAATTGAAGAACAGACCGCCGAAGTATTCAAAGGTGAACGGACAAGCCGTCGTCTACTATCAGGGTAGGCCCCGTTATCTCGGAAAACACGGCACGCCGGAATCCAAAATGGCTTATGCTCGTTTCATCGCCGAGATCCAAGCGAATCCTACCGTTTCTTTGCCGAGGGCGGAGAAACATGTTACAGTTCGTGAGCTTACCGCCGCGTTTCTCGACCACGCGAAGACGAACATTGACTCTATCAGTTATGGTCATTGCCGGATTGTCGTCTTGGATTTCCTAAACAAACTCTACGGAGATGCTACTCCCGTAGATGATTTCAAGCCCAGTTGCTTAAAATTGGTTCGGGAGGCGATGATTCAATCCGGTCGTCTGAGTCGGAAGACCATCAACGACCATATCCGTCGCCTTATCCGTATTTTTGCCTGGGGAGTCGAAAACGACCTGGTACAGGAAACCACGTGGCGAGCGTTGAAAGTCGTGAAGTCGTTGTCGGAAGGGCACCCCGGCACGTACGAAAATGCGGAACGGCAACCCGTTCCTGATGACGTTGTTCGTCGGACTTTGCCGTTCATGCCCCCGACATTACGCGCAATGGTACAGTTGCAACGGCTCCTCGGTATGCGTCCCAACGAGATTTTCAAGATGCGCGTCGGGGACATCGACACTACACGAGGCAACGGATTATGGTACTACGCGCCGGGTTCGTACAAAACTGCCCGATTCGTAGGCAAAATCGTGTTTCCGCTGGGCAAGCCGGAGCAGGACTTGATTGCTCCGTACCTTGTCGGCAAGGTACCGGAAGCGGCAGTATTTTCCCCACAAACGGCAATGGCGGAGCGGCATTCTGAACGGCGGAAGAACCGGAAAACGAAGGTTCCGCCTTCGCAAGCAACGCGAAAAGCAGAACGAGCGTTGCAACCATCGCCGTATGGCGAGTTCTATAACCGGGACTCGTATCGAAATGCCATCAAACATGCTATCACGAAGGGAAACAAGGTACTGCCGGAAGATCAGCAGATACCGCATTGGCACCCTTACTTGTTGCGCAACAGTGCTGCCACTGACATTGAAGCGGAAATTGGGCTGGACGAAGCACAAGCCCAGTTAGGGCACAAGACGGCAAACATGACTCGGCGGTACTCCAAAGCCCAACTAAAAATCAGGGAAAAACTTGCCCGTGAACGGCAGAATCCCTTTGGAGCAGAGGGCGAGAGTGCGGAAGCGTAACTGGGGCGTTTCAAACGACGTGTAACGTGCGTCGTTCACAACTTTTTTCGTAAAAGATTTGACCATTCCCGCCATTCCCGTTCCCATCATTCAAATATCCCTGTTTTTCTAGCGTTTTGCAAAAATGGCGGGAATGGAAATGATGGGAATGGTCAAAACTTTTATTTTTTTTACGATTGATATTTTTGCGTTGTCCACTTCAACCGCTGTCCGCAGAAGAACTCGTTGCGGCGGAAGTACGGACTTCCAGTATTCCTACGTTGGTATAGAATAATCCTCGATAGGCGTTGAGGCACACGCCTTACAATACATAGGAGTCTTGAAAATGCCTATAATCGCAGATGCGGACGCTGAAATACTGGAACTGTTTGCCGGAAAACAGGACATAGCACATACCGAAATGCGGGATGGTATCGACTACATCGTGTTTTGCGAACGTAGATACGATGATGACACCAAAAACACGAGAACAACTTATTACGATATTAAACAAAGTGCCTTTGACGACATCAAAGGTGTTTTTACCGGCATTCTACGCTCTCTACCACTTGCCAAACATCTGTTGCTGATATTGTGGATTCGTGAATTCCAGTTTGGACTGGGTTCGCTGCAAGACGATGATATGTACGACTTTATCCAAAACACGTTCGCTTATAGTGGCGTTGATATAAACGACGAAACAGTGGCAAAGGAATTTTTTGTACTATTCTATGAAGGGTATCTTCAAGAAACGATTACAGGAGATGATTGGATAAGGGACTATTCCCTCTCTTTGAAAGGAAAGAGTACTGCCGAGGGGGTGTTCGAAACGATGAAAACGCTTATCTCCGGTATCATTGAAACTCCGTCGATTGTTCCCGAAGCGTCAACAGAAGAAAAAACAAAGACAAAAAAAGCGGCTCAGAACAGAGAAGAATTGGAGGGTAGAAGGCTGGCAGCAGTAAAATACGTCCAGAAACACCCAAAGGCTTCGTTATCTTCTGTTGAAGTAAAATTCGATCTGGGCGAGAAAACGTTATCAAGAAAACCCTACAAGGACATGATAGCGAAATTCGCACGGGACAAAGACCGGGTTCCGAGTACAGGAAAAAAATCTTATCTTGGAAAAGGTGAAAAGGCCAGCAGGTCATTACCGAAAGAACTCCCAGACCACCGAAAATCTCACGTGGCAGAGGTGGACGAACGGCTTGATGGTGATAGCAAAACGTGAGGACTTTGCTTTACCCGTTCTTTTTACTCCCCTTTCTTGGCAGCCTTGTCTGCTGAAAAACAATTGGCGGAAAAGCATGACTGAATGAAAAATACGGTGCGCGGTGCGCTATCGGTGCGCAATTTCGCACTCGCACCAAATTTTTATAAGCCATCAAAACAAGCAATTTTCGTCTTTTTTCTTTGGTTTGTCGCACCCCGAGAGTAGAGGGTAGAGGGACAACTTTTTTATCGCTGGTACTGTACCGGCGGGGTAGTCCTAAATGATTCCGGCAAACAATTATCAAAACTGGAATCACACGTGTCGCAAACGTCTTACTGTCGGAGGATTGTACATGAGCAAACTATTTACGCAAGAGGAGACATGCGCATTGTTACGCATTTCGTCTTCGACTCTGTGCAGATGGGTGAAGGCAGGTACATTTCCTCCGCCAGTTCGTGGAATGGGACGCGGCAAGAAGTTCTGGACAGAGCAGTCGATTCTCGAATGGATTGACCGGCAGTCCACGCCGGTTAACACGCCGCCGCCCACCGTTAGCCCTGCGAAACAGCAGAAACGGGAAGCGAAAGCATTTAATCAGCGTCAGGAAGCCGCAAGGCAAACATTGGAGCGACACGCTGCGGGTCGTAAAAGACAACTAGACACTCAACAGAAAGAAAGGAGATCATCATGACTAATTTTTTCACTGCTATTGCTAAGATGTACTTGATGTACAATCTATGCACCTTACCTGCCAGTAAGGAGAAGAAGAGACCCATGGTCGCTTGGAAAGCGTACCAAGATACGATGCCAACTGAGTCCGAATGGGACGAATGGGGCAAAACCGCAACGGCTATTTGCATCATCACGGGAAAAGCTTCGGGCTTCTTGGTTGTCATTGACTTCGATGACAAAGGAAGCAGATTTCACCCTTGGTGTCAGCAACTCCCCGAAGAATTACTTGAACGGCTTGTTATCGTTCAAACGCCAAGCGGAGGGTACCACGTTTACGTCCGATGCGAAGGCGAAACGGTAGGAAACGTCAAATTGGCACGGACGGCGGAAGAAAAAACGCTGATCGAAACGAGAGGCGAGGGTGGTCAAGTCATTGCTCCTCCAACGTCCGGTTACGAAATCACCTCTGGAAAGTTGGAAAACATTCCAGTTGTATCTCCCGCTGAGTGGGAATTATTGCGTAACGCAGCTCAATCTTTTGATGAGATGCCGACGAAAGCTAAACCGAAAGCCGGTAACACTACTTCTGTTGAAATACCAGTGGACATGACAATGGCAGTGCAACGGGCAGTAGTCCATATCAATGGAATGCCCGAAGCTATTGCAGGGCAAAATGGACACAAAGCTGCGTTGAGGGTCGCTAACGCTCTGCATGATTTTGGGCTTGACTTCGATACGGCAAAGGAGGTCTTCATGACGTTCTACAATCCTCGCTGTGTACCGGAATGGTCGGAGAAGGAGGTTGATCACAAACTTGACACGGCTTATAGCAAGCCGCTCAGGGAGGCGGGTTGTATGCTTGCCGGTCCTGACTTCGAGCTACATCCGAAGATGCCGCTAATATCAGCGGATAAATTCATCGAAACGGTTTATACCGTCGACGGTATTCCGACGTTGATTTATTACGCTGATGACTTTTGGCAATGGGACGGAAATGTTTATCGGAAGATCGAAGAGAGAAAAGTCAAAAGCAAGCTAACGCGTTTCCTTGAATGGGTAGGAGCATTCCCCGTTACGCCAGCTCGTCTGAATGCGATAGCAGAGATGTTGAAAAATAGAGTCTTTCATTCCACCAGCGACACTATTCCCTGTTGGATTGGCAGTGAATCCTGCGAGATGCCATCCTCTGTTACCAACCCTTCACTACTGATTTTCGGTAAAAGCAAAATTCTGAACCTAACAGACATAGGAACAGACGTAGCCGAGATAGGGACATTGCCGCATTCTCCGCACTGGCTCAACTTCGCCGCCCTTGACTTCGATTACGATCCGAAGGCAGAGCGTCCCGAAGAGTGTCCGAAATGGATGACCTTTCTCGACAGCGTTTTTGGCGGCGACGAAGATGCAAAGCAGACATTGATGGAATGGATGGGACTATGCTTGACCACCATCACGAAGTTCCAAAAAGCCATGTTCCTTGTCGGACCGAAACGCAGTGGGAAAGGTACTATTGCTCGCATCTTGCAAAAGATTGTAGGCATTCATAACACAGTTTCACCCTCGACATCGGACTTTGGAGAGAGATTCGGACTTCAAGCATTCATCGGCAAAACATTAGCGATTATCAGCGATGCGAGGTTTACAAAGCATGGAACTTCACGAGCAACTGAGCGCATCCTCAACATCACAGGCGAAGATGCTCTCACAATTGATCGAAAAAACAAAGTTCCTGTTACTCTGCGATTGCAGACAAAACTTACGTTCATCTCCAACGAAGTTCCCAATGTTCTAGACCAAAGCGGTGCCCTGCCTAGCCGGTTCATTTTTCTGGCATTGCCGAAGTCGTTTTATGGGAAAGAAGATGTGGATCTTGAAAGTAAGCTGAGCTGCGAACTTCCCGGCATTCTCCGCTTATCCATCCGCCACTTGCAAGACTTGTTAGATCGAAAAGAGTTTATTCAACCGAAGAGTGGCAAAGGATTAGCGGAACGAATGATGTCGTTAAGTAGTCCTGCCAGCGAATTCATGAAGCAATTACTGCCGGGTATGTCACGAGAGGCAATTTGGAACCAATGGTGTAATGTTCGTCGGGACGAAGGACAAAAACTCGGAACGAAGAACGAACTGTGGAACGACCTCGAATCTGCTGGTTACGGTAGCGACTTCGAGAAGCCAGACCTTGTGGCAAAAATCCAAGAACATGGCGGCGAGTCAACTGTTCGGAAATTGCAAGACAGCATCAGTAAATACCATGAGGAAGGTGGTGCAGAGAGACTCAAACAATTGCTTGATGAGATGGTTGACGCAGGCATTTTGACCGACCGGTACGAGAAGGCTCGCAACGGAAAAAAAGTTGCGTATTATCGTATCCCAGGCGAAAAACTTGGAGATACTTACGACAAGTACTGCTGAAACGCGTTACGCACGGAAGTGTAAATCCTGCAATGACATCGAATCCTTGCAGGACATTTCATCAGAATTTTTTCAATCGTAAAAAAGTTTCATTCCCACCATTCCCGTTCCCATCATTTCTAAATCCCCAAAAATACAGGGTAAAACAAAATGACAGGAATGGGAATGATGGGAACGAGCAAAAATAATTTTTTGTTTTTACTTTGAGAGTTGCTCCACGTTTTACCACTCACTCATCAATCTTGACTCTCATTTTCTCTACGTTTCCAAAACGAAATGCCAATTTTATAGTTGATGTCAATTTTCATTTAGAGTCCAGACTACTCCCGTATCAGAATCGTTGCAAGACTTTTTTTGACCCTGTTGTGAAAATTAAAAAATGAGGTATAGTATGCGTCAGAACGAAGGGAGCAATTTTTCGTTCCGCGTTTGCCATGCAAAAGTGCGCCGCGAGGTAAGCGAGAGGTTGACCAGCGATGGATTAGCCAATGGGAGCGGTTCCCAGCCCGGATAGTGAACAGGAATCGCGGAGTGATTGCCGCCGGTTACTCCATTTTGTTCGACACGTAGGCAATGATGATATTGTCGATAACTTTGGGAACGTTGCGATTCCAGCGAGAATCCTTATCGACCAGTGCCTTCAATACTTCGCAATACTGATGAGCGAATTGCCGGTACTGTTCGAACACTTGAAGGAAGCAAGCCTTTTGATTGGCGGGAGTGTGTTGCCCGTAGAAGAACCGAATCGTGTACCGTCGGTCAACCGGCATGAAGAGATCGGGAAGCAAAAAGTGCATCGCCTTCGAGAAGGTAACAAGCGGCGACTTCGTTTGGACGAGTTCGAGATTGTCGAACAGAAAATCAACGGTGTCGATGAGTCCGCTGTCCGATTCCTTGACCTTTTCGAGTTTGACTTTGACGAGCGATTGAATGGTATCGGCATGCTCCTTAATGGACTTTATGAAATCGGCTGGGGTGCTTAACCTTGCCGCTTGTGAATTCATTTTGAACGCGACGAGCATATCATAAACCCGTTGGAGGAAGTCATTGGAGCGGAAATCCTTATTGGGAAATCGCAAGATGGAATCGTAGAGTGCTGACGACTTATGGTATTTTTGCGTCAGCAGTTCCTCGCCACGTCCTGCTAATCGAGTGATGCTCTTCGCCGGAATGGATGAGAGCAAAGTGTTTTTGAGTGTCGGCATGGTTTGTCCTTTCGTTTGAAGGGGTGATAAAAAGTGTCGCTCTCGTTTTACATCGTTTCAACCGGCGACGGAGATCGAAACGAGGCAGTGTTGGGTATGAAAGTTCCTAGCGTCGTCTGTAAGCAATACCGCGACTTGTATATCTAAACGAGACTCCGCTACTGCCGGTACTTGGAGGAGGTGGATCAACCCAATCTGTGAATTCGTTGATCCAGGCATAGCCACAGTGCCTGCATTTACAAGTGGCTCGACGACGGAATATCGTTTGGAATGCAACAGCGCGGGAGCGCTTGCAACTTGGACACAGTGTGATTGTAGCTCGAAACCAGAAAAACAGCACCGGACATAAGGCAATCAAGCCAAGCCCGATTAGCACGTATAATCCAGTGTTCTCATGTGCATGAATGGATAGTCCCGCCACCACCGCGTCAAGAAATCCACCCTCTGGTATCCGTTCCTTTCGTTTGAACTCGCCAAGGTCTCTGTCATACTCAAAACCGACAATCGAGAGCTGCGTCATTTTGCGTTCCGCAGATAGGTAGGCGTAGAGGGCATCTCTCGGCTCGCGTTGCACATAGGAACGAATGCTATCCAATTTGCCTTTATCCGTGAGTTGATCCCACTGCTGTCGGTAATTCGGAGATATTTCAGTGTACCTTTGACGATTGGCTTCAATAAGTGCTACTGTTGCCGCGTCAATTTTGTCCAAACTCTCCGGTTCTGTCAGAGCCTCTGCTCTCTTTACACGTTCTTTGGCAACGACTAAAGCTTGCTTCGCCTCTGCTAATTCCTGCTCCCTTTGTCTTTCCTCTGTTTTTTTTCGTTCCTTTGCTCTCAGAAAAATTCGCGCTGATTCTGAGGAACTTAGTGCAACACATGGTAGGAACAGACCTAAAACGACGCAGGAAATGATGCCAAATATCTTGAATGAATTGGAAAACGACGAGAGTCGTTTTTTGAGAATGGGTATTCCACTTTCAGTACGCGTCCCATCAGAGGAAACATGGTTAACTGTTATCAGCGAAGAACTCGCAACAGACGAAGGAGTGGACATACTGGACAGATATTGAATCACCGCCTCTTTCCTCGCTTTTTTTGCAGCGTCGAGTGGAGTAAAACTGTAAATGTTGTCTTTCGCCTTAACGTTCGCTCCTGCGGATACAAGAACTTTGGCAACTTCAACGTGTCCTTTGTCTGCCGCGAAATGGAGCGGGGTGAGCCCGTCGTTGTTTTTTGCGTTAACATTTATTCCCACGGAAATGAGAAAATTGACAAAATCAGTATTCCCTTTGTTTGCGGCTGCGTGGAGTGCGGTAGTGCCGACGTTGTTTTTCGCGTCAATAACTGCTCCCTCGGCAATGAGAATTTTGGCGACTTCAATGTTTCCTCTATCCGCCGCAAACAGGAGCGGGGTGTCGCCTCTGTTAGTTGCGGCATTAACATTAGCCCCCTTGGAAATAAGAAAACTGACAATTTTAACCTTTCCCGTGTATGCCGATTCTTGGAGTGCGGTTCCGCCTTCCTTGTCTGTGGCATTTACATCAGCTCCTTTGGCAACGAGGAACTTGACGACTGCGATGTTGCCAAGTTCTGTTGCCCTGTAAAGTAACTGTACTCCTTCCTCGTCAACTGTTTTTACATCGTTTCCGAACTTCGCACAAAACTTGTCGATTTCTGCTTGTTCTTCGGTGGTGAACGGACTCGATTCGGCAGACGGAGTTTCTACGGGCGGTGCGGCTTCAGCAAACGTCAAGCCTTTCACCTTTTTCGCCGGAGCAGTTTTCCCGTCCTCGGTTTCAATCATCGTGTCCGGTGTAACCACTCCCGCCTTAGCGAGTCCTTTGAGTCGATCACCGGTAACTTCAATTTTTTCGCCGTTTGCGCCGTAGTAAAACCATTTTGCCATTGGAGTTTCGGGAGTTAGGAAGTTTACCGAGCAACGGTAACAAGAGTTCGCTCACAAGACGGGAGCGGCACGCCTACAAGAAACGGAGCACAACCAACCTCCGACAAAAGAGGCGCATCGCTTGTTCTTATTGCAATGCCGATTCTGTCCGCAGGTTACACGCGCGCTCCCTCGACGGGAGCAACGCAACTTTGCAACTCACCGATAATTTTCTACCCGGTCGCCCGGTTGTCATGTAGAAAACTGTCGTTCGCCGAAGCGATTCTTGTAGTTTGTTAACGTACTCTAAAAATTCAATCCGTCCGTTACATACCGAGACGAATCCTCTGAACCTACGTCTATTGTAACATGCTTTTTGGAAATTGCAACAGAAATCCAACGATGAAAAAGAAAATTCCGATGATTGGAAACACGAACAATCTTCCGGGAGTGCCGGTCGACATGAGTTCTTACTATTCCTTCTTCACCAGTCCCTTCGGCGGGAATTGGTGCGGAGAGGAAATTGACATCTTACTGAACCCGACTCTACGTTGTCTTCTTCGTAAAATCGTTGCGATTGAAAATGCCGATTACGATTACCTGATAACGTTGTTTTCGGGACACGGCAAAGAGGCGGACGATGGAACAGTGCTTGTTATCAATGGGCAAGGAGAAAAGATTATGATGAATGCTTTGACGAACCTATCGCAAAGACAACTCCTGATTATGGACTGTTGCCGCAGTCGCTCACTGCTCCCTGTCGATACCGCTTTCGTAGAAGAAGGGACAACGATGCTGTCGTTGTCCCGCGACCCGATACGGCAAGCGTATGAAGAGCGGATAGGGGACTCTCTCCCGCAAGAAGTTATTCTCTACGCTTGCGATGAAGGCGAACCGGCGTTTGACTCGGACGAAGGAGGGGAATACTTGCGGCATCTTCTCAATGCTGCGCAGATGGTATCGACTCCTTCGTGTTCTCCGTTCGTGAGCGTTGGTCAAGCGCACTACAAAGCGGTGTCGATGATGCGAGAAGACGATCCGACGATGATACAGCACCCGCAGATTCTTCAACCGCGTTGTGCGGCGGAGCGGCAGTTGCCTCTGGCGGTTGATGGGAAGTTTTGTGAACGGAATTGACCCTATCTTGAATAAACCGTAATCAATCTATCGCTTGCCCGATTAACTTATTGTATTGCAAATAGTTAGGCCAATTGATTCTTTCGGCTTTATGCGGCTCATCATGGCAGGCCGCCGTTCGCTCAATCAGCATTTTCCGCTTCGGAATCGACGTGTGCCCTACACTGATGAAGCGACAATTATAATCACGCAAAAAATCTTTTTCCTTCCAAAAGAACTTTCCGATTTCTCGGCAATAGGCAAAAAGACACGCGGCACCTCCAAGTTGCTTGACAATATCTTTCCATTCGCCTTTCGTTTTTTTCATTTCAATAAAGAGGGCTGTTTTTTTTTGCTCACTGATAATGATAAAATCCGCTCTTTTACACTCGTGCTTGATTCCTGAAAAAAATGATTTGGGGGCAGGAAATGCATCTGCGTTTACAATGATTGCATCGTCAGGAAGGTGCCGTATCGACATTTCCGAATTTTCCAATGGCTCGCGTAACACAACACCTGGACGACCATAGAAATCTTGTGTGTGGACTCGTATGTTCGGTTTGAACATCTCGTTTAGGATTGTCGTATCATTCATTGCAATGTTCCTCCTCGTGCGTTTCTGTTCCCCAAACGATTTCCTCTTGAATGCGGTTCATATCTTCGATAGTTTTGTCAAAACTTCTTGCATCGATACCAGATTCTGGACTGATGGTGGCAGGCACCAAAGTCTGACAACGGGTTTTTCTTTGCCCGTCATCCAATTTTACCAATGATTCTTCGGCAATATAAACTTGTACATCCTCATGATTTAGGAGTTCCTCTGCTCGGTATTTCTCTCGCTTTGCCAGTTCTTGGAGTCGTTTGTTATTTTTTTGTCCCAGCATGATCAACGTGTTAAACTCCTTGATGATATAATCGCTGTGCGTCGTCATAAAAACACTTATTCCCAAATGCACCAGCCTCGCAAAAAGTCGCGCTACCTTTCGCTGGTTTTCAGGATGGAGATTAAGTTCTGGCTCATCAATCATGAACAAATCGCCTTGCTTCGCAATATGCCGGAGATAAAAACCGACATCAAGTAACGATCTCACCGCACTCGAACTTTCCACAAGGGAAAGTTTTATACTTTTTGATTTCGACGGAATATACTGAATACCACTATCTTTGGAGACCCTATACTCTCCTCCGATAATGTCCTGAAAATCATCTAACAAGTCCGAATGTTTCGCCAGAATAAAACTATTTCTGTTACAAATATTCGGCAAGTCACGAATGAAATCGACATTATTTCTTACTGCCAATGGGTAGTTGCCTTTGAATTGCCCCAGTAGTTGAACCGGATGTATTTTTGTGGTCTTGTCTCCCAAAAGATCCACCAATCGATTCCTTGTAAAATCCAGCTCTTTCTGGAAAATGGCGGCTCCTGTGCGTTCGGCACTTGCCAAGAACGGTTCTGGAACCACGAGTCCCAAAACTGCGCTGCGAATGCCATCTCTTATAGATTCTTCCAACACATGGGATGGGATGGACTCTTCACGAAAATTGTCAAATGAACATGTGACTTCCAGATTCTCGTTATCTTGGGAAGAATTGATCTGAAAAAGCTCTTTTCCACCAACACCAACACTGAAGCCAACTTTCGCTAGTCTGAAGGTTGGGGTGCTAAGAGAACATGCAATTTTGGAACCGGAGAAATTTTTTTCATTCCCTGCAAATACTCCAGGCAAAAGTTTCGTGTAAGCAACGGTAGCTGAGTTAATGTATTTGGGGAGGTCCTTGGCATGCGGAATCAGTGGAATGGAAACATGCCCGTGTTCGCGGATGTTCGTAAGGGCATCGCCTGCTATCGGAAAACGCATGTTCGTTCGAAGGTAATTCAACAGACCGTAAGTCGCATGGGTCGCATAAGTTTTCCCCGTGTTATTATTTCCGCAAATGACGGTCAATTTACCCAAAGAAAACTCAGCTTGTCGTAAAACTCCAAGATTTTTGATCGTTATTTTCATTTGAACATTCACTTATTTTCCCAAGAATGCTAGAACCATTATATCAGATTTTGAACATAAAAGTATGGTATCGGTGCTGGTCATGAAGATCGTTGCCCCGCAATAGTTTACGACGTGCCGATTGACACCTTGTACTTTACAAGAAAAAGTCCTGGATCGGCACCTCATGGCATTTTTGCCGCAAAAAAGACAAGAGTTTTCAGTGCAAAACGCCGTTTCACGCTGGATTTCCCGGTATTTCACGCCGATTCGGAAGGATCGTGAAATCGTTGCGAAACCGCATGGGTTTTGTACAGGCTTTCGCCGAAATCGGGCGAAACTCCCGCGATACCAGAGTCAAGAGACCGATTCTTGTTCTCGAATTTTTCTCAAAGAGACTCCGTCTTTGTCTTTCCAGCGTCCAAGGTCGCCGGAATACCCCAGCACAACATTGGCGGCAATGTTCGCAGAATCAAGTGTGTGATCTTTGGTAAAAACCAAAATATCCTTCTCTCGACTCCTTGCTAATATCCCCTGCTCGATTAACGATTTTCTGATACGCATCACGTTCTTGAATCGCGTTCGGAGGCTTTCGGCTTCCTCCACGACGGCTTGCGAACCTTTGCAGACGACAAAACCGTCTTCTATTTCGTAACCCGTCGCCACGATGTTCTTTGCGTTAATGTACAGCAGTTCGCTTTTTGCAAAGAGATTTTTCGTCGTTGTTCGTTTCGGGGTATCCTCGTTGTCTATACCGTTCGACTCTGGTTCGCATTCTGCTACCGTGTTATCCGCTATCTGCCTTTCCAACTCTGCCTTTGCCTCGGATTCTCTCCTTTCCCGCTCTGCTTGTGCTGCCGGTATGATGGGCATATCAACCGAATCGTGAAGCGGCATCATCACGCAGGAATAACCACCATCGGTTTCAATCAGGATAGGATCAGATTCCTTTCCGTCCGGCAGGTACAACTGCAATTTCACGTCGTCCGAAAAAGCCGACGATGCCTCCAACAGAAATTTCGGATTGACTCCAACCTTCCCAGTGATGTAGCCGTTACATGGGATTTCGATTGTTCCCCGCACCTCTTTCGGTGCATTGTTATACGGAGACTTTGCAACTATCGCATTGAACGTCAAGCGATGTCCCGAAAAGACCAAGTCGACGTGCGGGTCGTTCTTACTAAATGACGGGGCGATGCTTTTCAGTGCCGATTTCAATTCTCCGTTCCTGACCGTTACGTCGTGCATGAGGCAGGACTTCGGCACGATGCCTCGCCACTTTGGGTATCGTCTCGCTACAAGCCGGGAAAAAATTGTTACGTCTCCGTATTGAAACGTAATGATTCTGCGCACTCTTTCGTCATCGTCCTTGACCGGAGTGTCTTCGACTGCCATCTTGACGGAATAAGGAAACTTGCCGATAGCCTTTTCCTTCAAGCATTTTTCCAGCAGTTTGAGAGCATTGACTGGCACAATCGTCTGATGATCCGGTACTTCGTCAACGAACAAGCCGAGTGAGTGATTCCCGATACGCTCCCCCGTGAATTCCTGTATCGCAAGCCGTCGTCCGTCAGTTGCAACTGCGTACATTGTACTGCCGTCGCTCTCCAAACAGACTCCTGATAGAGCATGTCGCACTCCGTTCTTCTCGACGGCAAAAACCGTTCGTTGAATTGCGGTGAGCATGTCGGCTTCGTCAACTTCATGATACGCCTCTGCCGTGAAGTTTGCAACATCGGGAAATGCGTCAATGGACTCTTCGGATGCGAAGCACCAGTCAACGCCAGCATCATCGCCGATGACTCGGATGCCCTCGTTCGTGTTCTCTATCGTTGCCTTGAATCCCTTCGGAATCATTGCCAGTGCGTCAATGACTTCTTTAACCGGAAGCAAGAGGGAACCCGGCTCCGATACATCAACGTCGAGTCGGACTCGGATTCCGTATTCTTTGTCTGTTGCCTGCAAGATTGCACCGTCCTTGAAGTTGGCGTGAATCTTGACGTACCGCAATGCCTGTACAAAACTTGTCTTCGGAACTGCGATCTTGACGAGACGCAGTGCCTTCAAAAAATCTTTTGGTTCAAAATGAATCTTCATGATAATTTCCTGCCCAGGGGACGCAAAATGAGAATCTGTACGTTTTATTATCCCCCGTTTTCGGAAAATGGCACCTCACGAGTGGAAACTCGCCTTTCACGCGAAATAATCGGGATTCTACGGGTTTTTAAGGAAATTCTATGATTTTTCCGGGATTCTGCGTAGATTCGGAGAAATCGCCGGAAACCGCCGTGAAATCGGCGAAAAAATCGTATGGGTTTGTATGGGTTTTCGGAAAAATCGGGCGGAAAAATGGGTTTTCCGTCGCAAGTATGGGTTTTCCCGGTTGACTTTAATCGAAAATGGTGTAGAATGATGGAGTCGTTTGAGGCGGGAAAATCCGGCGTTTGCGGGGTTTTCCCATTATTTTCAACTCCGGCGGCACAAGAAACGAATCGGAAATTGTCTCTTTCGTAATGCTGAGGTTGTGGGTTCGATTCCCACCGAGGGCTATGGCGTAACCTGCGGCAACGCAAAGACTTACGCGCAAAATTTTTCATGAATAATTTGTCATTGTAGATATAGATATGTCCAGAACTGGACACATTACATCCCTAACTTTGACGAAAAACATGAAAAAGTCACAATCCACGCCCCCGAAGATGGGGAATAACGGAGGTACCG
>Ga0123353_10005938_pt1 | contig 16155 bp, 16 predicted proteins | sample TergutLab28metaG_3_FD_92763 | JGI IMG/M metagenome (GOLD analysis project Ga0123353, IMG submission 92763) | Labiotermes labralis P3 segment gut microbial communities from Petit-Saut dam, French Guiana - Lab288 P3 | ecosystem: Host-associated > Arthropoda: Insects > Digestive system > Gut ... | reverse complement strand
TACCAGCGCCCTCGCCTACTATGACGGCTATCGCTGCGCGCGCCTGCCGGCGAACTTATTGCAGGCCCAGCGCGATTACTTCGGCGCGCACACCTACGAGCGCGTGGACAAGCCCCGCGGGCAGTTCTTCCACACGAACTGGACGGGCGAAGGCGGGGATACGGCGGCGTCGGTGTATCAGGTGTGATTCCCTTGTCTGATACACCCAGCAGAACCGCCCCAGCGGCGCGGTGTCGCCGTGGAGGTAGAACGACATCACATCGCCGTCCTCGCATTCACCGCCGCCCGTCATGTTGTCGCTCCACTTGAACTGAACCGTAAAGCTGTCCCCGAGGCCCAACAGGGCTTTGGGGATGGTGTATTTCAGTTGCTCACCGTCAAGCTCCCACGCGGCGCTGCCGACGGCCTCCCAGTCCCAGCCGCCCCTGGATTTTTCAACCACGCTGGGGGCCTCGCGGCCGACGACATACTGGAAATTCTCCCATGCGGGTCCGCTGCCCGTGCCGATGAACAGGCGCATCCACGCGGGGTCCGTGCTGGGCGTGAGGTTTTCGGCGCACTCCACGGTGAAATAGAGATTCGTATCGTCCCGGCTCACCCTCGCCAGGGTGATGTCGTTGCGCCCGGTATCGTCTGTGTAATGGATGCCGCCATAGCCGACGTCGTCCCGGTCAAAAGTGTTGCCGGGGTAGGCGTAGTAGACGGCCTCCTCATCCGCGCCGTATGCCGGCATTGGCCGCACGCCCTTGTAGCGCCGGATGTAGTCGCACATCTGGTAATAATAGTCGTCGCCGAGGGCGCCCTTGCTGGGCTCGATGTCCCGGCTGAACTCGTCATTGAACTCGTCGGGGAAGGCGTTGACCACGCCCTGCCACTCCTCGAAGCGGCCCGCCACCCACTCGTTGAAGCCGGTGACGAACACGAATTCCGGGTCGATCTTCAGGGCGTATTCCCACTGCTCCGCAAAGTTGGCGCCCAGGCGCACGGCCTGGTCGCGGGTGTCGTACCCCTTGGAGGTATACGTGCGGCCGAAGACGTCCTCGCCGTTCATGGCGGTGAGGCCCCGCGCGGCGCTGTGGTTCTGCGCCACGCCGACGGGCATCTGCTCGGGCACGCCCAGCCAGTTGCGGTAGACCCGCTGCGGGTACGCCGCAAGCCAGCCCCACTGGCCCGGCTTGCCCTTTTCGGTGTAGGACGGGTTGCTTGGCCGGAAGCTGAAGAAATTCTTGATGGCCTTGTCGGTGGCGTCGTCGTTCTTCAGCGCGCCGGGATAGGCCATGATGAGCGGGCGGCCCTTCCAATAGAACCACAGGTCCTGATAGCGCCCGGGCTCGTAGATGTCCTCGTAGAGCATGCGCAGCTGGGCGGCGGCGTCCTCCGAGGCGGAAAACGGCAGCAGGAAGGAGATCTGCGGCGTGTTGACCCCCTGGGCCCTGGCCTGGGCGAAGACCTCGAACAGCACGCCGTAGGACTCCTTCCAGGTGAACGAGCCGTTGGTGTTGTCGAAGATGATCACATCCACGCCCGCGTTGGCGAGCATCTCTGCGTGCCTGCGGAGCACCCATCTGTCGTCCGTATCGTAATAGCCGAACAGGGGCTCGTTCCAGTGGTGTGGCATGCCGATGGGCCCCCATTCGGGCCAGTCCAGGTCGTGCGAGGCCTCGGGGTGGGCGGTCACGACGCCGTTCACATTTACCGGCACATACTCCCCCTCGCCGCTGACCCATTTCGCGTGGGAGACGTGCCAGATCCAGTAGAACAGGCCCACAAAGCGCTCACGGGGGCCGCCGGCCTCCTCGTGGCCCGGCAGGGCGCGGCCCAGGGCATCCGTGGCGGCGTAGTTATCCGTGCGGGCGTCCCGCGCGACGATGGGGTGGTCCGCCGGGAGCCCGGGCTCCGGCGGGCAGGTGGGCGGGCAGATCCAGGCGGAAACCGCGGTGACGGCGCACATGGCCAATCCGGCAAAGGCCCGCCAACCCCGGGCGAAACAATCAAGGATGCATCGCATACGATGGCCCCCTCTCCTACACAGTCACCGCTTCCTGTTCCAGTGCCGGTGCCGGCGATAGCGCCGGCAAGCTCTTTTTGTACAGGTTCGTATACCCCAGCAGGAACAGGATCAGATACGCGCCCCACATGGGGATGCTCTCGATCGCGCCGCTCTTGCCCAGGACGATGAGCAGTACGATCATCGCCGCCAGCATGGCCACGAAGACGACGAAGGTCGCCAAAAACCGCTTGTTGCCCTTTGCCCCGTAGAGCAGACACAGCCCCAGGGCGATGGCGTTGAACACCCCGAACAGCAGCGCGCCGCTCCAGTGCGCCACCAGCTGCAGCCCGAACTCCTCCGTGGAGCGGATCATGATGCAGGTCAGGATGCAGCACGTGGCAGCGATCAGGCAGATTTTTCCGGCCCTGGCCGATTTGCCCGTGAAGCCATATCGGCGGTACACGTACAGAACACTCAGCGTCAGGGAGATCGACTGGAACACCCCCCAGCCCTTGAAGCCCCAGAAGTAGGTCTTGCCGATGATGCTGGCGGTGGCCGTCATCGTCGGCTCAAACAGGACACCCAGGACGCTCACGCTCTTCAGGCCCTCCGTGAAAAGGTCCTCCACGTACAAAAGGCCGAAGATGGTCATGTAGGCGCAGCCGAAGACCAGCCAGGAGAGGCAGAACCACTTGTTCCCGGCCAGCGCAAGGAAAGATGCTTTCAGTTTGGCCATGATGTACCCCCATTTTTCGGATTTTTCTACATTATACATCGATTTTTTCAGAATTGCAAGCGATTTCTACCCCGCCGCCTCCATCTCGTGGCGCAGGCGATCGATGATCTTCTTCTCCAGCCTTGAGATATAGCTCTGCGAGATGCCCAGCAGGTCGGCCACCTCCTTCTGGGTGTGCTCGCGGCGGCCCCCCATGCCGAAGCGCATGTACATGATCAGCCGCTCGCGCTCGCCCAGGGAGTTCACGCAGCGCATGAGCAGGTCCTTCTCGTCGTCCTCCTCCACGCCGGTGTTGACGGCGTCGGCGTCGGAGCCGAGGATGTCGCTGAGCAGCAGCTCGTTGCCGTCCCAGTCGATGTTCAGCGGCTCGTCGATGCTGATGTCCCCGCGCATGGGGGTGATCTTGCGCAGGTGCATGAGGATCTCATTCTCGATGCAGCGGGAGGCGTAGGTGGCCAGCTTGATATTCTTCTCGGGGCAGAAGGTGTTCACCGCCTTGATCAGGCCGATGGTGCCGATGGAGATCAGGTCCTCCACCCCCACGCCGCTGCTCTCGAACTTCTTGGCGATGTAGACCACCAGGCGCAGATTGCGGGTGATGAGCAGCTCCCGCACGCGCTCGTCGCCCTGCCGCAGGCGCGCCATGGCCTCGGCCTCCTCCTCCCGGGTGAGGGGGAAGGGTAGGGTCTGCGCCCCGTTGATGTAATAGATGTCATACTTTTTGCGGCGGAAGAGCCTTCGCAGGAGCCGTATGATTTTTCTCACCCAAGGCGCCCCCCTATCTCTCCAACATCGTTGCCTGCAAAAGCAGGGAATAGCTGCCGTCCGAGAGCGTATCGGGCGTGACGGCGACAATGGCGTTCAGCGTGGACTGCGTGTCATGCTTTGTCCTCACAACCACCTGGTCCGCGCGGAAGGCGGGCAGCAGGCCCTCCCTCCCCAGGGCGTGGAAGGGGATCTCCCGCAAGCGCGGCCGCCATTCTTGCTCTTGAGGGATATCGAAAATTTCAGCTTCATTCCGGAAGAAGGGCCGCAATTCCACCGGCAAAAATTTTTCCAGCGCGGCGTATTCCGCCACCGCCACCGGCGCGCCGGTGAAGCCGTCGGCCAAGCGGTTGCCGGAGTCGTAGAACGCGGGCAGGGTGATGCTTCGGCCCAGGATCTGTATGGTGGCCCGGCACAGGTTCGCGCCCGGATGCCGCCGCCGCAAAAGGACCGCCAGGCCGCGCACCGCGGCATAGCACGCGCAGGCGAACAGCACGAAGGTGATGAGATTGACGTCGAAGTAGACCGCGCCGTTTTGGTAAAGCATGCCGTCTGGCCTGAGTGTCAGCCACAGCCCCAGCATGACGCCCGCGAAGGCGAAGCTCACACCGAAGAACGCGGCAAAGCAGCGCAGGAAGCGACTCCACCGGCCGAAACCGAAGCCAACCAATACGATCAGCGCGCAGAGGAGCAGCTTTTCGGGCGCCAGAAGCCACCAGGGCGCGGGCGGCAGGAGGATCAGTAGCGAGCCCCCGCCGCCCAGCAGGGAGCCCAGCAGCAGCCGCCAGCGCTTCACCTGCACAGCCGAAAAAAAAACGCTGCAGGCCAGAAGCAGCCAGGTCACGAAGATGTTGATGGCGACCAGCACATCTATGTAGATGACGTCGGACACAAACGCCTCACCCCGGGTTCTATTATAGAGCCTGCCAGGTTGGGTATTTTGTCAGAATCGGCAGGGGAAAATAATTTTGGCCTGTCCTTTTGCGGCGAGGGATTTTTATCCAACCTTCGACTAAGTGCTGACTATCAATGATTGGAAGGGGATTATTTATGAAACACACAAAGAAATTGCTTGCCCTGCTGCTGGCCGCACTGCTGACGCTTGGGCTGGGCGCGCCCGCGATAGCGGAAGGCGAGGGAAGCATACCCATCAGTGCGGTTATCATCGGCCCTGAAGAGCCGGTCCCCTTCGGCGAGGCGTTCACGCTGCGCGTCGAGTTGGATATTCCGGAGGGGGTAGAGATCGAATCGGCATCGTATTGGTGGTCCTGGACGAATTGGCCGCTCCCGATAGAGGGCGCGAAGGAAGCAATGCTCCATGTCACCCCCAGCGATTCCTTCTATCCCGTTGCCCATTCCCCCATAGGCGCTACAGAGACGCTCTATATGTGCCATGCAGTGCTTGACGGGAGGGATGCGGACAGCAACGCTGTCGAGCTACATACGGACAACCTTTTTTTCACGGTCACTGTGGGGCCGGAACGTGAGAAGACCGTCTGGGAAGTCATTTGGTATGATTATATCGCAGGTCCATTCAATACCGGACTTGGCTACGCGGGGGCCCTTATCTTCGTCAGCTGGGGCGCGCTATTGCCCTTTGCCCCATTCATTTTCCTGTTCGGGTGGATATACGCGCTCTTCCAACAGCTTACCGGCTGAGAATGAGTCGTACTATAAAACGCCTCCCGCTGCCCATATTGGCAGCGGGAGGCGTTTATTATGATCAAATGTATTGCATAAAAGCAATCAAATATAAGACAAAGCTTTTCGTTTGTGCTATAATAGGTTCACCGTACGGAAAGAGGGCCGGTCATGGACGAAATCATTCTGGAAAAGGCAAAGGAGTACATCCGCGCGCACCTGCGGGAGGAGTTCTCGCTGGGGGACCTGGCGCAGGCGGTGGGCTATTCGCCCTTTCACCTGGCAAGGGAGTTCAAGCATGCCACGGGGCTGGCCATCATGGAGCACACCCGGCAGGCGCGCGTGCATGCGGCCGCGGCGGACCTGGCGGACGGGTACGGCGTGTGCGAGACCGCCATGGCCCATTGCTTCGACACGCACGCGGGGTTCACCCGGGCGTTCAGCGCCGAGTTCGGCTGCACGCCGAAGGAATATCAAACGCACGCGCAAAAAATGAAAACCATGGAGAGGGGCATCACAGTGACAAAGGATACGAAGATCGTCATCCGGCACATCTGCAGGGACGACGTGCAGGACCTGTGGGAGAACGTCTACAGCGCGATGACGCCCAGGCAGATCACCGAGGACAAGATCCAACCCGCGATCGAGGGCTACAAGAGACGGGAGGGGCTCGAGCTCGTCGCGCAGGTGGACGGCAGGGTCGTCATGTCCCTGCCGCTGAGCAAGCCCACGTGGATTCCCCTGGGCTTTGTGTGGGACAACGACTTCACCCTCGACGGCGGCGACGGCGATATCGTCATGCGAAAGCTGCTGGACGAGATGAAGCGGCAGGCGAAGTCGCTGGGCATCACCACGCTGCTCTCGCCGCAGTACGCAAACAGCGAGGCGTCGCAGGCCATGCAGTCGATGGGATTCCAGAAGGTGATGGAATCCGGCGAATGGGAGTATCTGATGATGGCGATATAGCAGGCTGTTGTGCGTAGGCGGCAGATTGCCGCCCCTACATTAAATCCCCTCCAACTGCCCATACTAGCAGTGGGAGGGGATTTTTGTGTCCAGACGCATCGTGATCGTGTTCTATCTGTTTGTGCTGTGCATGGGCGCGCTGGGGGTACGGCTGATCCGGATCCCCATGCTCCTGCCCGCGCAGGCCTCCCACGGGGCGGCCCGCGTGGTGGTGGACACCAGCCGCGGGGCGATCTATGACCGAAACATGGTCTGGCTGGTGCAAGGGCAGCGGCAGGCCTATGCCGCCGTGAAGCCCACCCCCGCGGCTAGCCTGGCCCTGCGCAGCGTGCTGAGCGAGAGCCGCTTCGCCGCAGCGGAGGAGCGGCTGGCCCGGGGCAGCCTCATCGCCCTGCCCGTGGAACCCCCCTTACCCCCCTGCCCCGATATCCTGCTGCTGGACGCATACCCGCGCTACGCGGCAAACCAGTTGGCTCCCCACGTAATCGGCTATCTGGACGGCCAGACCGGCGCCGGCGTCAGCGCCATCGAGAGGGCCTTTGAGCCCATTCTCGGCGGCGCGGCGGGCGAGCTGGCCGTGCGCATGGCGGTGGACGTCAACGGGCGGGGCCTTGGTGGCGCGGCCCTGGAACTGGAAAGCGACAACTATCGCTCCCCGGCAGGGGTGCAGCTGACCATCGACGCGCGGGTGCAGCGCATCGCGCAGGAGGCCCTGACTCTATGTGGGGTGGAGCAGGGAGCCGCCGTGGTGCTGGACTGTTGTACGGGCGAGATCCTGGCACTGGCCAGCGCCCCGGTCTTCGACCCGAACCGCATCGCCCTGTCTCTCAACGACCCCCTGGAGCCCTTCTTCAACCGGGCGCTGGGGGCCTATCCCATGGGGTCCAGCTTCAAGTGCTTTGTGGCGGCGGCGGCCCTGGAGCAGCGCTTCCCGGCCTCTACGCGGTTCACCTGCGCGGGGGAGCTGGACGTCAACGGGCAAATATTCCACTGCAGCGGCGGCGGCGTGCATGGCTGCCTGGACATGACCGAGGCCCTCACGCAGTCGTGCAACCTGTACTTCATCCAGCTGGCGCAAAAAATGCAGCCGCAGCCCATGCTGGACCTGCTGCGGCTGTTCGGCTTCGGGGAGGGCGCGCAACTCGTCCCGGGCATTTACGGCGCAGAAGGGCTCATCCCCGCCCGGGAGGAGCTGGCCCTACCGGGCGAGCTGGCGAACTTCTCCTTTGGGCAGGGCAGGCTGCTGGGCACGCCGCTGCAGATCGCCGCCGCCACGGCCTGCCTGGCCAACGGCGGGGTGTACCGCTCCCCCACCCTGGTGATGGCCACTGTCGATGAGTCCGGCATTGCCGCGCCCTACGCGCAGGACAGGGAGGTGCGCGAGGTGGTCTCCCCGGAGATCGCCGCGCAGGTGCGCCAAATGATGGTCGCCGCCGTGGAGTCGGGCACTGGCACCGGCGCGAAGCCCGAGACGGGCGGCGCCGGCGGCAAGACCGCCACGGCCCAGAGCGGCCGCCGCGGCCCCGACGGCACGGAGCTTCTGCACACCGGCTTTACGGGCTTCTTCCCGGCGCAGGAGCCGCGCTATGCCGTGGCGGTATTTCGGCAGAACGGGACATCCGGCGCGGGCGACTGCGCGCCGGTGTTCCGCAGGATCGCCAACGCGATGACGGCGCTGGGACTATGACCTCTCCTTGATGGGGCACAGCAAGTCCAGTTGGAAGTCATCTTGGAAGTAAGCGTAGTCGCCATCTTTCACTCGCATGACGCGATTCCTGTAGTTCAGGAATTCTTCGAGCAGGCCATACATGCATTCGCCGTCGTCATCCTCGATGAAATTGTAGTCATATTTAGCGCTTTTTCCCACCCATTTCGTCAGCCATTCCCACTCCTCGAACGCGCCCATGGGGATCATGTGCGCGGCATAGAGGCCACCCTCGAAGCGCTTTTTCTCCAGCGGCGCGGGAACCTCTATGTCGTCCGGGATCGTGACCCACAACTCGTAGCCATGGAAATCGGACCCATCCTTTGGGTTCGGGTGGTTGAAGCCATAGGAGCGCAGGTCCGGCTTGATTTCCGGCAAATTGCTTTCCAGCACGAATTTGTCCATCACCATGGCGGCGTGGTGCTCCGGCTCGTCTCCGATGTAGTGGCTGGCCGCCACCGTGGCGGGCGGCAGGTAGACGATGCGGACATCCTTATCCGTGAGCTTGTTCAATTTCTCATCGGCCTCCTTCAATGCAAATTGGTTGAGCGATAGTGGCGCAACCAGCGCCATGATCTTCTTGTCGCTGAGCAGATGGTCGCTGACCCGGATGGACGCGTTCTCGCGCAGCTTGTCCACCAGGGTTTGCAGGATATCGCGGATGGTGCTCAGCGAGGTGATCTCCTCATCCAGCTCGCCGATGTTCTGTAGGAAGAGCTCGATGGCGTTGACCGCGCCGTCGTCGGACAGCAGCAGGGCGATCTGCTTCAGCGGCACGCGCAGCTTGCGCAGGAGGATGATCTGCTTCAGGCGGGTGCAGGCCTCGTCGTCGTAGACGCGGTAGGCGTAGCCCTCCACGCGGCGGCTCTCCAGCAGGCCGATGTGTTCGTAATAGCGCAGCATGCGGGTGGATACGCCCAGGGATTTTGTGAGCTGGGTGATTGTCAGGTCCATGCGATCGCCTCCTCTGGTATATTATAAACTGCGACACGGCGTCAAAGTCAAGCGAATTTTAAATTAATTGTAGAAATTTTTCAGCCTCTGTGCTATACTCATGGGGGGTGATTTTTTTGTCCATGGAACTTGAAAAGCTGGAACGGGCCAGGCTCTATATCGAGCAGCTGGCCAACGGCATCGACCCGATCTCCGGCCGGGAACTGCCGGAGGACAGCGCGCTGAACCAGGTGCGGCTGTCGCGCTGCTTCTTCTACGTGGCGGACGTGCTGGGGCAGGCCGTTGTCAAGGAGAAGAAGGCCGCGAAAATCCCGCTGCTGCCCTTTGCCCTGCCGCTCGAACTGCGCGGGCAAATTCCGGTTGAACCCAGCGCCATGATCCGGCACTTCACGGATTCCATCAACGCGCTGGTGGATCCAACCGCCATGCAAAAGCTGAAAACGACGGCGTTCACCGGGTGGCTGGTGGAGCAAGGCTACCTGCGGGAGGACCTGTTCAACGGCAAGCGCCGCAAGGTCCCCACCGAGAAGGGCCGCGCCGCCGGGATCGCCGACGAGCCGCGCCAGGGGCAGTTCGGCAGCTACACCGCCACGCTCTACGACGAAAACGCGCAGCGGCTGCTGGTCGCGCATTTGGACGAGATCATCGCCATCTCAAATGGGGCACAGGAGGGGAACGAAAACGAAGGAGGATCATAGCACGGTCATCGGCTTCGCGGAGCTATACACAGCTCGGATCGATGCCTTTGAACTGAAAAAAGGGGGACACAACGACGTCTATCTCATAAAGGGCAGCGACGACTTCGCTCTGCGTGTCACCCCGGCTTCACACCGAAGCGCACCAGAAATTGACAGCGAGCTCCATTTTATGCTGTACCTGAAAGCGAACGGCGTTCCGCTGGCAAAGCCGCTGCAGGGAAAAGACGGCGCCTATTGCTATCAACGCGGGGACAACACCATATCCGCCTTTGAATTTGCCGCGGGGGAGGACTTTTGGGGGAGAACGGAATATCCGGCAAGGCTCATGGAGATAGGCAGAACCCTTGGCAAAATCCACAGGCTTTCCAAGGCATATGTTCCCGCCGGGGTACAGCCGCGCCGCCAATGGGATGCAAACCCACATCTTGTTAAGGCGGCCGCGATTTTCAGGGACCATGACAAGCGGCTTTCCGAAGCGTTTGAAGCATATATGGTGCATATGGCGCAGCTGCGCAAGGACGACGATTCCTACGGGCTGATTCACGGCGACTATCTTTTGTCGAACTACGTTTTCGATCAAGACGATATCACCGTGTTCGATTTTGATGACTGCGAGTATTCCTGGTTTGTCAGCGATATCGCCGTCTGCATGCTCTACTATCTGATAGGGGGTGATCCCAGGGGGCTAGAGCGCAGGGCCAAGGAAGCGGGCGAGTGGTTTTCGCTGATCATGCGCGGATATTTGACCGAGAACACAATCGGCACCGACCAAATCGAAAATATGGATTTATTTTTTAGAATGCGGGAATACAATTTGCTCTCATATAATTGGGAGAAGAAAAGCGAGGGATTCAGCAGATGGCAGCGGGATTTGGTCAACGGCATCCTGCAACGGATACGGCACGGGAAGCCATTTGCAGATATTGATTTTGTGTCCATATACAAAAGCATACGATAGGAGGAAAACGGATTGCCATTCTATATCGGCGTGGACGGCGGCGGCACCAAGACGGCCTACGCGCTGTTCAACGGACAGGCGCAGCTGCTCGCCCTGCACGAGGGCCCCGGCACCAACCACGAGAACTTCGAAGATTCCTTCGAGGAGGCGGCGAAGCGGCTATGGGAGGGTGTGCAGGCCCTTCTAAGCAAGACGGGCAAAGGCCTGCAAGAGATCGACTTCACCCTCATGGGGCTAGCGGGGGTGGACCACCCCTTCCAGTACGACGCCATCATGGAGCGCCTGCGCCAATACGGCATGGAGCGCCTGGAGATCTTCAACGACGGCTTCATCGTGGTGAAGGCGGGCAGCCGCACGGGCGCGGCCATCGGGCTGAACCTGGGCACGGGCACCTGCTGCAACGCCATCGACCGGCAAGGGCGGCGTCGGCAGCTGGGCGGCCTGGGCGATTTCTCGGGCGATATCGGCAACGGCCAGTGGATCGCCATGCAGGCCTTCCGATTGATCTATGACGAATATATTTTGGGCCTGGAAAAAAGTTTATTGACAGAATTGGTGTTCGATTCTTTTTCGCTGTGCTCCGAGGAGGGCCTGCTCGCCCTGATCGCGGGCATGGAGGAGGAGGGCAGCGACACCACGCGCGCCTTCGTGCGCCTGTTCTTTGAGGCCACAAACCGGGGCGACCCGCCCGCGCTGCGGCTTGTAAATCAGATGGCACTGCGGGGCGCACAGCTCATCGCCGCGCACCTGCGCACCCTCGACTTCCCCGAGCAGGGCGCGGAGGTGGTGCTGTCGGGGTCGATCCACACCAAGCTGCCCAACCAGGCCTATCTCGATCTGCTCAAACAAAAAGCCGAGGCCCTCGGCGGGCGACGGCTGGAGTTTCACGTCTTGGAGCAGCCACCCGTGATGGGCTGCATCAAGTGGATTTTACAGGAGTACGCGGGGTAGACAGGATTGCGTATACATATTGGTCGCACCAGCATTCGTCGCGATCCAAAACCACATCGCGCAAGGTGCCTTCCCGCTGCATTCCGCAGTGTTCCATAACACGGACTAAACCCACATTTTGCGCGTCGCAATACGCGCTGATGCGGTGCAGGTTCAGTTCGTCGAACCCAAAACGGAGCAATTCCGCAGCCAGTTCCGTGCCATAGCCCCGGTTCCAGTATTCCCTGCGCAAAATCCAGCTCACCTCGCCGTTGACATAGCGGCGGCCGAACCGGTCCTTTTCCATTGTGATTCCACCGCTGCCTATGACCTGCCCGGTTTCCTTTAGCACCACGGCAAGATAAAATGCCTCCCGCCGCTTGGCCTTTGCCTCTTTTATGGCGCTGATGACCAAAGGGCGGGCGTCGCCGGGTCCTAGGGGCATGTGCTTCACCGTCTCCGGGTCGCTGGCGTAGGCCAAGACCGCGGGAACATCGTTTTTCACGAACTCCCGCAGCAGCAGCCGTTCGGTTTCAAGCTGCATGTGAGCCCTCCTTTATTTACGCAGCGCCTGATTGACCCTCTCCCGCGTCTCTAGCAGCCATTCCGCGCTGCGCGGGTACTCTGAAAACGTGATCGGCTCGTCAAGGCCCTGCTCCAGGATGGACAGGGCGGCGTCGTAGCCGATCTCTTTTTCGAGCAATTGCAGGGCGCGCAGGTCCTGCAGGGCCTCGTGGAACACCTTCAGGCGCAGCGAAACCAATGGCTGGCCGTCCTCGCCGGGGTAGACCACATAGGCGTCGCCCGAGGGGAACGCCCCGCCCGCGTCGGAGCAGGAGAAGGGGTCGATCACTCGCTTGGAGTACTGGCTGTTCCAGAAGTTGAAGCCCCACTGCAGGAAGCCCGCGCATTGGAATTTCCACAGCTGGAAGCCCAGCGCGCGGTTGCGCCAGCTGGGCATGGCGAAAAACCGGTTGGAGACCCCACCCCGGTGCTGCCCGCAGCAGTAGTAGGTCCACAGTTCCGGCACCCGGCCGATGAAATTCCAGACGTGGTTGTTGGCCGGGATGGGGCGCTCCAGCAGACCCTGCTCGTAGAACTCGTAGTTCGACAGCGCGTCGATGAGCTTCATGCCGGGGAAGATGCGCTTGATCAGCGCCGCATGGCGGGCATAGCACTCGATGTCGCCCATCCCCGGCTCGTCGGAGACATGCAGGTAGCAGCGCTCCTTCACCCCCTGTTGTTCTAAAAATGGCACTAGGGCCTGTGCAAACTGCGTGAGGAAATCGACATATTCGTCGCCATCGGCGTCCGTTTCCCAGCCAAAGATGCGATTGCCGTCGCTGTCCACGATCTTCGGCGCGTGCTTGGCACCCCACTGGGTGAACAGGTGCGAGAGCTCGAAAGCCGCGATGCCGCAGCGCCCGCACATCCCGAACCAGCGCGCGAGCTGGGCGAAATCGAATGAATATGTATCCCCTGCTTTGCTCACGCCCACAAGCTGCGTGGTGAGCCGCTCGCCGCCGACCTCCGTATCGAGGGGCGGGGTGAACAGCGGCGTGAGCAGGAAATTGATCCCGTGGGCCGCCGCGCAGCGCACGTAGTTCTCCACGATGGCCCAGTGGGCCTCGCCGAAGGGCTCGACATCGTAGGCATTGGCCAGGCAGTCGCAGTGAAACCAGTTGGTGCACAGCAGGGCCTGTTCAGGCAGTTTTTGAGGGATCAGATCGAAGTACAGGGTGATTGATTCATCATTCAATGCCACTGTAACATCGGTCGTGTCATCGCATTGCAGGGCGATCCACAGGCTGTGCCACTGCCCGGCCTTCACCTGTATGGGTTCAGTGACAGGCCGCAGCAGGTCTGGGTACATCCCCGGCGTTTTGCGCAGGAAGAACTCGTCGCTGTCGGGGTAGCAGGGCAGCGACGAGGGGACCTCCTCCACCCAGAAGCATTCGCGGCGCGCGCCATCAGCCCGCACCTCCGGGAGGATCTCGGCGTCCACATCGCTACAGAAGGCCACCTGGAAGGAGACCTCCTCGCCGCGCAGAAAGCTGCAGCCGGGGAAGGGCGCGCCTTGGGAGGCCTCGTCGGAAAAGACCTTCTCGAGGGAACTGAGGGGGATGAGTTGAAGCATGTCATGTTCTCCTGCATACAAAAAATATCCGCTCCGCCGTTTCACCCGGCGGCTGTTCGGTCAACTCTTCGTAGATATGCTCCACCGCGAAGCCGGCCTTCGCCAGCCAGCGCGTCAGTTCTTCAGGGGTGTAGGCGCGCTCGGCGAAGCGCTCCTGCGTGCGGGTGTATGCGCCGGTTTCGCCCTCGATAAAGATGTCGAGGCCGATTTGCGTGGTGCGCGTCTGTGCGTCCCAGCGATTTTGCCACGCGCAGAACACGCCCTCGTCCTCATAGACAAAGGCGTTGTCGGCCAGCACGCGCCCGTGCTTATACAGCGTGTTCACGTCGAAGATAAACGGCGCGCCGGGCTCCAGGAACAGCGCCAGCCGCCCGAAAAACCGCCGCACCTGTGCGGGCTGCGCCAGATGGTTGAGGCTGTCGGTCAGGCAGACGGCGGCCTGCGCCGTGCCGTAGAGGTCGAGGCCCTCCAGGCGCTGGCAGAGCAATAGTGGAGGGTCAATGCCCAGGGCCTGCGCCTTTTCCATGGCCACCTGCAGCATGTCCGGGCTGGCGTCCACGCCGACGGCGTCATAGCCTTTTTGCAGCAGGACATAGGTGTATGTCCCCGTGCCGCAGGCGAGGTCCAGGACCAGATCGCCCGGCTTCGTTCCGCAACGGGATAAAAGCGCACAGAGATACTCCGTGCGCCTTTTGTAGTCCATGTTTTTTGTGAAGATGTCGTAACAGCGCGCCAAAGCAGTGTAGCTGCTCTGGTTATCGGTCATTCACCCGCCACTTCCTCTTCCTCAGTATCGCCGGACTGGTCCCAGCGCCTGGGCAAGCGCGCGAAGACCTTCTGGAAACTGTCGTTCCCATAGATCAGCGAGCGGTTCACCCGGCTGATGGTCGCCGTGGACGCCCCGGTCTCCTTGACGATGTCGCTGTACACCTTTTTGTCGCTGAGCATCTTCGCCACGACGATGCGCTGCGAGATGGACTTCAGCTCCTGCACGGTGCACAGGTCCTCAAAGAAATCGTAGCACTCCTCCAGGCTTTCCAATGACATGATCGCCCGGAACAGAAATTCCACGCTGGAGCTCCTGATGTTTTCGTTCAATGCCTTTCTCCTCCTCTTGCTTGCTTTAACGTCCTTTGCCGGTGGTTGTTACCCCCATAGCCGCATTATAAGGCATCCGCATGGGGTTCGTCAAGAGGAAATGCTTAGTAGTAATTTGAAAACAACACTAGATTTTGTGGAGTATCAGAAATTCCCAGCGCTTTCTACTATATACGGTGATTTACGGAAACCCAATTCCAGGGAATTCCATGTGAAGTTTAGAAGTTTTTCGCTTTAATGGGCGCTAAAACAGCTCTCCCTGCTCCGCCAGGCGCACGCCCGCATCGGAGAGCACTTGCGCGGCCCTCTCGTTGTCGTTGACCCGCAGCACGATAAAGGCCTTTTTCAGCTGCGCCATGGCGAAGGCATAGCTGTACCTCACGTTGATGCCCGCGTCCGCCAGGACCTGGAAGGCCTCCACGGTGCTGCCGGTCTCGTCCGGCACGATGACGCCCAACACGTGGTTGACCGCCGCGTCGACCCCCTCGCGCCGCAGTGCCGCCACGGCCGCGCCGGGGTCGCGCACGATCATGCGGAACACGCCATAGTCGTTGTTTTCGGCCACGGAATAGGCCCGCATGTCGATGCCCTCCCGCGCAAACAGGCGCAGGACCTCCACCAGCTCACCGGGCGTATTGTCCAAGTAAAAATATACCTGCTCTATGGTCATGGCTATCGCCTCCTTCTATTTTATAGCGCCCGCTTGTCGATGACCCGCACCGCCTTGCCCTCGCTGCGCGGCAGCTGCTTCGCGCCAACGAACCTGACCTCCACCGAAACCCCCAGCGTGGACAGCATCGCGCCCTTCAGGCGCTTCCCGGCGGATTCGAGCTCGCCCGGCAGATCGGTGATCATCCGCTCCAAAAGCACGGTCATGGTGTCGAGGTTGTTTTTGCGCTCCACCTCGATGAGGTAGTTCGGCTCAAAGCCCTGCTCCAGGATCACGTGCTCCACCTGGGAGGGGAACACGTTCACCCCGCGGATGATGAGCATGTCGTCGCTGCGGCCCTTTGGTTTCAGCATGCGCACCAGGGTGCGGCCGCAGGCGCATGTTTCGCGCGCCAAGGCGGAGATGTCCCGCGTGCGGTAGCGCACCAGGGGCAGGGCCTCCTTGCCGATGCAGGTGAACACCAGCTCGCCATATTCGCCGTCCGGCAGAGGTTCCAGGGTATCCGGGTCGATGATCTCCGGGTAGAAGTAGTCCTCGCAGATGTGCAGGCCGCCCTGGGCCCCGCATTCGTAGCTCACGCCCGGCCCGGCGACCTCCGAAAGGCCGTAGATGTCGTAAGCCTTGATGTCCAGCAGGCGCTCGATCTCGGCGCGCATGGCGTCGGTCCAGGGCTCCGCGCCGAAGATGCCGCCGCGCAGGGGCAGCGACTTGGGGTTGATGCCCATCTCCGCCACGGTCTCGCCGATGAACATGGCATAGCTCGGCGTGCAGCACAGGTAGTTCGAGCCGAAGTCCTGCAAAATCTGCACCTGGCGCTTGGTGTTGCCGGAGGACACGGGGATCACCGTGGCGCCGAGCAGCTCCGCGCCGTAGTGCAGGCCCAGCCCGCCCGTGAACAGGCCGTAGC
>Ga0123353_10005937_pt1 | contig 16155 bp, 15 predicted proteins | sample TergutLab28metaG_3_FD_92763 | JGI IMG/M metagenome (GOLD analysis project Ga0123353, IMG submission 92763) | Labiotermes labralis P3 segment gut microbial communities from Petit-Saut dam, French Guiana - Lab288 P3 | ecosystem: Host-associated > Arthropoda: Insects > Digestive system > Gut ... | reverse complement strand
TATATACGCATACCAGTCTTTCCCGCTTGTTAAAAAACCACGCAGCCATTCTTCCGACATATAACAAACGCCATTAATTCCGTTATCTCCATACGGCGCGTTATGAATTGTCGAATCGTAATCAAGATAAAGTTTCTGCCGATATTCCCATTCATCCGGCAATGGGACATGAAGAGTAATATTTATATTTTTCTCCACCACCACTTATACACCAAACAGATCAAAATTCACCGTATCCAACGCATACTTCGACTTCGGCGCCGGACCGCGTTTGATCCACTTGCCGTCCGTGAAGTCGGGTATCGCTACAGGCGCGCCGCCCATCGCTATTGATTCCTCCGAAAGCGGCGTAATCGCCATCAAAGCCGCGCCGTCGTAAACGTCAAGCGGCGGTTCCACGCCCATCTGCACACTTTCGACGAATGCCCTCATCACGAGATAATCCATGCCGCCGTGTCCGCCGGTAACGCCGGACGTGCGGAATTCTGTCCACAACGGATGCTCGTATTCGGAATTGTTGTAGTATTCGGCGAAAGACTGCCATTGGTCGTGGTTCGGGCTGAGTCCCTCGATGTAAATAGAATCGCGGTCTTCCATATAAATACCCTTCGTCCCCTGCACGCGTCCCGCGCGTGAATACGGGCGCGGCAACGTGGTATCGTGCGTGAGTAACATTGTTTCGCCGTGCGCGCACTTGATGAGCGTGTTGACGATGTCGCCCTGCCTGATGTCAGCTTCGGCGTACGGGCTGTCCGCGCCTTTGCTTTTGACGATAAACTCATGCAACCCGCGCGCTTTCGACGCCATCGAAGTCAACGTCAGCATACGGTTTCCGCGGTTGATGTTCAAATACTTCTGCATCGGACCTAATGCGTGAGCCGGATAGAATTCGCCGCAGCGGTTCAAATAATTGTCGTATCGGTAATGGCGGTTCTCGTGACCGTAAGCGATTTCGTGGCGCAGGTCGTGTTCGTAGCCGCCCTGAACATGGACGACTTCGCCGAAAAGGTTGTCTTTTATCAAGCGCAGCAATGTCATCTCCTGCCGGCCGTAATTGCAGTTTTCGAGGAACATGCACGGAACGCCCGTTTTTTCGTATGTACGCACGATCTGCCAGCATTCGTCTGTCGAACACGCGCCGCCGCATTCGATGGCGGCGTATTTGCCGGCATTCATCGCCGCAACCGCGAGGTACCCGTGCGCGTCCCACGATGAAGTTATCACAACCGCGTCAATATCGTTACGTTCCACAAGCCGTTTATAATCGGTGTACGCCGCGACCGTCGTACCCGGGCGTAATTCTTCCGCGCGCAGTTTCGCTTTTTCCGCGCGGTCGGGGTACAAATCGCACACCGCTTTGATTTCTACATCAGGCATACTGAGCAGCATTTGCATCGTGCCGCTCCCGCGCCCGCTCATACCTATTATACCTATTCTTACTATTTCTTTCATATTTTAAGTTTACCTCCAAAATATTTATTCTATTTAATTATAAATTCAATTTTCAATCTTGTCAAGCATATAATAAAATTATAAGTTTAGATTTTAGACTTGAAAAATTTATATTTATAGGTTAAAATATAAAAGTAACATTATTTTCGAAGGGAACTGTTTTATGGAAATCAAATCAACATTTGAGCAACTGATAAAATTATATCATATCGAAGGAGTTGTGACGGATTACAGGAAGATTGACAGCGGTCATATGAACGATACATATTGCGTGACTGTAAATGATACAGACTATATTTTTCAAAAAGTGAACGAATACGCGTTCAAAAAACCTGAATTAATTATGGAAAATCTTCATGCTTTAACAGATTATATAGAATTTAACAACAAAAAAAGCGCGTGTAAAATAGTAAAATTTATAGATAACAAAGAAGGAAAAAATTATACGATCCTCAACGGATTCTGGCGCATTTGCCGGTATGAATGTAATACCGTCACATATGACATCATCGAAAACGCGGAGATTTTGTACAGTTCGGGATTCGCGTTCGGCGATTTCATCAACACGCTGTCCGATATGCCGCTCGGCAGCCTTAATATCACTATACCCGATTTTCACAATACCCGTAAACGTCTGAATTACTTTTTCGAAAAAGTTAAAGAAGATCCGCTCGGCAGGGCGAAAGAATTGGGCGCGGATATTGAAGTATTTGAGAAATACCGCGATTTCTGCTGTAAATTAAACGATTTGACCGACGAAGGACTTTTACCGCTGCGTTTGGTTCACAACGACACCAAGTACAACAATATTTTAATTGATGTAACAACACAAAAACCGGTTTGCATTATTGACCTCGACACAGTCATGCCCGGACTCGCCGCGCACGATTTCGGCGACGCAATCCGCTTCGCCGGGAATAAAGCCGCGGAAGATGAAACGGAGCTTACGAAAGTCGGATTGAATATGGTTTATTACAAAGAATTTACTCATGGATTCATGGATTCGGCGAAACAATTCCTTACCGAAACCGAAATCGAAACACTCGCGTTCGGCGCACCGATTATAACGCTTGAATTGGCTTCGCGGTTTTTAGCCGACCATATCGACGGCGACAATTATTTCCGTATCCACCGCCCCAACCACAACCTTGAACGCGCGCGCTGTCAGATACGGCTCGCGGAAGATATGTTCACGAAGTTAGATGAAATGCAGGAGTATTTAGTAAATTGTTCACAATAAATATAAATACAAAGTATTGACACTATCTTTACAATAGTGTATAATAGAAGCGGGGGGTGTAAAGATAATGGCGCAAGTATTAATTAATATTAGAATGGACGAAAATTTAAAAAAGACAATGGAACAAACCTGTCAGCTATTGGGAATGAATATAACCACAGCATTTACGATTTTTGCCAAAAAAATGTGCCGAGAACAACGTATTCCGTTTGATGTTTCAATTGACCCGGCTTATAATTGTGAAACTCTGATTGACGAAGAAGTTAATGAAAGCGATAAAATGTTGAACGCCGCGGTTGAATTGGCGGTGGAACACGGAAGTATTTCAACGTCGCTCATTCAAAGGCGATTAAAAATTGGTTATGGCAAAGCACAGCAATTGGTCGAAACGATGGAAAGCATGGGAATTATAGGTCCAAAACCGCGTAATTTGTTAATCACTAAGGAGGGCGTATAATGACACGACCGAATGTTATTCTTATCAACTGCGACGACATGGGTTACGGCGACTTGGGGTGTTACGGCTCGGCCGTTAATAAAACTCCAAATATCGACCGGATTGCCAGTGAAGGGATGCGCTTCACCGATTTTTATATGGCTTCTCCTGTATGTTCGCCTTCGCGCGGCGCAATGCTTACGGGGTGTTATCCGCCGCGGATAAGTTTCGGTTTTTTTGAAGGGAACTGTGTTTTAATGCCCGGTCAAAGCATTGGATTGAACCCGAACGAGCGCACAATCGCGGATATACTACGCGCGGAAGGCTACCATACCAAAATCATCGGTAAGTGGCATTGCGGCGACCAACCGGAGTTTTTGCCTCTTAATTTCGGTTTCGACGAATATTACGGGCTGCCCTATTCAAATGACATGGGACGGCAAAAAGGACTCGAACACATTAATAATCCGCCTTTGCCGCTGATTAAAGATAACGAAGTCATCCAACAGCAGCCCGACCAGCGCGCTTTGACCGAGCGTTATACGGAGCAGGCGTTGGATTTTATCGGCAGGAATCGCGAAAATCCGTTCTTCCTGTATTTCGCGCACATGCACGTTCACACGCCGTTGTACGCCGCTGAGCGGTTCGTGTTAGAGTCGGAGAACGGCGACTACGGCGCATGTGTCGCCGCCGTGGATTGGTCTGTAAATTGTATAATACACAAACTGGAAGAAGAAGGATTAACCGATAATACTATTATTATCTTCACGTCTGATAACGGTTCCCGCGGATTAGACGGCGGCAGTAACGCGCCGCTGCGCGGTGCTAAAACAAACACATGGGAGGGCGGTATGCGCGTGCCGTGTATAATGCGTTGGCCCGGTCACATTCCCGCGGGGCGCGAATGTTCGGAGATATTCGCTTCGATTGATTTCCTGCCTACACTTGCCGCTTTCTGCGGCGCGGAATTGCCGGAAAATAAAATCGACGGGTTGGATTTATCCGAATTGTGTTTGGGCGGCAATAAAGGACGTGAAACTTTCTTCTATTATAAGTGTAACCAACTGGAAGCCGTGCGCTGCGGCGATTGGAAACTCCATCTACAAAAGGGAAATATGTGGGCAAAAGGCGATAAGGTTCAGCTATTATATAATCTTGCGGAAGATATATCTGAAGAGTGTAACCTGTATGAGGAACATCCGAATATAGTTGCGAAACTTGAAATTCTGCTCGATAAATGCCGATATGAGCTTGGTGATGAAGTGGAAAGCATACAAGGCAGGGAAGTTCGTCCGGTCGGTCGCGTTGAAAATCCGAAACCGCTGACCGAATACGACGAAAATCATCCGTATATCATCGCTCTGTATGACAGAACTGACGCAGGTTGATTAAACAATAAAGGGGTTGTACAACCCCTTTATAATGCCGGCGTTTTTTATAAAACCGATGGTTCTTTAACCGGCGCGACGATCCGTTCCGCGTTTTTGTAATATACCATGTCCAGCACATCCTGCGGCAACCCTAAACTGTTCCACATATTCTGATGCTCGTTGTAGAAGTAATCGCGCGCGTACAGGAATCGATCCGGATGCGCCATCACGAGTTTCTTCGTGTATTCGGGGTCGCGTGTGAGCGCGATGTTGCACGATCCGGCTGAACAATCGCAATACAGATTCGGATATTTATCAAGCAAACGCTCGATTTCGCCGCCCGGAATAACGTCGCCCGTCGGATATGACGTAGTCAAACCCTTGTCATCGTTGGATATATGGCACCAGAATCCGGGCGCGTGACCGAGAAAATTCGTTTCGGGACATGCCTTCAGCATACGCTCAAGCGTATCGATGCCGCCGCCGTACCACCAGCTGCGGCGCGGAAATTCGCGGCCGGTTCTGGTTGCGCTGTCGTAGTCGAAATGCAGCGTGACGGGCAAACCGAGTTCGCCGCAGACGCGGTACATGTCTAATGCGTCGGGATTGTCGTACATCATGCGCAGTTTCAATTCGCCGTAAACCTGTACGCCGTACATCATCACAGCGCCCCTTAGACGCTGGACCGCGTCGGGGCGGCGCGGATCGGGCGCGTAACCGAGGATGAACCTGTCGGGGTATTTGCGTTTCATTTCGAGCGCGGAAACAAACGGAACGGGTCCGCTGTTGGCTACGCCTATAGGTTCGAAGCGGGAAATCGCGAGCGGGAAAACGCCGATCGACTCGGGAACGTATTCCTCGCATGGCGCTTCCCAGGTGAGAAGCCAAGTCTTGTCGATGTTGTACTTGTCCATGTTCGCGATGAACCTTTCAGCGGTATATCCATACCAGTCGGGATGGTTGTGTGCGTCGATTATCATTTTTTTATTTCAACTCCTAAAATTATATTTTAAAATATATTTAACGGCGGAACGCCGCAGGCGGTGGTGGGATTCCACCATTTATCTAAACGATTCATTTACGTTTGTAAGTAAGACTTCGATTGCGCTCGCGTGTTTTTCGAGCATCGAAACGACATTCCTGTCATTATTCAAAAACATTTGCCCGAATACCGGTTGACGGATATTATCCCACCAAACACAATCGCCTAAATCAATCCGGCGTCCTTTAGATATAACGTCGAGCATTTCCTCCGATTCTGTGTCGCGCGTGTATTTATAACGCAGCGCGACGTCGTAATACGCGGGAATAACCCTCTTCATAGATTCCATGTTCATCATTTCAATAATCGCGCTTGACCGTGTGAGATTTTCCGCGGTTACGGGCGTCGCGAATATTTCAATGACTTCTACACGGGAATAGTAATCGGATTGAATTTCGCTGTATTTCGGATAAGGTATTATTCCGAAATCACATTCCGTGTCGCGGAACATCGCTACGTGATAGAAAGTACAGTCCATGAAAAGCCCTCTGCCCGAAGTAAACATATCCATTAGCACAGGACCGCCGATATTATTAACGTCTAAATTGGAAGAATACCAAATATCATAAGTAGATTCAAATATTTTACCTACAACATCAATAAATTTTTGATTGCCCGGCAAAGCAAAATACAAACTTCCGTCGTTGTTTTTCTCTACCGATTTAATTAAAGAGGATTGAGAAAACGAAGGAATAACCTGTTTGTAACATGAAACGAATCCGTAGCTATCATCAACGTTCATTAGTCCGTCGCCGTTATAATCGTATGTGACGGCTTTACCCATTTCATTGAAAACATCGAAAGTCCATTTTCCGTTTTTGATAATACCGTAAACATCATCAAGGTCGTGATTTTTAAGCACTTGCTTGTTCAGCAGTAAAATATGCGTCATGTCATAAGTGACCAGCGATAATTCACCTACGGCGAAAAATATTTTTCCGTCAATGGTTAGTTCGTCTGTTATCTGTTTATTCCAATAGGGCGCGGACAAATCTATATACGGAAGCGCGCTGATGGGATTTATGAATCCTTCCGCGGCGAAAGTGAACATATCCATTCCGCGTCCGGCGGCAAAATCGAAAGCGTTATCGCCCGCTGTAACGGAAGTGCGGAATTTGGTAATTAAATTGTTCGCATCGTACTGCGTTTCGGAGAATTTCACGTTCAGCTTTTCCGAAACCGCTAAGTTTCTTTCGTAAATAGCGTCATTGACTACCTCGCCGTTGATCGAGTCCACTAAAAGCATCGTGGAAGCCTGCATAATACGCGTGACGATTTTGAATTCATACCCGTCGAAATCAAGCCCATCAAATTTATCTGTTACAGGTTTTGCAACCGTTGTTTCGCTGTTCGGATCGGTTTCATTCGCGGGCAAATTAGTTTGTGTACCGGAGTCAATGCAGGATATTAATAATACTAATATGATAAAAAGCAATATTTTTTTCATAATCTAAAATGACCCTCCAACAATTTCAAAGTATTTTCGACTGTGCTTTCTTCGGTTCGGACAATGCTGAATAAATTATATTTATTAGCTTTTTCATCTATTTCTTTCGCGCCTATTCTAAACAGTTCGTTTTGCGTTTCAAATTTTTTCTCCGGGTCTTTCAGCGACCTGATACAATTTGTAAAATCTATATGGTCATCACGTTGGTAATAATCGCGGATTATCAATTCACCCGGCGCTAATAAACAAGCAATTCTACTGCGATCGGAAATTTCCATTAAGAAATCCCAGTCCGTTATCCAAATATCCGCTATCACTTTATTGTTTTGTGATAGCTTGATAAGTTCGATAATAGAAAACTCCAAATATTCATTTTCGCCGTGATTGTCATTCTTATCGGCTAAAAATTCCTCGACAGACTTGCTGAAATATTCTTCCCAATCTATTTCTCTTCTTTTGGTGGCGTTAGGTTGATATTTTTCATTGAGTATAGACTGCCATACTTTGAAATTATCTTCGTTCCAATTATCGTTGAAGTGAATGAACCCATACTTTTTAGATAATTCGTTCGCCATCGTGGTTTTACCGCCGCAGGCTGTTCCCACTAAGAAATATACGTTTTGAAGGCTGTGTTTCAAAATGTTATTTGCAATATTCATAAATAAATCCCCCTGTAAATTATATCACATATATTTTATAAAATCAATAAGGTGTAAAAAAATGAGGAAAATTTTAATATTTATTTTACTTCTATTTCTATTTCTGTTTTCGTGCGGTAACGGTTACGAATACTTTGATATCGGCGACGATAAACGCGTAGAAGTCAGCTTCAAAGAAACACAGCCGCAGCAGCCCGATATTACGGCTACTGCCGAAGATATGTTTATCGTTTTCGATTCGGTTGTGCGCGTGATGGAATTTTACGGCGAAACCTATGACGTTGACAATCCGGTTTTCATATGGCATGTCCTTACAGCAATGCTCAATTATAACGGTTCGCTGAGCGCGTCGGCGGAATTGGTAGCGGATTACATGTCGGCGGCATTCAGCGGACGGATTATATTGCCGGATTGCGCCGCAAGTGTAACGTTGAACGCGGATGTTTACACAGTGCCTGTTTTTGAAACGGACGGAACCGTGGAAGTTACGGATATAACCGCAAATGCGGCAGAAGGTACGGCCTATGTTAATTTCATTATAGACGGCGAAATCGCGGATCGGTATATTTTTACGCTGATTAAAAATCCCAATCCTGTCAAAGTAAGTAAATATACGCTGCCTTATTCCGTCAAAGTCGCGGTCGTGTCGTTATAGTATAAAAATACTCATCCGGAAAATAATATATTTGATTCAAATTTTTTCCGCGTTACCCTTTGGCAAGCACCGAAAAATGATTAAATTTTCGACATTTTTCTGTTTTTAAATGTATATTGACACCAAAAAAATTTATGTTATAATATATTAATGTAAATATTTTTGAAAGAAATGGAAAATAGCTAAAATGAACTCTAAAGAAAAAAAAGGAAAATTTTATATTTATTTAATTTGCGCGGCACTTATCTGCATACTTTTGGCGAGATGTACTTTACCTGGTGCAATTGACGAAAATTTTATAGAATTTACAAACAACGAAATTCCCAGGTCTGACGGAAACGAAGAAACTAACGGACATATTTTAACTCCGGGATATACCGAAGGAGTACCGCCGGACATAGCGAATACCGGAGTTGATGGCGACGATATATATATCGAACATAAACGACTGGGGAAAAATGAAGATATCAACGGCGTAGCATACGCTTCGAACAGTGATAATATTTATATAGGTCCCGGTGTTAAATTAATAACAACTACGGGAACCGGTCAATGGACTATATTAGTCGAAGAAGGGGCGTCTCACGGTAATCTTTCGCTGATAGTCAGCGCGAGCAGCAAAGGCGATTATATAATAAATGTTGTAATTAACGGTCCGGGAACATATGTTATAGGTAACGGCGGCGGCGGAAACAGTTCAATAAACAACATTAAAGTGGGCTTTTTTACTGATAACAATCAACATCTGTATCAACATCAGGTAAACCCCTATGAAACTACTGCACCCGAAACCACTACTAAAACGCCTGAAACTACCACTACTAAAGCACCCGAAACCACTACTAAAACGCCTGAAACTACCACTACTAAAGCACCGGAGACCACTACGCCTGCTCCGGAAACTACTACATCCGCGCCGGACATTATTACCCGTGCTCCGGAGACTACTACAGCTCCGCCTGCACTTCCTCCGCCTATACCTCTCCCGCCCGAAACTACAATCACAGCCGAAACAACTACTGCGCCTCCGGTTATACCGCCTCCGCAGGAAACTACCACTGCGCCTGAGACCACTACTCCCGAACCGGAAACGACTACTAATTTAAGCGTAGTTACCACGCCTGAAGAAACTACAATCGCGCCCGAAACCACTACTCCTGAAGAAACTACGGTTGCTCCGCCTGTTACTACGACTGAGACGACTACACCTACGACTACACCTGAACCTGTGGTTATCACACCCGCGCCCGACACCACTACTCCCGTTCCGGAGACTACCACTCCCGCGCCCGAGCCTGAAACAACTATATCCGAGCCGGAGGAGACTACTATACCTGAACCTGTGATCAATCCGCCCGAAATTACTGCAGTTCCTGAGCCTGAAGTTTCCGAGCCTGCTATACTTGTGCCTGACAATACCACACCTGAACCGCCCGAGATTACCGCTCCTGCGCCCGAAATTACAGAAACTATTCCTCCTGTACCCGAAACTCCTGCGCCCGAGCTTGAACCGATAACCACCGGGGAATATTTCTATCTGCTGGCAACCGCAATACCGCTCAATAACGGCTGGTTCGCGGAAGATTTAGGCGAAGGCTGGTATTTCATTATGGATGATATCGGAATCCCGCTGGGATATATACTGCTTAGCGAAGATGAATCCATTGAGGATTTTGACGTCGAATTAAACCTGATACCCCTTTCAGTAATTGAAGCTGAATTTTATAAGACAATCAATTCGCAAACCGGCGATAAAAATAATATTTTTATTCTTTCCGTACTATTCATTTTATCCGGCTGCGTTATAATAAAAATAAAAAATAAGCGCCTTGTTTCCTGAAAATAAACAAAACTATTGACTTTTTCGCATTTATATGTTATCATTTTATTAATAAATGAAGGAGGTTAAAATATGCGCAAATTATTATCAATCATTATCATTTCTATGTTACTCATTTCGATTTTCAGTTTTAATTCGAGCGCCGTACTCAGACAGAAACAAGCCGACGTTTCATACGGAACTCCGGTTATAGACGGAGTGATGGACGACTGCTACAAAAATTCAAGCGAAATTGTTATTGAATACCGCGCGTCTGTAGCAAACAACGCAACTGACGACATGGAATCGGCAAGAGGCGTTGTGCGGCTTTGCTGGGATGAGAACAATATGTACTTATATTTAGAAGTTGTAGACAAAACGCCGGTAACGCAGCCGCTTTCGAATTTCGGCAGCGACGCGTTTGAATGTGTTTTCGATTTCGACAATAATAATTCCGATGTGGACAGTACTGTTGAAAGTTTTTCGCCTAACGGAATTTTTGTAAAAACACTCGCGTACGCAAAAACAGTCGGTTCGCCGGAATTTGAAAACGATTTAGGAAACGGAATGGGTACCGAACATCACATGTGGTTTATTGACCTTCCCGCAAACGAACACGAAGTCGTATGCGTCATCAAACCGGACGGTTATATAATCGAACGCAGAATCCCGGTGAACGACGCCGTTAAAGCTATGTTCAAACCCGGATACAGCTGCGGTTTCCAAATCTGGCTTCTTGACGACATCGACGACAACAACCAACGCGATTTCAAATTGAGCTGGGGCGAACCTACGGACGAAGTAGGCGTCGGCAACTACAACAAATCGGCTTCATGCGACCAAATCAATTTTATAGCGGCGCCTCCGCCGGTAATAGAAATTGAGGAAGTAGAAGAAGCTGAAGCTGCCGGTGAAACGGTCGTTACCAGTTCTCCGGTTACAAGCACGTCTCCGCAAACTGCCGATCCGATAATTTTGATGAGCCTGCTGGCATTTGCCGGAGCGGTCGGATTAGCGGGTCTGAAACGGAAAAAGTAAAAAAGCAAGCCTGAATTTAATACAGAAAACGCCGTAGTGCAGTTCTACGGCGTTTTATCTGTTAAAAAAATAATGAAAGGATTAGAGGAAAAAATGAAAAATATACACTTTACGAAATTTTCTATTTTTACTTTCTATTGCTTATGGATATATTATACAATATAACCTTTAACGTGGAAAATCTATTTATTTATATTTTTATTAATTTATTGTAAAGTTTTATTTTTTTCTTTTATTTCCCAATACTGCCAAACCGGATAATCCAAGCATTAAAATCGCGACCGATACGGCGTCGGCTGTCTGCGGCGATGTTGTCGCTGGCGGAGGTGTAACTGTTACGGTAATCTCGCCGGGATCAATTTCAACAACTTCTTCGATTATTTCCGGAACAGGGTATGTAACTTCCGTCGCTAAGAGTTTGAACTCATACGGCGCTCTTTGCGCTCCGTAGCAAGCCAATTGGTGCGGGTCGACCGATAGCATATTGTTTACCTGCGTGCTGAATAAGAATATGTCGCCTACTTTGAAGAAATGCGGAATCGCGAATTCTGCAATATATCCGTAACTCGTCAGCCCTACTTTTGCGATATAACCTTCGTCGCCGGTAACGGTAGGCGAACCTGTGATACGCGTGTTGAACGCGTCTATGTTGATCAGCAATACGTCGCTGCCCGGAGCCGCGAACCATAATTCCGTTACGTCGTTATCCCAGGTATAGTCCTGCCCGTTGATAACGTCGGCGCCTACGGTAACAATACTCGTATCAACGATATCTACGCATATGTAGATATAATTATCATCCCACAGGAAGTATGTAGTAGCGGAAGCCGTAACGTCTGCCGCGTCGATTCCGGTGATATAAACCGGGTTGTCTTGCGGATTAATGGTATAGCTGAAACTTTGCTTATAAATGTCGTCGAGTACGCCGTCAACAGTCGGCGTGCCTTTCATAACGTCTCCGCCGAATGCCTGAACCGGCAATCCTGCCATTGCCAGTAAAATAATTACGCATAAAATGATACTTGCTTTTTTCAAGATTAATTCACTCCTTAATAATTTATTTGATTTTCATTGTGCCCAACGTTTTTTAATTACAACAACCCCGCTGATAACAAATACTGCCAATACTGTCAATAAACCGTCACTTGTCTGCGGAACGATAACCGGAGCTTGCGTTTCTCCCTCTGCAGGACCAGCTTCTTCCTCAACAACCTCAATTATATCCACAAGTTTATAATCAACAAGCCTGAAATCATCGACGACTACCGAAGTACCCATACAATCCTGGAAGAGAAGGACGAGGTGTTTGACTACCGAACGCCAATCCGATCTCACTGTCGATTCGGCAATTATTGATTCAAAAGGCTGCGGAACATCTTCCACATATTTCGATAAATCACATAAAACATATCCGTCAAACCCTGCCGGGATAACTACGTATAAATCTCTGTTCTCTGTTGTAACGCCGTCTCTTTCAAGAGCGGGAGCGTATTTTGTTTCCACCGGATTATAATTTAAATCGAGTAATAACTGCGTGCCTTCCGGCCATAAACGCGCCCTGCCCGGGCTGTTTGTGTCTAAAACGTCGATCGTCGAAGACAAATTTACAGATTTATTTGACAGATTCTTGATTCGGAACAACATCGCCGAACCCGGAGTCCAGTCGTCGGTTTCGTTCAGCGTGCCGATATTGTCTGCGTGTACGCCGCCGATCGTCCCTACATCCGTTGTACCGAATTCCAATTTCAATGCCACCTTGCCTTCAAGTCCGTCCGTCGCGGAGAGAGTCGTTGGGATCCAATGCGCGCCCCAATCCGTAGTACCGCCGTAGTTTTCATATACCGGATCACCCGTTTCAAAATTATTTAGCACTTTTCTGTCCGTGATCTCATATGTAGCAGCCGCGAATACATTTAACGCCACTAAAAAACAAAGACATAACGCAATCGTAATAATAAAAATAAACAATTTTTTCAAGATTAATTCACTCCTTAATTTAAATTTTTAATTGTTCGCGCAGTTCGTCGCCTTCATAAATCGTTGTAAGGACAACATCTCTTGAATCACCTACATAAGACAATTTTTTTTGCCGTAGTAACGGCTTTCTCTTTATCCTCACTTCAAAGATGGCAGTTATTTTAAATCTGTCACATGGGGGATAACCAAATTAATGATTAACCCTTACGATATTTTTATTATAGCACATTTTCATAAAATTGTCAATATAAATTTTCCCCTATATTTTACCATAAATTACGAATGAAGTACGACATATTTGAAGCTAAACGTATGAAAACACGCGAATTAACGAGATATTATGATTATAAATTAAAAATTTTGAGAATTTTCAATTTTCCCCTTGACAAGCGATTTTTATTGTGGTATAATAAACACCGTCACTAAAAATTTATTGGAGGAAAACCTTAATGTCCACATTTATGGCAAAGCAGGAAACCATTGAAAGAAAATGGTATGTTATCGACGCTGCGAACAAGCCGTTAGGTCACACCGCGACGCTTGCGGCATCGATTTTGAGAGGAAAGCACCGTCCGGAATTTACGCCCCATGTAGATTGCGGAGAATTTGTAATAATAATCAATTGCGCGCAGGCAGTTCTTACAGGCAGAAAGCTCGACCAGAAATTTTACCGCCGCCATTCCGGTTATATCGGCGGGCTGAAAGAAATCAGCTACCGTAATATAATGCAGAACCGTCCCGAATTCGCAATGCAGCTCGCTGTTAAAGGTATGCTTCCGAAGAACGTTATCGGAAGAAAAAGCGCGTTACGCCTTAAAGTATATCGCGGTGCGGAACACAAACAGCAGGCTCAAAAGCCGATCGCTATTGCGGAAGAATAAAAGAAAGGACGAGTGAAAAATTAATATGAATTCAAAATATGCAAGCGCTAAACCGTATTTTTACGGTACAGGGAGAAGAAAGAAATCCGTTGCGCGGGTCAGAATCGTGCCCGGCACAGGCGTTATTACGATCAACAAACGGGATATCGACGATTATTTCGGTATGCAAACCATGAACCTCATCGTCAACCAGCCGTTTGAATACACAGGCACTACAGGCAAATTCGATTTGATATGTTCAGTTATAGGCGGAGGATTTTCAGGCCAGGCAGGCGCGATACGTCACGGACTCGCGAGAGCATTGCTTCAGGCAGACGAATCATTCCGTCCGGTACTCAAAAAAGCGGGATTTTTAACGCGCGACCCACGTATGAAGGAAAGAAAGAAATACGGTCTCAAAGCTGCAAGGCGTGCTTCCCAGTTCTCAAAGAGATAATAATTATTGTCAAAAATTTATCGACATCGACTGAAAATTTAGCCTTTATTTGGTCTTTATATCCTTAAAAAACGTAAAAATAGAGCTTATACTGTAATGGTATAGGCTCTTAATAGTCCTTGGGAACCGTTTTTTTATTTTGGTTTGATGGGAAAAAGTAAATCAAGTTGAATATTGTCATATCGTCCGTTCACGAATGTTGCTACATTGTTTCGGTAATTTAAATGCTCCTCAAGCAGACCATACATACACTCTCCGCCGTCGTCAAGCATATTATAATCATATTTTTTACTATTGCCTACCCAATTAGATAACCATTCCCATTCTTCGAACGCACCCATTGGTATCATGTGCGCCGCGTATAACCCTCCGGCAAATTTCTTTTTCGTGAGCGGTTCCGGTACTTCCAAATCATCGGGTATCGTTACCCAAAATTCGTACCCATGATAATTTGTTTCATCTACAGCGTTTGGGTGATTGAATCCAAATTGACGCATATCGGGATAGATATTAGGTAAATCATTTTCTAATACAAACTTGTCCATCATTGCCGCCGCATTCCATTCCGGCGTATCTCCGATATAGTGCGCACTTGCCACCGTCGCGGGCGGCAGATAAATGATCCGCACGTCCCTGTCCGTGAGCTTGTTCAACTTTTCTTCCGCTTTGTTCAAATCTTCCATTGATACTTTCTCCTTAATTAAATTTTTGGAAAAAAAAATCGAGTTCGCGGCGTTCAACAAATCAAGCTGTAATGTCATTCCGGTTTGCGCGCGCAGTTCATCCACGAAGCGCGCCAGTATGGTTTTGATGGTAGACAGCGACGTTATTTCTTCATCAAGTTCGCTTATGTTCTGCTCGAAAATACCGACGATCGCCTGAGCGTTCTGATTGTTCAGAATCTCCTTTATCTGCTTAACAGAAATACGCAACTTGCGCAAAAGGATGATGGAGTTAAGCTGTTTCAACGCCGTTTCATCATAAAACCTGTACGAGTTTTCCTCGTTTCTGATACTTTGAATCAACCCGGCTTGCTCGTAATAACGCAGCATCCTCACCGAAATCCCGTAATTCTTTGAAACCTGACTTATCGTTTGCAGTTCCATATTCTTCCTCGTTTCTTTCTTCATTATAATTCATTATAATGATTGACACGGTGTCAAAGTCAATGAATAGAGTATGAAATATTTCTAAATTTTTTCTTTAATTGGTATCAAAAAGTCAATATGCGTGAGGACATATTTCCTGTTTTTTAATCCGTATAGGTTATACGAATTGATATGCTCTTCCAAACAGCCGTCCATTCCGAATGGTTCGCGGTTGTCTATTTCAAAATCTTCGTTATCGGCAACCCAATCATAAAACAATTTCCATTCGCCGAAATTAATAGGTTTACTTGTGTGAGCGGCATATAGCCCGCCGGCAAACTTCTTTTTTGTCAAAGGTTCTGGTACGTCCAAATCATCCGGTATAGTTGCCCATACTTCATAACCGTGCTGCCCGTCAACATCGTTATTAAATCCATAAAACCTCGCACCGGGATTAATGTTGAATAATTCAACGTCTTGCATGAATTTTCCCATGATAACATCTGTATCATGTTCGGGGTCACCTCCGTAAGTATGCGCGCTCGCCACCGTCGCGGGCGGCAGATAGATTATCCTCACATCCCTGTCCGTCAGCTTGTTCAACTTTTCATCCGC
>Ga0123353_10005934_pt1 | contig 16160 bp, 12 predicted proteins | sample TergutLab28metaG_3_FD_92763 | JGI IMG/M metagenome (GOLD analysis project Ga0123353, IMG submission 92763) | Labiotermes labralis P3 segment gut microbial communities from Petit-Saut dam, French Guiana - Lab288 P3 | ecosystem: Host-associated > Arthropoda: Insects > Digestive system > Gut ... | reverse complement strand
GTTGGCGGGCCGTCACGAGCGCGACGCGTGGGTGGCGGCGAATTACGAACTGGGGCTGCTGTCGCTGACGCATCAGGCCGCCGATGCCTTGCCGCCACGTCCGGCGGCGGTCGAGGCGGCCGACGAGGGCGCGGACGTTCCGGTGGCGGCGGTCCGGTCGGTGCTGGAACCACCGGCCGTCTATTTCCGCCGCGTCCTGGAGGCCGGCGACTCGCCGTGGCGGTCCTGGGCGGCGTATTGGTTGGCGGGATTGGAGTAGGGGAAACGGAGACACGAAGGGGGTACGCGATGAGCGAGATCGTATTGGCCGTCACGGGCGCCAGTGGGGCGGTGTATGCGCGGTCGTTGGGTCGGATTCTGGTGGCCTCGGGCGTGCGGGTGCATTGGATTGTCTCGCCGCACGGGGAGGCGTTGTTGCGGCACGAGTTGGGCGTGGCGGACCGTTCGACGCGGGCGTTGCTGGGCGACGGATTGGTGGAGGATGCCGTCGCGTCCGCGTGCGGATCGGCGGCCGCGTGCGTCGTGGAGGCCGCGTGCACGTGGCACGAGTACGACGACCTGGCCGACCCGCTCGCGAGCGGATCGACCGCCACCGACGCGATGGCCATCTGCCCGTGCAGTTCGCACACGCTGGCGGCCGTGGCGGCGGGATTGGCCGACAACCTCATCACGCGGGCCGCCCACGTGCATCTCAAGCAGCGACGCCCGCTCGTGCTCGTGCCTCGGGAGATGCCCCTCTCGGCCGTCGATCTGGAAAACCAGCTTCGCCTGGCCCACGCCGGGGCCGTCATCGCGCCGGCCTGCCCGGGGTTCTACAACGCCCCCAAAACCCTGGCCGACCTGGTGCACTTCGTCGCCTCCCGAATCGCCGATCTGCTCGGCATACGCGACGTGGTCCAGCCGTATCCAAAACACGACGACCGAACGCCGGTGGCGGAAACGAATCTCAATATCCAGATTGCCAACCCCAAACGCGTCTGTCCCATGCCCGAGTGCGTACAGCAGCCACTCGCCACCCAGCCACTGGCCACAAGGTAACGACGAGGGCGAATGCAGCCAATAGCCAATAGCCAATAGGTAAGGCACAACGGCCGCAAAGGCAGTGAACGCGAGCATGGATGACAACAAGCGGCAAAATCAGGATCGTGTGAATTGTAACAAGTTTCGCCCTGCCTGTTGGCTATTGGCTGTTGGCTATTGGCTGTTGAAGTACGCCCGTTTTGTGACGTTTTCGCACAGTGTGTTCGCGTTGCCGTTTGCGTTGCTGGGGGCGTTTTTGGCGGGGGCGTCCCGCGTGGCGGCGTCGGTATCGGCGCCGTCGGCGGGGCGGTTCGGGGTGGAGTTGGTTTTGGTGGTGGCGGCGATGGTGGCGGCGCGGTCGGCGGCGATGGCGTTCAATCGCATTGTCGATGCCCGTTTCGATGCCGCCAATCCGCGGACGGCCGCCCGGCCGTTGGCGGCGGGGCGGATCACGTTGCGGCAGGCGTGGGGATTTTTCGCCGCGTGCGTGGCCTTGTTTTTCGCGGTTTCGGCTTCGTTTTTGGCGTTGGGCAATCCCTGGCCGATCGCGCTGGCCGGTCCCGTGCTGGGCGTGCTGTGCGGGTACAGTTTGTCCAAGCGGTTCACCGCGTGGTGCCATGTCTGGCTGGGGGTTTCGCTGGGGCTTTCTCCGGTGGCGGCCTGGGTGGCGATTTCACCGCACACGTTCGGTGCGTTGCCGCTGACGCTGGGTCTGGCCGTGACGTGCTGGGTGGCGGGGTTCGACATTCTATACGCGTTGCAGGACGCTGTCGTGGACCGGAGGCTGGGTTTGCGGTCGGTCCCCGCCGCCGTCGGAACCGCGTGGGCATTGCGAATCAGCCGCTCGCTGCACGCGGCCGCCCTCGCCGCTCTGCTGACGACCGGCCTGCTCGCCAGGCCGTGGCTGGGCGGGGTGTACGCGATGGGCTTGGCCGTTGCGGCCTGCACGCTTTTCATCGAGCATCGCCTGGTCCGTCCGCACGATTTTTCCCGCGTCAACAACGCGTTCTTCACCTGCAACGGGTTCATGAGTTTGTTGCTTGGCGGGGCGGGCATTGTCGAGGTGATGTTGACCACATCGTAAACCAATCGTCTCTTCGTTCACCGGCAGGGCAAACGCATGTAACGTGGGGCGGGCGTCCCGCCCGCGTGTCGCGAGGGCCTCTGGCCCTCGCTGGCTGTGCGAAAGCCTTGATGTTTTCACTGCGTCAACTGTGCGGAACGGTCCGCGAGGGCGGGACGCCCTCGCGACATGCGGGCAAGATGCCCGCGCCACATGACATGCGTTTGCCCTGCGTTTACCGGCTGCGGTAGACTCGTCGTGATGGAATGTTCATCTGTTCCAGCAGCGGTTGGATTTCTTTGTAGAAGCGGTTGCCGTCGGCGTAATACCCTGCCGTCGGCGCCAGGCCCGGCAACTGGCGGGCCCAGAAGCGGTTGAGCAGCGTCATGAACAGTTCCCGCACGTATTTGCTGACCATGCTCGCCAGGGCGACGGGCAGTTGGCGGTCCTCGGCCTGGACCTGGAACGAAAGCTCCATCGACCGCTGCGCGTCGCCGAACGCGTATACGCTGGCCGTTTCGCTTTCTTCGCGAATTTTGAACCGGCAGCCCTCGAACACGCGCTGAAGGCCCGGGAGGTAATGCACGCGTCCGCCCTGGTGGTCCACGAACACCCGGGCCGTTTCGCCCGGCGGGATGAGGGTCCAAATCCGCATCAGCAGGCGGCTGGCGATGTCGAAGAGGAGGTTGGATTTGTTGTTGGTGATGTCGATGGTCCGGTTGAATTCGTCTTCGAGCACCGGTTCGCTGTGCAGCCCCAGCACGCGCAGACCGACGGCGGCACACTTGGTTTGTAAGCTGTTGGCGTCCAGCCGGAGCGACGTGGGGTCGATACTGTGCGGCAGGGGCAGATCGAGGGCGGCGTACCACGGGCAGTCGCGGGCGGGGCCGGCGGTTTGCGGTGCGACGTGGGCAAGCAGTTCCTCCAGCGTGGCCGGGCGGTGCCCGCAGCACGCGAGCATCGTCAGCACGCCGCGTTCGAGGTGCTCCAGCCCATTGGCCGCCCGCAGCCCGCCGTAGAGCTTTTTGCTGTCGCCCAGCGCGATCAGCCCCCGCCGACGCGACGGTGACCGACACACCGACCCCGCCAGCAGCGACCACATGGACGCGTCCGCCCGTTCGGCCGGCACGTCAAACACGGCCGCGCTGACCACCAACGGTCCCATCACGGGTCCCAAACCGGCCTCGTCAATGCCCGCCACGATCGTCATGCCATCTCACCGCTCCGGCGCCGCGGCCAATGTGGAGGCTTCCCTCGTCACCTCACTCCTACCCCCGCTTCCATTGCGCTTTCGTGGTACCGCGTTTTTACGGCGGGCACGTTTCCGTTGAGCCTGGATTTTGCGTTTTCTTTCAAGGAATTTTTCGAATTGATCCTCTTCCAACACGCCAGCCAAGGAAAGCATCCGACGCACGGGAACAACGTGAACCGGGTCTACAATCTGGGCATCTCGATAATGAGGCAGGATGATGTTGGGGAGTTTCTTCACTCGAAAAACAAGAGCCTCGTCTGTCCGTTCCTCTTTAAGCCCGTGGGCCACAAGAAGTGCTTTCAAATCTCGATATTTTACACCCTTGCTCATCGTCACACCCCCGCGTATAAGTACGGACTCGAATCGCCCGCCCGGATTCGTTTTCTTACGCATCTTCATCATAGCTACCTCGGCTGTTTTCTCTTCGCAATAAAGCAAGTTAACGTCACAAATCGGATTACGCGTCAATCCAGCGCCGTCTGAATCCGCTTGGCCATGACGTTTTTTTCTTGCCGCATCTCGTCAATCACCGTAAGGTCCATTACGTTTTTTCGCGGAACATGAATTTGCACGCCTTTCTGAGTTTTCTTGATTTTTTTCGTTTTGGCACGGTCACGAAAATATGTTCGGGCATTTATCCAGTGTGCCTGTCGTTTTTGCGCATCGAACAGCACAAAGTATACGGGCACGGTTTCACGGACGTATTGGTTGTACGAAGCAATGTCGACTCGGAACGAAAACACCTCGTCATCGTCCAAGCTGTATTTCCCAATATTGTCTGTTGCCTTCACTTGAATATAGAGCCACGAGTTTTCGATATATCCTTTCAAGTCGTAAGTACATACGTAGAAATCATAGCCATAATCTGGCTCCACTCGGGAGCAGGTGTGCCCGCGTTCAAAGAAAAACCTTTGCACGTAATTCTCGCTGAGGTCAGCGATGACGTGTTCTCGTGTTCGTCGCTTAGCTGGCGGTTGTTTGGCCATACGCTCTTTACGCTATTGTATTTACAAGTCTCGCGTTCTGTCAATGGGCGGAACGTGTCGGGCACCCAACGCGCGGAATGGCCGAAATTTCCCAGGGCAAGCGCATGTAACGTGGCGAGGGCGTCTCGTCCGCGTGGACGTGCGAAAACCCTGTTTGTTCTCGTGATGTTTGGCTCATGGAACGGTTAGCGAGGCCGGGACGGCCTCGCGACACGCGGGCGGGACGCCCGCGCCACGTTACATGCGTTCGCCCTGCGAAATTTCTCTCGTGTCCGCCTTTACATGACCGCTGCTATATAGGGTGCTCGACGCTCGTGGACACTGCCGTATATGGTGCGCCATCCACGACTGTCTCGCAAAAGGGGACACGAGGGAAATTTCCTCTTGCGGTTTTTCGGGGAATGGTGCACAATAAGGAAATAGAGTACTACGCAATGCCGGACGATTCGTTACGCATGTCGCGAAAATTTACGGTATTGCCGAGTCGTGCATGTCGGCGCCGGTGCCCGCGGTAGGTTGAAAACGCCGCAAATCGCGGATGATGTAGAAAAATCGTGGGGGGCCTGCGGGCCCCCGTGTTGTTTCGTAATTTTTTTCAAGAAAGGACGGCGTATGTATGAGCTTTCCAATGGCAACACATTCGGACCTAAGCAAGCAAGCAAGCAAGCAAGCAAGCAAGCAAGCAAGCAAGCAAGCAAGCAAGCAAGCAAGCAAGCAAGCAAGCAAGCAAGCATCGTTGAACAACCATGCCTGAAGCGGGGATTCACACTGATCGAACTTCTTGTGGTGATCGCGATCATCGCGTTGCTGGTGTCGATTTTGATGCCCGCGCTGTCCAAGGCGAAGGAAATCGCCAAAAGCGCCGCCTGCCAGTCCAATTTGCGGAACATGTTCCCCAATTTTCACATGTACATGTCCGCGAACAACGACACGTGGGTCGGCTGGGCCTATCACTACAGCGATCTGGACGTCAATCTGACCACCTGGTATCTCGAATTGCACCGGTCCACGGGCGGCACACAGTTTCAGACCGTGCAGGACATTGTGAACGGCCGTTCCAATCGCGCATGGACCAATGCGATGCCGGTGCTGCGGTGTCCCGTCGACACCTGGGGCCTCACGGCGATGACGGGGTCCTACGGGACGGCCATCTCGTTGTATCAGTATCAGAGGCCCGGGACGTCGAAACCCGCGTACTGGATCAACCCTGATGTGAAAGACGCGGGTGGAACCACCATCTCGACGATTTATTATCCCAAACTGGTCACGCAGTATTTCAATTTCAGCCGGCTGCCCCGGGCCGCCGACAGCGTGATGTTGAGCGAAATGCTGTCCCACGGCGGCATCCAGGTGATGGATAGCACGGCGCAGACGGCGAATACGCGTCGGCAGGAGTATTATCCACCGTTTAATTCGTATGAGACGGCGCGGTTTGCCCATCCGGGCGGAAGAACATTACGGGCGACAGGTGTTGAGGGCGCGAATACGGCTCCTCATCGTTGGGAAGGCGTCAACTCGTACCTTTTCTTCGACGGGCATGTCGCCATGCGGCAGGCTCCACCATACCAGTTCGGCGGAGGCAATAACGTGGTCACCTATCCGAGCGCCGACATGACGCTCCCGACGTACACGGAATTTGTCGGCGGGAAATGAACGGAGTTCTCCCGAGAGGCGGGATTTTTTCCGCCCCCGAGGCCCGCGCTGTGCCTCGGGGGCGAAAAAAATCCCGCCTCGGACAAAAATGGAAAGACCCTGTGAATGCCGCGGCGGCGCGGGTATAGTGTTGGCCTGTCGTGATGGAACAACCCGTTTCCGTTTGAACATGGAGAATCCGTGAGAACCCATAAAGATATTGCCGTCGTTCGGGAGTTGGCCAAGCAGGTCGCGGAGGTGGCCGCGTTGCCGGAGCAGGAGACCCGGCGGGCGTTGTGGCGGAAGCTCAACGGGCTCAGGCCCGAGCGGCCGATGGTGATGATCGACCAGATTTGCTGGAACGAACTGGCCTGCGACGAGCTGACGCTCCGCTGCGAAGACCCCGAGTGCCGCGGCTACGAAACCGTTTTCCGCCACACGCTGTACAAGTGGAAGCACTTCCCGGTGGACATGGTGGTCGAGCCGTTCGTGGCCGTTCACAAGGCCATCGGCGGAACATGGTTCGACGTGCCGGTGCAGGAGGAAATCGCCGTGGGCGATCCGACCAACGGCGTGGTCGGGCACAAGTTCACCAATCAGTTCGAGCGGGACGAGGACCTGGAAAAGATTCAGATGCCGACGGTCACGCACGACGCGGCCGAGACCGCGCGGCGGCAGGGGGTCGCGGAGGAGTTGTTCGGCGGCATTCTGGACGTGCGGGTGGTGGGGTCGGACAATTTCATCGGTTTTTGGGACCCGATCAGCACGTGGATGAGCGTGGAGGGGGCGTTGTACGGGATGATCGACAGGCCGGAGTTCATGCACCGGCTGTTGGAGCGGATGACGCGTGTGTACGAATCGCGGCTGGATCAGCTTGAGCAGCAGGGGCTGCTGTGCGGACCGCAGCCGCTGATTCACTGCACGGGCGCCTATACGGATGAATTGCCGGCGGCGGGGTTTGACCCGGAGAAACCGCGGACGAAGGATTTGTGGACGGCGGGTCTGGCGCAGATGCTCGCGACGGTTTCACCGGCCATGTTCGAGGAGTTCGAGGTGGCGTACGTGAAGCGTCTGGCGAAGCGGTTTGGGTTGGTGTATTACGGCTGTTGCGACCCGTTGGACCGCAAGATGGCGCAGGTTCGGATGATTCCGAACGTTCGGAAGGTGTCGATGAGCCCGTGGGTGGATCAGGAACTTGGCGCGTCGGAGATTGGGCGGCAGTACGTGTTCTCGCGCAAGCCCAGCCCGGCGTTTTTGGCATGGGACCGATTTGACGCCGCCGCCGTCCGCGCCGACCTGACGGCCACCCGGGACATCTGCCGCCGAAACGGCTGTCCGCTGGAATTGATCCTCAAGGACATCAGCACCGTCCGCTACGAACCGCAACGGTTGGCCGAGTGGGGCAGGATTGCGATGGAAGTGGTTGGCGGTGACTGTGGTAAAAAAACGCGCCACGTCACTTCCTCTCCACCGCCACGTTGATCGTTTGGATGTTCTTGTCGTCGATGCGGTGCCAGAGGAAGCGGTGGAGGTAGCTGTCCTCGATGAACAGGTCGATCACACCGTCCGGGCCTCGGTTGGCGACCACGGCGGAGGTGTTGTCCAGCCAGCCGGTCTGGTTGCCCGACGGGTCGCCCGGCTTGACCGAGCCGATCACCAGGCCGTCGGGGCTGACGTGGTACGTCTCGCCGTCCTCGAAAAATCCCGTGGCCGCTCCGCCGCCGGGAATCACGTCGATGCCGTTGCATTTTTTCGGCATCCGAATCACCCACTGGCGCTGGCCTGTCTTGTCGAACTTGGCCATCAGTTCGCCGCCCATCCAAACCCAGCCGTCGATCTGGCGGTTGGCCCGCTCGAACACGCTGCCCTCTTCCGGCCGGCCCAGGGCGTAGATCGAACCGTCCTCCGCCCGCACGGCCATCAGCGGGAAGAATTTGGCCGGGGTTTCGTCGCGCTCCACCAGTTGGCGGCCCTTGGCCCAGTCCCACGTCGGGTTGCCTTTGGCGTCGACGCCCGTGCGCGGCAACTCGTGAATGCCCCACGTGTGGTGGTCGCAGTACAAGATGTTGCCCTGCATGTCCACGTTCATGCCGAGCACGGAATACTGACCCTGCCCGAATTCCTTGAACGTGTTGATTTCCTTCTCGTCCACCACGCCGTCGCCGTTGGCGTCGCTCCAGGTCCATTGGCCCATGCCCGTTTTCTTCTCCGGCGGAACGAAATCGTTCCACGTGCCGTCGGGCCTGGGGTTGATGCCGCCGACCATCGCGCTCAGCCGCAGCAGGCCGTCGCTGTCGCGGCGGTACGCCTGCATGCCGTCGCCGTAGGCCTGGAAGAAGAATTCGTTCTGGCCGATCTTCAGAATCCGCGGCACGCCGTGCTGATGGTCGATGTACTTCGGATCGCTTTGCAGCACCGTGCCCTTGTAGGTCCACGTGCTGTTCTTGCGGTCAATCGCGATCCGGTGCATCCGCTGCGTGATCACCTCGTCGGGGCGGTACGCCGCGTAATTGCCCACCGAGCAGAATTCCAGGCCCATGTGGTCCCAGACGACTTTTGTGGTCGGCACGCTGAAAAGTTTCGCGTTTTCGTCCTTGGCCTCCCCGGCGGCGAACTTGGTCAGGCGGAATCCGGCGGCAGGGAAGGACTGCGAGACGATGAGGTTTCCCTCGTGGTCCATGACCGCGCACTGGAGTTTGTAAAAACGGTCGGGCTGGTCATCGCCAGGCTTGGCGGGACCGCCGAAAATGGTGGGCGCGCCATAGGCCGGCACCGCGAGGCGGTGGCCGGGAATCATCTCCCTGTAGACGCGAACCTGGTTGGCGCCGCTGTCGGTGAGGATCAGCCGCGTGCCGCGAGGGCAGAACTTAATCGCCTGAACGAATTTCGCGTCGGTGATTGGCGTTTTCAGCAGTTTACCATCGCCGTCGAAGATGCTGACTTTGCTGTGTTCATGCCCGACAAAGATCAGGCCGCGCGCATCGTCCACCGCCAGCGCGTGCGGCAGCGCCACGTTGAATTCGCCAAGTTTTTTTCCGGTGACTTTGTGGAAGCGGTGGATTTTGTTGCCCAGCACGTCGGCGCAGAGCAATTCGTCTCCGCGGATGGCGACCGCCCGCAACGGCGCGTGCATCATGCCCACGTCGGCGGGGGCGACGGTTTCGGGAATCTGCCGCTCGGGCCATTCGTACAGTTGGATGTGCCCGGCCGAGTCCTTGAGCGACTCGTCGGTGAATGTGGTGTGGTTGCCGTTTTCGATCGTGAACCGCTGAAGTTGCTGCTTGCTGTTCCAGGGTTCGTGCGCCCAGCCGCCCATTCCGCAGTAGATGAATTTGTCGTCGACGGCGATGGAGTAGGGGGCGCCGTTGGGATTTCCGTTGCGGATTTGGTAGCGGGCGTGGAAGGCGGTGGTTCCGTCGGGGTTGAAGACTTTGAAGTCATGGCCGGCTTCGTCCCATCCGTTGGCGGTGTAGATTCGCCCGTTGGCGTCGACGGTCATGTCGGGGGCGTTGCCCTGAAGATGGCCGTGGTCGTCGGGCGGCTGGCCGGTGTTTCCGATGTTGGCGACGTTTGTATACGTGCCGTTGTTGAGCACGACGCGGACCTCGTATTTTCCGGGGGCGGCGGGCTGCTTGAAATCGGTCATGCCGTCCCAGGTCTCGGAGTGCTTGCCCGCCGGCTGGGAGGTTGTCCGCCAGAGCGTTCGGACGAGTTTTCCGTCGGCATCGAACACGCCCGCGCTGGTCAGACCCGCCCTGGGCAGTTCGTAGGTGAAGTCACTTGGCGCCGTCGCCGGCTGCCTGGGTTCCGCGGCTGTCGGGGCCGCGTCCTCCGCCGCCTGGGCGAACGTCCAGGCGATGGCGACCATCGCCAAACCCATCGAAAACAACATCGGCCATTTCCACGCTGTGTTCATCGTTGTCTCCTTGTGTGGTCAAACGATCACCAAATTGTCGCCCGCCGCATTCGCTACGAATGGGCCGCCGTTTTTCGCTGGCGCAAAACGGGACGCGCGTTGGTCTTTGCCTTCGTCGGAGCCCGCCGACCTTTGCGCGGCGATGGCGGCGGCGAAACGGAATTGGGATAATTTTTCCACAGGTGCTCCCAAAGGGCTCGCGTGGTCGGAAATTTGCGGCTGAGTTCCGTCCGAATGGCGCGGATCTCCTCAATGGGGTCCATATCGGCATAGTTTTTTTTCATCATGACTCCTCTAACAGCAACCGGTCGGGCGTGATGACCCGTGCCGGCTCCCGGCCTTGTTTTCGAATCAAGTTCTCTATGCGGGAACGAAGGTCAAAGTTGTCCAGATGCTTCTGGTTCCACGTCAGCAGGTAGTGCGCTCCGTGGACCGCCGCCGTGGCCAAATGCATGGCGTCAGCTTCCACCGATTTCGGCACCAGTTTATGCGACACCAACAAGCTCGACAACAAAAACGCCTCGGGTGGAGTCGGTGCCTCCACAAGAGATTGCGCTTTTTCCAACCTCCGGGCTGCCGCCCCCGGATCGCCTTCGGCAATTTCCATCAACACGGTAGCCGACACGATGCACTCCCATTCGCGGCGGCGGTCTCACCACATGGCCGTCAACCGTTGGCGAATTCGATTCAGGTCGTCTCTGGCTGGTCTGGCGGTCAGATAACTGATTATCGACGACTCGACATACACACGTTTTTTGGCCATACGACGCTTCCCGTTCCGTTCTCTAAAAGTGTACATCGCGGCCCGCCCGTTGGCAAGCAAGACACCCGTATTGCGTTTTCGTGTCGTCTCTACCGCCGCACGACCTTCACCTTGACCGTCTGCATGTTCTTGTCGTCCACGCGGTGCCACAAGAAGCGGTACATTAAACTGTCCTCGACGAAGAGGTCGATCACGCCGTCTTTGTCGCGGTTGGCGACGACGGCGCCGGTGTTGTCCAGCCAGCCGCTGAAGTTCCCCGCGGCCTCGCCGGGGCCGACCTGACCAATCACCAGCCCGTCGGAATTGATGTGATACACCTGCCCGGTTTCGAAGTGGCCCGTCGCCACGCCGCCGCCACGGCCGTCCTTGCTGGCGGGAATCACGTCCAGACCGGTGCATTTTTTCGGCAGTTGGATCACCCAAAGCCGGTTGCCGTCCTTGTCGTAGCGGGCCATCAGGTTGCCCGCCATCCAGGCCGCGTCGTCGGACCAGCTTCGGGTGAGCGTGAACACGCTGTCGCTGCCCGGAAGAACCGCGCCCAGCACGTACAGCGATCCGTCCTCCGCCCGCACGGCCATCACGGGGAAGAGCTTGGCCGGGCCGAAGTCACGCTCCACGAGCTGGCGGCTCTTGGCCCAGTCGTACATCGGGTTGCCTTTGGCGTCCAGTCCCACCAGCGGCAGTTCGTGAACGGCGTACGAGTGGTGCTCGCAGTAGAGAAGGTTGCCCGCGTTGTCCACGTTCATGCCGTACAGCCTGTACTCGCCGGGGCCGTAATCCTTGAACATGTTGATCGTTTTTTCGTTCTTCACGCCGTCGCCGCTGGCGTCGCTCCAGGTCCACTTGGCCACGCCGGGGACCTGTTTTTCCTTCGGGGCGAACTGGTTAAACGTGCCGTCGGGCAGCGGCATGATTCCGCCGACCATCGTGCATTGTTTGAACGTGTCGCCCACGCGGCGGTAGACCTGCATGCCGTCGCCGTAGGCTTGATAAAAGAACGTGTTGCCCTTGATTTTCACCAGCCGCGGCGTGCCGTGGGGGAACTGGCAGAATTTCCCGTCGCCGTCCAGCATTGAGCCCCGGTACTCCCACGTGTTCTTCTTGCGGTCCAGCGCGAACCGGGCCAGCCGCTGCGTGATGATCTCGTCGGGATTGTCGCGGTGGTACGTGCCCAGGGCGCACAGGTCCATGCCCACGTGGTCCCAGAGGACCTTGTTCGCGTCGGCGGCGTCGAACCGGGTGATTCTCGCCCCGCCGGCCGACAGCACCTGGGCGACCACGAGGTTGCCCTTGGCGTCCATGTCCGCGCCGGCCAGGCCGTAAAAACGGTCGGGCGCGTAGTCGCCCAGTTTCGCGGGCCCGCCGAAGGTGGAGGCGAGTTTGGCCGTCGCGCCCGTCACGTCGTAGAAGCGCACCTGGTTGGCGTTGCCGTCGGTGAGGATGAGTTTGTCCTTGGGCCCGAACCGCAGCGCCTTGACGAATTTCGCGTCGGAAATCGGCGTGCCCAGCGGTTTGCCCTCGGCGGAGAATACGCTGACCTTGCTGTGCTCATGGCCGACCCAGACTTGGCCCTTCGAGTCGGCCGCCAGGGCGTGCGGCAGTTTCACGTCGAACTCGCCGAGTTTTTTGCCCGTGGTCTTGTCGAACCGGTACACCTTGCCGCCTAGCGCATCGGCGCAGAACAGGTTGTCGCCGTGAACGGCCAGGGCACGCAGCGGGTACGTCATCAGCTTCCGGTCGAAGTCCGACGTGCCCTCGGGGACCTGTCGCTGCGGCCATTCGTACAACTCGATGTGGCCGTTGGTCTTCTTGAGGGACTCGTCGGTGAAGGGCACGCGTTTGCCGTCGGTGGCGGAAAACCGCTGAATCTGCTGGCGGTTGCGGTCGTTGTCGTTCCACCAGCCCTCGACGGAGCAGTAGAGGAACTCGTCGTCGGCGATGAGGGCGTAGGGTCCGCCGTTGGGGTCTCCGCCGTTGCGAATGGCGTAGTTGGCGTGAAAGGCGGTCGATCCGTCGACGGCGAACACTTTGAAATCGTGCCCGCCTTCCTCCCATCCGTTGGCGGTGAACGCCAGCCCGGCATCGTTCACGCACAGGTCGCCGAAGTTGCCGGGAATGTGGCCGTCGTTGGTGGGCGGCTGACCGGTGTTGCCAATGACGCCGACGTTTTGATACGTGCCGTTATTCAGCACCACGCGGACCTCGTACGAGCCGGGGTCGGCCGGGGCGGCCAGGTCGGTCATGCCGTCCCAGACGCCGGCGTGTTTGCCCGCGGGCATCGAGGTCAGCCGCCACAGCGTGCGGACCAGCCGGCCGTCGGCGTCGAATACGCCCGCGCTGGTCATGCCGCCCTGGGGCAGCGTGTAGGAAAAGTCGCTCGGCACAGTCGCGGGTTTCGAGGCGGCGCCCGCCGGAGCGTCCTCCGCCGCCTGGGCGAACGTCCACGCCACCGCGACGGTCGCCAGGGTCATCAAGCACAACACCGGCCAATTCCGCGAGGGGACACGGTTTTTCGATGCGTTCATCATGGTCTCTCAATTGTCTCTCAAAAGGTGAACCGAGGTGCGGCTGACACGGTGACGATTCTATCCACGGCAGTGACAGGCGACAAGTGACAAGAGAAGGACAAGAGAAGGAAAATCGAGTCAACGAATCAACGAGTTCACGGTATAATTTCCGCGAGAGCACATGGGCACATTTGTCATCACGACGCTTGGGTGTAAGGTCAATCAGTACGACGGCGCCGCCGTGGTCCAGTTGCTTCGCGACGCGGGGCTGGCGGCGGCGGGGAAGGGAAAACCGTGCGACCTGGCCGTGGTCAACACGTGCTGCGTGACGGCGGCGGCGATGGTCAAGAGCCGCCAAGCCGTCCGGCGGGCGCTGCGCCGCGCGCGGCGGGCCGTGCTGGTCTGCGGATGTTACGGCGACTTCGACGCCCCGGCCGTCCGCGCCCTGGCGGCTGAACTCGCCCCGCCCGGCTGTCACGTCGCCGTCGCCGGTCATGGCGACGACCTGCCGCGGACCGTCGCGGAGATCGTGGCGCTGCTGCGTGGCGAGGGCGTCTCGCCCTCGTGTCTCGCGGGCATCCTGCCCGCGCGTGACGCGGGCGTCTCGCCCGCGTGTGTCGCGGGCATCTTGCCCGCGTCTGGCGAAGACGATTGGACGTCCTCTAGCGCCCAGGCCAATGGAACGCACAACGCGGGCAAGATGCCCGCGACACGCGCGGGCAAGATGCCCGCGTCACGCGCGGGCGAGACGCCCGCGTCACGTCGCCTCGCCGTCGTCGCGCGGAACGACCCGGCCGACGCCCATTTGCCGCCGATCGAACACTTCGACGACCACCAGCGGGCGTTCGTCAAAATCCAGGACGGCTGCGACGCCTTCTGTTCCTACTGCGTCGTGCCGTTCACGCGGAGCGTGGTCTGGTCGCGGCCGCCCGAGGCCGTGCTGGACGAATGCCGCCGCCTCGTCGCGGGCGGGCACCGCGAAATCGTGCTCGCGGGCGTGTTTCTCGGCGCGTACGGCCGGTCAACGTGCCGCCGAAACCGCTGGGACCACTCGCCCTCGCCATTGCCGCCGCTGCTCGAAGCGGTCGCGGCCATTCCGGGACTGTGGCGGGTCAGACTGTCGAGCATCGAACCGGGCGACCTCGGCGACGACCTCCTCGCCGCCGCCCGGCAGTGTCCCAACTTCGCTCCGCATCTGCATTTGCCGCTACAATCCGGGGCCGACACCGTGCTCAAACGCATGAACCGCCAGTACGACGTCGCCACGTTTTTGCGGGCCTGCGAGCGGCTGCGGCAGTCGCTGGACCGTCCCGCCCTGACGGCCGACGTGATCGTCGGGTTCCCCGGCGAAACCGACGCCGAGTTCGAGCAGACCCTCCGCGTCGCCCGCGCCGCCGCCTTCGCCGCCCTGCACGTGTTCCCGTTCAGCCCGATCCCCGGAACGGCCGCCTGGTCGATGCGAAACCAGGGTCCAAGCCCCGCCGTCGTGCGGGACCGCGTGAAAGAACTGGCCGGACTGGCCGATGAATTGTCCCGCGACTACCGCCGCCAATTCCTCAACCAAACCCTCGAAGCCGTCATCGAAAAACCCTCCCGATCCAGGCCTCGAAGACAGGCGATGACCGACCGCCACGTGACGATCTTTTTCGACCCGCCCGCCGGCGACCCAGCCGAATGGACCGGTCTGGTGCGGCAATTCCACGTGATCGCCGACGCCGACGGCGGTTTGGCGGGCGCGATGAGGTAATCCCCGCGAAAAATCGACGTTTCTTGGCCTTGTCCGTTCCCCCTGGAGTGTGTATACTACACTCGCTTGCTTGCCGAATCGTACTCGCCGCGCGCGAGGGTTGTGGAAGGAACGGAATGGCGTTGCGCAAAAAGCACGGAAAGGCCCACGGAAAACACGGTTTCACCCTGATCGAACTGCTGGTCGTCATCGCGATCATCGCGCTGCTGGTGAGCATTCTCATGCCCTCGCTGGCCAAGGCCCGAAGCCTCGCCAAACAGGCGACCTGCTCGATGCACATCAATAACCAACTCAAGGGCGTCGTGCTCTACGCCTCCGAGTATGACGATCAAATTCCCGCCGGTCCCGACGATCTGAGCAATGGCGTGCCGATGAACCAGCAGGGCGACAACCAGATATGGACCGGCGGCGGCGAGAGCGGCCAGTTCAACGCGCACGGGGCGATGGTCCTGTCGTACATTCCGCAACCGCAGATGGTGTTCTGCCCCGGCGACGATTCCAAGCAGATCGAGGATCTTCCCAAGGCCCTGTCGGAAAAACCGGTGGACGACATCCGCTGCTCGTACATGTACCGCCAGCTCGACGGGCAGAAGGCGGCGGTCAAGAGCCGTCGGCTTTCCAGCCTGGGCGTGAACAATCAGGACCCGGCCCTGAAGGTGTCGGCGTTGCTTCTGGACATGAATTCGAAAATCGAGATGGTCATCCCTGGGGTGATGGAGATCAAGCCTCGCGTGAACCACGGTGCCCTCAAGGTTTCCGTGGGGTTTGCCGATACCCATGTCCTTGTGGTGGACAATAAAGACGACGCGTTCACGATCCGCATGGCCGATGCGGCGAACATGGCCGCCCGCGTGACGGACATCGTGGAATACGCCGATTCAAAAGGTCAGTGAATTTTTCGAACGATTGACCGGCGGCTTTCTTTCAAGAATGCGGAAAAAGATGCCGATTTTTCGTGAGGGGGGCCGGCGGTGTAGGCACAGAAAAGCTCTTTTTCGTTCTTGATCTCGAAATCCCGCAAAAAATCGCCGGAACCCGTGCCGGCTTCGGGGCGTATCATGGACACGACAGGGCAACCGCATTCTCCGTGTCGCGGGCATCCTGCCCGCGTGTCGCGAGGGCGTCCCGCCCTCGCCGGCTGTGCGAAAGCCTTGATGCTGTCATGACGTCAGCCGTGCGGAACGGACAGCGAGGGCAGGACGCCCTCGCGACTCGCGGGCGGGACGCCCGCGCCACGAGAATGCGATGGCCCTGATGGACACGACAGCGCGGAG
>Ga0123353_10005933_pt1 | contig 16161 bp, 15 predicted proteins | sample TergutLab28metaG_3_FD_92763 | JGI IMG/M metagenome (GOLD analysis project Ga0123353, IMG submission 92763) | Labiotermes labralis P3 segment gut microbial communities from Petit-Saut dam, French Guiana - Lab288 P3 | ecosystem: Host-associated > Arthropoda: Insects > Digestive system > Gut ... | reverse complement strand
TTGGTTGATGATTTCGGCTTGCGACACCGTTACCATTCTACCATCTGAGGCGTTTTTTGTCACCACGCTCGCTACGGCTTCTTCCGTTCTCCCCGGGATACCCGGGGGTTTAAGCAGAGTAATAAACTCAACGTTTTTGAGCTTTCGGATCGCCTTTTCCTGTTGGAGTATATTTCGTTGATGAAAAACGAGATCAATCCCGCGCAAATGCGGTGCGAAACTGATTCGAGATCATAGCCATACTGCTGGAAAAAGCGCCGCAGCTCTCCGCCACGGCGCTTTTTTCTGTTGCTTTGTTGCGCTGCTTACAGCCAGTTGGACATCGAGTTCCACACCAGCTTCCAGAAGCCGACGAACTGGTCCCACCAGCAACCTTCCAGCGCGGCGTTGCCTGTGAGGAGCTCCATGATGTTTGACCCAACGGCGATGGGGAAGAGAATCGGCGCGAGAATCGGAAGTAGGAATACCATAATACAGCCTGCTTTCTTTGATTTATTTTGCTTCAAGAGTATTATAGCGCATAACATCGCCCTTGTCAAGCGCCAAAGACACGCCGCAAGATTTTTCTTGACTTTTCCAGTTTGTAGCTTTATAATAATTATGGGGGACGTTCAGCCGCGCCCCCTTATTTCATGTAACTGCTGCGCATGCGCAGTAGAGTGGGGAAGGTGCATGTATGGACAAGCGGGACAAGCTGCGTGAGATCATCGTCTATGTCTTTTTTGGCGTGCTCTCCACGATGGTGGATCTCGCCGTGTTCCAAGGCCTGGAGTGGCTGCTCCGGCCGCGCTGGGGCGACCACAGCTATCTGTTTAGCACGATAGCCGCGTTCATCGTAGCGACGGTGTTCGCCTTCGTGGTCAACAAGCTGTTCGTGTTTAAGCAAAAGAGCTGGGAGCGCCGCCTGGTGCTGCACGAGGCATGGACCTTCACAGCGGCGCGCCTGTTCTCCTTCGCCCTGAGCTATCTGTTTACCATCCTGGTTTTCGATCTGCTCTGGCTGCGCTGCGAAGCCTGGTTCACGCCGTTGTGGCTGCGCGTGCCCTATGTCACGCAATGGTTCGACCCCAAGGGCGCGTTCCGCTTGCTGTCCAAATTGGCGCTCATCGGGGTGGTGGTGGTTATATTGAACTACTTCTTCAGCAAATGGGTTGTATTCAAGAAGAAGAACGGGGAGGATAAGGCGCAATGAAGCTCATCTCCTGGAATGTCAACGGTATCCGCGCCTGCCTCAAATGGGGTTTTAAAGATGCTTTTGCAAGTTTCGATGCGGACGTGGTCTGTTTGCAGGAGACCAAGGCGCAGGCCGAGCAGGTGGATACATCGCTGTTTTTGCCCGAAGGTTACAATGCCTACTGGAACTCCGCGCAGAAGAAGGGCTACGCCGGCACGGCCATTTTTACCCGTGTGGAGCCGCTGGATGTGAGCTTCGGGATAGGCATAGAGGAGCACGACACAGAGGGCCGCGTGATCACCGTGGAGCTGCGCGAATTCTACCTGGTGAACGTCTACGTGCCCAACTCCCGGGACGGCCTGGTGCGCCTGCCCTACCGCATGGAGTGGGAGGACGCGTTTCGCGCCTACCTGCTGGGGCTGGACGCGAAAAAGCCCGTGCTTGTCTGCGGCGACATGAACGTGGCCCACGAGGAGATCGACATCGCGAGACCCAAGACAAATCACATGAGTGCCGGATTTACAGACGCGGAGCGGGGGAAAATGACCGAGTTGCTTTCCGCCGGTTTTATTGATACATTTCGGTATTTCTATCCGGAGAAAAGCGACGCCTACTCCTGGTGGAGTTACCGCGGCGGCGCCCGGGACCGCAACGTGGGCTGGCGCATCGACTATTGGCTGGCCTCCAAGCGCTTCGCGCCGAGGCTGGCGAAGGCCGGGATTCTGCACGAAGTGCGCGGGGCGGACCATTGCCCGGTAAGCTTAGACATTAGATGTTAGATTTTAGACGTTAGACGCGATGGCACACTGTAGGGGTGGCCTGTGGGCCACCCGAAGGCGAAAATTTCTTGATTGCGGGTGGCTTGCTAGCCACCCCTACAGCCTGGCTCACACCCGCTCCGCCCGGAAATCAATCGCAATCGTCTCCCGCTCCAGTTGCAGCTGCGTATATTTAACCCCCGCCGCGCCGAACATGCGCTTGCTGGCCTTTGTGCCAGGGGAATCGGCGTACTTGTCCGAAAGGTAGAGCACCTCCCTGATTCCACACTGAATGATGGCTTTGGCGCATTCGTTGCAGGGGAACAGGGCAACATATATTTTGCAGCCCTGGAGACTGCGTCCGCCCGCGTTGAGGATCGCGTTGAGTTCCGCGTGGCAGACATAGGGGTACTTGGTGTCGAGGTGTTCGCCGGCGGCCTCCCAGGGGAATTCGTCGTCGCTGCAGCCGGTGGGCAGCCCGTTGTAGCCCATGGACATGATGCGGTTTTCCGCGTTGACGATGCACGCGCCCACCTGTGTGTTGGGGTCCTTGCTGCGGCGGGCCGAGAGCAGCGCGATGCCCATGAAGTATTCGTCCCAGGTGATGTAGTCAATTCGTTTTGGCATATTCATTCCTCCCTTTGCAGGAGGATTATAGCATAAATTTTTGCTGTTTGCAAGCTCTATCGCTTCCTATCTACCCAGAAAGGATATACCCATGCCCAAATTGAAAAAAGAAAAATTCGACGCGAACCTCGAAGCCCTGCGCAAGGAGCTCAAGAGGCGCTTCAAGGAGACCAACCACTACTCCTCGCAGGAGTTGGGGCGCATTTTGTCCAAGGCGATGAAGGTGCTTTCCTACGAGGAGGAATACGCCGCCATGGACCCCGACGAGCTCAAGGCCAAGACCGTTGATTTCAGGAGGCGCATCGAAAAAGTTGCGGGGCCCGCCAAGGAGGAGCTTGCGGCGGCCCGGCAGGCGCTGGGCTCCGCCCAGGATATGGTTGCGGCCAGGGAAAAGGCGGACAAGGCCGCCGCGAAAGTGGGCGAGGCCTACGCCGCGGTGCTCGACGACATCCTGCCCGAGGCCTTCGCCGCCTGCCGCGAGGCCACCTGGCGCGTGGACCACAAGCGGCACTACCCCGTGCAGGTGCTCGCGGGCATACTGCTCCACCAGGGCCGCATCGCCGAGATGCGCACCGGCGAGGGCAAGACCCACATGGCCACCCTGCCCGCCTACCTCAACGGCCTGACGGGGGAGGGCGTGCACATTGTGACGGTCAACGACTACCTTGCCCGGCGCGACAGCGAGTGGATGGGCAAGATTTACAACTACCTGGGTCTTTCCGTGGGCCTGATCGTGCACGGCCTGGAGAACGAGCAGAGGCGCGCGGCCTACGAGGCGGATATCACCTACGGCACCAACAATGAGATGGGCTTCGACTACCTGCGCGACAACATGGTGCAGTACATCGAGCAGAAGGTGCAGCGCGGCCACGTCTTCGCCATCGTGGACGAGGTGGACTCCATCCTCATCGACGAGGCGAGGACGCCGCTGATTATCTCCGGCCGAGGCGAGGCCAGCACGGAGCTCTACGACCGGGCCAACCGCCTGGCCGCCGGCTTCAGCTACGAGCGCGTGAAGGAACTCAACGACAAGCAGAACGCCGAGGAGGTGGCGGGGGGCAAGGACGTGCTTGTGGACGAGAAGGCCCGCAGCGCCACGCTCACGAGCCACGGCATCGCCAAGGCGGAGAAATTCTTCAAGCTCGGGAGCCTGGCCGACGCCGAGAACATGCAATACAACCACCATATCAACCAGGCGATACGCGCCCACGGCGTGATGAAGCGCGACGTGGACTACATGGTGGCCGACGGGCAGGTCCTGATCATCGACGAGTTCACTGGCCGCATCATGTACGGCAGGCGCTACAACGAGGGCCTGCACCAGGCCATCGAGGCCAAGGAGCGCGTGAAAATCGAGAACGAAAGCAAGACCCTGGCCACCATCACATTCCAGAACTACTTCAGGCTGTACAAGAAGCTGTCCGGCATGACGGGCACGGCCCTCACCGAGCGCGCGGAGTTTATGGAGATCTACAATCTGGACGTGGTGGAGTCTCCCACAAACAAGCCCATGATCCGCAAGGATCAGCCCGATTTGGTGTACAGGACCGTCAACGCCAAGTATAAGGCCATCATCGACCAGATCGAGCAGTGCTACGCGAAGGGCCAGCCCGTGCTGGTGGGCACGGTATCGGTGGAAAAATCGGAGATCCTCCACCTGATGCTAAAAAAGAAAAACATCGAGCACAGTGTGCTCAACGCCAAGTACCACGACCGCGAGGCCGACGTCGTGGCGCAGGCGGGCAAATCCGGGGCCGTGACCATCTCCACCAACATGGCCGGCCGCGGCACCGACATCAAGCTGGGCGGTAACGAGGAATACCTCGCCAAGGCCGAGATGCGCCGGAACTACGAGCAGGTCATCAAAGCAGCCATGGAGGCCGCCGAAACTTCGGACGAGCAGGCCCTCGACGCCCTGCAAACCTTCGTGGATCTGGAGAAAAAATATGTCAGGCTGCTGAGAGCCTGTCTGGGCGCGTTTATCGACGAGCTCAGGGCTTTTTTCAGAAAGCAGGACAAGAGGGCCATCGAGATGGCCGTGAGCTCCGCCGAGACGCAGGACAAGCGGGTTCTGGCTGTCCGGCGCGCGCTGGCGGACCTGAAGGAAAAATGCTTCGAGGATGTGGACGCCAGCATCGAAAAGGGGCTGCCCGGGACGGTGCTGGTCAACACCAAGTTCCTCATCAAGGCCGAACGCCGGCACAGCGACAAGCGCGTCGCCGAGGCCGTCGAGGACATCGTCAGGGACTTCGAGCACTGCAACGCGGCTTCGATACGCCAGCGCCGCGAGGAGCTCATCGACGAGGCCGCCGAGTACCTGGCCAAGGCCGAGATGCGCCTGCGCAACGAGGCGCTCATCGCCGAGGCCACCAGCTTTTCCGAGACCGAGGACGCGGCCACGCTCGCCACCCGGGCCACCTATGCCCAGCTGGAGGCCAAATACAAGCAGGGAACCGAAGAGGACGCCGACAGGGTGCGCAAGGCGGGCGGCCTGTTCATTCTGGGCACGGAAAGGCACGAGTCCCGCCGCATCGACAACCAGCTGCGCGGGCGGTCAGGACGGCAGGGGGACCCGGGCGAAAGCCGCTTCTTCCTGTCCATGGAGGACGACCTCATGCGCCTGTTCGGCGGCGAGCGCCTGGCCAACGTGATGACCACCCTGCGCCAGCCCGAGGAGATGTCCATCGAATCCGGCATGGTGTCCAAGCAGATCGAGGGGGCCCAGAAGAAGATCGAGGGCCAGAATTTCGCCATCCGCAAAAACGTGCTGAAATACGACGACGTGATGAACCGCCAGCGCGAACTGATTTACGGCCAGCGCAACAAGGTTCTGGAGGGCGAGGAGCTCAGGCCCATCCTCCTGAAGATGATCGAGGACAGCGTCAACGAAAGCGTAGACAAACTCTGCCCGGCGGACGGGGACCCGCAGGGCTGGCAGTACGGCGCGCTGCGTAAACTATACGAGGGCTTCCTCACCAAGCCCGATGATTTCACCGACGCCGTGCTGGACCCGGCGGGGCGGAGCAAAGAGATAGACGCGTGGGCAAATCTGGCGAAGACGCTCAAGGACGAAAACACGAGGGATGAAACGCTCTCGGAGGAGGAAAGGCAGGAGGCAGAGGCGCTCTATGTCTTCACCTGCGCGCAGCCGGGCCCGGCGGAAACCAAAGCGGTGCTCATCGCCCGGTCCAGGGCGGTCTACGAGAGGCGCGAGCGGGAGCTGGAGGCCTGGGCGAAGGAGATGGAAGCGCGCGCGCGGGAGGAGGAAGACGGGGAGGACACAGAGACGCCCGCGCAGGAAGAGATAGAAGCATCCGAACAGGAGGCGCAGGCGCCCGCGCGGGAGAAGCCCATGCGTCTGTTTGAGCGCATGGTGCTGCTGCGCAACGTGGACTCCCACTGGATGGACCACATCGACGCCATGGACGAGCTCAAGCGCGGCATCGGTCTGCGAGCCTACGCGCAGCAGGACCCGGTGGTCGCCTACCGCATGGAGAGCTTCGACATGTTCGAGGAGATGACCGCCAACATCCGCGAGGCCACCGTAAAAGCTCTGTTCACAACGAGGGTCCGCTCCCCGGAGGACATCAAGCGCAAGCAGATGGCGAAGGTGGACGGCGACAAGAGCGAGGGCGAAGGCCCGCAGAAGGAAAAGGCGCAGGGGAAGGGGAAAGGCCAACCCGTGCGCAAACAGGGCAAAAAAGTCGGGCCGAACGATCTTTGCCCCTGCGGCAGCGGAAGGAAATACAAGAACTGCTGCGGGGATGTGCGGAAAAATTAGTCTGTTTTCGGGTTGCGGACGGTTTGCTTTTTATCAGATTGCGGGCGGCAAGAATGCCGCCCCTACAGGTTGTGCGTTTATGATTAGCCAATCCCTCTACGTCCACGTTCCGTTTTGCAAAGCAAAGTGCCCCTACTGCGATTTTTACTCGATAGAGCGGGCGGATGGCACGCCGCTCCTACAGGAGCAGTTCATCAATCGCTGCGTTGCGATTTTACAAGGGCAGGGGATTTGGCGCACAGCCTACATCGGCGGCGGCACGCCCTCGGTTCTCGCGCCAACGTTGCTTGCACGGCTGCTTGCGGCCATCGAGTGCGAATCCGCTGCGAACAGCGCAGGCGAATTCACCATCGAGTGCAACCCGACAAGCGTTACGCGGGAATTCGCCCGGACAATCAAGGAGGGCGGCGTCAACCGGGTGAGCCTGGGTGTGCAGTCAGTTATCCCTGCGGAGCGAAAAGCTCTGGGCCGCAAAGGCGATATTGCGACAATCGAACAGGCGATTGGGTTGCTGGGTATCAACAATCTGAGCCTGGATATTATGCTGGGCATCCCCGGACAGAGCATCGAAAGCCTGACGAAAACAATGGAGTTCTGCGCGCGTTGCGCAAAGCACATCAGCGCGTATCTTCTCAAGATTGAGCCCGGCACGCCCTTCGCAACCCATTTGCCGCCAAACCTGCCAGATGAAGACGCCCAGGCCGATCTCTATCTCCACGCCTGCCAATGGCTGGAGGCCCACGGCTTCGCGCAATATGAAATCTCCAACTTCGCGTATCCCGGCTACGAAAGCTGGCATAACCTGAACTATTGGCGCTGCGGCGAATATTTCGCCATCGGCCCCGCCGCTCACGGATTTACACGCGGACGCAGATGGCATTACACCCGCGATCTTGCGGCGTTTCTGCGGGGAGAGCCCGCCACCGACGACGGCCCCGGCGGCGATTACGGGGAGCGCGCCATGCTTGCCCTGCGCCTTTCCGAGGGTTTCACACTGCCTTCGGCGCGGATGATGGAACAGGCAGGGGAATTGCCCGGGCTTGTGGAAGTGAATGAGAATTGCATAAAACTCACCCGCGACGGGTTTTTGCTGTCCAATACAATCATAGGGAAACTATTGTCTTAAGGAGGAAACGAAGCATGAAAGTCATTGCCGCCGTCGGCAAAAACGGCACGGGGAAGGACTTCTTCCTCGAGCGCATTCGGGACACCTACGGCCTGCCCATGGTCTCCATCGGCGACATCGCCCGGGAGCTGGCCGCCGCGGACGGCCTGGAGCTCACCCGCGAGAACCTGCACAGGACCTCCCAGAAGTACATGGGGCAGTTTGGGCAGACCTTCTTCCCCGAGCAAATCGCGAAGAAAATCCGGGAGAGCGGCGCGCCGGTGTACTTGGTTAGCGGGATTCGGCCCCCCTCCGACGTACAATTTTTCAAGGAGCAGTTCGGCGCGGACTTCCTGCTGGTGGACATCGTGGTCAGCGACGACGCGGTGCGCTACGCGCGCATGCTGGCCCGGGGCTCGGCGCGGGACGGCGGCAGCGCGGAGAAGCTGCGGAAGTTCGACGCGGCGGAGGAGGCGAAGTTCCGCACCAGCGAGAGCGAGGCCATGGCCGATGTCACGATCCGCAACGACGGCAGCGCGGAGGACTTCTACGCGGCCATCGAAAAATTTTATGCGGAATATATTGCGTAGGGCTTGACAAGCGTGAAAAATATGCTATACTGCTTGTATTCACTAATCATGCAAAGCGGTGTATAAAATGTACAAAATATTCATCGACGGTCAGGCGGGCACCACGGGCCTGCGCATAGAGCAGCGGCTGCGTGATCGGGAGGACATCACGCTCCTCACCCTTCCCGAGGCTCTGCGCAAGGACCCTGCCGCCCGCCGGGATATGCTGGGCGCGGCGGACGCCGCCATCCTCTGCCTGCCGGACGCCGCCGCCCGCGAGGCCGCCGCCTGGGCAGACCCGGGTACCATCGTGATCGATGCCTCCACGGCCCATCGCATTGAGCCGGGCTGGGCCTACGGCTTCCCGGAGCTGGGCCCGGCCTTTTACGCACGCATACAGGCGGGCCGCCGCATCGCCGTGCCGGGCTGCCACGCCGGCGGCTTTGTCGCCCTGGTGCGCCCCCTAACGCAGGCCGGCCTGCTGCCCGGCGACGCTCCGCTTACCTGCGTATCCATCACGGGCTACAGCGGCGGCGGCAAGGCCATGATCGCGGAATACGAATCGGCCGCGCGCTCGAAAAACGACGCCCTGGCCGCCCCCCGGCAATACGCCCTGGCCCAGAGTCACAAACACCTGCCGGAGATGGCCCGGTACGCTGGCCTGGCGTGCCCGCCGGTCTTTTGCCCGATCCTGGGAGATTATCCCTGCGGCATGGAGGTGACGGTCCCCCTCCACGGCGACGGTCTCACCAAGGGCAGAATTCTTGAGAGCTATCGCGAATTTTACGAAAACGCCGTCATGGTGCGCGTCGTTGCGCCAGACGGCGTACCCCGTTCCCCCAACGCCTATCAGGGCCGCGACGCCATGGATATCACCGTGGAGGGCGGCGGCGACCGCTTGCTGCTCATCGCCCGCTTCGACAACCTGGGCAAGGGGGCCTCCGGCGCGGCGGTGCAATGCCTGAACCTTGCCCTGGGCCTGGAGGAGACGGAAGGGCTGGTGCTGTGACTATGAGGAGGGCCGTGCGCAGGGTTGTAGCATGGCTGGTTGTTACAGTTGTGATAGTAGGACTGGGTGGGTGTGCTGTGCCCTACCCGAAAAGCACGGAGGGACTTGCGGAATTCCACCGGTCCACTGCCGGGCCGCACACCGGCATTGTGCTGGGCGACGAAGTCTATTACGATTTAAACACAGGTAATGTCGTCCCTCTGGAAATCGATGCGCTTCCGTTTGGCTATAGCCGCTCGAATGTCGGCCATGATGATCCGCGCTACTACCACATCGAAGGAACACAGGACTGGATTTACCAGTATTGGAAAAGCACGTGGAGCGGCGCTTCTATGTCCATGCTGTACCGCGCGGACATAGAAATGCCGTCGCCGGAGCGGGCGACGCAGTTATGCATTACAACGGGAGTCTTCCCAAGACCGGGACACAAATCGCGGGTGTTGCTTACCCTGAAAGAACCCGCAATGATTCATGCGGCCGCGCAGGCCCTACAGAGCGATGGAGTGCCGTGGCATACGCTCCGTCTGCGCAGCGTCGGTTGTTTTCAGTTTCGCTCGCCGGAATACCCCGGCGTTGCGATAAGTCACCCTCTCCATAGAGACAGCTTGGGCCAATATTATTTATTTCGGGTTGATTTCAGCGATATACCACCGCAATTTCTGGCCTGCCCGCTGGATGGCGAACTGAGCCGGGCGATACACGAAACGTTGCTATCAAGATAAAGCATTTCTGCATTCTCATTTCTCATTTAAAAGGAGTTCCCCATGTCCGTATGTTTCCCTCTCGGCTTCCGCGCCGCAGGCATCCACTGCGGCATCCGCGCCAACCGCGACAAGCCCGACCTGGCCCTGCTGGCCAGCGACGTGCCCGCCAGCGCGGCGGCGGTCTATACGACGAATCTTGTGAAGGGCGCGCCCCTGCTGGTGACGCAAGAGCACCTGCGGGATGGCCGCGCGCGCGCCATCATCTGCAACAGCGGCAACGCGAACACCTGCAACGCCGACGGCATGGAGGTCGCGCAGGCCATGTGCGCCCTGGTGGAAACGCACCTGGGCGTCCCCGCCGGAGAGGTGCTTGTGGCCTCCACGGGGGTAATCGGCCAGCCGCTGCCCATCGCGCCCATCGCGGCGGGCGTGCCTATGCTTTGCGGGGCCCTGAGCCGAGAAGGCGGCGAGGGGGCCGCCCGCGCCATCATGACCACCGATACTTTCCCCAAGCAGGCCGTGGCGTCGTTCGAGCTGGGCGGCGCGACCTGCCGCATCGGCGGCATGGCCAAGGGCTCGGGGATGATCAACCCAAACATGGCTACGATGCTGGTTTTTCTCACGAGCGATGCGGCGATCGCCCCCGGCCTCTTGGCAACGACTTTGATAGAGAGCGCCGAAGGCACACTAAATATGTTGAGTATCGACGGCGACACCTCCACCAACGATATGTGCTGTATTCTTGCCAACGGGCTTGCCGGCAACGGGGAGATCAGCGGCCCCGGCCCGGCCCTGGACGCCTTCCGCGGGGCTCTGGACCAGGTTCTCACCGATCTCACCCGCATGCTGGCCCGGGACGGCGAGGGCGCCACCAAGCTCCTGGAATGCCGCGTCACCGGCGCGAAAACGCTGCGTGACGCCCGCCTGGCCGCCAAAGGCGTGATCTCCTCGAGCCTGTTCAAGGCCGCCATGTTCGGCGCGGACGCCAACTGGGGCCGCGTGCTGTGCGCCCTGGGCTATTCCGGCGCGGACATGGACGTCGCCCGCGTGGGCGTTTCCTTCGAATCCCGCGCCGGGCGCGTTGACGTGTGTGAAAACGGCGCGGGTATCCCCTTCTCGGAGGACCACGCCAAGCTTGTTTTGGGCGAAAGCGAGGTTACGATTCTCATCACGCTGCGCGACGGCGGTTTTTCCGCCACCGCCTGGGGCTGCGACCTGACCTATGATTATGTGAAAATTAACGGCGATTACAGAACGTAAGGAGATAACACTATGAGCAAAAATATCGCCCGCATCATCGCCCTCATCCTTGCCGGCCTGATGGCCCTGAGCGTCATCACCGTGGGGCTTTTGGCCCTCTTTATACGGTAAGGGGGTACCCCATGCGCATTGCTATTCTCGACGCCCACACATCCAACCCCGGCGATCTCTCCTGGGGCCCCGTCGCCGCCCTGGGGGAGCTCGCCGTGTTCGAGCATACCCTGCCTGAACAGATTGTCGAGCGCTCTCTGGACGCCGAACTTCTCCTGAGCAACAAAACCGTACTGGGCTGCGCCGAGATCGAAGCCCTGCCCGCCCTGCGCTACATCGGCCTGCTCTCCACGGGCTACAACGTGGTCGACCTGCAAGCCGCCCGGGCGCGGGGCATCCCCGTGACCAATATCCCGGCCTACTCCACCGCCAGCGTGGCCCAGCAGGTGTTCGCCCTGCTGCTGGAGCTGACCAACCAGACGCGGCTCCACAGCGATTCCGTGCGCGCGGGCGATTGGGCGCGCGGCCGCGACTTCAGCTATCAGCTGGCCCCCCTGACGGAGCTGGCGGGCAAAACCATGGGGATCATTGGCTTTGGGCGCATCGGGCAGGCGGTGGCGGGTATCGCCCGGGCCTTCGGGATGCGCGTGCTGGCCCACGACCCCGCGCAGCAACTTGAGCCCCTGGAGATTGTGCTGCGCCAATCCGACGTCCTCTCCCTCCACTGCCCGCTGACGCCCGAAACCCAGGGCCTCATCAACCGCGCAACCCTCGCGACGATGAAGCCCGGCGCCATCCTGATCAACACGTCGCGCGGGCCGGTCCTCAACGAGGCTGACGTGGCCGCGGCCCTGCACAGCGGCCAGTTGGGGGCTCTGGCCGCTGACGTTCTCTCGACCGAGCCGCCGGGGGAGGACAACCCCCTCCTCACGGCCCCGCGTTGCATTTTGACCCCCCATATCTCCTGGGCGACAAAAGAAGCGCGCGCGCGATTGATCTCTATCGCGGCGGACAACATCAGGGCGTTTCTTGCGGGGAACCCAACCAATGTGGTAAATTGATATGAATATTATTCTTGTCCGCCATGGCGAATCCGTGAACAACGTGCCCGGCGCTGTTTGGAGGCCCGACCCGGACCTGACCCCCCGAGGGCTTGAACAGGCCCGGCTGCTGGGCAAGCGCTGCGAAGGCATGGCCATCGACGCGATCCTGTGCAGTCCCACGCTGCGTACCCTGCGCACCGCCAACGAGATTTCCATCCGCAAAAACAATATGCCCGTGCAGGTTCTGCACGAGCTGGTGGAGGTCGGCACAGACTACTCCATCCGTAGCCACGCCAGAGCCCTCGAGGCCTGCCCCGCTGTTCTGCCCTATGAGAATGTCCCCGTCGGGGATTACGGCGACGCCTACGGTCTGGCGGTCAAGGACCCGCTCTATCTCCAGAGCCGGGCCTGCCGGGTGATCAGCCGCGTGCGGCAGACTTTTGCGCAGGATGCGTCTGTCGTGCTGGTGGCCCACGTGGGCTTCAACCAGTATCTGCTCGCCGCAGCGCTGTGGATGTCCCGCCCGGGTTTTAAATTTTTGCAGGACAATACCTGTATGAACATAATCAACTATAACCTGGGAGAAGACGGCAGGGAGACGACGCGGCTGGTGATGATGAACGATACGTCACATCTGAACAATCAGCTTTCGCAAAGCGACGCACCCCCAATGAAGCATTAAGCATTAAGAATTACCAAGCGCCGCCCATGCCCCGCGTATCCCGTCCACCGCGGCGGAGATGATCCCCCCGGCGTAGCCCGCGCCCTCCCCGAGAGGGTAGAGCCCGCGCACGCTGCTGTGGCGATCCTCCCCGCGTACGATGCGCACGGGCGAGGAACTGCGGGTCTCGGGCCCGGTGAGCACGGCCTCGGGGTGGGCGAAACAGCGCAGCTGTCGCGCCAGCAGGGGCAGAGCTTGCGCCATGGCCGAGGTCACGGGTTCGGGGAGAACCCGCCGCAGGTCGCCCGGTACGGTTCCGGTGGGGCATGTCGGCTTCACAAAACCAAACCCTCGGCTGGGCCGCGAAGCGAGAAAATCGCCGATGGTCTGGGCGGGGGCGGTATAGGTTCCCCCGGCCAGCGCGAAGGCGGACCGCTCGATCCTGCGTTGCAGCGCGAAGCCGGCCAGGGCATGCGGGCCTTCCATGGATGGGTCAATGCCCACCAGCAGCGCCGCGTTGGAATTTTCCCCCGCACGCGCGTGTTCGGACATGCCGTTGGTGACCACGCCGCCCTCCTCGGAACTTGCGCACACGACAGCGCCCCCCGGGCACATGCAGAAGGTGTACACGCCTAAGCCCAAGTGTGCGCCCTTGGGCATGCCCGGCAGGCGCGCCGCCAGCTTGTAGTCCGCCGCGCCCAGGGCCGGGTGCCCCGCGAAAGAGCCGTACTGCGCCCGGTCGATCCACTCGCGCGGGTGCTCAATGCGCGCGCCTATGGCAAATGGTTTTTGGCGCATTTCCACGCCTGTCTCATGTAAATATTGTACGGTGTCCCGGGCGGAATGTCCGATGCACAGGAGCAGGGCGTCCGTCTGTAGAGACGTACGGCAGTATGTCTGAGCTTGACCGGAAGACGTTTCTGTGTTGGGAGACGCACTGCCGTGCGTCTCTACATAAGTCAGCCCACACAAATGGCCGTTTTTTTCGACGGAAATCCCGTCCAGGCGCGCACCGAAACGGACCTCCCCACCCAGGGATTCAATCTCCTCCCTGATGGCCGTAATTACACCGCCGAGCTTATCTGTGCCAATATGGGGTTTTGCGTGCACGAGAATCTCCGGCGGCGCGCCGTGGGCGGCCAGTTCCTCCAGGATGAACCGGCACAGGGGGTCCTTGATTCCGGTGTTGAGTTTGCCGTCGGAAAATGCGCCAGCCCCGCCCTCGCCGAACTGCACGTTGCTCTCGGGGTCCAGCGCGCGGGTCGCGTGAAATTGCGCGACGTCGCTGCGGCGATGTTCGATGGGCTGCCCGCGTTCGAGCACAATGGGCCTGTAGCCCGCCCGGGCAAGGGTGAGCGCCGCAAAAATCCCCGCCGGGCCGAAGCCTGCGATCACAGGGCGCAATGAGCTTACGCGGCGAAAGGCCGGGATCTCAAGGGGCCTTTCATGATATACCTCAACGCCGGGGCGCACATAGCGCGCCTCGTTTTCGATTTCAACCAGCGCGTGGCAGACGAAATGGATATCGTTTTTTTTGCGGCTGTCGATCGATTGGCGCAACAGGCACAGGCGCAAAATAGCCTCCCCCGGGCAGCGCAGTTTAGCCTGCACGGCCCGGGTCAGGCTTTCCGTGAGGTCCCCGTCCAGGGGGAGGGAAAGGGCTTGGAGCAATAACATGGATTTACCTTATGCACCCCCCGGCCTGCGGCCACCTTGCAACCGAGGGAGGCTTGAGAGCGTATATTTACTTTATTTTGACTTCTGTCCACAGGTTGTTCATCAGCGTGAGGATGTCCTGCGGCAGGTTTTTGTAGTACTTCACCGGGGGCATTGCCGCCGGGTCGGGGTAGAGATAGGGGTTGCCGCGGTAGGAATAGTCCGGATTGTTCTGCACGGCGGTGTGGGGCGAGGCGTACTTGATATACTCCGCGTTGGCCAGGGCCACGTCCGGCTCCAGCATAAAATTGATGAACCGCATGGCGGCGTCATAGTTCTGCGCGCCCTTGGGCACGCACATGCTGTCATAGAAGAAGTTGACGCCCTCCTTGGGGAAGCAGAAGTCCAGGTTGGGGTTGTTCTCGTTCATCAGCACGTAGTCGCCCGCGTAGTAGGGGCCCAGAATGGCGTTCTCGCCCTCCATGATCCCGTAGATCTCATCGGACACATAGGCCTGCACCAGGGGAGCCTGGGCTTTGAGCTTGTCGGCGGCGGCGCGCCAGTCGGCCTGGCTGGTGCCGTTCGGGTCCTGCCCCAGCAGGAACTGCGCCACGCCGAAGGCGTCCCGGGGTGATTCGAATTGCAGCACCTTGCCCTTGTAATCCGGGTCCCACATGGCGGCCCAGCTGTCCGGCGCGGACTTCACCAGTTCCCTGTTGTAGATGATGCCGGTCATGCCCACGGTGTAGGGCACGGAATACCGCCCGCCCGGATCGAAATAGAGGTTGCGGTATTCCGCCGAAATGTACTCATAATTGGGTATCTGCTCAAAGGCCAGGGGCTCCAGGCGGTCCTCGGCGATCAGGCGCTCGATGAGGTAGTCCGAGGGGATGATCACGTCGTACTTCACCCCGCCGCCGGCCAGCTTGGCGTATAGGGCTTCGTTGGTGGGGAAGGTGCTGTATTTCACCTTGATGCCCGTCAGTTTCTCAAACTCCCTGACGATATTGCGGCTGCCCTCCGCGCCGTCGGCGATGTACTCCCCCCAGTTGCACACGTTCAGCCGCGGGCCGCCGCAGGAGCTAAGGCAAGCCAGCAGCCCCGCCAGCAGGGCCACGCAGGCCAGGATGGAGATGATTTTTTTCATGGTTGGTCCTCCCCTGTGGTTTTGTATATCCGTAGGGGCGGCTAGCAAGCCGCCCGGGTTAATAAGAACAAAGGGATTTGTGCGCGGGTGGCTTGCTAGCCATCCCTACAGTTTTTTCCTCTGCCTCTTCTCATTCCTCGCCTGTACAACGTTGCTCAGGATCAACAGCAAAAAAATCGCCGCGAACACGATGCTCGAAAGGGCGTACATATCGGGCTTTACACGCTTTTTTGTCATGGAGTAGATGTACAGCGGCAGGGTCTGGAAGCTCGGCCCGTTGGTAAAATTGCTCACGACGAAGTCATCCAGGGAGATGGTGAAGGCCATCAGGAAGGCTGAGAACACCCCCGTGGAAATCGCCGGCAGCACCACGCGGAAGAAGGCCCCCACAGGCGTGGCGCCCAGGTCCTGCGCTGCCTCGGCCAGGTGCGGGTCCGTCTGGCGCAGGCGCGGCAGCACCGAAAGGATCACATAGGGCAGGCAGAAGGTGATGTGGGCGATCAGCAGCGAGCCGAAACCCAGCGCGGTGTTCAGCCGCAGCAGACGCGCGCCGAACACGAACAGCAGCATCATCGAAATCCCCGTTACGATTTCCGGGTTCATCAAGGGGAAATTCGTCACGCTCATCACCAGGGATTTCATCCACTTGCGGCGCATGCGGTCGATGCCCACCGCC
>Ga0123353_10005932_pt1 | contig 16162 bp, 15 predicted proteins | sample TergutLab28metaG_3_FD_92763 | JGI IMG/M metagenome (GOLD analysis project Ga0123353, IMG submission 92763) | Labiotermes labralis P3 segment gut microbial communities from Petit-Saut dam, French Guiana - Lab288 P3 | ecosystem: Host-associated > Arthropoda: Insects > Digestive system > Gut ... | reverse complement strand
TTATATGAATTATTAGTCTCTGCTTCTAATGCGTCCTCCGGCAGATTTTTATCTTTTGCATTTGCTTTAGCCATAACTTCTTCAGGTGAAAGAACTTTGTCTTTATTGCCTTGCGCAGCAGCAACCGGAGAATCCAAAGCCTTTTCGTTTGATGCGTTTTCGGCAGAAAGCTCTTCGGCCGCACTGGCTTGTGACGGCACAAACTTCTGATGGAAATCATCCTGCAGTTTTTTTGCTGCCCATCCGCCTGCCTTGTCAGCCAACTCACCATACTCGCCACCCATAGTTTCAGCAATCTTAGCAATGTCCGATGCCAAATTTGTGTCGGTCTTTATAAATAATTTATAAGTCTCGTTCATAGCTTCTTGCTTGTTTCCATCCGGAGCATTTTCTAATTTATTAAGCATCTTTAATTTTGTAAGCACATTCGGATTAATTGTAGCGGCAAAATCCAAGTCGCTTTCGGCACGGCTTACAATGCTTCCAATATTCTGCGTAAGCTCTTCAGAATGTCCGCCAACAAACCTGCCTTGAATCAAGTTCATGTCAGCACCCTTTGTAGCAGCATCAAAGTCACGTACTCCGTTCTCGCTTTTTGCAGACATTGCCCTAAAATCAAGCCCCCTACCTTTGCCGTATTCGTAATATTTACCCAAAAGTTTTTCTATTGTTGCTCGGCGCGGGTCATTAGCGTCAAGAGTATCAAGCTCTTTGCTGTATTGGCTAACCATGTTAAACATGTTTGCATGAACTATATCGTGCTTGCCCTTATTGGTTGCGTAATACGAATGGTCGGCATTAAATGACATTGCTTCGGTTCCGATTTTAGCAGCCTCCGGCGATTGAGCGCCAAGGCGCTCGGCAATCATGTGAATATTTGCCTTGCCGCCATTTCGCTTAAATTCGCTATCCAAATACGCATACCGTGCATTTAATATCTGCCCCATGTTTGCCATTTGTTCTTTACTGCCTGTATAGCCCGTATTAGCAAACGAAGACTTGAAGTATTCTGTAAAGCCACTGCCCGCTCCCATTCCAAAACTTGCCACAAACTGTTGCATAAAACTCGCACCCAGATTGGCAGATGGTATGGTACCGCTTTTTTGCATCATGGTAAACATCATGTTGAATTGCATCGGCTTAAGCACCGGCTCGTTCAGTTCGTTAATCAGCCGCTGCTGGTTCTCCGGAGAAAGCCCCGGCGAAATTGCTTCTTGCTCCAGAATAGCAATAATCTTTGCGTTTTTATTGCCGCCGCCAAGAAACGAGTTAAGGTTGGCAGTGCCGCCCATATCGTTTAAAAACTGGTTCAACGCCTTGCGGTTTTCTAAGTGATGATAATTTTCAAACATATGTTGTACTGCCCGCGTTTGCGCAGTGTATGACATATGTCTGAAAACATTTTTCTGAAAGTCCAAATTGTTATAGTTGCTGGGATGGATGTTTGCACCCACTTGCCTCAGCAACGCAAGGTTATCGGTTGGAATGGTCTTTAAAACCTTGCTGAACACATCTGCCCTATTAAGCTCATTAACAACCGCCGGGTCATTGAAAAAGCTCTCTAACTGCTGCTCCGGCAGCTGTTTTAAAAGCGCGTTAAACCCGCCTTCTCTGGTAACGGCAGCAAGCTTAAACTCGGTGTTGTCCAGCAACTTGACCTGGTCTTCTGCTTTTAACTTAGGGAATTCGTATCTCAGCCAATCCTCATTGACTTTGTCGATACTAAAATCTTTTATGTTAAAATCTTTCTTCCCCTCGGCTGCTTTCTTTTTAGCTTCCTGCTCGGCAGCCAGGATTTTATTAGTATCAGCTACTTGCGTTGTAACGTCTTCACTATTCACCACATCTACCGTTGCTTTGTTTTCAGCCATGTTTTTTCCTCCATAGTTTGGTTTAATTATAGCACAACCATGAAAAAATGCAATAGCATTTCTTCAATTATCAAATACAAAATAATGTTAAATAAAAACGGAGCAAGTGATTAAAACAATTTATATCACATACCCCGTCAGCTTCGCTGCCACCCCTTTATCTTAAAGGGGAATTTTTATTGCACTATTTTAAATCCACTACTTTTTTAATCATTTCCAACAATTGGTTTTTTTGCTTAAACCCTATTGCACGGTCGGCTTCTTCTCCGTTGTTATACAAGATTAATGTAGGCACATTCATCAGTTCGTACTCCTGAGCAATTTCCATGCTTTTGTCTATATCGCATTTAGCTATTACAACTTTGTCACCCACGGCTTCGCTAACTGCTTCCAAAACGGGATTAAGCATTTTGCAAGGACCGCACCATGTAGCGTAAAAATCCACCAGCACGGGCTTGTCGGATGCAATAACCACATCGTTAAAGTTTGCATTTCCCACTTCCTGAATCTGAGACATATTTCACTCCTTTGTTTTGTAAAAGTGTAGACAATTTTAGCAGATTTAAAACTATTTAGCAAATGATTTAAACTGCAAAAGAATAAAAAACCGTATCCATTCCCCTCTAAGTTATAGGGGTGGCACACCAGTAGCCGGGGTGTATGATTAGCTGCTTAAAACGCTATCTTGTTCAGGTCATCCAGTCTTACGCTGCGCTCCTTGCCGGTTGCCATATCTTTAATTGTAACTCTTCCCTCCGCAGCCTCCTTGTCACCCAATAGCAGCATGGTTTCTGCGCCCAGCTTATCTGCAAGCTTAAACTGAGTTTTCAAACTGCGCTCTGCCAGGTTAAACTCGCATGAAAGCCCCATTTTGCGAATAGTTTGCACTACATAAAGCACATCGGCGGGCTTTACATTGCCGGCATTCGCCACATATACATCTAGCGCGGGCGGCTGAATGTTTATTATGCTTGCAACCCTGTCCAGTCCTATGCCGAACCCCACCGCGGGTGTTGGAGGTCCGCCCAATTCCTCCACCAGCTTGTCGTACCTGCCGCCCGCAGCAATTGTTAACGGCCTATCTTCATTAAACTTTTCCACTATAAACTCAAAAACTGTTTTGGTGTAGTAATCCAGCCCGCGTACAAGTCCGGAATCTACTTTAAACACAATGCCGGCCTGTGTAAGCATTAACTTAAGCGCTTCAAAATCGGTATTGCAGCTTTGGCAAAGTTCGTTTACAATTTTTGGTGCTTTTGCGTTTATCTTTTTGCAAGCCTCGTTTTTGCAGTCCAGTATCCTTAGCGGATTTTTTTGAAAACGGGTTTTGCAGTCATCACACATCTTGGTTATGTTTTTGCTCATAAACTTTTGGAGTGCAAGGTTATATTTAGCCCTGCAATCCGGGCAACCTATGCTGTTTATATATAAAGTGTAGTTCTGCTCTACTCCGGCACGGCGCAAAAACTCATCTGCCATAGATATAGCTTCAAAATCGGCTATGGCACCGGCTGCTCCAAAGCACTCCAGCCCAAACTGCCAGAACTCGCGGAATCTGCCTGCCTGAGGCTTTTCGTATCTGAACATATTGCCGATATAACAAAACTTAGCCGGCAATGTCTGATTAAGCGTACCGTTTTCAATAACCGCACGAACTACTCCTGCCGTCATTTCGGGCCTGAGCGTAATGTTTCTGCCGCCCTTGTCGGTAAAAGTGTACATTTCTTTGCTTACAATGTCGCTGCCCTCGCCTACGGTGCGCACAAACAGGTTAGTAGCCTCAAAAGTAGGGGTTTTTATCATTTTGGCGTTAAACTCACCGGCAACCTCGTTTGCCGCCTGCTCCAGAAACCCAAAAACCGCACTTTCGGGCGGTAAAATATCTCTGGTTCCTTTTGGCTTTTCAAATTTCATGACACACCTTATATAATGTATTTGCTCAGGTCGTGCTTTTTCAGCGTAGGTTCAAGAGCCTTGACTACGTATTCTTTGGTTATAATCACATCGCTTAGCGGATGGTCGCCGCCAGCGTTAAACGATATTTCTTCCAGTAATGCCTCTAAAATCGTATGCAGACGCCTTGCCCCGATGTTTTCGTTTGTTTCGTTTTCAAGCTCGGCAATGCGTGCAACCTCCTCAAGACTATCTTTATTAAACGAAAGGTTAATATTGTCAACCTTAAGCAACTCGGCATATTGCTTAGTAATAGCGTTTTTAGGTTGGGTTAAAATCTTTAAAAAGTCTTTGCGGGTTAAATTGTCAAGTTCAACGCGTATAGGGAATCTTCCCTGAAGCTCCGGAATTAAATCCTCAATTTTAGATACATGAAACGCACCCGCCGCAATAAACAGAATAAAATCCGTACGGATTGTACCGTGCTTGGTGCTTACGTTACAGCCCTCAACAAACGGCAGAATATCGCGCTGAACTCCTTCACGGCTTACATCCGGCCCATTGCTTTTGCCGCTGCCCATTGCAATTTTGTCAATCTCGTCAATAAAAATTATGCCTTCCTGCTCTGCTCTGCGTATGCCTTCACTGTTTACCGCATCCGTGTCAATAAGCCGCTCGCATTCTTCATGAATAATAATCTTCTTAGCTTCCCCAACCGTAAGCTTTCTGCGCTTGCGTTTTGGAGGCATAAGCCCGCCCAGCATATCACCAAGGTTAAAATCCGCCCCCATGCCCGGCATAATTTCAATATTTTTAGGAGCCATGGTTACGTCCATTTCAATCAGCTCGCCGTCATGTTTGCCTTCTTTAAGCTCAGATAAAAGCAGGCTCTTAAAGTTTGCGGGTTCTTCGGCGCCAGCTAGGGCAACCTTTTTAGCAATATACAAAATATCGCAAACTTTCTGATTAGCTAAATCAGATGCCTTTACTTTTACCTCTTCGTACTTCTCTTCTTTTACCAGGCGGATGCTTGTTTCAACTAAATCCCGAATCATGCTTTCAACATCTCTGCCAACATAACCCACTTCGGTGTACTTGGTAGCTTCAACCTTAACAAACGGCGCGCGCACAAGCTTAGCAAGACGCCTTGCTATCTCGGTTTTACCAACACCTGTTGGGCCTTTCATTATAATATTCTTTGGTGTAATTTCATCGCGCAGCTCGTCGCTAAGCTTGCTTCTGCGGTATCTGTTTCGCAATGCAACCGCAACCGAGCGTTTTGCCTTATCTTGGCCTACAATATAATTGTCAAGCTCTGTTACTATCTGTTTTGGTGTCATCTGCTCCATAACTAAATCTCCTCTACTATCAGGTGGTCGTTGGTGTAAATGCAATACTTGGAGGCAATCTTTACCGCCTCGGTTGCAATTTCTCTTGCGCTCATATCTGTCTTAGCCGTCATTACGTGCATTGCCCCAAGCGCAAACTTGCTGCCCGCGCCAATACTTGCAAAGCCTTCTGCAGGCTCCATAACATTACCGTCGCCCATAAAATAATACAGATGCACACCGTCTGATACAAGCATTGCTACCTCCAGTTTTCGTGCAACCATATCTTTCTGCCAATTGCCGGCTACCTCAACCACACTTCGCTGCAGGTTGCCGCTAAAGCGCTGCAGTGCAGACTCTATCATCCGCAGCAAAACAAACGCATCCGATACCAGGCCAGCAAAGCCAAGTATAACCTTGTCGTTGTAAATCCTGCGCACCTTTACAACCGAATCCTTAACAATAATATCGCCAAGCGTTGCCTGGCTGTCGCCCGCAATTACGGTTTTTCCTTTGTGCTTAATTGCCGCAATAGTTGTTCCATGAAGTCCGTCCATAACTTCTCCTTTTAAATACGGAAACAAGTTTACCATATTTTACGATTGAAGTAAACTAAAAATTACTCCTAGGCCTCCATTGCTTTATGGTCCGGGTACTTTAAGTTTGCATTTACGCCGGCAATTTTAATGTGCGGAGAATTTAACGCATCATCTATCATTTCGGCGGATGCCCCGGACTTAATTGCGGCCGTTTTAGCTTTATCAAAAATAATTTTATTGTTTTTCATCAAAGTGTTAAACTCCGATTCCGACATCGTCCTGGCAAACCCGTCCTGAATTTTTTCCAGACACGGCAGCAGATATTCGCCGGCTTTCATATTCTGCTTACAACCAAGCGTAATATTCTCCTCATGCCGGATTGCGTGAGAAAATGTGCGGACATCAATAAACTGAAAGCCGGCTGATGAATCATAGAAAAAATTTTCTATATTCTGCCAGTCCACCGTAAGCCCCATGTCCAGAATTGCTTTGTAGTCGCTTACAAATTTATCAAATTGCTTCTGCGGCGCTTCTGCCAAGTCCTTAGCAAAAGTAAGCGTGCGTTCTTTATCCCACCTGATAGCCCCCGCCCAAAGCTCGCTCCCCTTTGCTCTTTCCATGATAATGTAACCGTCGGTTTCGCGGAAACAATAGCCCAGAATCGGCACAACCGCCACTCCCTTTTTGGCCAGCCTGTTCAGCTTTGATATAATTATGTCGTACGGAACAACGTCCCGTGCAAAAAAGTGTTTGTCCTGATAATACATCCCTTTCATGCCCAAGACTGCATGGTTCTCAAAAACATGAACCTCTGCCCATGCGCCCCACTGAGCTGCTTTTTCGGTTTTTGTTCTTGCAATCAGCTCAAGCGCCAGCTTTTCATCAATGTGGTAAAATCTGTTTTCCATGCGGATATTATAACACGAGATGTATAAAAAAGCAAGACGGGGACAGAAAGAAAAAGCGCCTATACCGGCACTTTCTTCTCAGTTCTGCTATATCTGCAGGTTTTGTTTATGCAGTTGTATTTAATCTGCTCGTCTGTTTCTTTTTTGGTAAGCACCCCGCCGCAGGTCGGGCATTTCTGGTCGGTTGGCGGATCCCAGCTTATAAACTTACAGTTTGGATACCCTGTGCAGCCGTAAAAAGTTTTACCGCTCTTGCCGCGCCGCGCTATTACGTCTTTGCCGCAATCCGGACATTTGGCAACCGGCTCGTTAAGATTCTTAATGTTTTTACATTCCGGAAACTTAGGGCAAGCCAGAAACTTGCCGTATCTGCCGTTGCGTATTACCATTTTTGCGCCGCACTTATCGCAAACAACATTGCTCTCTTCAACCGGCAGCCTGAATTTTTCGGTGTTTTCGCCTGCTGTTTTTAGCTCCGCTTCAAGCACTTTGTAAAATTCGGCAACAAATTTCTGCCATTCAACTCCGCCCTCTTCAACCGAGTCCAGCTTATCTTCCATTTCGGCGGTAAAGCCTATGTTCATAATATCGGGGAAAAACTTAATTAAGGTACTGCAAACCACGCTGCCAAGCTCGGTTGGCTTAATGTACTTGCCTTCCTTTTCGGTATACAATCTGTTTGCAATCAGCGTAATGGTGGGCACATATGTAGCAGGCCGGCCGATTCCTTTCTCTTCCATTGCCTTAACAAGACTTGCCTCGGTGTATCTGGCAGGGGGCTTAGTAAACTTTTGCTCTGCTTTAATGTCATTAAGGTTCAGTTTTTCGCCTTCCGTCAGCTCCGGAATCAGGCTTTGCAGTTCGTCATCATCGTTTGAGTTGTCGGTATTCTTGTAGTCCTCATACACCTTGGTATAGCCTGCAAACAGCGGAGTTCTGCCGGTGGTTTTAAATATGTGCTTATTGGCCAGAATGTCTATTGTAACCGAATTGTAAGTTGCTTTTGCCATCTGACTGGCCAAGAACCGCTCGTAAATTATCTTATACAGGCGATAATTATCGGAGCTTAAACTAGCCTTAACCGATTCGGGCGTAAGGCTTAAATTAATCGGGCGGATTGCTTCATGCGCATCCTGGGTATTTTTCCTGCTTTTATAAAAATTCGGAGTTTCGGGATAATAGTCCGCCCCAAAATTTTTAATTATAAAATTCTTTGCCATTGCTATTGCATCGGGTGACACTCGCACCGAGTCGGTACGAATGTAAGTAACCAGCGCAACTTTTCCCTCGCCCGCAATTTCTACACCCTCGTACAGGCTTTGCGCGGCAGAACTAGAGCGCTTAAGCGTCATTCCAAGCTTGTTAAGGGCATCCTGCTGCATTGTGCTTGTGGTGTAGGGCGCAGGTGCATGGCTGCTGGTAACCGACTTCTTAATTTTATCAACAACAAAACCGGCACCTTTAATATCCAAAAGCACCTTGTCTTTCTGTTCTGTGTTTTCTATTTTTACTTTCTTTCCGTTAAAGCCGTAATACAGGCTTTTAAAAACCTGCGTGTCATTAATTTTATTTAAGAGCGCCGTAATAACCCAATATTCTTCCGGTACAAATGCCAGTATCTCTTTTTCGCGGTCAACTACAAGTTCAAGAGTGGTACTCTGAACCCTGCCCGCACTAAGCTTTGGCTGAATCTTTTTACTTATTACCGGTGAAACCTTATAGCCCACCAGCCTGTCAAGCACACGCCTTGCCTGCTGGGCATCAACCAAATCCAGATTAATTGCCCGCGGGTTTTGCAGCGCCTTCTGAACAGCTGACTTGCTGATTTCGTTAAACTCTATCCTGCAAGCAGAGTTTGGGTCAATATCTAAAATGTGCGCTACGTGCCAGGATATTGCCTCACCTTCGCGGTCGGGGTCCGTTGCAAGCAAAACTTTGCCGGCAGACTTGGCCTTAGCCGTAAGCGACTTTATAATGGCACTTTTGTCCGACATCACCACATATTTAGGTTCAAAATTGTTGGCAATATCTACGGAGAGGCCGTTTTTATCCAGGTCGCGTATGTGTCCTTTTGTAGCCATAACCTCATACCCGCTGCCCAGGTATTTCTGAATGGTTTCCTTCTTTCCCGCACCTTCAATAACAACTAAAATCATTTAATCAGCCTTTATCTGTTAGTTTGCTAAGCAATAGATATTGCCCGGCAACTTTTCTATTAAACCATTAATTTCCATAGTTGTCAACAAACTATTAATGGTTTTTGGTTCTAATTTTGTAATTTTTTTAATTTCATCGTAATGTAACGGCTCTAATTTCAATGCCTCAAATATCACCTGCTCGTCCAAACTCAGCTGAGCTCTGGCAACTTTTTGCTCGTCAGCCTGCATATCAATGCCGATTCTGGCTAAAATATCGGCGGGAGTTAGCACACACGCTGCCTGACATTCTTTAAGCAGTCTGTTACTCCCCATGCTAGCAAAACTATTAACCGGGCCGGGCAACACAAACAGCTCCTTGCCGTATTCGCTTGCATAGTTTACAGTGTACATAGCTCCGCTCTTTCCGCCCATTTCCGGTACAAACACTCCTAAACTAAGTGCCGCAATAATCCGGTTGCGCCTTGGAAATGAATACAACTGAGGCTTACTGCTTGGCCGCATTTCTGTTACTAACAGACCGCCGCCGTTTGCTATCTGCTCACTAAGCTCTTGGTTGGTAGCGGGATAAATACTGTTTAAGCCCCCGGCAAGCACTGCAATTGTTTTTCCGTTCTCCGCTGCCATTGCGCCTTTATGTGCTGCGGTATCAATACCGTCGGACAGCCCGCTTGTAATAGCAATTCCATGCTTGGCTATTGTTTTTGCGAATAATTCCGATTGTTCTCTGCCGTATCTGGTGCATTTTCTGCTGCCGACTATTGCAATGCTTTTGCTTTTAAGCAAGCCTACATCGCCTTTGCAATACAGCACATACGGCGGGTCAAAGCTGTTACTCAGGCTTTCGGGATAATCTTTGCTGACTATTGTAACCGCAGTTATACCCAGGCGTTGTAAGCCTTTCATTTGCATAGACAGAAACTCCGGCGTGTGCGAAAGCACAAGGGTATTAATCTCCTGTGCGGTTAAAGCGTTTTTAACTCCGCTGTTTGTTTCAAGGTTTTCCCACAAATCGGATGCCGACTTAAAACAGGCCAGCAAAGCCGCCTTTTTCTTAGTGCTTAAAAAGTCAAACAAATCCAGCCATACATATATGCTCTCTTCTTTAGTGTACAAAGTTGGTTTCTCCCTCTAAGTTTTTGCGCCCTTCGGGCGGCTACCCCGTCTGCCCTCGCTCTATGCTCGGTCATCCACCCCTTCGGAAAAGGGGAATGTTTGGTTTACCAATACTTTTTGTCTAAGCTACGGTACTGAATTGCTTCTGCAAGATGGTGCCTTTGTATGTCCTCACTGCCGTCAAGGTCGGCAATGGTGCGGGCAACTTTTAGTATCCTACTATGAGCCCTTGGGCTGAGGTTAAGCTTTGTAAACGCCGCCGCCAGCATATCTTGGCTTGGCTTATCCAGTTTGCAGTGTTTTAGTGCAAGCTGAGGCGTCATTTTGGCATTGCTGTATATTTTGCTTGCACCAAACCGCTTAAGCTGAGTGTCTCTCGCCTTATCCACTCTTGACTTAATATTTGCCGAATTTTCTTCCTGCTCCTCGCTGGTCAGCTTTTCATAGCTTATATTGTCTACTTCAACATGAAGGTCAATCCGGTCCATAAGCGGCCCGCTTAAGCGGCTTAAATACTTCTGAATCTGGTTGGCGGTGCATTTACATTGCTTGGTTGCACTGCCGTAATTTCCGCATGGGCAAGGGTTCATGCTGGCAATCAGCATAAAATTGGCCGGATACTCAATGGTAGCCTGCTGACGGGATACCGTAATTACACCGTCTTCTAATGGCTGACGCAGGGTTTCCAGCAGGTGCCGGGTATACTCCGGAAGCTCGTCCAAAAACAGAACACCGTTGTGAGCCAGGCTTATCTCGCCGGGTTTGGCGTTTTTGCCGCCGCCGGTTAGAGCATAAGAGCTGGCTGTATGATGCGGGCTTCTGAACGGCCTTGTGGTGATGATACCGTCGGTATTACTTAGCACTCCTGCCACGCTATGTATTTTGGTAACCTCCAATGCCTCTTCAAAGCTTAAATCCGGCAATATACTGGGGAAGCATTTAGCAAGCATGGTCTTGCCTGTGCCCGGAGGCCCCAGCATAAGCACATTGTGTCCGCCGGCCGCTGCAATTTCCAGTGCCCTTCTGGCCGAGCCCTGCCCGCGCACATAGCAAAAATCATTGCCTTTGTTTGCGCTTGCTTTAACTTGTTCAAAACTGGTTGGAGCAAGCGGCTTAATCTCAACCGTGCCGCGCAAAAACCCTACAAGCTCTAAAAGCGTGCGTACAGCATAAACCTCTATCCCTTCAATAAAACTTGCTTCGGCGCTGTTTTCATATGGAATAACAAACTTTTTGATTCCCGCGTTTCTGGCAGCAATAAGTATCGGCAGCACTCCGTTTGCGCGCCTGATGCCCCCATCTAAGCCCAGTTCGCCCAAAAACGCAAACTGGCTGAAATCGCCCTCAAGCTGGTCGTCTCCGCCCGCCTGCAAAATGCCAAGCGCAATAGGCACATCGTATAGCACACCCTCTTTTCTGGTATCTGCGGGAGCCAGGTTAACGGTAATTTTAAGCATAGGGAACATAAGCCCGCTGTTTTTAATTGCTGAACTTACTCTGTCTTTCGCTTCTTTTATAGCTGCATCCGGCAAACCCACCGTATCAAACTTAGGCAAACCGTAATTTATATCTACCTCAACGTCAACTGCGTAACCGCTTATTCCTACCAATCCAAAACTCTTTATTTTTGCTAACATTTCAGCTCCTCTTCCCGTGAACCCATTTTGACTATTATACCCGGCAACAACCCGAAAAGCAAGTAAACGAACAAATGTTTAATAAATTTTAAACAAAAACCACCGCACGGGTGGTTTTATAATGTACGAACATTCTCTTCAGCCATGTCTTTGTGTTTTGCACCCCTAGTCCCTGCCCTCTCTACCAGCTCCAACTTTCTGCCGTCCGCACTCAATCTGTAAATAAAGCCTTCTGGAGGCGGCGGAATGTCTTTTGAATTATCTTCACTTTTTATCTTAACCATATCTAAATCTTCTACCGCCCTGCGGTCATCTCTCCCGCATCCGAAATCTTATTTTTGTTTCTTGCAACCATATTAATTTTAGCGTATTCGGCCTTCGCGGTTTCTGGATTAAGTGCTATTGCAACATTGTCAAAAAGCGGAAGTTCGGTCACATTAGTCAGCACCCCATTCGGTTTATCAAGTTCAAACAATTCCGGTCTGTGCCCATCTAATGTTCGCAACTCTAAAAATGCAAGTCCGCTTGGGTCTTTATAAACATCCAGATACATTCCCGCATCAACAAGCCTGGTTCGTCCTCTACTATCCTCTTTATAACGAATGTAGCGCAACGGAAAGCGAGTTTTGTTTATTATGCCATGCTCATGCTCGTCCTGTTGATTTGCCTCCAAAACCTGACCGTATGTTTTTTGTGATATGCCATCACTGTCGGCATCATATATGCTCTTTTTGTTGCCGCCATCCAGAATTTCGGAAAAATATTTTACAGAGCCGGTAAGATTGTTGGTTGTTATGCTTAGCCTTCGGACTAAATTACGGTTAGATTTGTCTACAAAATAATCGTGCTGAACATCAATGCCCACTCTGCCGCTAGTAAATTTTGCAACAAAACTCTGGTCAACAACATATTTTGCAACCGCCTGACTGGTTATATTTTTTATTTTCAAACTATCATTTGAAAACCAAACCTTATTCATTTGCTTTCTCCTTATTACTTAATTTATTTGCGGTCATGGCAGTCCGCCACAGCGCCCACCAGGCTAAGAGCCTCGCTGACTGCCGCAGGGTTTTTTACCATGTTTTCGGGCTCAAACTTTGTTGCAAGCGTTACGTCACACCAGCCCTTTGGGACCTGAAAATCCCGTGACTTTTTTTCTGAATTAAACTTCAGTTCAACAATCTCCACCCCGCTAAGAGCCTCTCTAAACTCTTTTAGGATAACAGTATCCACGTCATATCCAAAAACAGAATACATCCACTTATGCCGGGCATATCGCACTTGAGTAATTTCGCCCGTTTCTGCATCCGAGAGCAAGTTTTTAAATTTTTCATATCCTGCCTCGTCCAGCGCTACCGTTACCGGCTCATATTTTCCTGTTTTACCGTTTTGCATTTTCTGGATAGCGAAATATTGCGGGTCTCCGTCTTCATATGTTCCAACCACATACCCTTTATAGGACTCGTCTTTTATAAGCATATATTCCGTATCCAGGTCACATCCCGGGTTTGCAGGCATAAAAACTTCGGTTACCATTCTTTCAATGTGCGGCCAATAAACACTGTCTTCCTTAATATACTTGTAAGCATCTTTAGCTAAAAATTTTCTTGTTACCATAAACCTGCTTCCTTTTTAAACTCCATGAGAGTATTATACCACAACCTGCAAAATTGTCAATATGCAAAATGAAATCCGTTATCATACACCTATAGCAAACATTCCCCTCCTTGGAGGGGCAAGCAATGCGACGGGGTGGTTTGCAAGATTTTTGCGCTTGCTCTGCAAGCGGCTACCCCGTCTGCCTCGCCTCCACGGCTCGGCATCCACCCCTTCAAAGAAGGGGAATTTTATTTCTTCGACCCGACGGATTGCTTCGTCTGAATCCGGAATAGAACTGCTGGCAATGACAGCGTTTTCGGAGCGATAGCGACCCGCAGTTGTTCCCTGTTACCTGTTACTTGTTCACTAAAAAAAGCGCACAGCGCTTTTTTTAAATGTCTTCTTTAATTTTTGCTGATTTACCGGTTAGTCCGCGCAAGTAATATAGTTTAGCTCGTCTCACTTTACCCTTGCGTACAACATCTACTCTGTCAATTCGCGGCGAATGAACCGGAAAGGTTCGCTCTACACCGATACCAAACGACATTCTGCGCACAGTAAAGGTCTCACGGATACTGCCGTTTTTACGTGCAATAACAACACCTTCGTAAGCCTGCAAACGTTCTTTCTCGCCTTCAACAACCTTAACATATACCTTAACCGTGTCTCCAACGTTAAAGTTGCCTGCCTTGCTGTTTAAGCCTTCGGCCTCAAGCGTGGTAATGATGTTCATCATAACTTAACACCTCCCTTTTTAGAGATTAACCAAATGTTCGTGCTCCTGCCACAATCGAAGGTTTTGCGCCCTCGGAGGCTACCCCGTCTGCGCCTCGCCTCTACGGCGGCCGCATCCACCCCAAAGGAATTGGGGAATTTTAGGTAGTCCAACTCAGCATAGGAGTAGAGGACCATATGAAGTCATACGGGCAGTATAGCACAACGGCCGGCAAAAATCAATACATTTACCAAGATTATTTTAAAAATAAAACACCTCCAAAATAGAGATGTTTCAGTAAACTGTTTATCTTACGGAAGCTTTGTCGGCAGACTTTCTTCCAAACACTCCTCCTACACGGGCACTGATTCGTGCCACTATCGAAGTATTTGCGGTATGCCAGTCCTTAATCCATTCGCCGTAATAATCTGCATGGCTCTTTACCGACACATATCCGCTTTCAAAAGTTGTGTCACCGAAATGCACAACCCCGCTTTTTTCCCTGGCCGAAGCAGACAGCTCCTCTGCCTTTACCGAGTCTTTCGGTACACCAATACCCTGAGCGTAACATTTGGCTACATCAAACTCAGCAGGCAGATATCCAAGCTTAGCAGCTTTTTCGTAGTTTTCGTATGCCATCTTTTTTAAAGTTGAAATTTGTTCGGGGTTCATTTTCCGGTCGGGAGCAAAAGCCAAATCTTCACACATCATTCCGTTTATAAAAAGGGCAGGAGGAAACTTTTCATCAACAGCTTTATCAAACCATAATTTGTCCATGCCGCCGCTATTTCGTGCCGCATCTCCCAGCCTTTCCCTCATTATGCCTGCCAGACAAAACTGAGCGGCCGGATTGCCGTCCAGTGCCAGTTGCGACACCTTTTGCTCGTTTGCTTTGGCGTATTTACTGTCCATTTTAGCCATTGCCGCAACCAGACTCATACCTCTTATCTTTGCTTGATTTTCCGCCATTTACATAATCTCCTTTGCTTTGTTGTAGATAATTATACCATTAGTCCGGGAAAATGCAATAGGTTTGTAAAAAGTTTATTCTTTGTTTTGCTTATCAAGCACTTTACCAAAATCACTGAAATACATTTTTTGTAAAACATATTCGTCCAGCCCGCTGAGCTGAGTATAGGAAGTAGGCAATCCAAGGTTTAAGTAAATAAAACTTTCCTTTCCGCCGGCATCCCGCTTTAATATTGCCGCAATGCAAAACATTTTCTTTAAAGGGTTTTCGGGAAACAATGGGATACTTTGCCCGCAATAGTCGTCAAACTCTTCACTAAACACAAGCTCTGCATGAAGCCCCTTAACCCTTACCGCACTTACTGTCTGCCGTTCAACAATATTCCAGTCGTTGTTGTAAACAACAACCTTTGTGTCTTTAAGCCTTTTCAGCCGCCGTAAAAAAGCCTCGTAATCAGCTTTAACATTACTCTCGTCGTTTCGCTCATACTCGTCTATTAAGTCTTTATATTTGTCTTTAAAAACTTCTTTTTTTGCAATGGCAGCAAAATGCTTTTCTTTGTCGGCATCCAGATTCAGGTCGTATGCGTTTTGCCCCTTTGTATTATCAAACTCGTACATTTTCCACCTTGCTTGCGCCTATTTTGTTTATTATACCCTTTTATGCATTAGTTTGTCAAAGAGAAATATAAAAAAACACCCCAACTTGAGGTGTTTTTAATTGAAAACTTATTTTACTGCAACAGTTCTTGCCTCAATTTGGTCTTCTTTTGCCATCCTACCTTCACCGGAAGGAGTCATCACAAAAAGCCGGTCTTGTTTTCCCTGAGTAAAATTAATGTGGATGTCACACCCCTGTCCCGAAGGCGTCTTCCGCAAATCGCATTCTACCGCTTTAATGCTGGTAATGCTAACCAATAAATCCTGGTCGTTTCCGGCCATTGTCTCTGAAAAATCTTTAACCTGAGGCATGGAAAGAGTTTCGGCATTATCTCCTAAAAACTTAAACGCAGATTTAAACACATTTGCTAAATCCAGCAGATAATCTACCTGTGCATCCAGCGTTTCTTCAGAAATTTCCAGCCTGCCCTTTAAGGCTTCGTTTTCTGCTGTGGAAATTGCCAGCTTCTTTTTTAGCTCTTCGTTTTCTTTCGCAAAAGCCCTCTTTGATTCTCCTAATTTATCAATTGCTTTATTAAGTTCTTGTCTAAGTTCTTCAGCGCTCATATTGGTTAGACCTCTTTCTTTTGACTTGGCTCCTTCAGAGCCTGCAATTATTCCCCCATATTCACCATCACCTGCCATTTTTCTTTCTCCTTTAATATTCTATATACCCATTATACCCCCCCCCCCCCCCCCCCCTTCTCCCTTCAGAACATCAAAAAAAATATAAAAAAAAAAAAAAAACCAGGCTATTTTAAAGGAAATTTT
>Ga0123353_10005931_pt1 | contig 16163 bp, 9 predicted proteins | sample TergutLab28metaG_3_FD_92763 | JGI IMG/M metagenome (GOLD analysis project Ga0123353, IMG submission 92763) | Labiotermes labralis P3 segment gut microbial communities from Petit-Saut dam, French Guiana - Lab288 P3 | ecosystem: Host-associated > Arthropoda: Insects > Digestive system > Gut ... | reverse complement strand
GGGGGGCGAGGCGGATTGCGACGGGGATGCCTTTGGAGAATTATAAGTATGCGGAGGATAGGGCGGAGTGGACGGGGATACCGGTGGGGGAGGATTTTGTGCCGGTGGGTTCGAAGCGGAAGGGTGAGCTGAAGCGGGATTTGGGGTTTGATCGGGATAAGCCGTTGTTGGTGGTGACGGGAGGGAGTTTGGGGGCTAAGAATATAAATGAGGCGGTGCGGGAGATTCTGCCGGAACTGCTGAAGGTGTGTTCGGTGTTGTTGGTGGCGGGGCGAGAGAGGTATGGGGAGATGATGGATTTGAAGAAATTTGAGGTGTGGGAGGACGGGAAGTTGTTAACGAACTTTCGGATGTTGGAGTTTACGACGGGAATGCCGGAATTGTTTGGGGCGGCGGATGTGGTGGTGAGTCGGGCGGGGGCGAGTACGATGGCGGAATTGGCGAATATGCACAGGGCAGTGGTGATGGTGCCGAATGAGAAATTGCCGGGGCGACACCAGGTGAAAAATGCAGAGGTGTTTGCGAAAGCGAAGGCGGCGATTGTGGTGAAAGACGAAGATATGGTGGCTGAGCCGGGGTTGTTGTTGAGCGCGGTTCGAGGATTGATGCGGGATGTTGATAAGCGGGAGCGGTTAGCGCGGAATTTGCAAGAATTTGCGATGGCTGATGCGTCGGAGCGGTTGGCGAAAATGGTGGTGCTGGTAGGTAGTAGGAATGGCAAAAGATTATAAGCTAGGGCGTACGATTGTAGGGGCGAGAGGGCGGGATCGTTCGGTGGAATTACGGCGGGTGGCGGAGCGAAAGAAACGACGACGACGTGGGATTTTGATGTGGGGGGTTTGCGGGGTGGTAACGGCTGGGTTGGTGATTTGGGCAATTGTGGGGATTAGCGGGATGGTGGCAGAGCGAGCAGGTGTGGTGGAGGATGAGCCAGAATGGATGCCGACGGTGGAGATTATTAGTGAGGGAGGGGGGCAGGTGAGTGAGCGAGTGCGTGAATTTGTGGTAAAGTTGGAGCGGGATTTTGGGGATTTGGGGTTGGGGGTGAGTCGAGTGATTTTGCCGATGGGGATGACGAGGGAAATCGACGTGTATTTGGTGGATTTTGTGGGATATTTTAAGATGTCGGTGGATCGGAGTTCGGCGATGCAGGCGGAAGATGCGGAGAGGATGGTGAGGTATTTGGAAGAACGTAGTCTAATTGTTACTTATGTGGATCTTCGAGTTGAAGGTAAAGCTTACTACAAATAAACCAAGGGGGAAGAGTTCTCGGAACGGCATTTTGCTCGCCCATGTCAAGAAAGTCTTATTGTCGTCTAATTCAGAAAATAACTCGCTTCGCTCAAACAGATTTTCTGAATTAGGACAACCAGACTTTTTGACGGGAGAAAATACATGTTCCGAGAACTCTTCCCCCTTGGTTTATCAATATTAGTTTTACCTCTGCAGGAAAATGCCGCTTCGAGAGAGGTTATTCGTAGCGGAGGGAGTCGATGGGGTTTTTGCGGGCGGCTTTGATGGCGGGGATGGTGCCGGCGAGGAAGGCAATGAACATGATGAGTATGGCGATAATAATGCAGTTTTGAGGGGTGAATTCGACGAGGTTGAAGGTGGGGAATTCAGCGAGGAACATGCCTGGCTGATGGAAGATGTTGTTGGCGACATTGCCGACGATGATGGAGAGCCCGATGCCGAGGATTGAGCCCCAGAAGCCAAGGGAGACGGCTTCGAAGGAGAAGGAGAGGAAGACTTTGGCGCTACTGAGCCCCATGGCTTTACTGAGTCCGATTTCGCGGGTGCGCTCTTGGACGGACATGAGGAGGGTGTTGACGATGCCGATGGAGGCGGCGAGCAAGGCAATGCCGCCGAAGATAGAGAAGACGATGAGGATGACGTCGAAGAAGTTTTTCATCATGCCGATTTGGTCGTCGATGGTCATGCCAGAGAGCTTGAGGTCTTCAAGGGCGATTTTAATATCGTCGATGTTGGCGGAAGGGTTGAATTCAGCGGTGACGAACATGACACGGTTGGCATATTCGGCGGGGAGATATTGGGTGGAGGCGGAAAAAGCTTCGTCGTTGAGGGTGGCGTTGATCCAGCTACGTCCCATGCTGACGACGGAGGGGGCTTGGATACCGACGACAGTGGCGGTGATATCGATGAATTTTCCGGTGGCTTGGTTTTTGATGGTGAGGACGATGGGTTGTCCGATGGCGTGTTCGTCATCAGTGAAACCGAGGGCGGTAGCAAAGTCGGGAAGGAGGGTAATCTCGGGTCGGTCGCTGTCGGTGCTGGGAGGGGTGCCGGCGGTGAGGTCGATATTGATGTTGTTGCTGGGGAGTTCGCTGACGCGAACTTTCCATTTTTTGTCGGTTTTGTCGCTGGTGATATATTCGATACTAACTGAGCGGTTTGGTCGGACGCTACCGGGTATAATGCCGGGAATATCTTCGATGGCAGCGAGAGTGACTTCGTCGATGTAGTTGAGTTCGGAGGCATTTTGGTCAGGGTTATATTCGCGGGGGCCGCTATTACCATTCATTAAGCTTTCGGCTTGGGCGAGTAGGGAAGCGGGGGCGATTTCGATGTAGCCTTCACCACCGGTGGATTCCAATTGTTTGTCAATGAAGGAGTTGACGCCGGCGTTGATGGCAGTGTTGAGGATGATAGTGAAACTGCCGATGAAGATGGCGAGGACGGTGAGGAAGGTGCGGATTTTGTTGCGGAGGAGGTTACTATTGGCGGTTTTGATGATGTCGATGGTTTTCATTTTTTATCGCCTTTCTTGGTTTTGCCATCTGAGATGATTTTACCGTCTTTGATGTGAATTTGACGTTTGCATTTGCCGGCGATGTCTTCGTCGTGAGTGACGATGATGAGAGTGATACCTTGATCTTGATTGAGTTTAAAGAGGATGTTCATGATTTTTTCGCCGGTGATGGTGTCGAGGTTGCCGGTGGGTTCGTCCGCAAAGATGACTTTGGGGTGGTTGACGATGGCGCGAGCGATACAAACGCGCTGTTTTTGGCCACCGGAAAGGTCATTAGCTTTGCTGCTAACCTTGTCTTCTAGTTCGACGATTTCGATGGCTTCGATGGCGCGGCGTTTGCGTTCGCGAAAGCTGAGCCCGGCGATTTTCAGGGGCAAAATGATGTTATTGAGGACAGTGTCGTTGGCGTTCATGAAAAAAGATTGAAAAACGAAGCCGAACTCGTGGTTGCGCAAGCGGTTGAGTTTGCGGGCGGGTAATTCGGAGGTGTCGATGCCGTGGAGTTCGATAGTGCCGGAGGTGGGCTGGTCGAGCAGGGCGAGGAGGTGCATAAGGGTAGATTTGCCGCTGCCGGATTTTCCGATGATGGCGACAGATTCGCCGGAGTGGATTTTGAGGTTGATATCGCAGAGGGCTTGGAACTGATTGTTCTTTTTACCGTAAATTTTGTGGAGCGCACGAGTTTCCAATAGTATATTTTTAGTCATTGGATTAGTATATCATATAAAAAATAGAGAGGGTGTGATAAAATTGTGGCGGTATTGGGTCGTCGCCAAGTGGTAAGGCACCGGGTTTTGGTCCCGGCATTCGCAGGTTCGAATCCTGCCGACCCAGCCATGTCGTGCAACAGAGTTCGAGACCGTGTCTTGTGGCCGGTTTTTTATTGGGTTTTTCGCAATTTTCCTATTGACAGACCTTATTATACATAGTATCATTAAAATTACAAATAGATGTGTCCGTAAGTTTTTGGTCGTGCGGCAAGCATCTTAATAAATTGTAAGGGAGTGATCTGTTTGACCAAGTTGTTGAAGAAGTTAGGTTTTCTGTTATTCTGCGCAGCGTTTTTATTTGCGAATGTCATACCTGCACTTGCAACCGATAACGATGTCGACGTAGAAACAGGAAACGACAGCGCCGCCGTCACCATTGAAAGCGGTGACGAAACCGGAGATCCTGGAAACCCAAGCGATTTGAACGAACCCGCAGACGTAATAGTAGAAAATGACGATGATGAAGGGGATACGGAAGATCCGATCAATTTAGAAGATCCGAGTGACCCCGCCGAGGAAGAAGAGGACTGTATTGAGTTGCCCGAGATCGAAGAATGCTTGGTGGTGGACCCGGAAGATCCGATTGATCCGGCTGATGTAAATGGTCCGATTGACTTTGACTTGAGCGGTCTGTTTGTCATGGATAGTCCGGATTCTATCAATGTAGCTGCAAATGATGATGACGATGATGACGACGATCCCCCCCCTATTGTTTCGAAAGTCGAATGGTTGGGTTCGACCGAAGATGACGAGAGTATGGGGAAGTTGTTGGGGAACAACATCACCGATAGTGGTGATTCGAGTGGTACAGAAGCCGGCAAGAACGGCTATGAAATGGACCACAGCGATCCTTTTGGAAAATACTTTTTCGAAGACGGGAGCTGGGTTGAGATGACCCAGCACGGCGGAAATGCGGTAGGCGGAGAGTTTATTCATACATTGTATGATAAAAACGGGAACGAAGTAGGGGAAATATCCTACGAGAACGGCGATGCGGATTTATATATAACATTGGACGAAGGAGTCGTAGTTATAATCCGCGCTCAAATCGAAGGTGTTTACCATTATTGGAGGATCATAGGCGATGGGAGTACTTATGTACTGACAGGAATTATATCAAATAGTTCCTGGCTGTATGGACTGGGCGTTCAGAATCCTGGCCCTAACGATCCTGACGATCCTGACGATCCGGAGGATCCCGACGATCCTGACCCGGATCCTCCTTGCTCCAAAAATCCGCACCATCCCAGACAGCATCATCAGAGACCGCCTCACCATCAGAGGCCGCCTTGGGAGAAGCAACCTCCTTGTGACGAGAAACCGCCATGCGAGAAACCTCCTTGCGAGAAACCTCCTTGCGAGAAACCTCCTTGCGAGAAACCGCCATGCGAGAAGCCTCCTTGTGAGAAACCGCCATGCGAGAAGCCTCCTTGCGAGAAGCCTCCTTGCGAGAAACCGCCATGTCCTCCGGAGGAGTCCAAATTACTTCGTCCGCCGGAAGAGCTTAAGCTCGAGCCTGTGCCTAATCAGGTGACGCCACCTCCGCCGACAGTATCGCAGTCGACCCCAGATACGGGCGAAGAAGAATCTGGCGTAAGTGAGATTATAATCTTTGGCGTGCTTGTAGTACTTTTCGGGACAACGTGTCTTATAGTATGGCCTAAGGAGGATAAGACAAAGTAAGGAAAAAATTGGCCAATGTAGTTTATAGTAAAGAGAGTCGTGTTTACAAACGCGGCTCTTTTTCAAGCCATTTTCCTATTGACAAAATGTCAAATTTGGAATTTAATAGTGGGAAGGGAAATCTCTGAGGGGAGATCCTTAATTTTATTGAAAAAGAGGTGTTTCTGATGAAACGGCAGAGATTGAGATATGTTTTTGCGTATGTTTTTTTGATACTTACTGTCGGCAGCTTAATTGCAGGATTATTATGGATTAATAACCATGAATATTTCAAACACAATCAGCCTCAGCAGGGGCTAACTGCTACGAAGCCGGTAAGAGAAGTGGTCGAGACGATTAGCCCGCCCAGAAGAACGGCGCCCCCTGAATCTGCGATTGCTCCAGAACCTACTCCAGAAGTCGCTCCAGAACCTACCCCGGAACCCCTGGTCTTATTGCCGCTTTCAGAGGAAAATTTGGCAATAAATCCAGACTACTATGGCTGGATTCATATACCAGATACGAAGGGCTGGTGGCGTGGCAGGCTGTACCCAGAGGTTGATTATCCAGTTGTCCAGATTCAGCACGTTGATTGCGTGCATACCTATTGCGTGTTCAATAACTGTGATACCGAAGATTGCGATCACTCTGAGTGCGATCATTCGGATTGCGATCACAGCAGATGCAGCAATGCGGATTGGCAGAACCCGTATTTGCATAAGAACTTCAGAGGCAAAAGTAGCAGAGCAGGGACTATCTATGCGTCGAATTGTACAGATAATCCGGTGGTCTTGTTTGGACATCACATGAAAAACGGTGGTATGTTTGCTGTTCTTGAGCGTTATAAACAACCAGATTTCCGCGAAAATCACCGCACAATTTATTTCTCCACACTCTCTGAGGAAAAGGAGTACTACGTGATTGCGGTGTACTACTTTATCAAAGACGAAGATTTGAATCGCGATGGAGTAGCGAACTACTATGATACTTATGGTGTCGGTAATCTGCCAGGATTTCTGGAGTTTTTGGAAACGTATGATGGTACTTATTTTATAGACCGGGGGATCGACGCCTCTTCTTCTCAATTCTTAGCCCTGCAGGTTTGTACCTATAGAGACAAGGTGGGCCAAAGGGTAGATAGGGAAGATGAAAACATAAAAGCTCGTTTGGTCATTCTGGCCATCGAGCAAGAAAAAGAGCCGTTGCTTAAGTGCAACGGAGAAACCGCTGGGCTGATTAAGTTCAGCGGTTTTTAAACGTAAGTATTATATAATATTATTTTCCTATTGACAAGTATATTGTACATTTGTATGATGAGGGCATAAACTTGTCAGCCATAAGGGTTGAGAAAGGCGTGTAGGAAAAACGAATGGATCGTTTAAATAATTTTGAGCGCAGTAATGTGCGAAAAGATAGCGCTAATGCTATTGTTAATATTAAAAAAATAGGTTGTAATATATTGACTATTGCGATGGTGTCGACTATGCTTTTGGGCGGTTTGCCAGCCAGTATGGCATCTGCCGAAGAGGAAGTGGATTGTATCGAATTTCCGGATGCTACGGAGTGTCTGGTTGAAGGTCCAGTAGACTCGATCGATCTGGTTAATGTTGTTTCGACCAACGAAATCATGACTGTCGCTGACACTATTGATCCGCAAATCGAATGGTTGGGATCGACCGAAAATGCTGCGAGTCGAGCAAAATTGACAGGGAACGGCATTGTCGATAGTGGCAATTCGAGTGGTACGCAAGCTGGTAAGAACGGCTACGAACTGGACCACAGTAATCCTCATGGGAAATATTTTATCGGCGATGGAAGCATAGAGATGACCCAGCACGGTGGAAATGCGGTAGGCGGGACGTTTGTCCATACGCTGTATGACAAGAGTGGTAATGCAATTGGAACGATTACTTATAAGAACGGCGACAAAGATTTGTACGTGACATTGAATGAGGGCGTAGAGGCTATAATCCGCACTCAGTCAGAAAATGTCTATCACTACTGGAAAGTAGTTGGTGATGGGGGGACTCACGTGATTGCAGGCGTTGCATCGAACAGCTCTTGGCTGTATAGACTGAGCGTTTGGAATCCTGAGCCGATATTTTTCTGTGAAGAATTGACAGTTACGAAAGATGAGGCGAGTGATAACGAATTCAGTTTCAGCGTTACTTCCGGTATGGAGAATATTGATCCTAACTTGGTAACTAAGAAGTACAAATTGGTGTTTAGCGATGGGACAGAAACTGAGGTGATGAATATCATTGATGTTCATGCACGTAAGTTTGTGCCTAATATGGGACGTTTGGCTAGCGAATATTTGGATGGGCAGGGCAATAAGGTTTCTGTGCGTGAATTCGATGTAGTGGCAATTGCAATCTTTGAAATTGATGGTGAAGAGTATGTTGGTGAACATAATGAAAATTGTAGCTCATCTTTCACAATTGAAGAGGGCGGTCGTGGTGAAGACTCCGATCCTGATCCTGATCCCGATCCCGATCCCGATCCTGTGCCAAATACTGGATTCTTTAGTCCTGAGATCGTGAGTGCGGCTGGTAGTAGCATGTCTCTTGGTAACGCATTGTTGCCATTGGGTATTGCTGCGGCTGGTGCCGGGTTGGTACGACGCAGCTATAAGAAAGCGTTGAGTCGAGAAGCTTAAGGCCTAGATTATGATGAGACGGCACCCGTGTGAACGGGTGTCGTTTTTTGTGCTGTGCTTACTCATAGGTTAATGTTGGAGGGCAGGGGAGAGATTAAATAAGGGAAAGGGAGATTGCCCTGCCATGCCCTGACGTTCGGTTTTTGTTCTTAGAGATATTTTTGGGATGGGGGGTAGGGTAAGTTTTGAAATATTGCTGTGGAAAAGTCAAATATTAGAGTGAGGAGGGAAGGTAAGGGAAGTTGTAAAAAATACAAAAAGGAGTGTGAAATGAGGGAGGAGGAAATGATTTCACGGAAAAGTCAAATATGATCTTATCTTCATCTAAATATCTCTTTCTTCGAAAGACACTTCGGGGGTCGCACCTGTCTTTACAGGGCGACGCCCCTCGCGTTCGGCTGGAAATAGGGGCGCAGCGCGCCCCTCTTCCACAGCTTTCTCAGAAAGAGGTATTTAGATGAGAGAATATACGTAAAGAACATTTTTAATCTTAAATATTGGTGAAGACTACTAGCTGCAGGAGTCACGTTCTGAGCATAAGACATAGAGCTCTCCCCCACCCGCACAGAAGAACATGTCCAGGGATAAATAGCTTGGATGTCGTAAAATATATGTTGTGCGACGTTACGACTTTGGAGGAAGGACGATTGTTGGGTCGTCTGCTCTGGTGTTTTACGCTTATGGTTATCTGTGGTTTTGAATTTTGATGGGTTCCCTGCTTGCTATGTTCTATGGTTTTTAGGCGGGAGGCTGCTGGTTGAGGGTTTTTAGTTATGATTTGGTGATTTACAGGGGTGGGATAGAGATATAACAGAGGTAGAACAGGGGTGTGGTGGGGGTTGGAACTGGGGTGGAACGGAGGTATGATGGTGGTAAATTGAGTAGAGAACTGGGGTGAAAGCAAAGATTAAACGCAGGTCTAACCTCCGAAACAGAGAGAAAACAGGGAATTACTTCCCTGCCCTTCGTTTTCCAATTTTATTTTTTGGGTTTCTTGCTCTGTTCGGTTTTTTCGGCGGCGAGGCGTCCGAGGTCTTTGAGTCCTGGGCTGGAGGATTTTTCTTCGGCGGAGTTGGGGGAGATCTTTTGTTTCTTGAACTCGGTTTGCGGAGTGGGGTTTTTGGGGACGAATTTAAAGTTCGGTTTTTGTCTGGGGCCTCTGGTGGCGGAGGGATTATCGTATCTGAGACGGGGGTTGCTGGGGGAGAAATAAACTTCATCTTCGACAGCAGGTTGGCGACCGGAATCGGAGAGTTCTTTTTTCCACTTTTCGGCGGCTTCGATGGCTTCTTTGATTTCAGCTTCGACGGTTTCGCGCGGGCGAGAGTAAACCATGCGGGAGTTACTAATAATCTGGGTGCTGAGATCGCCGGGAGATTGAGGGATACTGAGGGTGGTGGCGGAGAAAGCGGGGGCTTTTTCGCCGTCGATAATCATGGAAATGATGAAGTGGCGATTGTGCATATTGAGGAGATCTGGCGCTTCGAAGGTGGGTTCGAATTGTTTGGCGAGCATGGGCGAATCGTCGGCGGAGACACGGAAGGAGATGGTGGTACCGACGTTGCCGAAGACGGCGTCGCGGACGGCTTCGGTCATTTGGGCGGTGTATTGGTTGGCGATGGTGAGGTTGAGGCCGTATTTGCGGGCTTCGCTGAGAATGACGGCGAAGGAATCGGTGGCAAAGTTTTGGAATTCGTCGACGTAGAGGTAGAAGGGTCGACGATCTTCAATGTGGGGGATGTCGGAGCGGGACATGGCGGCAAGTTGAATTTTGGTAACCATGAAAGCGCCTAGGATACCGGCGTTGTCTTCGCCAATCAGGCCCTTGCTGAGGTTGACGATGAGAATCTTGCCTTCGTCCATAATTTTGCGGACATCAAAGGCGGATTTGGGTTGTCCGATGATGTTGCGGATGATGGGGTTGGCGGTGAAGGCGCCGACTTTATTGAGGACGGGCGCGATGGACTCGGCGACTTGCTTGTCGTTCCAGCCGCCAAATTCGTTTTTCCAGAATTGAAGAACGGTGACGTCTTTGCAGTAGTTGAGGGTGTCTTTGCGGAATTCCCTGTCGGTGAGCATGCGGGAGATGTCGAGTAGGGTGGTTTGAGGGCGGTCGAGCAGGGCGAGGAGGGTGTAGCGGAGGATGTGCTCGAGGCGTGGGCCCCAAGATTCGCCGAACATGCGCTTCAAAACTCCGATAACTTCGGAGGAAATGTTCGGTTTGCGGGATTCATCAGTGATTTCTAAGGGGTTGAAAGCAACGGGATATTGGGTGTCGGCGGGATTGAAATAGACGACATCTTTGAGGCGGTTTTCGGGGATGAATTTGAGATTGTTGATGGCAAAATCGCCGTGGGGGTCGATGATACAATAACCTTGATTGTGGAAAACATCGGAGAGGGCAAAGAGTTCGAGTAGGCCGCTCTTCCCTGCCCCGGTTTGGCCGATGATATAGATGTGGCGCGAACGATCGCGACGGAGCATGCCGAATTGATGTTTGATACCACGGAAATCAGTGAGACCGAAGGCGGAGATGTTCTCGTCGACGGCTTGGCTACCGGTTAACATAGGTAGTTTGGCGGGTGGTTCAGCGGTTTTTTTGGTGGCCCAAACGATATTGGGGGTTTCGACGTTGGTGTGGGGGAGGTGATAAACAGAGGCGAGTTCAGAGATATTGAGGATGAAGCCGCGGTCGGTGAATTGGCGGGTTTTGTAAGCGTCGAGATCGTTGGGGTTGAAGCTGGCGCCGACCATCTTGAAACCGTTGAGGTTGGTGGAATTGAACTGCTTGAAAGTACCAACCAGGGCTTGCATGTTGAGTTTGGCGTTGGTTTGGTCGCCACCAATGTAAGCGAGGCGGATTTTGACTTCGTAGCCGAGCTTGGTGGCTTTTTCTTCGGCGTTGGTGATACGAGTTTTGTCGCGTTCGGATAATTCTATGGGGGGTGGGGCGCCTTCGCCACCGGGATTGGAGCCGCCGGCGGGTGGAGTCCAGAGGGCGGCGATGGCTTCGATGAACCAGACGAAATCGAAATTACCAATGCGGAGGGGCTTGCGACCGGATTGGACTTTTTTGATCCATTTGTCAGTGTCTTTGTGCCAATCGTCGGAGATGGGTCGGGTGAGAATTTGGATCCAGAGCTCTTCCCCACCCTCGGGATTGAGTTTGGCGAGGGTGCCGGTGATGCCAGCAAGGGGGTCGACTTCGAAGTTATCGAAGGTTTTGATGGGGAGGGCGGTGTGGTCGGACAGGTTGATTTCGGAGGAATAGGCGATGGGGTATTTTCTACGATCGTCGACGTAGTCTTCGTTCATTTTGTAGATTTGGACGGAGGGATATTGGGAGTAGATTTGTCCTTCGACAAAAGGTTGGAGAATTTTGGGTACCCAGACGTAGAAGCGGATTTGGCCGCCAGTGGAGGCGATTTCGAAGGAGAGATGTTCTTGGACACCACCGGAGTTTTTGAGTTCCTGGCGATCTCGGAGGATGCCGTGGAGGGAGGCGAAAAGTTGTTCGGCAGCGAGTTCTTTTTTGTCGTTGGTTTTGGGGATTTCGAGCATGAGCAATACACTGTCGACGTTGAGGATTTTGAGGCGGTTGAGTTTGCGATAATTACGGATAGTCAAAATGACGAACAGGACGACAATAGGGATCCAAACAATGGGCATTAACAGAAACCGGAGGAGCTCTGGCATGATAGGGTTATTTTACCATAAATGGCTTATTTTTGCTATACAAAAATGCCTTAAACTAGTATTTCGAAGAACCATGATTTGCTCGCAATTGTTAAAAAGACAATATTTCGCCTAATGGATTTTTGAGGGGGTCCCACTAACGTCACCCGCTCAAAAATATCATAGGGAAATTGTTGTCTTTTTAACTGGAGAAATCATACGTTCTTCGAAATACTAGTTTAAGACGTTTTTATATATATGATAAACATGAAAAATGGCAGTAATAAAACTTATTCGGCGATTTTGTAGGAAGATTTGCCGACGCGGGTGAAGAGGGCCTTGTTTTGGAGGTTGAGCAAGATGGTAGTTTCTTTGACTTTGCGGCTTTTTAGGACTTGTTTGACGACTTCTTCCCTATCCATGGGACCGGTGGCTTTTTGCAGGACTTTGGCGATGATGTCGGAGACGGTGCCCTTTTCGAAGCCCCAATTGTCGAGGGCGTAAATGCCGCGACCGATTAGGACGAAGCGGTGATCTTTAATGAGTTCGTTGTGGATGGCTTGGATGGTGACGTCCTTGCGTTTGAAGTCGGAGCTTTTGATGGCTTTGGCAATTTCAGCGAAATGCATGGGTTCTTTTTTGTCTTCCAGGACTACAAAGATTTTGTCGCGGATGTTGCGGGGATTAACGGTGGGCCATTTGGAGAGCCCCCAGAGGCCGCCAAGGGTGGAAAGGAGTTTACTGACGCGGGCGATGGCTTCGATGTGGGAGGGGTGTTCGTAGTTGAGTTTGACGTCGAGAGCGTCGATGGTGAGGGGGGTCTTGTTGTTTTTGATAACAGATACGACTTGGTCAACTTTGTGGCGGATGGAGCGATCATCGCCGTATTCGGCGATGCCGACGGCGTTGAAGTAGCGGTCGTTTTCATTGATGGCGGTGAGAGCGGAGCTAATGGTGGCGAGGAAGTTGAGTTGAGCGCGCTGCGATGCAGTGGGTTCGCCGGTGAAGATTTTCTTGGCAAGATCGGAAGTGCGAGCAACGCGACCGGTCTCTGTCAGGTTGCGGATAATCAGTTTTTCGGCAACGCCGAGCTCAGCGATTTTATTGTCGCCGGCAGCGATACGTAAGCGGATTAAGATAGCTTTTTCGAGCTGGCGAACGCGTTCGCGTGTAATTGATAACATTTCGCCGATTTGTTCTAGGGTCTCTTTGTGGCCGGAGAGCCCGAAACGACGCGAAATGATTTCTCTTTCGCGATCCTGCTCGATGACGCCTAGACTACTGTTGATAGCGTTGGTAATGGTTTCCGCATGGTTCATGCTGCTGTATTCCTTTACTTTCTCACCCCTTAATTGGTATTCAATTACGCTAATGATAGCATAAAAGTGCATTGTTGTCAATAAGAATTTATCGACTTTCTATGTTTTATTTTAGCATATTTTTTGTGATTGCAACAATAAGTTGTTAAAAAGTTTAAAGTTTATGCTTTTAATATATAAAATAGTCTGGAACGGATGATACTTAATAGAAATTATGCCCGCTTTTGAGGCGAGCATAACTGAATTTTGTGCTACGATGAGTTGATGTTGAGTAGTCTGTTTGACGGAAGAAGCACGATCGGACCATTGAGCCCAAATACCTCGACATTATAGATTATTCTGTCAAAGAATTTATCGTTGGACGCTACTTCCTCAGTAGGGATTGCTAAAAATTCTACTATAGGAGACTCAAAAGTTGCGTATCCGACTAATTTTGCCTCGCCTTCCTGGAGTTTTGCGGTGATACGTCTATAGACTTCATAATCCGCCGTCATTTCAGGGATGCCTTTTTCATATGTTCCCGTGTCTACCCAGATAAGTATTCCAATTGCTTGTTCCTTTTGAGCATCGTGTATAGTTTGCCATAGCTGTTGCTTGGTTATCAAGATAATCACATCCATTCCCCCCAGACGATAATCGTCGCAGGGTAACAGCCCATAAAGAGTATGGACCCTTATCCTACGGCGAGCTGAAAGGTATTTAGCGCAGGTTACAAAAGTTCAAGGGCGCTCACGCATAAAAATTCCCCTACGATACCCTCATTTTTAGCATTTTAGCACATTTTAACTGAAAAATCAATCCTGGGTTATTTTTTGGTGCGTTTGGCGGATTTTCTACTGGGGCGGCGAGAGGGGCGGCGAGTTTTTTTGGCGGGTTTTTCTTTGAGGATTTTTTCGGCTTGAGCTTGGGTGAGTTTTGCGGGGTCTACGCCTGCGGGGATTTTGGCGTGGTTGCGACGACCGGAACCTTTGACGTAGGGGCCATAGGCGCCCTTGATGATTTGGATTTCGCCCCAGTCGGCAATCATGGAGTCAAGCTTGGCTTGGTAGAGCGGTTCGGCTTGCCCTAGAGTGACGGTATAGGGGTCGTGGTCTTTGAGTGGTATGTTGTACTTCCCTGCTTTGAGGTAAGGACCAAAAGGTCCGGCGGCGGCGATAAGTTCGGTGCCGTCTTTGGCGGTGCCGAGTGAGCGCGGGAGGGCGGGAAGTTCTAATTGTTGGATGGCTTGCTGTAGTGTGACGGTTTTGACGGTGGTGTCTTTTGGTAGAGGGGCGAAGCGGGGTTTTTCGCCGGAGCTTTTTTCGCTTTCGCCGAGCTGGATGAAACCGCCGTTTTTGCCGATTTTGGCGTAAATGGTCTTTTTGGTTGCGGGGTCTTTGCCGAGGGCTTTGGCACCGTTGTAGCGTTCGATGCCGTCAGATTTGCCGACTTCTTTGCTGAAGGGGCGGTAGAAGCGCTCGAGCATTTTGGTGCGACTAAGTTGAGCTTCGGCGATTTGGTCGAGTTCTTTTTCGATCTCGGCAGTGAATTTGTAGTCGACGATGTTGTTGAAGTTGTCAAGTAGGAAGCTGGAAATCAGCTCGCCGATGGGGGTGGGGACGAGTTTGCCTTTGTCGGAGCCGGTTTTTTCAGCCACGAGGTGGCGGGAAATCTGAGAAACAGACATTTCAGACCCGCTCCTCGGGCCTGTCGTCACAGGCCTCGTCGCTTTGTCCTCGTCGTAACTGCGGAAGGTCTGGAATGTCTGTTTCTCAGATTTCCTATCCTCGTCGTGACTGCGGACAGTCCCTGAATTTACTTTTCCAGATCCATGCAGGACTAGTTCGACTACTTCTCTGTCGGTGCCGTCGGATTGGCCTTTGATGACGTAGCCACGGGTTTCCAGGGCGGTCATGATGCCGGCGTAAGTGGAGGGGCGGCCGATGCCGAGTTCTTCGAGCTTTTTGACCAGAGAGCCCTCAGTGTAGCGGGCGGGGGGTTTGGCAAAGGTTTGACGAGAGATGATTTCTTTGGCGGACAATTGTTTACCAGCTTCGAGTTTAGGGAGCTCGGAGTCTTTGTATTTGCCATAAACTTTCAAGAAGCCGTCGAAAAGCACGACTTCGCCTTTGGCTTCGAAAATATATTTAGTTGGTGTTGTAATATTTACAACGGTTCTTTCGAGCTTGGCGTCGGCCATTTGGGTGGCGAGGGCGCGGTTGCGGATGAGGGCGTAGAGGCGTTTTTCGTAGGTGTTCTTCCCTACTGTTTCGGTGGCGACAGAGGTGGGGCGGATGGCTTCGTGTGCCTCTTGGGCGGAGGCGGATTTGGTCTTGAAATTACGAACTTTGAGATAATTTTTGCCGTATTTACTTTCGACGAAGCTGGCGATACTGGCGATGGCGGGCTTGCTGAGATTGACGGAGTCGGTGCGATGGTAAGTGATGTAGCCGGCTTGATAGAGGGCTTGGGCGGCTTGCATGGTGGTACGGGCAGAAAAGCCGAGCTTACTGCTGGCTTCGATCTGCATGGTGGCGGTAGTGAAGGGTGGGCTGGGGCTGCGGGTGCCGGGATTGACCTCGATGTCAGCGACGGAGAATTTGGCGTTGATCAGTGATTCGAGGAATTTGAGGGCGGATTTTTCATCGGGAAACGTCTGATTTAAGGTGGCTGGGAACTCTAACTTGCTAGACAGCTCCTTCTCGGACACGCTCCGCGCGCCTGTCGTTATAGGGCGCGTCGCTAAATCCTCGTCGTGACTGCGGACAGCCCGAGAAGGAGCTGTCTGCGCAAGGAAGTTCCCAGTTACTTTAAATGAGGATTCAGTTTCGAATTTCTCGATTTCTTGCTCGCGTTCGACGACGAGGCGGAGGGCGGGCGATTGGACGCGGCCGGCGGAGATGGCGCCGGGGATTTTCTTGCGGACAACGCCGGATAGGTCGTAGCCGACCAGTAGATCGAGGGTTTGGCGGGCTTTTTGGGAATCCACCATGTCTAGGTCAAGCTTGCGGGGGTTTTTGATGGCCTGGTCGAGGGCAGATTTGGTGATTTCGTGAAAAACGATGCGGTGGGTGCTCTTGGGGAGCTTGAGGACTTCGAGCAAGTGCCAAGAGATAGCTTCGCCTTCGCGGTCTTCGTCGGTAGCGAGCCAGATCTGCTTGGCAGATTTGGCGGCTTTTTTGAGATCGGAGATAATTTTGGTGTGACCGGGCTCGATTTCGTAGGTGACGTCGAAAGTGTTTTTGTCGACTTTGGTATCTTGGCGAATATGACCAACCGAAGCCATAACTTTAAAATTCTTACCGAGATACCTCTCGATAGTTTTGGCT
>Ga0123353_10005930_pt1 | contig 16165 bp, 12 predicted proteins | sample TergutLab28metaG_3_FD_92763 | JGI IMG/M metagenome (GOLD analysis project Ga0123353, IMG submission 92763) | Labiotermes labralis P3 segment gut microbial communities from Petit-Saut dam, French Guiana - Lab288 P3 | ecosystem: Host-associated > Arthropoda: Insects > Digestive system > Gut ... | reverse complement strand
TATCCCTCATGCTTCGAGTTTTTTTCTATTGCTTGCATTTCTTCTTGAAGATTGTTTAATATCTCCATTCCCATCACCCAGGAGATAGTTTAACATGATTTGTATTTTTTTTAAATTAGATTGCCGTGTCAATTTATTAATTTATATCCGTAGGCGAGGTAAACAGCCCGGTTACATTAGCCGCCGGTATTTCGCGCACATCCCCCAACGCGCCGGGAGTTAAATATGATGCGGGGGGCGCGGGGAAAACGCTGCGCACATCGCCCGCTGCGTTTGGCGTGGTTAAATGCCCTGTGCTGACCGCCGTTATATTGCCTATATCCAAGGCTGCGTTAGGCGTAGGAAAACTGCCGGATGACATTGCGGTTGGGTATAATTCCGAATCCGAGAGCGTACCTGCGACGGCGATCAAGTCAAGGGAATCTCCCGGGGATCTGGACAGGCTGTAAAACCGCAGCTCCACACATTCCCAGATTGTCCCAAAGGCGTCCGCCGTTACGGAGTTACCTATCAAAAGAAGCCTGAACGTATCGTAATCCTCGGTCAGAAACACGCCGTCCCGGTCAAGGATAAATTCAGGGTCGTACAAAAGCTCAAAGCGGATATCTGCGAAATAATCTTCAAAATAGTCGCTTTTAATTTCGTTCATCTGCTTGAAGCCCACCGCTTTAACCGTATCTTTATAACGTTTTACGGCGTCCGTATCGGCGGTTATATAGCTGATAATCTTTGACCGGTATGTGTAGGTGATGTTCCGGTGCCCCAGGTACCAAAAATCCCGCGAAACGGTTGGGTATTCCACTATATAACGCGGAGCCAGCCAGGCGAAATGCTTAAAATCCGGCAGCCCGGCAAAATCGGCGTAAACCTCGCCGCCTTTGACGTATACATACTGCTGCGTATTTATCGCTGACCACAATGTCTGCGGCGGCACGGGCGGTTCGAAGCCAAGCATCTGCTGCAGCAAATCAACTGACGCGCCGGCATGGCACACCGCGCCCGCGGGAATAAAAACCATGGCGAAAACAAGGAGCGCACACATCAGAGCTTTTAACAGATTCTTATTACCATGCCGCATAAGCCCGCCTCCAAACTCCTGCCCTGCCCGCCCGCATTACCTGCGCGTAAACCCGTTCGTTTTTATATACATAATCAACGCCGCGCTGGGGGGTACGATGTATATGTCAAATGTCTTAATTTCCCTGTATGCCGCGGTATAATCCACAAGCCGCGAAACAAGCGTATTGTAGCCGCCGCTGATGTTGACCAGCTCGCTGCGCCTGGGGTTGGCCCTGTCGTTTGAGATATTGTAACGCGTACCCTCAAGATGGCGCACGGCGCTGCCCGTATCGGAGATCGCAAGCAGGGTTTCGTTTTGCAGCATGTTGTCGGCGAAGCTGATACGCTTCACCGTCCGCCTGTAAAACGCGTTGGGCACGGGGTCAAAGGTAAAAATGTCGTTGCTTGCGCGGTTATCGCCGCGAACAGTAGCCAAATACTTGGAGTAACTGTCGAAAGAGCCTATATAGCGCATTTCATTGTTCCACCATTTATAGACATCCCATGAAAAATGATCCAGATAACGCAGACCAAGCAGCAGCTCGGGAACGCCGTCTCCGTCAAGGTCATGCAGCGCAAAGCGTTCGTACTGCTGCTGCCCGTAGTAGGGCCACAGCTCGTACAGCCATGTATCCTCTTCACTTATAAGCGTGTCGGCGGGGCCGCGTTTTTCCATTATCAAGTCGTACATAGGCATTTGCCAGGTTCTGGTAAAGCGGTCGGCGCTGCTGAATGTCTGCGGCCTTCTTACTATTTCATGCGGGCGCCACGAGTTTACCGCAACCGTTACCGTCTCACGGTTAAACCCGCGCCAGTCGTGTACGATAAGCTCGTCATAACTGCCCAGGATATTCAATTCGGCTTCGTTCCACGCGTTTCTGTCAATAAGGATGTCGTTGCGGTAATATCCCGCTTCAATAAACATGGTATCGTAAACAAGGACACTCTGCCAGCCCGGTGAGGTCAGGCGCGTAAGCATGGTATTGCGCCCTACCCGGTTGTCCGTTATGTAGTAGTTGAAATAGGCTTTGGCGTCCGTTTGGCGCGAGGTGTCGGCATAGATGGCTATAATCGCGTTGGAGTAGTTATCCTTCATCAGATACCGGCTTTCCTCTATGGTGCCGATATGTACGAATTCCTTCGAAATCAAATCATATTTCCAAATGGCGTAGTATGTGAAATATGGATCGTCTTCCCTGTTGTTGCGCCCCATCAGGATCTCCGGTATGCCGTCGCCGTCAAAATCATGCAGGGCGTAATAGTCATAGGGCACGTCCCAGTTGGCTGTATCCAATATCCAATTTATAAACGTGTTCCTTATGCTGTTTGTAAAAGATGGCGCGGCTTCAACATGCGCCGGCAGAACAGCCGAAACCAGCGTTAACACAAGCAACAGACCGGTTACGCGCTTCCCAAACCTGTTTAACAAACAAACCACCCCGTTTTTTAATCAATTCCTTAATAAAGGATAGCATAAAACGCCGCTATACGTCAACCGGTAAATGTATGGGCTAAGCCCGGCTTATTTTCAATGTTTTTAATATTTGTGGCCTTTATCGGCTTTTTTAAAAAACCCCGAAAATGAAAATCGGGGTTTTCGCATTTGGATTGATAATAAGCTAGTTTTACCAAGTTCACAATAAAATTGGTTACACATTTTAAACGTGTCGTTATCTATAACATTTGGTCAAGGAGAAAATACTATACTTGATAATATCTTATTGTCAGGAGCCTGTGCCCATGCGTTGCCTAACCATGTGCGATAAGTCGGACTTACATAGAAACTACGGCTCACCATAACAGCGGGAAAGACAATGTGAGAGTCCGTAAAAGTGTTTGCTATTAAATTACTTGGATTAGTAAGAACTAAATATGTAGTTATAGTATCACTATGACTAGGGTTACGGCAAATTAAATTATCAGGAGTATTATGCATTTGCCAAAGCACAGTACGGGAAAAATCGGTGTATCTCACGGTTGCAGTAAAAGTGTGCCAACACCCTACGAACATGCTAGGAGAGATTCCGTCAGGAGTAGAGTCTCCTTCCGGTTCAATAGGGAAACATATTCTCTCTTGCGTTGTATATTGATTTAAGTTTTCGAAAAATTGCCCTGCATCTACAGAGTATGGTAAAATTTGTAAAGTTATGTTGAAAGATAAGAGAACAACAACAAACAAGAGAAGCCTTTTGCCATTTTTGGAAGTAGATTTCATGTTCAACCACCCTTTCTAAAGTAGAATTCTCTTTAGTAAATTTTCTTTCATGATCAATAAAACAGTTAAGTCGTATGACCTTCTACAGCAAACTTAAACTTAATATTATTTAGTCAATCATAGATATCATTCCTTTTTAATATGATGAATTCTTTTTATTGAGCTAGCTATACACCCTTAAACCTAGAATTAATTATAGCTATATCATTTTCAACAAGACTCCTTATTTCTCCTGAACATAATCGATTGGTCAGGTCATGTAGCCAAATAAGCGATTCCCTTGAGATTCTGTTTATCAATTTTATAAAGGTACGCATTACAAGCATTTTTGCAAGTTCCAGGTCAATTAGCTGATCATCTCTAAATGCTTCTGCCATTATTAAGTCTAAATAAATATCATTTAAATCCGGGCTGTACCCGCGATATACACCTAAATAAAACATTGCAAATAATTTAGATGAATATGAATCATCGACCTCTAAGTCGCCAACACCTTCAGCAGAGTCTGGATTGTTCCCATATTTAATCCCATACTGAATCCCATATAACAAAAACCGCTTTAAAAAAGAACATACAAGTAAGATTATGTCATCAAAAGTGCCTTCAGGAAAATGCTTGTAGTTAAGGGTAAAATCGCTGTCAAGCAGTGTTTTCAATTTATACATTTTATGCATTTATATTCACCCCTTTAACCAATGTATTATAATTTGATAAATAACATATCATTAATTCTTATAGTGTGTTTTTGCATAATTCCATATTAACATACCCCTCCGATACTGTCAAGCTATTTTAAATAATCATAGAGAATAGCTGCGGCTAAGTCCGGCTTATTGACAAATGCCCGCGAATTACGTATATTTATACTATACGCTTATCGATTTTGGGGGGAGTTCATTTGAGCAAAAACTTAATAACTGAAGAAATCGTACATATTAGGAACCAAGAACATAACCGCATAGATACAAACGAGCATACCTGAGGCTGCGATCACGGCCACGGGCATGGTCATGGGCATGGCGAAGGGAGAAGCACGGTTCCGCGCCTTATTATCGGTTTTTGCGCGCTGGCCGCCGGGATAACGGTCAGGCGCTATATGGATGTAAACGATTATGTCCCGCTTGCCGCGTTTATCGGCGGTTATTTGCTGCTTGGCGGCGACATAATTATCCGCGCGGCAAGGAATATAGCGCGGGGCAGGGTTTTTGACGAGAATTTCCTTATGTCCGTCGCCACAATCGGCGCGTTCGCCATCGGAGAGTATCCCGAAGCCGTAGGCGTTATGCTGTTTTATCAGATTGGCGAATATTTCCAGTCCAAAGCGGTTGCCAAGTCCAGAAAATCCATAACCGCGCTTATGGATATAAGGCCGGATTACGCCAATTTACTAAAAGACGGGCAGCTGATAAAAGTTTCACCCGAAACCGTTCAAACCGGCAATTTAATCATGGTTAAACCCGGCGAAAAAATACCCCTGGACGGCTATGTCACGGAGGGCAGGTCAATGCTCGACACGGCGGCGCTTACGGGGGAATCCGTCCCGCGCAGCGTCGATGTATCCGACGAGGTTTTATCCGGCTGCGTGAACCAAAACGGAGCGCTGACCATCGAAGTTTCAAAAACATACGGGGAGTCCACTGTATCGAAAATAATCGACCTTGTCGAAAACGCCGCAAGCAAAAAAGCCCCCACCGAAAAATTCATCACAAAATTCGCGAGATACTACACTCCCGCCGTTGTGACATTGGCGGCATTAATCGCCGCGGCGCCTCCGCTTATAACCGGCGGGGGATGGGCGGACTGGCTTCACCGCGGCTTGATTTTCCTCGTTATTTCCTGCCCGTGCGCGTTGGTGATCTCCATTCCGCTCAGCTTTTTCGGCGGCATAGGCGGCGCTTCCAGAAGGGGCATTTTGGTCAAGGGCGGCAACTGTCTTGAAGCCCTCGCAAACCTGGATATCGCTGTTTTTGATAAAACCGGGACGCTTACAAAGGGCGTATTCGCGGTGTCGGCGGTGTTTCCGGCGGAGGGCTTTACCAAAGACGGGCTGCTTGAAGCGGCGGCATGCGCCGAGACTTTTTCAAACCATCCCATAGCGTTGTCTATCCTGCGCGAATACGGCAAACCCGTTGATAAATCCAGATTAAGCAAGTTCAGCGAAACAGCGGGCAAAGGCGTTGGCATAACCGTTAACGGCAGCTCAATTCTGGCCGGAAACATAGAATTGTTGAAGGACGCCGGTGTTTCTTGTGAAGAATCCCAAACCACAGGCACAAAGGTCTATGTTTCGGTCAATGGTGTGTTTGCGGGCTGTATCGTTATCTCCGACGAAATAAAACCGGACAGCCGCGCCGCCATCCCCGCGCTTAAATCAAAGGGCGTACGCAAAACCGTTATGCTGACGGGAGACAACGCGCAGACATCCGGTACCGTCGCAAAGGAATTGGATATTGACGAGGTGTACGCCGGTCTGCTTCCGGGCGATAAGGTTGCCAAGCTTGAAGCCCTCCTGACCCAAAAACGCCCCGGCGGCAAGCTTGCCTTTACGGGCGACGGCATCAACGACGCGCCCGTCCTTGCTATGGCTGACATCGGCGTGGCGATGGGCGGCCTTGGCTCCGACGCCGCCATCGAGGCCGCCGACGTTGTACTGATGACCGACGAACCCTCTAAACTCGCGGAAGCCGTTGATATAGCGCGGTTTACAAAACGTGTGGTCTGGCAGAACATCATCTTCGCGCTGGGAGTTAAAGCATTGTTCCTCGTACTGGGAGCCTTTGGCGTGGCAAGCATGTGGGAGGCCGTGTTCGCCGATGTGGGCGTGGCGGTTCTCGCCGTGCTTAACGCGGCAAGGATAATAAAAACAGGCAAATAAAGTATTCTATATTCAATTTTTATGTTGTGCTTACAAGCCGCTATATGTTAGAATACATAGGCTTGAAAGTTTAATGCGGAGGAATTAGTTATGAAACGGCATGTGCCGGACTATATGCTGGAACCTTTTGCCGCACGGGGCGTTAACTCGGGCGGTCTTATTTATGCCATCCACACGGATATGGACGCGGGCGGCGGTTATTGCGACACCTATGTTGCCGTTGACCAACGCGCGGTTTACATACTCCATGGCATTGAAAAAATAGTTAAAACCCAGGGCGCGCGCAGAATCGTGGCAGTTTATGAAAGCCTGGAGTTCGTTAAGCATGACCTTAACGGTTTTAAAGAGTTAAAAACCGAGCGGCTTTTGTCAACGGGCAGGCTGTACGCTGAAATGGAGGATGGCGGGGAAAAACTGCTCCTCACCTTCAGCGTGGGGCATCTTGCCCAGGTTGAGAGGTTGTGCAAAGCCGTAAAAAACATTAAGGAAAACGAGGATCCGTTAAAGGAAATCCGGCTGGACGAGGAGTTGTTCTGCCCGAAATGCGGCACGCGCTACCCCGAACCGGAACGCAAACTCTGCCTTAAATGTATGGATAAAGCCAGCATCACCAAAAGGCTGCTGTCATTCTTTACATACTATAAAAAGAAGGTTTATCTGGTAATGGCGGTGATGTTCCTTGGCACGGGGTTTCAAATACTGTCGCCGTACGTCAGCACAAGGCTTTTCTTCGACGATGTTCTAACCGAAGGCGGGCGGTATTTCGAGGCCGTCGGGCTGATTGTCCTTGCCATTTTCGTCGTCCGCGCCATCGGAGTGGCGTTGAACATACTTTACTCATACGTGTTGGCGCGTACCGTGCCATGGATCGTTTACGACCTGAAGCTGCGTATTTTTGAGGCCATGCAGCGGCTTTCAATCAGCTTCTACACCTCAAAGCGCACGGGCACCCTGATGAACCGCGTAGACAGGGATGCCACAAGCATTTACTGGTTCTTTGTGGACGGCCTGCCCTATCTGGTTGTAAACGTCCTGATGTTTGTGGGCGTTATAACGCTGATGTTTGTGCTTAATTGGAAGCTCGCGGTTATCAGCATTGTGGCGATACCTATAACAATCGTGTTCTTCCGGCTGCTGTGGGGGCTGTTCAAGCGGTTCCACCACCGGAACTGGGTTTATAACTCGCAGCTTAACAATATGGTGTCAGACAGCATTAACGGGCAGAGGGTCATAAAGGCCTTCGCCCGCGAATCGGACGAAACGGACCGGTTCAGCTCAATGGGCATGAAACAGGCCGGGATCGATATACGCGCCTTTAACCTGGGCTTTACGGCGTTTCCGCTAATATATCTGTTCATGTTTACGGGGCAGGTGGCGGTTACCATTGTCGGCGGCATGATGGTCATAAACGGTGAGATCAGCTTCGGCACATTTATGAGTTTTATCGCTTATTTGACGATGCTTTACGGGCCGCTGGAATTTATGTCCTGGGTGTCCAATTGGTGGGCAAGATGTGTGGACGCCGCCCAGCGCGTGTTTGAGATAATAGATTCCAAACCGGATGTCGATGAGCCTGAAAACCCCGTTATCATCGAGGATTTACACGGCGATATAGATATCAGGGACGTTTGGTTTGAATATGACCCCGCCGTGCCAATCCTCAAAGGCATGAACCTTGTGGCGAAAGCGGGCCAAATGCTTGGTATCGTCGGTAAAACCGGCGCGGGCAAGACCACGCTGGCTAACCTTATCGCCAGGCTGTACGATGTCGGCGAGGGCAGCATCAGCATCGGCGGCGTAAATGTTAAAAATCTGCCGCTTACACAGCTTAGGACAGGCATCGGCGTCGTCTCACAGGATATTTACCTGTTTATCGGCAGTATTATGGATAATATACGCTACGCCCGCCCGGAGTCAACGATAGAGGATGTTATAAGAGCCGCGAAAGCGGCTTCCGCCCACGATTTTATCATGAACCTTCCCGATGCCTATGAAACGCGCGTCGGCGCGGGAGGGCAGGATTTGTCGGGCGGCGAGAAGCAGCGGCTTTCCATTGCCAGAACGATCCTCCAAAACCCAAAGATCCTCATTCTGGACGAAGCCACAGCCGCCATGGACACTGAAACGGAAAGCAAAATCCAGGAAGCCTTGGGTAAGCTGCAAAGCGGGCGCACCACCATCGCCATCGCGCACCGCCTTTCCACCTTGCGCGACGCGGACGGAATGGCCGTCATATCCGACGGAAAAGTCGTCGAGACAGGCACCCACGAAGAATTGATGCGGCTGAAGGGCGAGTACCACAAGCTGTACTCCATCCAGATGGAAGGCTTGAAAGTTATAAATATGGACGCGTAGGTGAATTATGAATATAGCGAATAATATATTGAAGCACGGCTTGCAAAACGTGTATTTCCTGGTTGGGACGGCTTGCGGCGGAAAGACCGCTATGGCTGGGGAAATATCGAAGAAATACGGGTACATACACTTCAATGATAATTGGAACGAGGATAATTGCAAGCTGTACAACTCAATTAAAAACGAGAAATACCAGCCAAATTCCACAAAAAGGGATGAAATAGATTGGGAAAAGTATTTCAGCCGTTCTATTGAGGAATTTTTAGCCGATAAAAACGATACTCACGGTTCCGCCGAATATTTGGAGTTTTCTATTATTGAACTGATAAAGCTGTCACAAAATAAAAAAGTGGTGGCGGATGTTTGGATAGACGATTTTGATTTTCTAATGGAAATTTCTGATTATAGCAGAATCGCATGCCTGTTGGCCCCCGGTGAATTGATAATCCGCGATTATTACAGCCGCGACGACCATAAGGACTTCACGGATTGCATCAAAGGGCTGAAAGAACCGGAAAAGAAATTCGAGACGCAGAATGAGCTTTTTAGGCTCGGCGCCCGTGAAATGTTTAACAACGCGCAAAAACACGGCTTGTTCAGTATAGTACGTACTGAGGAGAGTACGATTACCGGGACTTTGAGGTTATTGGAAAAACATTTTAAATTGGGGGAATTATGAATACTATCGGATCAATACAAAACATTGATATCGGATTGCTGGATTCGGGTAAGGCAGAATTTTACTTCACTTCCGGCGGCTTTGCGGGCCTTAAATACGACGGTACGGATTATCCGCACGTAACCTTGAAGCGCGCGCTGCCCGTGGGCCAGCCTTCGGAATTTATTTCGGTTTACAACACCGAAAACAAAGAGATCGGTATAATCCGCTCCCTGTCGGAGCTTAGCCGGGAAAACCTGGATATCGTGGCAAAGGAGCTGGACAGCCGTTATTACTGCCCCGGCGTGCTGGAGATAAAATCCGTGAAGGATAAGCTGGGGTATGTTTATATGGAATTGCATCTGGACACCGATAAGTCAGGCGGGCATACAAAGAGCTGCGCCGTTAAGGACGTAAGCAAAAACATACGTATGCTGAACGAGCAGAGCCTGATTATCTTTGACGTGGACGGCAACAGGTATATTGTTAAGGATATAGATAAGCTTGACAAAGCCAGCCGCAAGCGCTTAGAGCCATTTATGTTTTAGCTTGTTATTTTGCTTTCAGGAGACCGGCGTATGTTAGATGAGCTGCGGCATTGCTTAAACGCTTACGAAGTTATACCGATAACGGAATGTAACTATAAAGACGCTGCGGAAGTATTTGAAACAAATAAGGATTTTTTCCTGCTTACGGAGGGTAAGGAGTCGTCCCTAGCCGGTATTTTGGGGTCGGTGACGGCTGTACCCAAGGGTTTTTGCCTGAAAGACAAATATTTTACCGGAATTTGGAAAAACGGAAGCATCATTGCTGTTCTGGATTTCCTTAAAGGCTTCCCCGACAAGGATTGCGTGTGGATTGGCTTACTGCTGGTACGCGGCGGCTTAAAGGGTCAGTCCATCGGCACGGAAATAGCCCAAGCCGTTCTCCGCGCGTCAAAAAACACAAATCACAAGCAAATAAAGCTTGGCGTAATCGACAATAACGCAAAAGGCATCGATTTTTGGGTAAAAATGGGCTTTGCGCAGGCAGACGCCCAATCCAATATTTTAATTTTCATGCGTGAAATATAAAGGGGTGAACATTATCAAACAACACATATTCAAATACGATTTAGGCACAGACATGAAGCCCTTCTCCGGGGAACTGGTTTTTACGGAGGACGGGCGGATTACAGCTGGCGGCGAGGGTTTTTCCGCCGCGGACGCCGAGGAAGTGCTGGTAAAAGCCGGAGTTGGCTGCGGCTTGCTTTACGTTAAGCTTAAAGAAGGCGAAAACGGAAACAAGGAACGCGTGCTCTGCCGGTTTACCATGAGCGGGTTGAAATCCGCGGGCGAGTTTTGCAAGGTCGTGAACTTTTTTATCAAGACCGGAAAAGCGGACATCCCGGACAAGCCGGAGATGCAAAACTGCGCGAAATGCGGGCGTTCGCTTGTCGAGGGCATGAAGGAGTGCTTATTCTGTTATAACAGGCTGAGCGTCCTCGCCCAGGCCGGGCGCTACATAAAACCTTACTCAAAAACGATTCTCTTCACACAGGGCGCGCTTGTTTTCGCAACTATTTTCTTCCTGTTTACCCCGTTGTTCAACCGCTATCTGATTGACACCCACCTGCGCCCGCAAACCGGCATGCTTATACAGATAACGGTTATCGCGCTCGGAATGCTGCTGGCGCGCGCCATGGGCGAGGTTATCTTTATCCTTACGGCGAGGATGTTTAACAGGGCCTCGATTTCATTCGCGAACGAACTGCGCGTAAAGGCTTACGAGAAGATACAGCGCCTCAGCATGAGCAGTCTGGCGAAACGCACCCCCGGCGATATGATACGCCGCGTTATGTCGGACACGACAGTCATACGCGAGTTCCTGTCCGATATGGGACGCTGGGCGGTTGACCAAACCATACTTTTTGCCGTCGTTATGATTATCCTTTTTGTAACAAACTGGCGCCTTGCACTTCTGGCCTTTTTGCCCGTACCTATAATCGCGGTGGCGATGTCGCGTTTCTGGAGCATATTGCATATACGTTTTGAACGCCAGTGGCGTAAAAATTCCAAGAGCCAAAGCATACTCCATGATATAATCAAAGGCATCCGCACGGTCAAGGCTTTCGGTAACGAGGAAACGGAGATACGCAAGTTTTCAAACGTGGCGCGGGAGCTGGCGGAGGTTTCCGAGGACAATGAAAAGCTGTGGGCAAGGCTGTTCCCGCTGCTTACGTTCTTTACGGGCATCGGGGAATTTTTGATACTGTTCTTCGGCGGCTGGATGGTTTTAAGGGGGGAGATAACCCTGGGCGTACTGGTTCAGTTTACGATGTTTATAGCCTATGTGTATAACCCCCTGCGCTTTTTGGTAAGTTTCCCGCGCTGGCTTGCGGACTGTATGACCAGCATGGTAAAGGTTTTTGAGATACTTGGTGAGGAATCCGAGCTGAAGGAAGCCATTTTGCCGGAAAATGTGCCCATCGCCGGAGGGCTGGCTTTTGAGGGCGTGAGCTTTGGTTACAAGAGCTACGAACCCGTGCTGAAGGATATCAGCATAGATATCGCGCCCGGTGAGATGATAGGGCTTGTCGGAAAATCCGGTGTGGGTAAATCTACCCTGATAAACCTCGTTATGCGGCTGTACGACCCGAATATCGGGCGCATAAGCGTAAACGGCACCGACCTGCGCGATATCTCACAGGATTATCTGCACGAAAATATTGGCGTCGTGTTTCAGGACAGCTTCCTCTTCGCCGGCACCATCTTTGACAACATAGCCTACGCAAAGCCCGGCGCGACGCTTGAGGAAGTTATCGCGGCGGCAAAAACAGCAAACGCGCATCAGTTTATAATGGAAACTACCGACGGCTATAACACCGTTGTGGGCGAAAGCGGGCATTCCCTGTCCGCGGGCGAGCGCCAGCGCATCTCCATAGCCCGCGCCATCATCAAAAACCCCGGTATACTTATACTGGACGAAGCGACAAGCGCGTTGGACGTTGAAACAGAGTCGGTAATCCAGGACAGCCTGGACAAAATCATCAAGGGCCGCACCACCATCGCCATCGCCCACAGGCTCTCAACGCTGAGGAACGCCAACCGGCTGATTGTACTGGATCAGGGAAAGGTAGCCGAGATGGGCACTCATGTGGAGCTGCTGAAGAAAAAAGGGCTATACTATAACCTGATAATGGCGCAGAGGCAAAGCAGTAAAACAGAGGTTTCATAGATAATTTCGGGGTCTGTCAATTAAATTTGCCAGGCCTTAAAAATGTTGTTGCATAAATGCATTTTTTGAAATATACTTATTAGAATATCCTAAACAATCTCTTTAAGGAGGTAGCCGGTAAATGAGAAACATGAAAATGAGCGTGAAGATATCACTCGGCTTTGGTATTGTTATCTTATGTACTCTTGTGCTTGCGGCAACAGTGTTTATTACAAATAACACCTCGGGCAGCAGCTTGCAGAGCATTGATACAAAGACGCAGTTCCAGGCCGATGCCAACCAGTTAAGCGACACACTTTTCGACGGGCGCATAGGCTCGGCGATAATGGCTTATAACATTGGTTCGGACGAACATAGACGGGTCGAAAGGGTTTACAACGAATCCAAAACCCTTGTAAACAGCTTAATCGCGCAGGCGGCTGCCTCATCGGACCTTAGCGTTTACTCCGGCCTTTTAAACAACATATCGAACGATTTTGACACCTGGAAAAGGCATGCCGACGATGTTGAGTCCGCAAACAACACTATTACGGATTTGCGGGATCAGTTTAACGGCCTAAGCAATACGGCGGTTGAAGCCGCTACGGCAATCAGCCAGATGCAGCTCGAGGATCTTGAAAGCGATATAAGAACCGGCGCTGACACGGCTGCCTTAAACAGACGGTATGCCCGGATGGTGCTGGCGGACGAAATAATGTTCGGCGTACTGGAAATAAACCGCGAATTCACGAAATTAATCGCCCTCTTCGATCTGTCAGTGGTAAGCGGCGCGCGGGATATAGCCGATAACCTTTTGGCGTCGCTTGAAGTCTTTATATCCGAAAGCAACCAGGCAAGGAACAAAGAAACCGGGGAGGCCGTAAGGGGAGCCGTTGTAGAATACCTCGCGCTGATAGATGTCTACATCAACGAAATGGAAAGGCGTGAGCGCGGCGTCGCGGACATGATCTCAGTCGCGGGCGCGCTGATTGACGAAATTAGCACCAACATGGTCGGCGCCATAACCAAAACGGTCTCTATAGAGATAGACAATGCCGTGGAAGCCGGGAGAACGGCGTTTAATCTGGCTCTTATCCTGTCCATAGCGGCGGTTGTAATCGGTATCGCCGTAGCCGTATTCCTTGTAAAGAGCATAGGCAAGGCGATAAGGCGTTTGGTGAGCCTTGTTTCGGACGTTTCTCAGGGTCATACCAACGTCAATACAGACAAATCGCTTCTGACCAGGGACGAAATCGGTATGCTGACAGCGGACGTTTACTCACTTGTTGACATAATAAAGAACATGATAGACGATTTGTCCAAATTCGCCAGAGAGATCAATGTGAACGGCGATATCGAGTACCGTATGAACGCCGGTAATTACAAGGGGTCATACAATGAAATGGTCGGCGGTATAAACGCCTTGGCGGAAGGGCTTGTCAGCGATACATTATTGGCGCTGGACGCTTTGTCTGAAATCGGAAGCGGTAACTTCGACGTGAAGGTCAGAAAGCTGCCCGGTAAGAAGATTATATTGAATGAGCGTATTGATTTGCTGATGAGCAACCTTCACAATGTTCAGGGCGAGATTACCAGTCTGGCAAAGAACGCCACCGACGGCAAGCTGGACATTTTCGCGGATACGTCGAAGTACAAAGGCCAATGGGCCGAGCTGCTTAAAAACCTTAACGCGCTTGTCAACGCCGTTGCGGAGCCGCTTACGGAAATTGAGCATATTCTGAAACGCATGGAATCAGGCGACTTTACGACGCGTGTAACGGGCAGCTATAAGGGTGAATTTGACGTAGTGGCGCGCGCCGTCAATACAACCGAGGAAGTTACCCTGTCTTACATTCAAGAGATTTCGGATATCTTGGGCGCCATATCCAAGGGCAACCTGACCGTATCCGTCAACCGCGATTATATCGGCAGCTACGCACCCATCAAGCAGGCCCTAACCACAATACTCGACTCGCTTAACCGCTCGATGAGCGAGATAGAATCAACGGCCCAGCAAGTTCTGACGGGAGCGGTACAGATTGCGCAAAGCGCGAGCCATCTCGCCGACGGCGCGCAAAGGCAGGCGGCCGCTATTGAAGAGCTTAACGCCAGCATTGACGTTATCAATGACAAGACGCGGACCAACTCCGAAAACGCCGCCAACGCCAACAGCTTCTCCGGGCAGACGTCCAAAAACGCCGCTGACAGCAACGAGGAAATGAAGCTGATGGTGGCTTCCATGGAAGGCATTAAGGAAAGCTCCTCAAACATTTCAAAGATCATCAAATCCATACAGGATATATCGTTCCAGACAAACCTTCTGGCGCTTAACGCTTCTATTGAGGCAGCCCACGCCGGCGAACAGGGTAAAGGCTTCGCCGTTGTCGCGGATGAAGTGCGTAACCTTGCCGCAAAGAGCCAGCAGGCCGCCGAGGAGACGACGGAGCTTATTGAGGACACCGTGAACAAAGTCGATAACGGCGTGAGTGCAGCTAATGAAACCGCATCATCATTGGAAACCATCGTCAAAGACGTGCAGACGGTTTCCGATTTTATCTCGCAGATTGCCAGCATGTCCGCAGACCAAGCCGAATCCATTGCGCAAATCAGCGTCGGCATAGGCGAAATATCTACGGTTATACAGGCCACTTCCGCAACGTCCGAGGAATGCGCGGCGGCGTCCCAGGAGCTTAACTCCCAGGCCGAAATATTGAAACAGCTTGTTTCGGTCTTTCAAATTAAACGGTAAATCATCCGGAGAATAATTATATGACCAGGATTAAAAAGGAATCGAGTATAACATCAATGGCGGCGGGCATGTTGCCCGCCGCTGTTGTAAAATCCGGCGAAACAGTGGTGTTTGAAACCATGGACGCGTTTGGCGGGCAGATTAAGACCGCTGACAATGTGTTCAGCCAAATCGGCTGGGATCAGGTGAACCCTGCCGCCGGCCCGTTGTTTGTCGAAGGCGCGGAACCGGGAGATTGCCTTAAAGTAGAGATCCTTGAAATCACGCCGGGGGATAAGGCCGTGATGATCTTGGCGCCCGGTTTTGGGGTGATGGACATGCCCCGCGAGGTAAGCTATATTTTTGATATCAAGGACGGGCAATTCATTTTTGACGATAAAATCAAGCTAAAGGTAAATCCCATGATCGGTGTCATAGGCACCGCGCCCGCCGGCGAGCCTGTCCCCACCGGCACACCCGGCCCTCACGGCGGGAATATGGACACAAACCGCATTACCACAGGCTCCGTGGTATACTTGCCAGTAAATGTACCCGGCGCCCTCCTTTCGCTGGGTGATCTGCACGCGGTTATGGGTGACGGGGAGGTTTGTGTATGCGGAGCCGAGATTAGCGGCGAAGCTGTGGTAAAAGTAACTGTTTTAAAATCATTTAACGCGCCGCTGCCGCTGCTTATAGCCGGCGGGGAGGTAATTACAGTTTCATCCGCGCCCCTTCTGGACGACGCGGCAAAAACCGCCGTTAAAAATATGCATGAATTCTTAGTTCATTTAGGGCTTGATAAGGAAAAAGCCGCCATGCTGCTGTCACTTTCCGGCAATTTGCGTATAAGCCAGGTGGTTGATCCGCTTATGACGGCAAGGATGGAGTTTCCGCTTTGGATACTTGAGGAGTACGGGATTCGGCTTTAAGAAGATAAGACCTTGGGACTCCTTCCAAGGTCTCAGAGTGTCGACAAGCAACACGCAAAACCCCTAAAAAGATTGAAGAAATAGGGGATTTGTGATATAATGATAACGGTGATGCTGAATGATGGGAATAAAGAATGCGATAAATAAAACG
>Ga0123353_10005929_pt1 | contig 16165 bp, 13 predicted proteins | sample TergutLab28metaG_3_FD_92763 | JGI IMG/M metagenome (GOLD analysis project Ga0123353, IMG submission 92763) | Labiotermes labralis P3 segment gut microbial communities from Petit-Saut dam, French Guiana - Lab288 P3 | ecosystem: Host-associated > Arthropoda: Insects > Digestive system > Gut ... | reverse complement strand
TGCACCAAGCTGGAGCTCCGCGACGGCATCGACCTGGTGCAGATTCGCCCGGCCTTCGGCGGCAACATCATGGCGCAGATCGTAACGCCGGACAGCAGGCCCCTGTTCGCCACGGTGCGCTATCGGGTGATGGACGCGCCGGCGCGCTCGGCGGAGCCGTCGGGCCGGGTGATCCTGCGTGAGCTGTCGGCCTTTGAATCCGCCGCGCGCTTTTTGGGCGCGTCGCCCCTGCCCCCGGCCGCCGACATCAGCGCCGCCGACGCCCTGGTGGTGGCCGGGCGCGGGCTGCGCCGGGAGACGGACTTGGCGATGGTGCGGGAGCTGGCCGGGCTGCTGGGCGGCGATTGGGCGGTGAGCCGTCCCCTCGCCGAGAGGGGCTGGGCCGAGGCCACGCGGCAGATCGGCCTTTCCGGGCGCACGGTGCGGCCCGGGCTCATCATCACCTGCGGCGTGTCGGGGGCGATTCAGTTTACGGCCTGCATGCGGCAGTCCGGCTACATCGTGGCCATCGACCGAAACGAGGACGCGCCCATCTTCCAGGCCGCGCACCTGGGCCTGGTGGGCGACCTGTACGAAATCGTGCCCGAGCTGATCGCGGCATTGAGAACGTCATTGGGAGAGGAGGGGGCGCGCGATGCCCTTCAGTAGAGTGAACGGGGCCGATCTGCGCGCCTGGGCGGCGCTGTTGGGCGAGCGCGGCGTGCTGACCGAAGGCGAGATACTGCAAGACTACGCCCGCGACGAGATGACCGAGTACGGCGCGTTTGCGCCGGAGGCGGTGCTGCTGCCCGGCAGCGCCGAGCAGGTGTGCGCCATACTGGCCCACTGCCACCGGCGCGGCATTCCCGTCACGGCGCGGGGGGCGGGCACCGGGCTGTGCGGCGGCTGCGTGCCGGTGCGGGGCGGGGTGGTGCTCTCCTTGGAGCGGATGAACCGGCTGCTGGAGATCGACGAGCGCAACATGATCGCCACCGTGGAGCCCGGCCTGCTGCTGATGGAGTTTGCGCAGCGGCTCGCGGGCACCGGGTTGTTTTATCCGCCCGATCCGGGCGAGAAGAGCGCCACCCTGGGCGGGAACGTGGCCACCAACGCGGGGGGCATGCGGGCGGTGCGGTACGGCGTAACCCGCGACTATGTGCTGGGCCTCAAGGTGGCGCTGGCCGACGGCCGGATGCTCACCCTGGGCGGCAAGGTGGCCAAGAACGCCAGCGGCTACAGCCTGCTGGATCTGATGATCGGCTCGGAGGGCACGCTGGGGGTGGTGTGCGAGATCGTGCTGCGCCTGATACCGGAACCTGCGGCCAACCTGTCGCTTTTGAGTCCCTTCGACTCGCTGGACCGCTGCATCGAGGCGGTGCCGGCTACCCTTGCGAGCGGCGCGGAGCTCACGGCCGTCGAGTTTATGGAGCGGGCGGCGATACAGGCGGCGGAAACCTACCTGGGCAAGCAGTTCCCCGATGTGTCGGCGCCGGCCTACCTGCTGTTGCGGCTGGACGGCCCCTCCCGGGAGGCGCTGGAGCCTTCGGCGCGGCTGCTTACCGATCTGTTGCTGGAGCTGGGCGCGAAGGACGTGCTCCTCGCCGACACCGACGAGCGCAAGGCCGGCATATGGGAGGCCCGCGGCGCGTTTCTGGAGGCCATCAAGGCGGGCGCCCGCTCCATGGACGAGTGCGACGTGGTGGTGCCCCGGGAGCGCATCCCGGCCTTTATACGCGGCGCCATGGAAGCGGGCGAGGGCATAGGCGTGCGCATCTGCTCCTTTGGCCACGCGGGCGACGGCAACCTGCACCTCTACGCCTGCCAAGACGGGCTCTCCCCCGGCGAGTGGGCCGCGCGCCGCCGGCGGGTGATGGATCGCATGTACGCGCTGGCGACGGCCCAGGGCGGCCAGGTGTCGGGGGAGCACGGCGTCGGTCACGCCAAGGCCGATTATTTGCTGCAGTCGCTGGGTGAGGCGCAGATCGAGCTGATGCGCGGCATCAAGCGGGTGTTCGATCCCAAGGGGATTCTCAACCCAGGCAAGGTGATCGGGTAGGGGGCGATGCCCACATCGCCCCGCACGCTTCGCGGTGGGTAGATATCGCGGGCCGATGAGGGCATCGGCCCCTACTTGACAACCCTCCGCTCCGTGCGGTATCATCCCTTGCATATATGGCGGGAGGTGGGCCCCATGGAAGCGTGCCGGATACCACAGGGGTATGCGTCGCCGATCAACATCCGCGAGACCGCGGTGGCCATCAAGGAGATCAAGGACTACTTCGAGCGGGAGCTGGCGCGGGTGCTGCACTTGACCCGCGTTTCGGCCCCGCTGATGGTGCGCGAGCGCTCCGGCCTCAACGACACCCTCAACGGCTTCGAAAGGCCGGTGCGCTTTGACACGGCCGAGGAGCCGGAGGACGCCGTGGAAATCGTGCACTCCCTGGCCAAGTGGAAGCGGCTGGCCCTCGCACGTTACGGTTTTCATCCGGGCGAAGGGCTGTACGCGGACATGACCGCCATCCGCCGCGACGAGCGCGCCGACAACATCCACTCCATCTACGTGGATCAGTGGGATTGGGAGCGTATCATCCGGCGGGAGGAGCGCACCGAGCAGATGCTGCGCCACCTGGTGCGGCGCGTGTACGCCGCGCTCAAGCAAACCGAGCGGTTCGTGGCCGACCGCTACGATTGGGCCAAGCCGATTTTGCCCGACCAAATCGCCTTCGTGTCCGCGCAGGAGCTCGAAGATGCCTATCCGGCGTTCACGCCCAAGCAGCGCGAGTATGCCGCCGTGAAGGAACACGGCGCCGTGTTCATCTCGCAGATCGGCGGCGTGCTGGCCTCCGGCGGGCCCCACGACGGCCGCGCCCCCGACTACGACGACTGGCGGCTCAACGGCGACATACTGGTGTACTATCCGCTGCTGGATATCGAGATGGAGCTCTCGTCCATGGGCATCCGGGTCGACGAGGAGGCGCTGCTGCGCCAGTTGGAGATACGCGGCTGCGCCGACCGCGCCTCGCTGCCCTTCCACGCGGCGCTGCTGCGGGGGGAACTGCCCTGCACCGCCGGCGGCGGCATCGGGCAATCGCGGATGTGCATGTTCTTTTTGAAAAAGGCGCATATCGGCGAGGTGCACGCCGCGGTGTGGCCCAAGGAGACCGAGGAGGTTTGCGCGGCCGCCGGGGTGGCGCTGCTGTGAGAGAACGGCGGCGCGTCCAGTGGCCGCGCCCTACGACGTGTGTTTATGCAATACGGCGGGCGACCAAGGGCGGTCGCCCCTACAAGGGTGCGATTGCGCATTTCTGCAAAGGAGGCGCAAACCCCTTCTTGTAGGGCGCGGCCACCGGACGCGCCGCCGCTCCTTGCCGCCGCAGCGGAGGAGATTTCGTTTGGAGGTTCCCTTATGAAAACCAAGGGCATCTGCTACATATTCGGCGCGGGAGAGCACGACGGCACCCACCTGCTGCCGGGGCCGGACGATCTGGTGATCGCCGCCGACGGCGGCTACGCGCACCTGCAAAAACATGGCCTGCCCGCCCACATCATCATAGGCGATCTTGATTCCCTGCCCGATTCGCCGGAGGGCGTGCCCCTGGAGCGCCTGCCCAAAGAGAAGGATCACACCGACATGGCCGCCGCCATTGGATATGGCCTCAAGGCCGGTTACCGGATCTTCCGCATCTACGGCGGGTGCGGCGGCAGAATCGAGCACACCCTCGCCAATGTGCAGATCCTGGCGGACTTGGCGCGGCAAGGCGCGCGCGGCTTTCTTTTTGATGGCGAGAGCGTGATCACCGCCATTTACAACGGCTCTATCTCCTTTCCAAGGGGCGCGTCGGGGTACGTTTCCGCGTTCGCCCATTCAAACGAGGCCCTGGGCGTGTGGGAAAGGGGACTCAAGTACCCCCTTTGCGACGCTGCGCTGCGCAACATCCTTCCCCTGGGCGTGAGCAACGAATTCATGGGGCAGGCAAGCGAAATATCCGTCCGGGAAGGCACGCTGATCGTCGTTTTCCCGGCAAATGTGCACGAAATTGATTATCTAACTTAACATTTATACGTCAATGTATTACGGAAAAAGAAAAAATTATTGCGACTTTGTGCAGAAACATCTTGTTTTTCTAGTGCAATCGCGTTACAATGATCAATATGCTTCCTGAGAAGTATTTTTCCCTACGCTATTTGCAGATGAAAGGTGGATACCCGATGGCGAACAAGCGCGTGCTGCTTGTAGACGATGAGCCCCTCATCGTAAAGGGGCTCCGTTTTAGCTTAGAGCAAGATGGTTTCGAGGTGGAATCCGCCTCCGACGGCGAGGAGGCCATTGCCAAATTCTTTGGGAGCCAGTTCGATTTGGTGCTGCTGGACGTGATGCTGCCCAAGCTCACCGGCACCGACGTGTGCCAGCGCATCCGCGAGCGCTCCAACGTGCCCATCATCATGCTCACCGCCAAGGGCGAGGACATGGACAAGATACTGGGCCTGGAATACGGCGCCGACGATTACATGACCAAGCCCTTCAACGTGCTGGAGGTGAAGGCGCGCATCAAGAGCGTGCTGCGCCGCACCGTGCCCGCCGGCGTGCAGGAAGAAAAAAAGATCATCCGCGTGCGGGACATGGAGGTCAACCTGGTCAACCGCTCGGTGACCCTCGCCGGCAAGGAAGTGAAACTAACCGCCAAGGAGTTCGACCTGCTGCAACTGTTTATCACCAACCGCGGCAAGGTGTACAGCCGCGAAAACATGCTGGAGACCGTGTGGAAGTACGACTACCTGGGCGATATGCGCACCGTGGACGTGCACATCCGCCGCCTGCGTGAGAAGATTGAGCGCAATACGGCGCAGCCGGAGTTCATCTTCACCAAATGGGGAGTGGGTTACTATTTCACGGACAAAGATTAACCCCTTTTCCAGCATCCGCACAAAGATTGTGCTCGGTTTCCTGCTCGTGGTGGCGGTAGCGTTTATGGCCATCGCCAATTCCTTGACGGCGCTGATGAGCGAATCGCTGTTTATGGAAAAGGTGCGGGTGGAGAAGAACACCGTGGAAACCCTGGCCACCCGCTTTGCCGGGCCGATGCACGCCGCCGACGGCGCAAAATTGTACGACGAACTCCTGCAAGCCGGTCGCCAACTTGGCGGCTGGCTCTTGGTTTTGGACATGGACGGCAAGGTGCAGGCCGACACCTTTTCGGCCTTCAGCGGCAAGCGCCTCGAATTGGCCGAGGTAAGCAGCGTGCTGTTCGAGGGGGCCAGCGTGGACTACGGCTTCCATCGCGTCCCCGGCGACGGCTCCCATCAGCCCGTGTCCTGGCTCAACCGGCTGTGGAACGGGGACGACGACAGGGTGTGGGTGGGCTACTTTACCGCCGCCATAGAGCACAACGGGCAGCGCGTGGGCGCGCTGCTGTACTCCAACGAGGTGCAGAGCCTGGTGGATTCGCTGGCCGTGCTGCGCGACCGGATGCTGGTGTACTTCTTGGTGGCCACCCTGGGCGTGGTGCTGCTGTCGCTGTTCCTGTCTCGGTGGATCACCCGGCCCGTCGCGGCGCTTACCGCCGGCATCAAGCAGATGTCCAAGGGCGATTTCACCGGCCGCGTGCGGGTGAGCGGCGGCGGCGAAATGGCGCGGCTGGCCGAGACCTTCAACCAGATGTCCGAGCGGCTGGAGCACTTGGAGCAATCGCGCAACCAGTTCGTGTCCAACGCGTCTCACGAGCTCAAAACGCCGCTGTCCACCATGAAAATACTGCTGGAGTCGCTGATTTACCAGGACGACATGGACGCCACCCTCCGCCGGGAGTTCATGCTGGATATCAACAAGGAAATCGACCGGCTCAACCAGGTGATCGGCGATTTGCTGACCTTGGTGCACATCGACGCGCAGAAGATGCGCCTGCGCCGCGAGATGATGATGCTCTCCAGCGCCGTCAAGGAGGCGGTGCGCAGGCTGGCGCCCTTGGCCGCCGACCGGGGGCAGGAGATCGAGGTGGCGCTGCACAACGACTGCGAGATGTTTGCCGACCCGGCCAAGCTGCAGCAGGTGATGTACAACCTGATCGACAATGCGATCAAGTACACGCCCAACGGCGGCAAGATCCGCGTGAGCCTGGAGCTGGTGGGGCGCGACGCGGTGCTCAAGATTTCCGACAACGGGATGGGCATCCCCAAGCCCGACCTGCCCCACGTGTTTGACCGGTTCTACCGGGTAGACAAAGCCCGCGCCCGCGACACCGGGGGCACCGGGCTGGGCCTGTCCATCGTGCAGCAGATCGTGCGCCTGCACGGCGGCAGCGTTACCGTGCAGAGCGAAGCGGACAAGGGGACGACGTTTACGATTGAATTACCCGCAAAATAGTGAAGAGTGAAGAGTGAAAAGTGAATAGTTGGGGTTGCGGCGAACCGCTCTTCGATCCTGATCTACCATATTTAACTCTTCACTCTTCACTGTTCACTGGAGGAAGTGCCGTGCGAAAACTTTGGATCGGACTCACGTTCGCCTTCGTACTGTTGGCTGCATTGCCCTTTACGCGGCCGCTGTTTTCGCCCGACGATGCCCTCCGGGATCAGGCCGTGGCGATCTCCGCGCAAATGGCCGCCGCCGGCGGGCAAAGGGACGCGCTGCCCGTAACGCTGTACTTCCGGTACATGCAAACCGAGTTCTTGGCCCAGGAGGCGCGCGTGCTGGAGGTGGCCCGCAACGAAACGGTGGAGCTGGCCATCGTGCGGGCGCTGATGGCCGGGCCCAGCGCCAGCTCGCTGGAATTGACGCCGCTGTTTTCCGCCAACGACCGGCTGATCGGCGTGCGCCGGGAGGACGACCAGGTAACCGTGGTGCTGGGCGCGCGGTTTTTGGATCCGCCCGCCGACGCGCCGCAGGACTGGGAGCACTACGAGTACTGGGCCCGGGAGGTGCCCCTCAGGCGCAGGCTGGCCATCCAGGCCGTAACCAACGCCCTTACCGAGGGCGGCCGCTGCGGCACGGTGCGGTTTTTGGTGTCCGCCGGCCCGGAGGATACACAAGGGGCGCGCGTGCACAACGCGCCGTTTTTCGGCGGGGATCCGGACATGCTCCTGCCGCCGCAGACCCGGCAGGAGGAGGTTGTGCTCACGCCGCAGTTGGCGCTGGATGTGGCGCTGGATGCCTGGCAGCGCAAGGATTGGCTGCTGCTGTATGCCTTTTTGCTGCGCGAGGGGCCGGACGGAACCGTACTGCCCTCGCAAACGGATTTTTTGGCGCGGATCGGCGAGATGGAGCGATCGCTGCTCTACTATCGAATATCCGCCGGCACCGTGAGCGTGGACGGCGCCACCGCCACCCTGTGCGTCACCGCCCGGCTCATGCGCAAGGACGGGCAGGACTGGGAGATCCATCAGGCGCCGGTGGCGATGGTGCGCGAGCGCGGCAGTTGGAAGCTGCCCTACGATACGCTGATGCGGTTGATGCGAGAGGAGTAAACGAATGTACACTGTAATTTGTACATTACCGAAAACGGGGGGCTTGGATTGAACGGAAAGCTGAAGCACGCGTTAGCGTGCGCGACGTGTGTGCTGCTGCTCGCGGGCTGCGTCTCCCCGATCCGGGAGCGCGCGCCCTCCGAGTCGCCGGCCCAGGATATCCTGGTGGAGTTCGAGGCGCCGGCCGCCGACGCCATTGCCGACCGCGCCATGCAGGCCGCGCTCTATTTCTTGACCCCGGACGGCTCGCAACTGCGCGCCTTTGCCACCGAGGTGGCGGTGCGCGGCGGCGAGAGCGAGGCCGAGGCGGTGCTGCGCGTGCTGCTCAGCGGTTCCGCGCCCCAGGGACTTCGGCCGCCCCTGCCCGGCGGGCTCCTTCAAACGGACCGCACCCCCGTGATCGTGGCCGGCGGCGTGGCCACCGTGATGCTCTCGCCGGCGGCCCGCACGCTGGAGCCCGGGGAGCTGTTTGCCGCGCGGATGGCCATCGCCAATACGCTGACGGAACTGCCTTCCATTTCCTACGTCAACGTGTTGGTGGAGGGCATGGAGGCGGGCATCGCCCCGGGGAGCAACGTCCCTTTCGGCACCCTGGCCCGCCAGCCCAACGCCGATGTGGACGCCGCGTGGCGGCACCAGCAGGCCCTGCTGGAGAACGTGGATCACCAGGGATTCTCCAAGCTGATCACCGTGTACGTGCCGGTTCCTGGAGGCCGTTATATCATCCCCCAGGTGCGCAACGTGACCTTTGCCGACGCCCAGGCCACCACGCTGATCCGCGGCGTGCTGTGGGAAATTTCGAAGGGTGCTGCGGGCGCCACGGGGGCGGATCAGGCTCCGGCCTTGCCCGACCTGAACTACTACCTGTACGGTGAGCCCGAGGAACTGATGCTGGCCGACGGATTCACCCGGGTGATTCGCTTTACCTTCTACGATGCGATCGGTGAGGAGCTGGCCAACTGCGGCGTGAGCAGGGGCATGCTTTGCGCGCTGCTCACCCAAAGCGTCACCTCGCTCCTGCCCCATGTGCGCGGCGTGCAGGTGCGCATCGGCATCGACGCGCTGATCGACCTGGGCGAGGCCGAATCCCCGGATGGGCGGCCGCTTTCGGCCAGCGGCGATATGTGGACGCCGGCGCACTTCTGGGATTCGGTGGGCGCTTTGGCTTCCATCCCGCTGCCCAATCACAGCGGCGCGCGGCTGGTGAAGGTGGATCGGCCGGTGCGGGCCACCGAGCGCCTGCGGCCCCGCGCCCTGCTCGGGCAGTTGCTGCTCGGGCCCCAACCCGCCGATGCGCGGCAAGACCTGCTGCCGGCCCTGCCCCCCGGGGTAAGCGACGAGGATTTTTTGGCCATTTCACTGCAGGACGGCGTGGCCCTGGTCAACCTTTCGGCGCGCTTTGCCCAGGCTTGCAGGGATCTGAACGAGTGGGAGGAGCGCAACGCGGTGTACGCCATCGTGAACCTGCTCACCGAGTTCAGCGACGTGCGGCGCGTGGCCTTTTTTGTGGAGGGCGCGCAGGTGCGCTCCCTGGCCGGCGGGCTGGAGATGCGGGGGGTGTTTTATCGGAATCCGGGACTGTTTGAGTAACGCGAATTAAGCGTAGGGCGCGGCGACCTCGACGCGCCGTGATTCGCCCAAAGCAACGCGCTTTTGACGCAATACGGCGGGACGCCGAGGGCGGCGTCCCCTACGAGGGGCGCGGGCGCACAAAGCGCCCCTACATAAAGGCCTGCTCTTGTCGATTTATCTCTTGATTCGCGTTTGTACATAATAAATAGAGGCTACGGCGCAACCGATTGGTTCTGCCGTAGCCTCTATTTACTATTTGCTATTCACTATTTACTACTCGTTTTTTCCGCGCGCGCTGAACTTGTATACCGTGGTGTGGTCAAAAGCCTCGCCCGCCCGGAAAGTACAGCGCGGAAAATCGGGTTGGTTGGGTGTGTCGGGGAAGTACTGCGTCTCCAGGCACAGGCCGCAGCGGCGGGTGTAGCGCGCGCCGTCCTTGGCCGCAAAGGGGATGTCCAGCATGTTGCCGGCGTAAAACTGCAGGCCGGGCAGGTCGGTAAAGGTTTCCATCACCCGGCCCGATTGCGGATCGTATAGCTCGCTGGCCCTGCGCAGCCCGCCCTTCGGATGGTTGAGCACAAAGTTGTGATCGTATCCATGGCCGATGCGCAGCTGCTCGTTTTCTTCCGCGATCCCATCGCCGATGCGGCGCGGGGCGCGCAGGTCAAAGGGCGTGCCCGCCACGGGCGCGATCTCCCCGGTGGGGATGCAGGCGGCGTCTACCGGCGTGTAGGCGTCGGCATCGATGCTGATCCGGTGGTCCTCGATGGTTCCGGCGGCATGGCCGGCCAGGTTAAAGTAGGCGTGGTTGGTGAGATTGATCACGGTTTCGCGGTCGCTCACGGCGTGATAGTGGATGGACAGTTCGTTGGCGTCGTTCCAGCGATAGGTTACGGTGGTCACCAGCGTGCCGGGGAAGGATTCCTCGCCGTCGGGGCTCACATAGCCGAGAGCGACGCTGTCGCAGCCGGGCTGCTCGGCGCACGTCGCCGTCCACACCTTTTTGTCGAAGCCGACGGCGCCGCCGTGCAGGTGATTGGCGCCCTCGTTGCGGGCCAGTTGATAGCTCCTCCCGCCCACCACAAGGCGGCCCCCCGCGATGCGGTTGCCGTAGCGGCCGATGAGCGCGCCCAGGTATCCGCCCGCCCTCTCGTAGTCGGCAACGCTGCCCAGGCCCAGGCATACGTCGCCCAAGTTGCCGCCGCGATCCGGCGCCAGGATACAGGCCAGGGTGCCGCCGTAGGTGATCAGCGACACGGCCGCGCCGCCTTGGTTGGTCATGGTGATGCGCTCTACCGCTTCGCCGGCCTTGGTGGCGCCGAAGGGAGCTCGGGTGATGGACATGCAATGTCCCTCCTGTTCATGTGTATTCTGTGGTGTCGGTTAGAGGAATTTCCACTAGAGGAATTTCCACGTGTCGCGCACCTTGCGGTAGATCTCTTCGTAGAGCGAGAAGTATTCCCTGGTGCTGGTGATGCGCACCATAAACAATGAATTTCCGCGCGCCACCACGATGATGCGCCCCCTGAGCGGGACATCGTTGAACGTTGCCGAGTAATAGGTGTGGTACCCGCCCGCGCCGCCCAGGTTGGCCGAGGCGGGAGGATTGTGGCCAAAGTCGGACCACAGGGGGTTTTGGGCCATCTCTTCCAACAGCTCATCCAGTTGGCCCTTGGCCTGGCTCCTGTCTTGCCTGCTGCCCTTGTGGATCACGCGGACGGTGAGCATGGCGCGGTACCCGTTGCGCGCGGCCCCCTCCGGCTCTGTGAACTGCACGTTGGAGTCCGCGGGGCTGTCTTCCCTCCAGCCCGCGGGGCGATCGAAGGAGACGCCCATGGGCGCGCTGCTGTAATTTACGAAGGAGAGGTTCAGCGGAATCTGGGTGGGCTTGTCGAGGGGATCCACGGGGATGGGCGTCTGCGCGGGATCGGGGGTGAGGCGCGGGGCCGGGGCCGGGGTGGGCGTGGACTCCGGCGCCGCGGGCAGGCCGGGGCCGGCCGTGGCTACGCCCGCGCTTGCGAGCTCGTGGACGCCGTCCTCGTCGTCCTCATCGTAGGAATCATCGCCCTCATCGTCCCAATCATCCTCAGGGCCCTCGTCTGCGGGCTCCTGCGTGGGCTCGCTGGTCATCCTTGGAACGGGGGTAGGGGTACCTGCCGGGCCGCCGCCTATGCCGTCGCAGGCGGAAAGCAGCATGACTGCGATCAACAACAGGCAAAGGCACGCCACAGAGCGTTTGCGCATGCTAGGCTCCTCCTTTATCGATCTGCAAAGTATCGGAACGCCATGTAAAACCTACAAAAAAGACTATAACGACACAGTTATTTTACCAGCGCGGAGCGCGCTTGTCAACCGGCGCGGGGCAGGGTGGAAAAAAGTGACGCGCAGCATGTCTTACTGTCCGCGCAAAAATCGCGCCGACTCTTCCGCCAAATCCTCGGCCGCCGGTTGGGTTCCGGTGTTATCGATAAAGGCGTGCTGCGTGCCCCTGTACAGCAGGCAGGCGGTCTGCACGCCGGCGCCGGACAACCTTTGGGCGTAGGCGATGCCCTGCTCCTTCAGCCCGTCCAACTCGCAAACGGCCACCAGCGCGGCGGGGAGGCCGGCCAGCGACGGCGCGAGGAGGGGCGACACGTACGGATCGGTGGTCTTGCCCGACCTTGCCAGGTACCAGTCGGCGAGCAGCCTGCCGAAGACGCCGCCGCGTTCCCCGGTGGGGGAGACGAAGTCGTGGAGCGTGACCCCGGGGTAGAGCAGCAGCTGCTTGGCGATGGGGGGCCCTCCCCGGTCGCGCGCCATCAGCGACACGGCGGCGGCCAGGTTCCCGCCGGCGGAGTCGCCGCCCACGGCCACGTTGGCTTTGTCGATGCCCAAGCCCGGATCCCCCGCCGCCCACAGCGTGGCGCGGTAGCAATCGCCCAGGCCGTGGGGATAGGGGTGCTCGGGGCACAGGTGGTATCCCACGCTGACCACCACCGCGTCTGCCCGGTCGGCCACCGCCCGGCAAAAGGCCTCCACCGCCTCCATCGACCCGCCAAACCAGCCGCCGCCATGGAAAAAAACCAGCAGCGGCCTCGGCGCGGCGGCCCCCTCTTCCGGCGCGTAGACGCGCACGGACACCGGGCCGGCGTGGCCCTCGATTTCGCGCTGCAGGGTGGAGACCGGCCGGCGGACGATGTCCTTCGAGTGGCCGCCCATGCCCGCCCGCAGCTTGGCCAGGTTGGCCCGCGCCATCGCTTTGAACGCGATGTAGGGCATGCGGGGCGGGTTGCGCAGCGCGTCGGGCAGTTCTATTTGCACGGGTTCAAATGCTTTTTCGATGATTTGCATGGGTGTGCTCCTTCTGATGATTGGCCTTCGATCGCGGCGCGCGATCCATTCGCCGCCCACAAACGATAACACAATAAGGATCACATTTCAAGGCGGAAACCTGCCAAAGGCAGTGCAAAACAAAACCGGCCGCTGCATGCACGGCCGGCATTGGCGTGTTTGCGCATCGCCGCGCGCTACATTCTCCACCCCTCAAGAATGCGGAGCAAGCCCTCCAGGAAGCCGGGCAGCAGCACGTCTTGGCCCGCAACCAAGGGCAGGCGGGCCACCTCCTGATCGCCGCGCATGACCCGGGCTTCGCCCAGCGGATGGCCCTTGCGGATGGGCGCGGTTACGCTGTCCGGGAGCACCGCTTCCAGCCGCAGGTCCTTTTCTTCCCCGCGGCGCAGGAGCATCGCCAGGTCGCGGCCGATCACCGCGTCCACCCCATCCTGCGCGCCCCGCCTTACGGCCACCTGCATGCCGACGCGCTCGTGTTGCTTGGCCACCTGCACAAGCTGATAGTTGGCAAAGCCGTAATCCAGCATTTGGCGCGCCGCGTCGAAGCGGGCCTGGCTGCCCGAGGAGCCGAGCACCACCGCGATCAGCCGCAGGTTTCCGCGCTTGGCGGTGGCGGACAGGCAGTAGCGGGCCTCGTTGGTGGAGCCGGTTTTGTAGCCGTCGCAATCGTCATAGAAGCGAACGAGGCGGTTGGTGTTGGTTAGGTCGGTCACGCGGCCGCCCTTGTGGGTGATGGTGTCCAGCCAAAGGGTGCTGTAGCGGTAGTACAGCGGGTGGGCGTCCAGGTGGCGGGAGAGCTGGGCCACGTCGCGGGCGGTGGTGTACTGCCCCTCGGCGGGAAGGCCCGTGGTATTTACGTAGCGCGTATTGTCCAAGCCCAATTCCTGGGCGCGGGCGTTCATGCGCTGTACAAATACTTCCTCGGCGCCGGCGATGTGCTCGGCCAGGGCCACCGCCGCGTCGTTGGCGCTGGCCACGATTACCGACTTGAGCAGATCCTCCAGCCGGTAGGATTGGTTGGCGTCCAGCAGCGCCTGGCTCCCGCCCATGCCGCCGGCGCGCTGGCTGCAAAGCACCTGGTCTTCCAGCGATATGGCGCCGGCGTTCAGCGCTTCCAGCGTCAGCAGCAAGGTCATCAGCTTGGTGATGCTGGCCACGGGCCGGCGCTCGTCGGCATTCACGGCAAAGATCACCCGCCCCGTGGACGCTTCGATCAGCGTGGCGGAAACCGCGTCGATGGCGAAGGACGGCGCGGGCTCCAGGGGAGCGCCCTGCTCGGCCGGGGTCTGTGCCGCGGCCACGAGCGGCGCGAGGCAGGCGAGCAAAAGGGCAAGGAGCGGCACCGCGATCCGCGCCAAGGACCTGCTGTGTTTCATAACAAAAACCTCCCGCAAGTGATGAGCAAATCTTGCCCTGCGGGAGGGTTTTTCATGCGGAAGGCGGCGTGGCTATCGTTGGAAGGCGGCGCGCAGATCGATTATTCCACCCTCTGGCAGGGCACCGTGTAAGAGAATACCCTGCCGTTGGCAAAAGTCGTTTGAACCTCCAGCGTCAGCACGCCGTCTGCGTACGCGTACGTCCCTTCACACGAGGCGATGCCCAACTGGTTGCCCTTGGGGATCTGCACGGAAAAGGCTTCCGAATCCACCTGCAGGGCAAAGTCATAATTCTCGTAATAGCCGCTCTGTTCGAATGTGTAGGTGCCCGCCCCGTCGGCTCCCACGTCAAAGGACAGGTTGATGTCGCCGGCCTTTCCCGCCCATTGTCCGACATACTCCTGCGGTATGCCGGACGCGGCCCCGGCGATGAATTGCAGGGACAGCGCGTCCGCGTCGGTTCCCTTGTCTACGGCGAAGAGCAGGAGGTGTCCCGTCTCTCCGGTGGCGGCCGCGCCGAGGGAATAGACCTTCCCGCTTTCGTCCACCAGCTTCGCCTGCTCAAAGAATAACCGGCGCGGCGCGTCGTCCGCCAATAGCGAAGCGGGCACGGTCAATTCCAGGGCGATCGCGTACTGATCGTCCGTCATGTCCGCCGGAGCGAACATGGGCTTGGTGTTAACGGAAACCAGGGTAACGGTGTGTCCCTCCCAGATGTAGTCGCCTTCCGTGATCGCCAGCGCGGCGGACAGCAGCGTGAGCGACAGCACGAGGGCCAGGGCGAGCGACAGCGTTTTTTTCATGCGGATTCCTCCTTTAATTAGCGATGATGCGCGGTGATGGTGCGCGCATATCATCTCGTTGACGGCAGCATACCATGCGCCAACGGCAGGCCGGCGTGCAATTTGCACAGTTTCAAAAAATTATAGTTTTGCGATCACCGCGTCCAGCAGCGCGCGGAAGGCGTCCTTCGCCCGCTCGCCGGTCTCCATCACCTCGTCGTGGTTCAGCGGCTGATCCAGTATGCCCGCCGCCATGTTGGTGATGCAGGAGATGCCCAGCACGCGCTGCCCGCCGTGCCGCGCCACCACCACCTCGGGCACGGTGGACATGCCCACGGCGTCGGCGCCCAGGGTGCGCAGCATGCGGATCTCCGCCGGGGTCTCGTAGCTGGGGCCGGGCATCTGCGCGTACACCCCCTCGCGCAGGGTGACGCCGGCCGCCGCGGCGCATTCTCGCGCCAGCGCCCGCAGTTCCGGGTCAAAGGCCCGGGTCATGTCCGGAAAGCGCGGGCCGAAGGCGTCCAGGTTGGGGCCGAACAGCGGGCTGGCGCCGGTCATGCTAAAGCAGTCGGTGATGGCCATCAGGTCGCCGGGCGCAAAGCCGGTGTTGACGCCCCCCGCCGCGTTGGTGACGATCAGGGTTTTCACGCCCAGCGCCTGCATCGCCCGCACCGGCAGCGTTACATCCTGCAGGGCGTAGCCTTCATAGTAGTGGAAGCGGCCGCGCATCATCGCCACGCGCTTGCCGTGGAGCAGGCCCGCGTGCCACTCTCCGGCGTGCCCGATCACGGTGGAGGCCGGGAAGCCGGGAATATCGGCGTAGGGCAGCGTGGTAGCCTGCCGCAGCGCCTGCACGTATTCGCCCAGCCCCGAACCCAGTATCACGCCGATCTCCGCGTCCCCGCAGGCCCGGCGGATTTTTTGCGCGGCCTCTTCAATGCGCTGCTGGTACGCTTCGGCCTTTGCGTTGTGTTCCATGGGGGGTTCCTCCTCTTTTTTATATGCATAAATTTAGAAACTTCACTTTCAAAAGCTCTCCACCCCTCTTGTCAAAGGGCTTAACTTGCCCCACTGAATTGTATCAATATTCGCCGTTGGCTATGTAGGGGCGGATATTGTGCGCCCGCGGAAGTCACGGGCGCACAATGTGCGCCCCTACACCAGAAACGGGCAGCCCTCCTGTAGGGGCGGATGGCAATCCGCCCGGTGGGACACGGGGCGATTGCCATCGTCCCCTACAGGAGTTGGACAACGTGTTTGTGGATCACGTAATTCTGCGGGTCAAGTTGAGGTCAAAAAGGGGGGAGGGCCGCGGCGGCGGCGGCGGGATTCACCTCAGCAACGGCAGCACGGACGTGCCGGCCAGCGCGCCGCCCTGGGGCACGCCAAAGAAGGCCAGCGCCGTGGCCGCGATGTCGGCAAAGGTATCGCGGGTGGCGAGATCGGCGCCGCCCCGCAAGGTTTTGCCGTACACCAGGAGCGGCGCGTGCTCCCGGGTGTGGTCGGTGCCCGGATGGGCGGGGTCGCAGCCGTGGTCGGCGGCGAGCACCAGCAGATCGCGCTCGTTCATGCGCGCGATGATGCCGGGCAGCGCGGCGTCGAAGGCGGCCAGCGCATCGTAAAAACCGTCCACATCGTTGCGATGGCCGTACAACATATCAAAAT
>Ga0123353_10005928_pt1 | contig 16166 bp, 20 predicted proteins | sample TergutLab28metaG_3_FD_92763 | JGI IMG/M metagenome (GOLD analysis project Ga0123353, IMG submission 92763) | Labiotermes labralis P3 segment gut microbial communities from Petit-Saut dam, French Guiana - Lab288 P3 | ecosystem: Host-associated > Arthropoda: Insects > Digestive system > Gut ... | reverse complement strand
TAAGAATTTCACGCTGACCGCACAACTGAATGTCACCGCCGGTGCCGATGCTGGCGACGGCAAAGTGAAGTTGCCACGCTTCAGCATGGTCGCCTACACGGGCGGCACGATGCGGATCGCCGGTTGGCGTCACCCAGTCGTGGTTGACCTGGCCGGCCTGGCGATTCCTTCGCAGGCTCGACCAATCCGATTTGGCCATGATGCGAACTCCGGCGTCGGCCACAGCGATTCCATCCGCGTCGAAGGCGGGAACCTCATCGCGACGGGCGTGATCTCGCGTGACACGGGCGCGGCGCGCGAGGTGGTTGCCTCGTCCAAGAACGGCTTCCCGTGGCAGGCGTCGATTGGTGCCAGCGTCGAGCAGTTCGAGTTCGTGAAGGAAAACGAATCCGTGATCGTGAATGGCCGAGGGTTCACCGGGCCGGTCAATGTGGTTCGTAAATCTGTCCTCGGCGAGATCAGCTTCGTTGACCTCGGTGCCGACGGTAACACGTCAGCCAGCGTCGCCGCCAGCATGGCGGTCTCGGCTGTTGAAACCGCCTCTTCCTCTTCGCAAACCCCGCAAAATCAGGAGAAATTCCCTATGACGATCACCGCTGTTGCTGACGAAACGACTTCCGCCGCTGGCACCAACACACAGACTGACACGAACACTCCCGCGACGACGGTTCAGGCAGGCATGGCACCAACGCCCATCGCCATCACTTCCGCCACCACTTCTGGCCCTGCCGCCGTCGTCGCCTCGACTTTCGCCGATGACCCTGTTACGCAGATGCGTCAGCGCATCGCCGCCGAGACGCGGCGTATTGACGCGATCCACACGCTCTGCGCCGGTAAGCATTCCGCCATCGAGGCCCGTGCCATTGAAGAGGGCTGGGATGCGTCGCGAACTGAGTTGGAGGTTTTGCGCGATGCCAGGCCCAAGGTCGCCAACATCGGCGCGAGTCGGCAGGTTTCGACGCCGCAGGTGTTCGAGGCGGCGGGGTTGATGGCGGCGGGCGTGTCGATGAGCCGCATCGAGGCGGCGTATGCCGAGCCGGTGTTGGAGGCGGCGAATCGGATGCGTGGCGTCGGTATTCAGGAGTTTTGCGAGATCGTGTGCGGCCAGCAGTTGCCGCGTTTTCGTTCCGATGCGTCCGGCTGGCTCCAGGCCGCGTTCAGCACGGCGTCGCTGCCGGGCATTTTGTCGAACATCGCGAACAAGATGTTGCTGGAGGGCTACAACTACGTCGAGGACGCCTGGCGGCGGATTGCGAAAATCGCCAGCGTGAACGATTTCAAAGAACACAGCCGCTACCGCATGACCGGCGGGTTCACGTTCGTGCAAGTCGGCGCCGACGGCGAACTCAAGCACGGCAAAATCGACGAGATGAAGTTCGGCCAGAAGGCCGACACGCACGGCATCATGTTTTCGTTGACTCGTCAGATGATTATCAACGACGACATGGGGGCGTTCACCGACATCCCGCGTCAGATCGGCATGGGCGCCGCCGAAGCCATCGCCGATGCCGTGTGGGGCCTGTGGCTGCGGAACCCCGTCTGCAACGACGGCAAGCCGTTCTTCTCCGCCGACCACCGCAACTTCGCCGCCGGTGCCGACACCGCCCTCACCGTGGACGGCCTGACCAAGGCCGAGGTGGTTTTCGGCGAGCAGGCCAAACCCAACGGCCGCCCGCTCGGCATCCCCGCGTCGATCCTGCTCGTGCCGACCGCCCTCAAGGTGCCCGCCGAAATGTTGATGAAGAGCGTCCTGCTCAATGAGAACACCACCACGCCGAAGCCCTCCGCCAACCCGCACACCGGCAAGTTCGAGGTCGTCTCCAGCGTGTACCTGTCGAGCGCAGCCTTCACCGGCCACTCGTCCAAGGCATGGTACTTACTCTCGGACCCCAATCGCCTGCCCGCCATCGAAATCGCGTTCCTCAACGGTGTGGACAGGCCCACGGTCGAGAAAACCGACGCGGATTTCAACACGCTGGGCATCGCATTCCGAGGCTACATCGACTTCGGCGTGCGAGAGCAGGACTTCCGAGGGGCGTTGAAGATGCAGGGGTTCTGACGGGGGCTGACGTAACACGGGCGTCTCGCCCGTATAGGGCTGACAGGGGTTGATCGTCAGAGGCCGTGGCGAGGGCGCGTCTGCAATAGCGCCCTCGCCACGGCGAAGCGAAAAGGGTTTTCACAAAAGGAACAAAACACATGCCAACCGCACAATTCGTCCACAACGGCAACGCCATCGACCACACGCCCACTACCAACGTCAGCGCCGGCGACGTGATCGTCCTGGGCGACCTGGTGTGCATCGCCAAACTGGACATCCCCGCCAACACGCTCGGCGCCCTGGCCGTCGTCGGCGTTTTCGACATCGCCAAAGCCACCGGCGCGAGCACCGCCATCGCGGCCTGGGCCACCTGCTATTGGAACGCCACCACCAAGCAGGTAACGACCGTCGCCACCGGCAACAAACTCATGGGCACCTGCATCCAAGCCGCCAGCGACACCGCCGAAACCGTCCGCATTCGTTTGAACCAATAACGGCGGGCCTGGCAGCACGGCCCGTGGCCAACAGTCTGTGGATGGAGAAACCATGAATTTTCTTCAACGCGGCATCGCATGGCTGGACCGTCAGCGTGTGGCGCGTCTGTCGCAGCAGGTGCAGTACCAGCGTGGCGGCGAGTCGGTTGAACTCGCCGCCACACTGGGGGCGACGACGGTGGAGATCACCGACGACGCCGGCGCAATGGTGCGTTCGCCCCAGATGGATTTTATCGTCTCCACCGACGCGCTGGCCCTGAGCGGCGTGGCCGTTGTGCCCAAGGTCGGCGACAGAATCAACGTCGCCGCTGTCGGAAAAACGCTGGTGTACGAGGTGCTGTCGTTGCCTGACGGCAGGCACTACAGGCCGTGCGACCCAGGTGGGCGGATGATGCGAATTCACGCCAAACAGGTTGATGAAATTCTCGACCAGGAATCGGAGTAACCATGTGCCCAAACTGTGGGAAGCAATACGAGCGAGTCTGCCAACGCGAATTCTCGGAAATTCACGCCAAACTTGACAAACTCGATGTGGCGATTCGCGGCAATGGCAAGCCTGGTATTCAACGCCGTCTCGACCGCCTGGAGGCCGTCGATGCCGCGCGTTCGAAATTGTTGTGGATCATCGCGACGGCCGTGGTGGCGTTGGCGGTCGGGGCGTTGTGGAAACTCTTTTTCGGAGCGTGAGTATGTCCTCGATCATCGCCATTGCCGACGCTATCGCCACGGCCCTGAATAGTCACTCGTTCAGCCAGTCGTTCACGGCGCGGCGTCATTACGTGCCCACCTTCGATCTGAAGGAGATGAAAACCCTGCACGTCACCGTTGTGCCGCGTGGCGTGGAGATGACTGCCGCCAGCCGCTCGATGATTCAGAATGCCGTGCAGGTTGACATCGGCATTCAACAAAAACTTCCCGCCCCAGCCAGCCCCGCCAGCGACAGCGCCGCCATCGACACCCTCATGGGCCTGGTGGAGGAGGTCGCGGATTTCGTACGAGCCACCGGCCGATTCGGCGATGCCGCGTGGGTGAAAATGGAGAACACACCCATCTACTCGCCCGAACACCTGGAACAGCTTCGTCAGTTCACCAGTGTGTTGACGCTGACGTTATTCGCAATGCGGGCCTGATCGTGACATTTGGAGCGAGTACAAAATGCACAACATCATCATAAGGACGGTCCCCGTGACGGCGGAGTACCAGCCGCTGTCAGCGGTCAGCCTGGTCGGATCGGTCACGATCTCCGTGCCGCCGACCAATGTAGGCAACACATTTTTCCGTGGCGACGACGGCAGTGACGTATTTTGGCCAAGGTGCTCGTGGTTCGATTTCCAACGTATTGACCTGTCGCAAATCTTCGTCAAAGGCGCGCCGGGTGATGTGATTACCGTCATCGGCGGGACGTGGAGTTGATTATGCCATATATGTGTTCGTCAATTTGCGGCGGTGATGGTGGTGGCGATGGTTCTGGTGGGCCGTATGTTCTGTTGTCTTCTGTCGGCGTGCCGAATGGCGTGATGCCGCTGAATGCGGACGGCGATGCCGTTGGCACGATGGTGCAGCGGTATGGCACGTCCACGCAATTGCGCGATGTGGTGTTGCGCCGCGGCGAGTTCGCGACGGACGGGTACAACGTTCGCATGGGCGACGACAACAACGTGTGGGCGAACCTGCCACGGCTCGGGCGGGTGCAGTCGTTCAATTACACGGGCATCTATAACGCAAGTTTGAACTCGATCATCCAGTCCAGCAATGCCGATCTGGTGATTCACAGTTGGTCGCGGAACGACGACAAATGGCCACCGTACTCCTACGACCTCGAAATGGTGCTTTACCCAAACCTTGCCCAGCGAATCATGCTGATGTTCTCGTATCAGTACATTCTGGACACCAACGGCACGCTGTTGCAAGTCAATGATGGTTCGTATGGCAACGGTGTTTTTCAGGGTGTCGATCCGACCGTCGGCATCTGGAGTTGGAACAAATCGGCCACCTACAACAACCCCGTGAAAGCGCGGGCTGACATCGCACCCGGCGAATGTGCGATTATTGAATTGCTCGGCGTCCCCGGTTGGCTGAAGAAACCGTCGCACGCGATGTATGACAATTACATCTGGCAAGTCACGAGCCTGGTCAATGTGCAGATCGGGGAGGCGGTGGTCTAATGGCGATTCTTGGCGGACAACATCAGCGATTCATTCGGGCACCCCGGTTTGACGAGTTCGATTTTGCGCCGACGGCAACGCCGGTGCCGATTCATGTTCCCGCGTCGTCGCGAGATTATGACCAAAACGACGCGGAGTTGACGGAAACAACCTCCGAGCTAAACGAAACGCAGGTGCAGCTTGGCCCGGCGAGTCTGGGCGGTGTGAACGCGGCGTTCCGAAAAAGTAATGTTTCCCCCGGCTACAACGATTATTACGTGAATGTGGATCAGACTGGCCGCGTGTTTTCCTCCAATGACACGTATGGTTCCGATTACGAAGCGAACATGATCGTTTCGTTTCCGCTATTGGCCAAGAATATCAAAATCGGCGTGAGCAAGTCCGGCGGCGCAATTTCGCGGACGTTTCGCGGATTCAAGACGGGTTCGTTGCGGGCGTACCTGTGGGAGCAAATGCGGCTGCGGGTTGGTATCGACGATGGCAACGGGTACGTGACGCGCGAGGCCACGACTATGAATATTTTTAATGCCCGTAGCTGGTCGAATGAAACCGTCACACGAAACCCGAATCATGTGTTGTCGGATATTGACCTGTCGGCCTGTCCTGTATTCAATTCGTGGAACACTACATACGGGCGCGGCGGCGGGGTTTTGATTACACCGTTAAGCATGATCGCCGCCCGGCACTACGCGCCAAATAGCACGAATCATGTGGTGATGTTCGCCTCGGCGACTGGCACGGTGTATAAACGCACAATCGTTTCGGTGCGAAACACCAGCACGGCGTCCACGGGCCGCGACATTCGCATCTGTAAACTGGATTCGCCGCTACCATCTGACATCGTGCCGGCGAAAGTGTTACCCAAGAACTATTTGAGTTACCTTCCCGGCGCGAACACGACTCCGCGAATTCCGTTCTTCTATACGGATCAGAACAAACAGATTTTCGCCGGCTACGCGATACTGAGTGACTCGGCTTCGTCATCAACATGGAGCGGTTCCAGCACAGCCTACACGGGTCGCGGGGCGCATCCGTGGTATAAGGCCCTGGTGGACGGCGACAGCGGTTCGCCGACGCTACTAGCCATCAATGGCCAACTGGTCACATTAGGCCTGCCGATGTATGCCACACCATCAGGTTCCTTCCTGTCCGGGTTGGAGTATGACTTAATCAACAGCAACCTCGCCACCAGCGGCGACACGGGCCGACTGACCAACGTGGACCTATCCATGTTCACTACATATTCGGCGTAAAACAACACATGGCCGTGTATTCGGCGTGAGGTAACACATGATCGACGTGCGCGCCGACGTGAAGCGTCTTTTCTTTGATCGGGCGGCGGTCGCGAATGCAATGGATACCAGGGCACGTTCCGCTCTGGGCAAGTTTGGGGCTTTGGTACGAAAAACCGCCATCGCTAGTGTGAAAGAGGCACCGCCCTCGCGGCACGCACCGGCGGGATCGGCACCGTTCTCGCACATGGCCGCTCGGCGGCGGGCGATTAACCGTAAGCGAAAGGCTGAGGGACGGCCAAAGGCCAAGCCCGGTTTCAAAGGTCTGAAACACATTTTGTACACCTATGACCCGGTGAAACGATCCGTGATTATTGGCCCGGCCAGCAATCGCAAACGCTCCATCACAATCCCGGAGATTTTGGAGGAGGGCAAACTTAATACAAGTAGTAGGCCCTTCATGGGGCCTGCCTTCGAGAAGGCAAAACCACAATTAAGTAGTTTGTGGTCCAGCAGCGTCAAGTAACCACTATCGGGAGAACTATAGATGGCAACCTTTATTCTGGGCAAGGACGCAAAATTGTATCACGGCGTCGCCGGCACGACGGCCTCGACGGAAATGTCGAACGTTCGCGATGTGACGCTCACGATGGAGGCAGGCACAGCGGATGTGACTACGCGGGCGAACAGTGGCTGGCGTGCGACCGCGCCGACCCTGCGCGAGTGTACGTGTGAGTTTGAGATGGTTTGGAATCCCGCCGACCCTGGTTTCACGGCCATCAAAGCCGCTTTCCTCGCGTCGGCGTTGATTGCTCTGAAGATTCTCGACAAGGCCAATGGCCAGGGGCCGGATGGTGATTTTGCGATTACATCGTTCTCGCGGAAGGAGGCCCTGGAGGAGGCCATCATTGTCAGCGTGACGGCGAAGCTCTCACTTTTCAGGGCATGGTTAGAAGGCACAGGCACGTAGGCCATTCGACGCGGTGTTGTTGTTCCGAATTTCTCGTCTCGCGGTTGTGTGATTTTTCTCGAACGTAACCCACAAGAAGGAGTTCCGCATAACGTATGAAAACATTTACAGACAACACAGGTCGAGCGTGGTCGCTGGCGATCAATGTCGATGCCGTCAAGCGCGTCAAAGCCCTGGTCAACGTGGACCTGCTCGAAGCCATCGAGGGCAAACTCATCGAGCGGCTCGTCGCCGATCCCATTCTGTTGTGCGATGTCGTGTTTGCATTGTGCAAACCCCAGGCCGATCAACTCGGTGTGTCGGATGAAGATTTCGGCCGGGCGATGGCGGGCGACGCCATTGAACAGGCCACTTCCGCCATGCTGGAGGAACTGGTCGATTTTTTCCCGAGCCGCCGCCGGGCGCTGTTAGCCAAGGCGGTGGGCAAGTTCAGGATACTCCAGGACACGGTGATCTCGGCGGCGGAGGCGAGGCTGGAGAGCGGCATGATCGAACAACGGCTGGCGATGGAACTGGCGGCGCTGGACGCCGAAATCACGGCGACGCTTCAGCCGCCTGGCGAGCGATCTGGCAACTCGCCGGCGTCGTCGGCGTCGCCCCCGGTCCGCTGACGCTACGGGAGTTGTTCTGGCTGGCGGAGGCGGCGAGGCGCGAAGCGTGGCAACACACGGCGTGGATCAGCGCAATGATCGCCAATGCCAATCGCGACCCGCACAAAAAACCCTCGCCGTTCCAGCCGGACGATTTCAACCCGCTCGTGCAGAGAGACAAAAAGGCAGGTGCCGTTGTCGTGGACGAGAACACCATCGGCGACCTGCGGGCAATGTTTACTGGGCAACCTAGCCCGGAAGAAAGGCAGACGTGAGTATGAAGAGGTACGTATGTATGCGAGGCATGATTCTGGTGTTCGTGACTTTGGTCGGCATGACATGTTTCACCGGCTGCGGCAATGTGTACCTGCGCGGCGATGCGCTCACTGCGGCGGAAACGTCCGTGATGGACGCCTATCAGGCCGTCCATCGTTCCGGTGCGATTGAGGCGCATCAGTCGGACACGCCGACATGGGAGCAAGTGTATTTCACTGAAAACTTCAAGCACTGGCGGTACTTCGTCCGGTCGGCGCGTAAAGACCTGACCTGGGGGCCGACGCTGCCAAATGAAAGGAGTGAGTAATCAATGGCTGATTTGCAAACACAGATTAATGAGTTGCTGGAGAAGGTGCCCACGTCGCAACGACAGGCAGCGGCGTCGCTGCTGGCGGAATATGGGCCTCGGTTTTTCGCGATGGCGCATAACGACGTGTGGCAGTATCTTCGCAGGCTGATGAATGGCGACGTGGAAATTGTCGCCGAGTTGGATTCGCTGCTCAGCAATGATGAGTTCGTGGCGAAGGTCAAGGCCAACACAGCTCGGTGGGAGGCGGTCGCCAATTACAACGTTGTGCGTAACAATTTGCGTAGTGCGCCTGATGTATCGCATTGCAGCCAAAAGATGTAGCAATGCGAGACGCCTTGTTTGGCAATGTTCTGTAAGAACCGTGGCCGTTTGACCGGCCACCGTACCTAGGGAGTACGTTGACGTGGCGTGTGAACCCGTCGGCCAAATAGCTCTCCCGACAACGTGGGACACAGGCGAGGCATCCTAGCCGTGGGAGTCCTGCAAGGTAAAAGTTTTCGTATGACTACGTATAGAAATCGGCCAACACCCTTGGGAAATTGTGCCCCTCATTCCCGCCAATACGGAAGCCGCCCGAGTGAGCGACACTCGGGATAGGGAATGGTCCAAGCGAACAGACGCTATTTTCGAAGGCGTCAATCCAGTGGTCTTTTGCGCAGACCCAGACAGACGGAATGGTCAATTATCCGTCGGTGCTTGGAAGAGCAGCGGAACGCTGTTAGGTCCTTATAGGTCGAAGTCTAACCGGAAACACTTGAGTGCCAGCAAGGGAACCAGGGAGACCCAGCCGAGTATGGCGATCACACGGATAGGCCGTCGCGAGACGGTTGAATCCTCGCCGATGAGGCGGCTGGGAGTCGGAACCTCCATAGTAGTCGGAGGGCGGGAAACCCGTCCACATGGCGAAGGGAGGAAGGAAGATTCGTTTTGGACAACAGAAAGGTTTACCAATCGAAAGGGTTTTCGATGAACGTGGAAGAAGTCCAAAGAAGGCTGTGGGAGCAATCCAGCGAACACAGACGGCACTGCGCCTCAGGGACACCAATGTTCCCGGTCAATAAGTATGAAGGCCGGGTACGGAATCTGATGGACCTGATGCACCATCCGCAATGGCTGCGGGTGGCGGCCGAACGTGCACTGAAACGTTCCCATAACAAAGCGCCAGGCGTGGATGGAGTGACGGCCAGCGAATTCCGCGAGGGATTCGAAGGCAAGATCGAAACTCTACGTCTGGAATTGAAACGTGGAACCTACCAGCCTCAACCCGCACGTCGGGTAATGATTCCAAAGGCCAACGGTAAGATGCGGCCTCTGGGCATTCCCTGTATGCGGGACAAGATCGTACAGGAAGCTATTCGTATGGCTCTTGAACCGATCTTCGAGGTGGAATTCCACGACAGTTCATACGGGTTCCGGCCTAATCGGAGCGCGCATTACGCTGTCTTTCGCTGCCAAAACATGATGAAGAATGGCTTCACATGGGTGATCGAAGGCGACGTGAAGGCGTGCTTTGATGAAATCTCACACGATTCGATTCTGCGAGTCGTGCGGGAGAAGGTCATGGACAACAAGTTCTTTGAATTGATTCGCCGGTTCCTCAAGGCCGGAGTCAATGTCGAGGGTGTTGTTCTACCGACAGAGAAAGGCGTTCCTCAAGGTGGTGTGATCTCACCGCTGCTGGCCAATGCGGTCCTGAACAAGCTGGACTGGTTCCTGCATAGTAAGGGCACGTATGAGAGAAATGCGCTGGAACGAGTGGGAAGACGGCAAGACCCGAACGTACGTTTTGTTCGGTACGCCGACGACTGGTGTGTCTTCGTCACGCGGGCCTCGAAGCAGTATGTCGAAGCCCTCCGCGAAGAAATTCGTGGGTTCCTTCGCCGCGAATGCGGATTGGAACTATCCGTGGAGAAAACACACGTCACGCATGTCCGAGATGGATACGACTTCCTCGGCTTCCACCTAAGCCATGACATCGGCAAACGCGGAAAGTCAGTGCCAAAAGTCAAAGTAGGCCAGAAGGCACTTCGGAATGTGAGGTTGCGACTGAACGAAGCCATGCGGTATCGCCCCCATCAGGAATCGGTGGCGCTGCGGATACAACGTGGATCGGCGGTCGTTCGCGGGTGGTCGGAATACTTCCGCATCGCCCACAACTTCACGACCTGCGCCGGAAAGCTGGATCATGAGGCGCTCTGGACGGCCCTGAAGGCGATCTGTCGGAAGTTCGACATCCCTACAGGCGCGGCGATGAAACGGTTCTACCGTAACGGTGGAATCCAAGTTGATAGATTCTGCCGACTCGAAAAGTTCAGGAACACTTCGGTGAGACTGTACTATAGAGGCCCGGAACCGTACACGCCCGGAATGAGCAACCATGAAACCGACAACGATATGGAAGCGATGTTCCCCAATGAACGTCGGAGGCCAGGAAAGTCGGACGTGAAATACCACATCCTGCAACGAGACAGTTATCGTTGCCGCAGATGCGGGAGATTCGTCACGCCCGACACATCCCACACAGACCATATCGTGCCCGTTAAACGCTTTGCGAGTTACGTAGAGGCAACGACAGATGACAACCTCCAGACCCTGTGTCTGGACTGCCATCGGGAGAAGCACCATGCGTAATGAAGCCAAGAATCGTCTGGAGAGCCGGATGCAGGGAAACTTGCACGTCCGGTTCGGGGTTGGGGCCGGGGTGAAATACCCCGGCCTACACCACACGAAATGTTGTTACGGCTGGCTCCCATCGTGCTGAGTTTATTGGCTGCGTCGGTGGGCCTTCTATAAACAGAAAAACCGTTCAATGAAAGGAGAATCTTCAATGAACAGAGTACGTGAATTTCTGCGGGGTAAAAAAGCGTACATTACCGCTTTATGTGGAGCTCCACATAAGGCGCATTATGCGGAGTTCCGAATTATGCGGAGTTTGTTGTGTTGTGTGTTGCGAACGCTCTGTAAACGTTGGCGAATTCGCCGGTATGTCGTTGTTGCACTCCGCATAATTCGGTGGCTCCGTATGGTCCTTTCTCACAGCGATTGCAGGAATTTCAGCAGTTCGTCGCCCGGCCGGAAGCGGAAGCCGCCGCCGGAGGGCGGTTGAAGCGTCCGCAGGGCTTTTTCCTTCAGGTCAAGGTCGGCGAGGCATGCGTGTGAATTACTCCGCATATTTCTGTTATGGAGGCGGGTCACGGGGACCCGCCATGGAACCCTTCGTAGTGGAGGAACACGCATGTTGGAACATTACATTCGAGACCCGAAGATACTGGCCGCGATGAGGCAGAACTACCTGGCACCCTATTTGGAGAAGATCGCCGAGCGCTATTACGTGGGCGGATACCACTTCAAGGCATCCAAGCGCACGGTGAAATGCGCGTTCTGGTTCGCCGAATGGCTTGGACGCATTCCTGTGCCACCAGATCGAATCACCGCCAAGCATGTGGATCAGTTCGTGCGCTGGTATGCGTACAAGCCTCTTAAAAAGCATCCATGTATGGAGATATTCGCTCGTGTGGCGGCTCGCTTGGTATGGCGTCAGGTTTTGGAGGAGTATCCTCCCGTCGTCACGCGTACTGCCTTGCAGGCGGAGGCGGATCGTTACGCCGATCATCTGCGTCGTAACCGTGGCTTGGCGGAGAGCACAGTGAAAAATCACCAATATTACCTGGAGCAGTTCCTGACCTTCTGCTTCCGACGGCGGCCCATCGAACCTTCGGCCATCACCGCGAAACGCATTCACACGTATGTGAACGCGCTGCCGTATGGGCGTGCCAATGGTAACCGGCGGTGTACTTGTTCCGCGTTGCGTGGGTACTTCCGATTCCTGCAAATGCAGGGTGTCGCGATTGGCAACCTTCTGGCAGCCGTTCCGGCTGTCCGCGGTCCTCGTCACGCGGTGAAGGCGCGATGGTTGACGCCGGCGGACGTCAAGAAACTGTTGAATTCGGTTGACCGTTCCAAGGCTCACGAAAAACGCAACTATGCCGCTATGTTGTGCATGGTTCATCTTGGTCTTCGCGCCAGCGACGTTGTTCGTCTTTCGCTGGACGACATCGACTGGCGTGAAGGAACGGTGCGGGTGGCCAACCATAAACCGGATTGGCCGGACCAATTGCCTTTGCCGCGGCAACTGGGAAAAGCATTGGCTGACTATCTGGTAAAGGGGCGTCCCACCTCGTCGCGGCGTGAGATATTCCTGTGTCATCGCACTCATCGTGGGGAACCTCTCACGATCGTGGGGTTACGAGGCGTGATGCGGAAAGCCTGGTGGTGTGCGGGGCTTAACAAGAAGTTCGGCGGCACCCACATTCTGCGGCATAGCGCGGCCACGCGTATGAGGCAAAAAGGCGCCGACATAAAGAGTATCGCCGACGTGCTGGGGCACCACTCTATCACAACCACCGCGTTATACGCCCAAATTGACCTGCCCGTTCTTCGCGCCGTGGCGCAGCCCTGGCCGGAGGTGCGAACATGACTACATCTTCCTTCTTGATGAAAAAGGTTGACGAATATCTGGAGCACAGGCGTTGCCTTGGATACGCAGCGAGAACCTTGAAGATGGATGCCAACCATCTCCGGTCGCTTGCGCGGTATGTTGCCATTCATTCGCCCTCGCTCGCCGGCCCGTTGACGGTGGATATGGCTCTGCGATGGGCCGCCTTCCCGACAGGAACCACGCGCGGCTATCACGCCCATCGTCTGTCCACCGTGAGAGTCTTCTCGCGGTATCTGGCGGTGTTTGATCCGCGCACGGAAATTCCTCCACATCGGTTGCTCGGGCCCACCAACAGGCGTGTTCCGCCGTACATCTACACACGACGGGAGATTGCAATACTGATCCGAGCCAGTCTGAACGAGAAACCATCGCGGAATTTCAAACCGTATTCCACCACGCGAAACGCGACCATCATCGGGTTGCTTGCCTGTACGGGAATGCGAATTGGCGAGGTGCTGTCTTTGGAGGACCACGATGTTGATCTGACTCAGAATGTGATTACGGTACATCAAAGCAAGAATCTCCCGACGCGTCTGGTTCCGATCTCCGGCTCCGCGTCCCGTCATTTACAACACTACCGAGCCATTCGTGATCGGTACTTCGAAGGCTCCGGCAATTCGGACATCTTTATTCGTTCCCAGAGCGGAGGCCGTAGCGACCACGATGTAATCATGAGGATGTTCAGACGGGTGCGCAAACACATCGGGCCCTGGAATGCCGCGCGGCGCGCTCCACGGTTGCATGATCTTCGCCATACATTTGCCTGTAACCATCTGCTCCGTGCCTATCGGAAAAAACGAAATATTGACAATGCAATCCATGACCTGTCGGTCTACCTTGGCCATGTGGACGTAGCCAAGACGTATTGGTACCTCAGCGCCGTTCCGGCTCTGTTGAGACTGTGCTCCAAACGTAGCGAGGCATTTGGCCTTCGGCTTCGACGTCGGAAAGGAGGCCGGCGATGAAAAAATCCGAATGCGACATCGCCCGCCATCTCAAGCACTTCCTGGCGGAGTACCTGCCACAGACGCGAGGGCTTAGCCTTCACACGGTGCATTCCTACCGTGATGCCTTGTGCCTGCTGTTGCGATACCTTCAGGAAAAACATGGGATCGCTCCAAATCGTGTTACTGTTACTGATCTTTCGGCGAAGAACATCCTGGGCTTCCTCGACGAACGGCAACGCTCTCACAAGAACAGCGACACGACACGCAACCTGCGCCTGATGGCGATTCAGTCGTTCGCGAAGTACGTACGGCAAAAAGAACCGACGCTGACAAGCGACCTTGAAAGCCTGCTGGCGGTCCCCGTCAAGCGGACCCGACGCAAGGTGCTCGGCTTCCTGACGCGCGACGAGATGGATGCCGTCCTGGAAGCGCCGAATGCCGACACCTGGAGCGGCAAGCGGGACCGGGCGCTCTTTGCCGTCATGTACAACACCGGCGTCCGCGTCTCGGAGATCATTGGTGCGCTCGTCTCGGACGTGACATTGGCGTCTGGCGGCGTGTTCCTCCTGCGAGGCAAAGGACGAAAGGAACGCGAGCTACCACTGTGGAAACGCACCGTGACAGCAATCCGCAAATGGATTGCGGCGAACCATCTTCGACCGGAACAACCGCTCTTTGCCAATGCTCGTGGCCAACGTTAATGCCCCGCAGCAGTGCGATGTAGGTTGTCGTGTTTTTCGTCATGGTTTTCCGTGCGGCGAGCCTTCGCCCTCGCGTCGTGTGTGTCCGGGGTTCATCATAAAACACCAACAGTCAGCCGCCAATAGGCAAAGCCAACAGGCAAAATAATGGCAACATCCTCCGGTGCAATTCGAGCGGGCCGCGCGTTCGTCGAACTCTTCGCCGACGACAGCAAACTCGTGCGCGGACTGAAGGCGGCCCAGGCCAAGCTCAAGGCGTTTGGCGCGTCGGTTCGCGCGATGGGTACGAAAATGATGGGAATCGGCACAGCCATCGCCGCCCCGATGGCGGGCGCGGCGAAGGTGTTTTCGGACATGGGCGACCAGGTTGCGAAAATGTCCGCCCGCACGGGCATCGGCGTCGAGAGTTTGTCGGAGTTGGCCTACGCCGCCGAGACATCCGGCAGCAGTGCAGCTACGCTCGAATCGTCCATTCGCAAGATGCAAAAAACGCTGGTGGACGCCATCGGCGGCAGTGCATCCGCTACCGCTGCATTGCGAAAACTCGGCCTGACCGCCGCAGACCTCGACGGCCTGTCGCCCGAACAACAATTCAAACTCATCGCGGATCAGTTGTCGAAGATCGAAGACCCCGCCGCCCGCGCCGCGGCGGCGATGAACATTTTCGGCCGTTCGGGCGCGGAACTTCTCCCCATGATGTCCGCCGGCGCCGCCGGTATTGAACAACTCCAGCAGCAGGCGCGAGACCTGGGCCTGACCATGAGCACCGAGGACGCCAAAGCAGCCGAGGCATTCAACAATGCCCTGGGCAACCTCTGGAAGGTACTGAAAATGGCGGCGTTCACCATCGGCTCCGCCCTCGCGCCCGTTCTCCAAGAAACCGCCGAGTGGATCACCCGGCTTGTCGTCTCAGCCAGTGAATGGATCAAGGAAAACAAGGGCCTGATCGTCTCGGTCTTCAAAATCGCCGTGGGCGTCGTCGCGGCGGGCGCGGCGATTGTGGGCCTTGGCTATGCCATCAGCGGCCTCGCCGCCGTGTTCGGTGCGCTCGTCACCGTCGCAGGCGTCATTCATGGCGTGCTGTCGGTGATTATGACGGTCATCGGTGCGATGCTCACGCCCATCGGCTTGGTCATCACGGCCGTGGTGGGCTTGGGCGCGTACTTCCTCTACGCCAGCGGTGCGATTGGCAAGGCGGTGGACTGGTTGTCGGAGGGTTTTAATGAATTGGCCGACGAGGCCAAAACCTCCTTCGGCGCGATCGGTAAGGCGTTGGCGTCGGGCGACAGCCCCGACCGGCACGCGCGTCATGCTCATGCCCGTCGTCACGACAAGCGGCAATACGGAATACTGGTTCAGCTACGAAAACGGTGTGGACGGTGGGTGTATCTGAAAGGAGGCTGTATCTTATGTCCAGCGCGTTGATGTTATCAAAATGTTGTTGTGGCACGTCGTGCAAAATCACGCTGAACCTTGAGGATCAGCGGTGCTCATCGACCACCCGCGACGTGACGCTCATCGTCACCGGCAAGATCAAGTATTTCATCGACTACGGGCCGGTGTGCGGGTCCAGCCAATTCGTCATCAAACTCTATGCCGACGAAGACGGCCCGATCACGGTCAATTACTCTTGGTGGAGCCCATCCGCTGGCTGTGTGCAACGCTTCCGGCCCAAGGTGAACGAGCAATTTCGCAACTGGGACGACGGCGCGGAGCTACTGGAACGCACCCAGGTCAAAACCGTTACGATGTCCAAGGGCCAGCGGCTCCAGCTATATATGACCAACCTCAACGGTTGTGTTGACGGCGACCACGACGACAACGCAGGCCGGGCGACGTGGACCATCGAAAACGACTGCAAAACCACATGCAACCCATGTTTCGATCTGGACACGCCACAAAACAACATAATCGTGGATTTGAACAAATCCTGCCATAACTT
>Ga0123353_10005926_pt1 | contig 16166 bp, 21 predicted proteins | sample TergutLab28metaG_3_FD_92763 | JGI IMG/M metagenome (GOLD analysis project Ga0123353, IMG submission 92763) | Labiotermes labralis P3 segment gut microbial communities from Petit-Saut dam, French Guiana - Lab288 P3 | ecosystem: Host-associated > Arthropoda: Insects > Digestive system > Gut ... | reverse complement strand
TCTGGACCCGGAAATTTTCCGATTCTGGAGTCGGAGAATCTCCGACCTAATCATAACAATATTATATATAACAATAATAACTATATAGAAGTCAGTCAGTCCAGTCAGTCAGAACGAAGTACGGACGGACCGGACGGACAAAACGAGGGCGCCGAAGACACGACAGACGGGACAGTGAAAAAAAGTAATCAATACGTTGAACTAATCAAGTACAACATCGCCTACGATGATTTGGTTTCAACCATGCCGTATGAAATGGACCTAGTTAATGAATTCATTGAAATCATGGTTGACACGATTATGACCGAAGATAGCACCGTCCGCATTGACGGTGAAATAAAATCGCGGGCGATGGTTGCAAGCCAATTATTAAAAATCCGGTGCGAGGATATCGAACACGCCATAACGCAATTCAAAGGCGTAACGAATCGCATAACTAAAAAAAAGAAATATATTTTATCGCTTTTATATAACTGTAAAGTTGAACTTCATTCGCATTATATAAACGCAATCCGGGCGGACGGACTGGTATAAGAAAGGAACTATAAAATGAATAAAATATTAATTAAAAAATAAACGGCTTGTCTGGACACAAGCCGTTTACCCGAAAGGGTCTTGCCGTTACGTGATAAATGAAAACCACTAAAAAAGTTTATCACAAACACGGCGGCAACACAAGTGTTTTCGCGCTTCCGTGGCGCATCTCGGACTTGTAATAAGTATTATCTTTTCGACATTTATATGTGTAATTTATAATCATTTTCAACATTTAGATTCATCATTTGGTCAATCCGTTTGTCAGTCAGTCCGTTTTTAAAATAAAAAATGCGTAATCATTAAACATCTTAATTGTTTTAGTTCAATACCAATATAAAGGGGATAGACGCGGGATGACTCCGTACGGCGTTGAGTATTACGAACGGCTCTTCACGTCCGCGCATGAAAAAATAGAAAATTCCATAAGAAACACGGACATATTTAGATACCGGGTAAAAACGATATGGGCGGGGGATATGTTGGAATGCGACATTTACCCCGTATATATCACGGGCAAGGGCAACGTCCGGGCGGCAAAGGAAAAGGTAAGTCGGGAGGCCCAACACAACCTTAACCACCGAAACGCACAAAAGAAAGTAACCCGGCTGATACACGCCAATTTTAATCGCAGGGACGTTTGGGCGGATTTTACTTACGAAGATGACAGCTTACCAACGAACGAAAACGAAGCGAAAAAGGATATGCAAAACTATATACGTCGTTTAAAGGGCTACGTAAAAAGGAATTGTCCAACTTCCCCGCCGTTTAAATATATTTACGTCACGGAGTATACGGACATTGATGGGGAAACGGTGCGGACGCATCACCACCTTATTATAAATTTTCACGACCGGGACGTTTTGGAAGAACTTTGGTTAAAAGGCGGGCGGATGCGCACCCGCCGATTACAGCCGGACGATTACGGATTTGAGGGCTTGGCGCGGTATATCACCAAAGCTCCGCGCGAAAATAGTGAAACGGGCAAGCTGGGTATAAAAAAATATTCCAAGAGGTATACGGCAAGCACAAACCTTACGAAGCCGAAAATCACCACGGCGGACACAAAAATATCAAAGAGCAGGGCGGCGGGGCTTGCGAAAAACCCCGGCATGGCTAACGAGTTGTTCCAGCGGCTTTATAAAGGATATGTATTCAATGACATGGAAACTAAATATAGCCAGTACGTCAGCGGCGTTTATTTATACGTGAGGATGCGGCGGAATTCGAATAAGGGGGGTGGCGGGTAGTGAAAATAGGATTGATTGACGTAGACAGCCGCAATTTTCCAAACTTGCCGTTAATGAAATTATCCGCGTATCACAAAAGTAAAGGCGATTCCGTGGAATGGTGGTTCGGGTTGGAACGGTACGACATTGTTTACAAGAGCAAGGTTTTTACGTTCACGCCGGATATTCCATATATGCCGATGGCGGATGATTTTAGGCAAAATAAAGCGAAAACATGAGCCGAATAAAAAGCGGTTTGCCTGTGAGCGAAAGCGCGGAACAAATAGCCCTTTTTCAATGGGCGGCACTGCATATCCGCAAATACCCGCCACTTGAATGGATTTATCATATCCCAAACGGCGGGAAGCGGTATATAACAACCGCGTACCGTTTGAAAGCGGAGGGGGTAAAAGCGGGTGTGCCGGATATATGCCTGCCGTACCCGGCGGGCGTATACCACGGGCTTTACATCGAAATGAAAGCCGGAAAAAACGCGGCAACGGAAATTCAAAATAAATGGCTGGACGGCTTGGCCGCGAACGGATATTTAACCGCCGTCTGTAACGGCTGGGAAGTGGCGGCGCGGTTAATCGTCCAATACTTGGAAGGGGTAACACCATGAAGATAATCACCATCATAAATTTAAAGGGCGGCGTGGGTAAAACCATTTCCGCCATAAACATAGCCTACATATTGACGGCGGTATATAAAATGCGAGTTTTGCTTATCGACAACGACAAGCAGGGTAACGTAAGCAAATTTTTTAACCTACACAGCGATGACGCGCCCGGAATGACGGAAATTATGACCGTGAAGGGCGTTGACGCGTCCGCCTTGATACAAACCACGGCATACGCCGGGTTGGATGTTATAACGGCAAATATGGGGCTATTACACGCCAACAGGGAAGCATTGATAGACCAGAGCCGCCCGCAACAAACACGCCTTAAATTGGCGTTGAAGCCGTTGGAAAACGCCTATGATTACGCCGTGGTGGATTGCGCCCCGGATATAAATATGTCCGTCATAAACGCCCTTGCCGTTGCCCATGACGTGCTTATACCCGTGAAAATTGATAATTTCGCCTTTGATGGGTTAAAGGAATTGGTGGAGCAAATAGAGGTTATCCGGGAGGCGTATAACCCGGCGTTGACGGTTAAAGGGTGTTTTATAACCATGTACCAATATAACAACGTAAACGTCAGCGGTGTTGAATGGTTGGAAAAAAGCACGGATTACCCGATATTCAAAACCAGTATCCGCAAAACCGTAAAAGTGGATGAATCCACCTTTGCCGGGATTCCGTTATTGGAATACGCCCGTAAAAGCACGGCGGGGCGTGATTATGAAGCCCTTGTAGGCGAATATTTACACCCGTTGAAAGTGACCGAAACTATCACAAAAGAGGGGAGCGGGAAAATTGCCTAAATTTAGCGTTACAAACTTGATGAATGATAAATCGAAAGCCAACGGCGTAAATGGCAACGATTCCATAGCTTTTAAAATCGACTTCATACCGCTGGATAATTTGATTCCGTCCGCAATGAACAAATACAGCGTTGCGGACGTAGCGGAATTAAAGGCAAGCATTGAATTGATTGGATTAATGCAAAATTTGACCGTCCGGCGTATCGAGGACATGAACCTTTACGAGATTATAAGCGGACACCGCCGGTTTAAGGCGTTACAGGAATTACACGCCGGGGATTACACCGTACCTTGCAACGTGGTTAAAACGGCGGACGATGTGGAAGCGGAATTAAGGCTTATCCTTGCCAATTCAACAAGCCGGGATTTAACGGACTATGAACGCACATATCAAGCGGGGCGTTTAAAAGAACTTTTGGCGGAATATGAAAAAAACGGGCTTAAAATCACCGGACGCAAGCGTGAAATTGTGGCGGAATTGCTTAACGTGTCCCCGGCGCAAGTTGGGCGCATGGAAAGCATAAATAAAAACCTTACGCCGGGGTTAAAACAGGAGTATGAACAGGGGAACATAAATATTACCACCGCATACGAATTATCGAAGTTGGACGAAGCGGGGCAGGAAGCGGCGTTAGCGGATAGCCAAATCGGGAAATCATTAACGCCGGACGATGCCAAGAAACGGCGCGGAGCGGGTAAAAAAGAGTCGGAAGCGGACGAAACGCCCCGATATGTTTTGGAAGTTGGGGAATCCTTGAAGCCTTGCCCTTTTTGCGGCGGTAAGCCCATAATTGACCGCGCCGAGGGTGGTTATTGGATATTTTGCAAAAAATGCAAGGTAAGAACGGAGTCGCTTAAATTTTTCACGACAGTTAAAGAAACATGGAATAAACGAATATAGCCGGGTGGGGAGTGATACGGGTATGGTAACGATAAAGACGCTTGAGCAGTACAGAAAATTGAAAAGCGAAATAACGCAGACGGTGAAACGGCTGGATGATTCGAAGGACGGCGTAAGCGTTTATTGCTTTGATACGGTGAAAGGCTCATCGCAGGTACTACCGTACCAAGAAAAAGTTATTACCATTACCGGGGTAAGTCAACGGCACATATACACGGTGAAACGGCTGGAACGCATTTTAAAAAACCGCATTATCCGGTTACAAAATACTGTTTTAGAAATAGAGGGGTTTATAGACACGGTGGAGCATTCAGAAATACGGCAAATAATCCAGTATCGTTACATACAAGGGCTATCATGGAAAGTGACGGCGCGAAAAATATTTGGCTACCCATGCGAGGATAGGGCACGCAAGATGATTATAAGATTTTTCGCATAATTATAATTTTGTCCGTATTGTCCGATTTTTACATCTTAATATGATAGCTTGAGATAGAAAACCCTTATAGCTGCCCCGCTGGGAAGTATGGACGCATACCAACCGGCGGGGCATAATAATTTATGGGAGGGGAAAAGATATGAATTTAATATTGAGGTTCGCAGGGGATGAGGTTTTAGAGGTAACAGGGTACACGTTGAACATACAACGCGCCAAACGTCGCATAGATATTAATTTAACCAATGCCACGGGTGACCTATCCCTTGACGCCGTCTACGATAAAATAATAACCCTGCAGGGTAATGACGAAACCTTTTCCCTTGCCATACGGACAGAAGCGGGAAAGGAAGTGATATATAGCGGATTGACCGCTGACTATTACAATTCCGGGGATAATGAAATATTACATATCTCAACATACGAATGAATATATACCGTCGGATAGCTCCCTATATATGCCCCTCTATATACCTCTTGTTAATATGAAAACAAATCAAAAAACGTAAAAATTTACGGAATTTAAGGGTAAAACATAAACATTTTTGCACTTTAGTTTAGTTTTATATTTACCGGGGCGCAGGGCATAGGCTCGCCGCCCGATGCCGATACCGGCGCGTGAGATGAACGAGGGGATAAACGAAACGGATAGAGTGAACTCGAATTTATGAAAACATTTGCAAAGGAGTTTTACGAAGGTAAATCATGGCGGGATTGCAGGGAATCATTTTTAATATCGAAAAATTATACTTGCGAACGCTGTTTTAATCCCGCGAATATAGCGCATCATAAAACCTACCTTACCCCGATTAATATTCATAACCCCTATATATCCCTAAGCCAAAATAATTTAGAAGCCCTTTGCCAAGATTGTCACAACAAGGAACACCACGCGACCGAAACGGAATTACCTTACACCTTTGATAAAGACGGCAACGTAGTATACCCCCCTATAAAAATCCCAGGCGTGTAGCCCTATAAACCGAGTCAGAAGTATAACTTTTTCCCGCCACGGGTATACGAGGGGTGTAGTTTATCGGGGGTTTGGGGCGATATTTTTTATGATAAAAAAAATTTTGTCGAAAGAAGAAAAAATTAAACGGGAGTTAAACCGACTTAAAAAAACATTCCGAGATTTAGATAAAAATATGCTTGCGACTGTCCTTCCGCTCATACAAAACGCCGCTTTTATGTCCGTGACCTTAGAGGAATTACAGGAAGCTATAAACCGCGACGGTTGCGTGAGTGAATACAAAAACGGCGAAAACCAATACGGCACAAAGAAAAGCCCCGAAGTAGAAATCCATATAGCGATGTCGAAAAATCACGCCGTGGTTTTCAAGCAGCTTGCCGACCTTGTTCCGCCGGAAAAAAGAAAAGACAGCAGGCTGGAAGCCCTGTTAAAAGAATGAGGAAGAAAACCGCCGCTCCTACCAATAAGCCTTGGGTTATGGGCGAAAACTATATATACGACTACCACGTAAAAATACAAAGCGGCGAAATTGTAGCCGGGGTTTATATAAAACAAATATACACTATTCTCATAAAAGGGCTTGAGAGCGGCGGTTATTATTTTGACGCGAAAAAAGCAAGCAAGGCTATAAAATTTATCGAAGGTTTTTGCCATCATTGCGAGGGGCGCGATGACCTGTTAGGGCTTGAATTATGGCAACGGGCTATTGTTTCGGCTATGTTCGGCATCGTAGACGGTGATGATATAAGGATATTCCGGGAAGTGTTCATAGTGGTAGCCCGAAAAAACGGTAAAACGTTATTCGCAAGCGCGGTTATCGCTTATATGGCTTACTTCGACCGTGAATACGGGGCTAAAATTTATTGCCTTGCGCCGAAATTAGAACAAGCCCGCATTGTCTACGACAATTTTCACGAAATGATTAAAAAGGAATCTGAGTTAGGGGATATATCTCAAAAACGCCGTAGCGACATATATATAGAGCTTACGAACACGAGCATAAAACCGTTAGCCTTTAACGCCAAGAAATCGGACGGCTTCAACCCTCACCTTGTAGTAAACGATGAGTTGGCGCAATGGCGCGGGGATGCAGGATTAAAGCAATACGAGGTTATGAAGTCAGCGTTAGGGGCGCGGCGGCAACCTATGGTATTAAGTATTTCAATGGCGGGCTACGAGAACGACGGTATATACGATGAGCTTATGAAACGCTCTACGGCTTTTTTAAAAGGGAGCAGCAGCGAACGGCGGCTATTGCCGTTCCTCTACATCATTGACGATGAGAAGCAATGGAACAATTTAGAAGAATTGAAAAAGTCAAACCCAAATTTAGGCGTTTCCGTTATGCCCGGCTTTTACATCGAGGAAATAGCGGTAGCGGAAAATTCTTTATCAAAACGGGTGGAGTTCCTAACCAAGTATTGCAACGTGAAGCAAAACAGCAGTATAGCGTGGCTTGAAAGATGGGTAGTTGATAAGGCTTGTAACGAAACCATGAGCCTTGACGATTTTAAGGACACTTACGCCGTAGGCGGTGTAGACCTATCCCAAACCACGGACTTAACCGCCGCTTCCGTGATTATCGAACGCGAGGGCAGATTATACGATTTTACACAATTTTTTATGCCCGCAGGCCGGATAGAGCGGCTACAGCAATATGACGGCGTACCTTATGACATATTCGTTAAAAAAGGGATATTGACGCTCTCCGGGGATAACTACATCAATTATAAAGACGTTACGAATTGGTTTATAACGCTACGCGAGGAATACGGTATATATATTTTAAAAGTGGGCTACGACCGTTATAGCGCGAATTATTTTACGGACGAAATGAGGGACAATGGTTATCAAATGGATGACGTACACCAAGGCGAAAATCTCACGCCTGTCATACGAGAATTTGAGGGAATCATACAGGACGGTAATTTTATCATTGTCCGGAATAACTTGTTAAAAAGCCACTTCCTCAACGTGGCTTTAAAACAAAACACGGAAACCCGCAAGGTGCGCCCGGTAAAGATTGAACAGCGGATGCGTATAGACGGTTTCGTTTCGGTTATTGACGCGCTCACGGTTCGACAAAAATACTACAACGAGATCAACGCGTACCTTAAAAACGAGGGGTAGGAAGGGGGCTAATGCGTGGGCTTATTTTCAGATTTATTTAAGGGCAAAAAAGACGTATCGGTAGAAAACTATTTTAAAGCATTGACCGCCTACACGCCCGTTTTTACCACGTTCGAGGGCGGCATATACGAAATGGAGCTCACGAGGGCTATTATTCATTCGTTCGCCAGCTCATGCAGTAAATTAAAGCCGGAAGTGGCGGGAACGGCTTATAGGAGCCTTGAAAAAACGCTACAATTTAAGCCTAACGCCTACATGAACACGAGCCAATTCATTTACCGGGTGGCTACAATCTTATCCGTATGCAATAACGCTTTTATTGTGCCTATTGAAGATGAATACGGCTATATAAGCGGTTACTACCCGATATTGCCCGCGAATTGCGAAGTTATAGACGTAAAGGGCGCGGCATACCTCAAATATACCTTTGCGAACGGGCAGAAAACGGCGATTGAATACGCCAAGGTAGGTATCTTAACGCAATTTCAATACCGGGATGATTTTTTCGGGAGCGATAACGCCGCCTTAAAGCCCACGATACAACTTATTCATACTAATAACCAAGGCATCATAAACGGGGTTAAAAATTCTGCTACTATCCGTTTCCTTGCGAAGCTGGCAACCACGATAAAGCCGGAGGATATAAAGAAAGAACGTGACCGCTTCACCGAGGATAATTTAAGTTCGGAAAATCATAGCGGCATGATTATTTATGATGCCAAGTTCGCTGATATTAAACAGGTGTTTAGCAAGCCTTTTGTAGTAGATGCGTCGCAAATGAAACAAATACAGGAAAACGCCTTTTTTTATTTCGGTACAAACGAAAAAATATTGCAAAACAACTTTAACGAGGATGAATGGAACGCTTTTTTTGAAGGGAAGATAGAGCCATTCGCCATCCAATTATCGCTTGCGATGTCCAATATGACCTATACGCCCCGCGAATTGAGCTTTGGAAATAAAATCATGTTCACCACGAACCGCCTACAGTACGCGAGCAATAAAACCAAACTCTTTATATCCACGCAATTAATAGACAGGGGCATACTATCCCGTAACGAAGTAAGGGAAATATGGAACAGACCCGCCATAGACGGCGGCGATGAATATTTCATACGCAAAGAATACGGCACGGTAGCGAACGTAGCGGAAGAAGGCGCGGCGGTAGCTGACGAAAAAGGGGAAGGTGTTAAGGATGGCGATAAGTAAAGACCGGGAATACAGGCTTATGAGCGTACCGTTTGCGGCGGTGACGAATGCGAAGCGCATAGAGAGCGAACATTATGTAGAGGGCTACGCCACCACGTTTACAACGCCCTACATCCTTTGGGAGTGGGAGGACGGTACAAAATTTTACGAGCGGATAGATAAGGACGCGTTAAACGGCGCGGATATGTCCGATGTAATAATGCTCTATAACCACGGCGGGCGCGTCCTTGCCCGGCAGAGGAACAAGACGTTAGGCATAGAGCCGGATAGTAAGGGGCTTTTTATGTACGCCGATATGTCGCAGAGTGATGAAGCCCGGCAGATACATAACGATATATCCAAAGGTTTAATAGACCGCATGAGCTGGGCATTTACCATACAGGAAGAAAGCTACGACAAGGCATCACGGACGCGCACCATTTTAAAGATTAAAAAAGTCTATGACGTATCAGCCGTAAGCATACCCGCGAACGATGATACCGAAATAGCCGCCCGGGGCTTCGCACATAGGAGTTATGAAGCGGAGCGGCAGGAGTTGTTAGGGCGGAGGGCAAGGATATTGAGAATAAAAATTGAATCGGAGGTATACGCATGAACCGAGGACAGGAAATAGAAGCCCGCTTAGCCGAAATACCCGGAATCATCGAAAAGCGCGGCGCGGAAATAACCGATGAAGAATTAACCGCCTTAGAAAAAGAGGTTGCGGCGTTAAAAGAGGAACGTAAAACCTTGTTAGCGGGCGCGGAGCGGCGCGCGACTTTACTCAATAACATAGCGGAAGGGCAAACACCGCAAGCCACCGTAAGGACGTTCCCCGACCCCGCAGGGGCTTCCGGGAGCGAGGAAACGGATATACACGACACGCCGGAATACCGCAAGGCATTTATGGCGCACGTCATACGGGGTACGGTTATGCCCGTGGAATACCGGGCGAACGAAATCACGGCTACCACGGACGTAGGCGTAGTTATCCCTACCACCGTCCTAAATAAAATCATCGAAAAGATGGAAGCTACCGGGATGATTCTACCGCTTGTGACGCATACGGCATATAAGGGCGGCAAAAGAATCCCAACGTCAAGCGTTAAGCCCGTGGCAACGTGGGTAGGCGAAGGGCAGGGTAGCGATAAACAAAAGAAAACACTGGGCGAGATAACGTTCATTTACCATAAACTACGCTGTGCCGTGGCGGTAACGTTCGAGGTTGACGTTATCGCCATGTCCGTATTTGAAACCACGCTCATTAATAATGTGGTGGAAGCGATGGTTAAAGCCTTAGAGGTTGCCATTATTAATGGTTCGGGCATGGGGCAACCTAAAGGTATTCTTACGGAATCCCCGCTCACGAAGCAAGTTATAGACGTGCAAACCCCGGCATACGATGACTTAATCGAAGCGGAAGCGGCGTTGCCGATGGCAAACGAAGGCGGCGCGGTCTGGTGTATGTCAAAGGTTACGTTTATGAAGTATTACGGGTTAAAAGACGATAACGGCAACCCGATAGGGCGCGAGGTTCGCGGCGTGACCTCCGGCAAGCCGGAGCGTACGCTTTTAGGGCGTACCGTTGTATGTTGCGATTATATCGCTTCGTTAGACGCTTCCTTAACGGCGGGTACGCCGTTCGGTTTTATGTTTAATTTCAAGGATTACGTTATCAATACTAATTACAACATGGGCATAAAACGGTATGAAGATAACGAAACCGATGACCAAGTAACCAAGGCTATTATGCTTGCGGACGGCAAAGTAGTAGATATAAATTCTTTGGTTGTCCTGAGAAAAAAGGCGTAGTAGCCGTAATGGGCGTGGGGAACGGTAGGAAGTTCAACCGTTCCCTTTTTAATAGAAACCCGAAGATACGAGCGCGCTGTTTTTAACGCGCGTTCCCGTAAAGCGGGATTTGTGAAGAGCGTAGGGGGTGGATTATATGCTTGAAGCGGTTAAGTTGGCTTTACGCTTAACAAGTACGGCGTTTGACGATGAAATAACCGCCCTTATAGAAGCGTGTAAAAAGGATCTAATGGTGGCGGGCGTAGGCAGTATCATCGAAACCGATCCGCTTATCAAAAGCGCAATCAAGCTATACGCCAAGGCCTATTTCGGTTACGTTGAGGACGGTGAAACGTATAAGAAGTCTTACGATTCACTTAAAAATACCCTATGTTTGGCGGGTGATTATAGTAATGTTCAACGAGGGCGTGTTAGAGATTTACCAAAAAAGACCCCTTAAAAGCGGGGGCGGCAAGCCCGTAGAGGTACTGGAACTTTATACAAAGGCTTTTTACGGTGGAATCGGCTTTACCGCCCAAGAATATTACGCTGCCCGGCAGGCCGAAACCGCGATAGAAAAACGAGTAAGGCTTCACCAAGATAAGAGCCTTTGTAATAAACACGTTGTTATAATGGACGATGTGCAATACCAAGTAGGCAGGGTTTACAGCGACACCGTGAAGGGCGTACCGATAACGGACGTGACTTTAGAGAGGGTGACTACCCAATATGACATTGCTTGACTTATTCAAAATATTGCAAGCTGTAGGCATCCCCGTATCACACTACGAAGGGGAGTTAGACGAATACCCCTACATAGTCTATCAAGAATTTTCGACCGCCTACGATACGGCAAGCGGCAAGGCCTACAAGGAGCGGACACGGTCAGAGGTAGTCCATTACACCAAGATGGAATTTGACCCTACCTTTGAGCTACTAAAAAACGTTTTACTTAAAAACGATCTTAATTTTATCGTGGCTACCACGTTCGACCGTGAAAGCAAGGTTATCATTAATCGACTTGAAGTAACCACAATGCAATTAATTGTGACCGAAAATAGCACAATGGAGGTAGGCGCATGAAATTAATAACGAGCCAAGACGGGCGGCAGATATTCACGATAGGGCTTAACAACTATATCAACATCGCACCCGTGGAGGTTGACGAAAAATCGAAAGAAAAACCCTACTCTATCGGCATCAGCGGTATTAGCGTAGGCGTTTTCAAAGATGAAGCGCGTTCGAAAGCTGCGCTTAATAAAGTGGCGGCGTTCCTAAGCGGTAAGGACGTAAGCTACGCCATTCCCGCCGATAAATAACCGGGCGCGGGCGTGGTGGATATTAAAAACGGCCTCATAGACCTTGCGGTGGAATTAGAAGCCCTAAGCGGTAAGATAGTGGACGAGGGCATAAGACGTAGGGCGTTGGAAGCGGGCGCGAAACCAATTGTAGACCGCGCAAAACAGATAATGAGCAGTCACAGGCGCACCGGGCGGCTTAACGATTCCATAGGCACGGCGTACAACGAAAGCGACCAAACCCAAGAGATAGGCGTAGGCGGAGAGCTTAACACCACAAAATCGGCAACGGGCTTCTACGGGCGTTTCCTTGACCGTGGCTATCATCCCGTCACAGGGAAGCGTAAGCACGGAAAGTTGTTAAATAAACGGCGCTCCGGTAAGTTCGTAAAAATCCCGTTCCTTGAACCCGCCTTAAATTCCGAGCGGGATAATATACAACGGGCAATGATTGAAATTTATCAAAAAGAAGTGGGAGGGTAAGGTATATGGAATATATCATGCCGGAATACGAGGTTACGGTAGGTTCTTCGTATTTCAATGCAATAACGAAACGCGAAAAAGAAACAATCACCTATGACGGCGCGGTAAAAGAGCTTCCCATAATTAAGGAATTGGGTTTAACCCGCACGATGGCGGAGCTTGAAGTACACGCAAGCGGTATCATTTTTGACTACATCAACCAGACGGCGGGCGCGGAAATTGCCCTTAAAGCCGTAATATTGCCGCCGGAGCTTATCAATATGTTAGAGGGCGCGTCGGAGGCGGACGGTTTCACGTTCAACAAAACCAACGACATAGGGCGCGAATTTGCGTTCGGTTATTGGGGAGAAAATTCAGACGGGAGCTTTGTTTATTATTGGCATCCCGTTTGTAAACTCGTACCCGCAGACGAAAAGCACAGGACGCGCACGAAGGATATACCCGACCCGGAAGCGGATTATAAAATAATTATAATCCCGTATAACAATATATGGCGGGTTAAATATTCTACCAAGGCGGCGGATGAAGCGGGCTTAGATGTTCTCACAAAAGCGGAGTTTTTCGCACAGCCCGTATATAACGAGGATGACTTACCCATACATACCCCGTAAATAGCAAGGAATACCGAAAGCAGACCCGCTACAAATCGTTATCTCGGCGCGTAGCGGGTTTTTCATATTCCGGGGAGGTGAATATATGCAGTTCGTAATAAGTAAGTTAGAGCCTATTCTAATCAACATAAACGGCGTTATGTACCCGGCATTCCTACCATTTAGGGCATTAGCGGAGTTGGAAGATAGGACGAAATTAGGATTTATGGCGTTTATGAGCAAGTTCGCTACGGGCGACTTTATATCTAGCGACTTGCTTAATATCCTTTATGTTGCGCTTAAACACGGCGGCGTAGAACTCGAATATGACTACTTACTTGATATGGATATTTCTACGAAGTTATTAAAATCCATAATGGACGGGATAACGGAGCTTATTAACCGCACGTTATACGTTGATTCACAGTTACAAGATGATAACACCGAAAAAAAAAGGAAATAACTTTTGATTGGTTTTACAACATCCATTTCGCGCAATCAAGTTTAGGGTGGAGCTATGAGCAGTTCATGGATTCTACTTTTTATTTTTACTACGGCGTCGTTGAACAGTGGCTTATAACGCATGGAGCAAAAGAAAAGAAATACGAACGTAAAACCCCTAAAAAGGTGACGTTCGACCAGTTACCTATCGGGTATTGGTAAAAAGCGGGCGGTGAGCGGATGGCAAGCGATACTATTAAATATGCGGGCATTAAATTAACCGTAGACGGCGCGGCGGAATTTCAAAAGACGATGGGTGAAATCTCCGCCGAATTAAGGCTAAGCCAAGAAGAATTAAAAAAAACGTCTGCCGAATATGGAAATAATAGCAAAAAGATTGAAGCTCTTACTGATAAAAAGAAACAATTAGAAAACAACTTGAAATTAAATACGGATAAACAAAAAGAATTAAACGAAATGTTAATAAAAGCCACCGAGCAATACGGTGAGAATTCCATACAAGTAACGAAGTTAAAAACAGAATTGACCAAAGCCGAGACAGAAGAAATTAATATAAAAAAAGCTATTGAAAATACAAATAAGCAGATAACCGCACAAAAAAGCGAATGGACACAATTAGGTGATTCTTTAAAAGAAACAGGGAAAAAGCTGAAAGACACCGGTAAAGGTATGGAAGAAGTAGGTAAAGGTTTATCTGTGGGCGTTACCGCACCCATTTTAGCGGTGGGAGCGGCGGCGTTTGCGGCGGCGAACGAATTGGAAGACGCGTACATAATAATACGAAAATCATCGGGGGCTACAGGGGACGAACTTGAATCATTAAAAGACAGTTTCAGGACGGTATTCGCTACCGTTCCGGAATCGGCGCAAACCGTGGCTACCGTTATGTCAACGCTCAATACCGCGACCGGGGCATATGGCGAGGAATTGGAAAACCTCACGCAATTAACGCTTAAATACGCACGGGTAAATAATGAGGATGCCGGAAAATCCGCCGATGTTTTGGGGCGGTTGATGAACGCATTAGACCAAGATTCAACCGAGTTAGCCAAAACGATGGATAAGCTAACCAAAGCATCGCAAATGAGCGGCATAAGCGTAAATAGTTTAGCGGAATACATCATAGCCGCCGGCCCGTCATTCGAAGAAATGGGTTTTTCCGTCGACCGTTCCATAGCTCTTTTCAGTTCTTTTTACAAGGCGGGCGCGGAGCCGAAAGAACTTTTATCATCCCTTAATACGTTGTTAAACAAGATGGCGAAAGAAGGCTTAACGGATGCGGAAGCGGCTTTTAACGACCTTTTACAATCTATTATAGACGCGCCGGATATTTTATCGGCTACAACCATTGCAAGCGAAATGTTCGGGGCGAAAGTAGGCGCGAAGGTAGCGGACGATATACGCGCCGGGCGTTTCGAGATTGACGAATGGGTGGACGCGATACAGAGCGCGGACGGCGTTTTACTTGAAACTGCTACCGCTACGGAGCGGTTAGGGGATAAATTAAACATATTTAAAAACCAAGCCACGTTAGCGTTCGAGCCTTTGGGCGCGAAACTCATGGATTCGCTTAACGATCTATTACCGTTATTCGAGCGGGCTATAGGATGGGTTGCGGGCATGGTAGAGAAGTTCGCAAGCCTTAACAACGGCACACAGGCGAACATTATAAAATTTGCCGCGCTTGCCGCCGCCGCCGGACCTGTTTTAACCGTAGGCGGCAAATTAATTACCACAATAGGGAGCATCACCGAAAAAGCCGGAAAAATGGCAACGGCGATAGGGCAAGCGGGCGGCGTAAAAGAAGCCCTTGCCGCGAAATCATCATTGCTTGCGGCGGCATTAAACCCGGTTACGTTAGGCATTGCGGCAGCCACCGCCGCCGTTGTTATAGGTGTTACGGCTTGGAAAAATTATAAAGAAGCGCAAGAAAAAGCGCGGGTAGAGATGCTTAACGCCGGGGAACGACTCAAAAACCTTGCCGATGCAATAGGCAAATTTACCGATAAACAAGGGCTAATAGACACATTAAGCAAGCGGTATATTGAATTAACAGAAGCCATAGCAAGCGGCGCGTTATCTACCGAAGATTTAAAGGCGGCGGAAGCAGAATTAACCGAAATCCGCAAAGAGCTTATAGCGTTATCCGATGGGCGCATATCCGCAATGGGGGCGGAGCAAAAATCAACGGAAGAATTATTAAAGACGGTTCAAGAACTTAACGAATCGGAAAAAATGCTTGCCATATCGGATTTACGCCGGGAAATCAGCAAAACTAATATAGAAGCCATAGAAAACGAAATAACCGCCCTTGAAAATCGCCGCGAAGAAATCATTAAGCAGGTGCAGGGCGATGAAGAATGGGTTATAGGGCTTCAAATTCTTATGAATGAGCAAATGAACTTAAACGACGCTTTATCAGACAGTGTTATATCATGGGAAGAATATGACGAAGCGGTTGAAAAAAACCTTGAAGCCCTTGCGCGGCACAACGAAGCGCACGGTGAACACTTAGAGGGCTTCGCCGCCGTGGATATTGTTTTAAGCCAGGCGGATAAAAACTACGAAAAACTCACAACGGAGTTGGGAAAGGTTAACGAAGAATTAATTGCAGCGAACAACACCATGGACCAATACAACGAGCAAACGCAATTATTGGCGGAGCTTACGGGGGAGGCCGCCGCCGTTATTGATGATGCCACCGAAACGATAGGCGAAGCGGC
>Ga0123353_10005924_pt1 | contig 16170 bp, 10 predicted proteins | sample TergutLab28metaG_3_FD_92763 | JGI IMG/M metagenome (GOLD analysis project Ga0123353, IMG submission 92763) | Labiotermes labralis P3 segment gut microbial communities from Petit-Saut dam, French Guiana - Lab288 P3 | ecosystem: Host-associated > Arthropoda: Insects > Digestive system > Gut ... | reverse complement strand
TTAACATGCCATTTTCAGCCTTATCGCATTCCGTGGAGCAGAATACAGGAGTCAGAATGGTGCTACCGCACCATTTGACTCTGGCAGTTCCTTACCGCATGCGACTTCTGACTCCTGACTACTGACTACTTCCTTGCTCCAGAATGGGAAAGGGAAAAGTTGACCAATGATTTTCTGGCGAAAGCCTATAACCGGCAACGGTACGAAAGAGCCAAAGAATGGCTTGAAAGCGGCAAGCCGGATTACGAACGCTTTTCCTTCCTTGCAAAGAAGTGACCTTGCAAAGAAGTGAAGACAGAGACGCAATCTTTAGATTACGTCTCTGTCGTATGCTGCTTCACACTCTCAACGCAAAAACGTCGATGGAGGAGGAGGTTCCCGTAGCGGCGTGACAGACAGCGGCATGACAAACAGGTGAATGAATATAATCAAACACCACCTAACGCAGAAAAAAACAAGGATAACACACGACCCATAGTAGGGATTAGTCAACACGGTATGCCAAGTTACATCTCCAAAAATATAATTGACAATGATGACTGCAATAACCAATGGAACTACAAAATGAAGTAGCATGAAAATAAGCACGAACAAGACATCAGGCATGTTTGTGTATGGTTTTTCAAAAGTTGTTCTCCTGCCATTATCGGCGAATCTTTTGTTGCGGTCAATGGGCTCTGATTCGCAATCTTACGATTGCGGCTCTGATACATTTTCGCTATAATGCTCCCATGCTCTCCCGCGAAGACCTTGCGTTCATGTATCTCGAACAGTTGCCGTTCGAGCCGTATCCTTTTCAGGAGGAAGCCATTTTGAGTTGGTTTTCTTCGGAACAAGGAACACTCGTCTGCGCGCCGACGGGGATGGGGAAAACGCTCATCGCCGAAGCAGGGATTTACGAAGTCATGAAAACCGGCAAGAAAGCCTACTACACCACGCCGCTCATCGCCCTCACCGAACAAAAGTACCGAGAAATCCAAGCCGCCCTCGAACGATGGGGGTACAGCAAACATTACGTCGGACTCGTCACCGGCAATCGCCGCGAAAATCCCGACGCTCCGATCCTCGTTGTCGTTGCGGAGATTCTTTTCAATCGGCTGCTGACCGCCGCAGGCGAGACGGCAGACGGCAGACGGCAGACAGCAGCAGACGCAAGCGGTGCGGTAGGGACAAAAGATTTTTTGCCCCTACGCTCTACTACAGTCTGCGGTCTGCCGTCTATAAATTTCGACGATGTCACCACCGTCGTCATGGACGAGTTCCACCAATTCGCCGATCCCGAACGGGGGTTGGTCTGGGAGTTCACCTTGCAACTGCTCCCAAAACATGTTCGCACGCTCTTGATCTCCGCAACGGTCGGCAATGCGTACGATTTTGTCGCGTGGCTGCGGGACAATGGCAATCGCAGGCTATCGCTCATCGAATCGACCGAACGCAAAGTGCCACTGACCTACCAGTGGATCGGCGATCAACTCCTCACCGAACAAATCGAAATCATGTGTCGCGGCAACGAGGACGACCGCTTCACGCCCGCACTCGTCTTCTGCTTCGACCGAAGCGAATGCTGGACAATTGCCGACCAAATTCGCGGTCGAGATTTAATCTCTGCGGAACAGCAAAAGACCATTGCGAAAATTCTCGAAGAGTTCGACTGGAAAGAGGGAGCCGGACCCGCACTCAAACAACTCCTCATTCGGGGAGTCGGCATTCATCACGCGGGCATCTTGCCAAAGTATCGACGGATCGTTGAGGACCTTTTTCAGCAAAAATTGCTCTCCGTGTGCCTCTGCACCGAGACGCTTGCGGCGGGGATCAATCTTCCGGCGAGGTCGGTGGTGCTGCCGAGCATTTTGAAGGGGAAGCCGGGCGAAAGAAAGGTGATCGAGTCGAGTTCGGCACACCAGATTTTCGGTCGTGCCGGCAGACCACAATTCGACACACAGGGGTTCGTCTTTGCGCTGGCTCACGAGGACGATGTAAAAATTGCGAGGTGGAAGGCGAAGTACGATCAGATTCCCGAAGACACAAAAGACCCGCAACTTCGGGAGATGAAAAAGAAGATGAAGAAAAAAGCACCGACCCGCCGCACCACAGAACAGTATTGGTCGGAAGAGCAATTCATCAAATTAAAAGAGATGCCGCCGGGCAGGCTGGCGAGTCGTGGCACCATTCCGTGGCGACTCTTGGCGCATATTATTTCGCTCGATTCCGACATTGAACCCATACGCAAAATGATCGGTCGCCGCCTGATGAGCGATAAGTGGGTGAAGGAAGGACAAAAACAACTCGACGACATGCTCACCACGCTCCACCACGCAGGATTTCTCACGCTCATGACCGAAGATGGCAAAGAGTGGCAGCCGGAAGCAGCAACGCCCAATTCGTAGACCCAAAGCGGGTCACTCTTCCCCCTCAGCACCCAGATCAGCACCCGGCAGATCGAGCAGATGATCAGCGGACGGCGGTACGTCAAGTTCCGGGAAGTGAGGAATATCAAAACCACCAAAACCACCCCCGCTTAAACCACCTCCGCCAATACCACTCTGCTCCGGTTCACCGTCTGGTGTTTTCGCCCGGAACACGTTCGCTTCCGCAAGATGAATTTTTCGATAAACATCTTCAGCGATCACATAGTACCAATCGGCAAAGCGGTCGGAAAGTTCTGTCGCACGTTTCTTGCCCGATTCGAGTTCGGCATCGTAACGTTCCTGCTCACGTTGATTGTTTCGTTCCACCGCCTCCTTTGCTTGTGCTAGTGTTTCCAGTTCGTCCGCTTCGCCTTCCGTTGGGACTTCCGGGACAGGATTCAACTCCGGCAGCGGAATCATCGCAGGATCAAATTCCGTCGTAATGAAAAGGTACCGGTTGGAACCCATTTTCATCGTATTGTCCATCGAGTCAGAGGAATCGTGCCCGTCCGACAAAATTTCCGACTCCGTACCGGTCAAATCGCCAAATCGAAGATGATAGACAATGCCATTTTTCAGTCGGAGTTGCAAGTTCCCTTTGTTCGACAACAGTTGTACTTTTGTGGTTTGGGCATCCCCCCCCCCTCTCAAGTCCCGCATTTCCACCAACGAAAACCCGGTTTCTCGCATGGAGGATTGCATCTCGGCATCCAGTTCAATATTCTCAAATGATGTTCCTTCACGCAAGACAGCCGCCTGTTTTGTCGGTTTTTTCAACACACTGACAATTTTCAAATCGTTCAGTGCCGACACCATTGAATCCAATGTATCAGTATCCAATTCTTGTCCCGGCTCCAGTTGCCGCTCGTTGTAGTGTTCGAAACTTTGTCCCGAGAACGCCATCCACCGGAGCAGCGACCATTTGTCCGCACCGACCGCCGACCCATCGTAGGCGAGTGTGATGTCTCCAACGAAATCAGCCTCCACCATCTGTTGCAAACCACGATTGGTCAACGACAGCTCAATGGCGAACGAATACTCGTCCACAAAAAATTCCTTAATGTCGAACGTGCTGATGTCGAGCAAGTTTTTCTCGATCCACTGATCGAAACTGGTCGAGAATTGGCTGGGATCAACGTTGACGACGTAAACCGGTGCTTGATCGGCAACGCGAACATACCGCAAATTCGTGCCCCCCTCTGCCATCATCTCCTGCGACTGCCGGCGCGCGACTTCTTTTCCGACAATCAGATTGACGAGTGTTTCGCCCGCAGCTCCGCCAAGCACAATTTTTGTTCCGATGCCTTCGCCGAGCGAGGCATGTTCGGAAGCAGGATCGATCACACCAAACTGCGTTTGAAAGGCGATCGTATCAATGCCGCTCTCTCCCGGCGGGACCACTTCGAGTACGGTAAGATCGGTCAGGGCTTCGGCAACTTTCCCCATTTGGTCTTTCGCATCGGCGGGATAATTATCGTGCGAGGGAATCGACCAGATGCCATTCACCTCGACAATGCGAAAATCGTTCCGCTCTCCGGCGGCATCCTGTCGCACAATTTCGAGCGACTTGATCCCGAGCGGATCGGTAAATTGCGGAAAGAGGGATTTGCCGACCATGGCTTCCATTTGGAATTCGCGGACGGCTGGTCGGCTGAAAAACGCTCCCGCAAGGCAAGCGGCGGCAAGAAGGACAAAAATCGATGTTTTTGCGTGTTCGTTCATCGTTCAATCACGGACATTCTGGTCAATAGTTCTGCACCATTTTACCGTTTCGTATTGTACATTCAAGCGGGGAACGGAGCAGACACGAGAAAGGAGTCAGGAGTCAGGAGTCAGGAGTCAGAAGAGTGCTACCACACTACTTGTCGAAGATACAGTAGCACCGCTTGCCTCTCCTGACTCCTGACTACTGACTCCTGTATTCTTCCGCCCGGAATGAAAAATACAGCAAACTGGGTATAAAACTTTCCGGCGAAAGCCTCAGCTTTGCACTCGCATCCGGACGATGTTGCCGAGGACCACGGGGGACTCTTCCAGTTTTCGAATCGCTTGCAGCAGGTCTCCTTCCCGCGATTCGTGCGTCGTCAAGAACAACACCACAGGCTCGCCGTTACTTTTTTGGTCGGGTTCATGCTGAATCATGGACGCAATCGAAATATCCTGTTGCCCTAAACAGCCGGAAATCTCGTGCATCACGCCGGGTCTGTCCACGACATTCAACCGGAGATACGATTTCCCAAAGAATTCCTGCGGACTCATGATCGGAATTGCCGAGCGGCTGTTCCCCCAGAGATTCAATATGTGGAACGTAATTTCCGTGCGCCCCAGCACGGTGTCGATCAGATCGCCGACCACTGCCGACGCGGTGGGGAGTTGTCCCGCTCCCAGCCCTTGAAAAAAAACCGCCCCCACCGAATCGCCGACAATCCGAACCGCATTGAACGCATCCCGCACACGAGAAAGGGGGTTATCGACTTTTACCAGCGTCGGCGACACGTGCAGCTCCAATCCTTCCTCGCGTTGAGCGGCAACGGCAAGCAGTTTGATCCGATAGCCAAGTTCCTTCGCATAACGGAAATCAATGGCATCGACCGACTCAATACCGATCCGGGAAACGGTTTTCCAATCGACCACTGCCCCGAAGCCGAGTTGTGCGAGAATCGTCAGTTTCTGTACCGCATCGGTCCCGTTCACGTCCATTGCCGGATCGGCTTCGGCGTAACCGAGCTGCTGCGCCTGGGCAACGGCTTCCTGATAGGAAACTTTGCCGCTTTCCATCTGCGAGAGAATGTAGTTGCTCGTGCCATTGACGATGGCGTTGATCGAGTGTAACGTGTTCGCTTGCAGTGCCGTGGAGAGTGCATTGAGGATCGGAATTCCGCCGCAAACAGCCGCTTCAAAGGCGATGGTACGCCCACATTTTCGGGCGACATCAAACAACTCTGCCCCGTGCTCGGCGAGGAGTGCCTTGTTTGCGGTAATGACATTTTTCCCGCTCTGCAAGAGCCGCAGGACAATCGTGCGTGCCGGTTCGAGACCGCCGATCAATTCGATTCCGACGGAAATGTTTGGATCGGCAAAGATCGCTTCCGCATCGGCGGTCAGCACGTCGGGGGGCAACGCGACATCTCGCGGGGTGGTGAGATCACGGTCGCAAACGCGGACGAGTTCGATTTTTTTGCCGAGTGCCTGCGAAACTCGATCAGCGTGATGCAACAAGATTTTTGCAACACCAGTTCCAATCGTCCCAAATCCGAACAATGCTATTTTTACTGTCTCCATGCGTTGTATTTTAGCCTCTTTTCCAATGTTTTCAAGCGTTGGTTGTTGTTTTGATGGCTCTGAGGCTTTCGCTTGAAAGTAAAATGCCCGCCGGGGAGAGGAGTAAGAATATGAGGAGTAGGGTAGCACCATTCTTTCTCCTTTCTCCTGTATTCTTCCGCCCGGAATGAGAGAGACGGCAAAACTGGGCATAAAACTTTCCAGCGAAAGCCTGGCACCTCTCGCTTTTTCTCCGCCATCGGTTAGAATGAGCGAACCCAAATAGAGGGGGTGTCCAACTCCCTCCCCTCGTTCATTATCAGACATGAAAAAAATTAACGAATGGTTGAGCGGTCGAGTCTTTCGATTCGTTCACGGAAACAATCTCGTCTATAATACTTGCTGGGAAGACCCACGCATCGATAAGCAGGTTCTCCATCTGACTCCGGAAGATAACCTTCTGGTCATCACTTCGGCAGGTTGCAACGCCCTTTCCTACGCGCTGACGGGGCTGAACCGCGTCTATGCCGTCGATATGAATCCGCGGCAAAATGCGCTGTTGGAACTCAAAATGTCCGGTATCCGCAATCTGGATTACGCCTCGTTTTTCCAAATGTTCGGGAACGGTCGCATGGTGGGCATCAGGGAGATTTACCGTTCAAAACTGCGAAGCGATTTGTCTCCGTGGTCGCAGCGGTATTGGGATCGGCGGATTCGCAAATACTTCGATAGTCGGCGCAAAAGTTTTTACTTCTGCGGGACAGCTGGTGCGTTTGCCCGATTGATGAATTCCATCGTCGATAAAATGAACATGCGTGCCGATGTTCACGACATTCTCAATGCACAAACGTTGGACGAACAACGAAAAATATGGGAACGGTTGCGGGAAAAACTGTGGAGTCGAACGGTCAAATTCATCATGAACCGCGACTCGATTCTGTCGTTGCTCGGCGTTCCACCGGCACAGCGAAAGCAACTCGAAACGCAGTATGAAGGTGGGATCGTCAAGTATGTTCAGGACAGTCTCGATTCGGTGTTCGGGACGCTGCCGACGCGCGACAATTATTTCTGGCGAGTCTACACGACGGGTTGCTACACGACGGAATGTTGTCCCGAATATTTGGAACGGGCGAATTTCGAAGCACTCAAAGGGGGATTGGTCAATCGAATCAGCACCCACACCGACACGGTCGAGGGATTTTTACGCAAACATGACGGCGGAAAGATTTCCCGGTTTGTGTTGCTCGACCACATGGATTGGCTCTCTTTTCATCCTGAACTGTTGGCTTCGGAATGGGATGCGATTTTGAACCGCGCGGCGGACAAGACGCGAATCATCTGGCGAAGCGGCGGACTGCGGACGGAGTACATTGACACCGTGTCAGTCAAATTTCACGGCAAGGACACGCAATTGGGAGAAATTTTATCCTACGACACGGAGAAAGCGGCAGAGTTGCACAAACTCGACCGGGTGCATACTTACGGCAGTTTTTATATCGCCGACTTGAAAACTCCGTGAGGCTTTCGCCAGAAAATAATGGGTCGTTTTTCCCTTTCCCATGCTGGAGCAAGGAGTCAGGAGTCAGAATACAGGAGTCAGCAGTCGCATGCGGTACTGCAACATCCTCTGCGCTTGCGTCTCCTGACTCCTGACTACTGACTCCTTTTTCCCCCCGTGGCTACCACAGCCGCATCATTTCCTTCGCAAAATCTTCTTCGAGTTTTTGCCAATCGGTGCCGAAGTGTTGCTCGAACTCTTTTTGACGCGTGTCGGCGGTAAAGGGTCTGGCTTTGTTAAACGTGTTGATGTACTCCACGAATTCGTCTGGGTATTTGGTCAGCAGATAAAACGTCAACCCCCATGCCATGCCATAACTTTGTTCCATCGTTTCTTTCGCACCAAACGGAGTATCACTTCGAACAACGGTCAAGATGGGGTCTTTGGGATTTGTTCTCAAATATTTGCGAAGTTCAGGGTAATACCTATCGTCAATTCTCAGATCAATGTCCCAGCCGTTTCTGGCTTTTCTTTTTGGTACTCCGCGTATGGTTGCGATACCTTCCGTGAACCAACTGGGATATCTCACCCCACGAACCTGAAGTCCGGTATTATATGCTAGTTGGTGAGCACCTTCGTGGACAAGCAGATTAACACTCTGGGTGACACCGGGACGTTTGAGAAACTCTTCGATCTGGGCGGGCGTTGCTCGTTGCTCTGTCGCGGCTCCGACCACCCGGACATTTCCGCCAGAGGTCGTGGAATGAATTCTGCTACTGTCATAAAGGAAGATGTAATTTTTCTGCGTATGATAAAATCCGGCAATATTTTTGATGTCACTCTGTCCAACAAATTCGGCGGCGTGTTTCTGGAAAGCGGGGCTACTGGTGTACAACACAACGACAAGGGGATACTGCGGCGGTGTCAGTGAAACTCCTCGCTTTTTCCAAAATGTGGTAAAAGAGGTGTTCAGACTTGTGAGGATCGTTCGATACCAATCGGCGAAGGCATCGGATGTTTGATAGGCGATAATGTAGTGTTCTGATGTGAGCATTTTGAAGCCGGGAAATTCTTCTCTTACGACTTTGACCATCTCCGCGATGGTCAGTGGAGCGAATTCCTTGTTGTCGCTGCTTTGTTCGCGAATGTTTACCCTATTGAAAGCGATGCGTTCACCGGTGGTCAGTTCCATAGCGACACTGGTGGCGGATTGTGTGACGATACGTCCTTCGAGATTGCGGACGGTATCGCTACCGGGAACGGCATATTGAACGTAGTCCAACCCAAAGAGGGGTACACACAACACGAACAGGAAAAAAAAGGCAAACGTTTGTTTCATCGTAAGGTTTTCGCGAGACATAAGACTTTTTCCGTAATTTCCTCCGAAGAGCGATCAAAACCGACTCGGCTCTATCTTTCACTTTTTCCTTCGCTACCGCTTCCTCTGTTCATATTTCTAGCATCGTTGGCATTGTTTTTACCTCCACTCCGTTTTTGATTGTATCGAACAGTATATCGTAATTTTGCCGCATGTGTTGGGCACTGCTCACCAAGTAGCACCACACCGCACGGATAAAATCCCGAATCACCGGGTCATCCGAAATCGGCTTCAACTCTTCCAAAATCTGGTCGTGTCCTAAAATTGTTGGTGCGACGGGTAACGCCGCCTCAATTATAGGAGTTCCGTTGCCCCACCCACCAATTCAGGACACAACCTACGATTCCCGTTCACGGTAGACCAGAACACTCAACTTGCTCTTTCCCGTTCAGTGAAGTACAATGCAATCGTTTTCCACGTTTCCCACCCCCTGGGCAACCACGCAGGGCTGCCACGCTGGGCTGCCCCTACGAATTCCCCATGATGAGCAAGCACCATGTATTTCCTTTCGTTCTGGTGATTTGTCTGGTTTCAGAAACGTTCTGTGTTGCGGACGAGGAGGTTTCGTCCCGCCAAATCCAGCAGTGGGTGCGGCAACTGGGCGATGACAGTTTTCTCGTCAGGGAACGTGCCGAATCGTTCCTTATTCGTGCGGGTATTCGAGCCTATTCCGAATTGCATCGTGTCCGGCAGGCAAGTGACGTGGAAATTGTCCGTCGCGCCGAGTACATTCTGAGCCAAGTGGAGCAAGCCTTCCTCGCCAAGGAACATCGGGATGTCGCCCCGTGGATTCAAAACTACATCAGAGCCTCCAATCCCGCGTTCAAAGCCCGCATTATATGGCTTCTCGCGGACCCGCTTTCCGACCTTTCCCAAGGGGAAGGACTCCAAACGCTCTGCCGTCTCGTTCAGTTTGAAGAGAACGGTTCGCTCAGGATCGAAGCCGCCAAAAGCCTGATCGCCTCTCCACCATTTTCGCCCGCCCATCGCCAACAATGGTATCGGTACATTCGGGACAATATTCGCGTGACCGACGAGGACGAATTGCTCCAGTGCCTTTCCCGCTATGCGACACTTTGGTGCGATCTGGACGATGCCAAGGAAAAAACAAGTTCCGAATGGAGAGAGCGCGTTCGTCAGAGCGCGACAGAAACGTTACAACTGTTGGACAGAAAGGAAAACGGGATCCAAGTCGGCAGTAAAATTGATTTGCTGCTCCATTATGCCGTTGCGGAATTCCATGATACTGTCGGTCAGACCGAGGATCGGGATAAGGTCATTTCCCTTGCTCTTGCAATGGAACCAAGACCGATGCAAACCGTTGAACCGGTTGATGAGATTTTTTCCGCTGTGCCAGATTACCTACAGGGGAGTGAGCATTGTTATGTCGGATTTTTTTTGAAAGGGCGATACCGTTTGCATGGGGCAATCGCCCATTTTCGACAAGTCATGGAAAACGGTGACATTTTTCTCCGCACACTGGCAAGCGAAGAGGCTGCGGGTTGTGCGATTTATCTTGCAGATTATCCCGCAGCCATCGATTTTTTTGACAAGCATATCGAACTCCTCAAAAGCCCTGACTACACAAAGAATTTCAACGACTCGTCGCCGAGGGTCACACGAGCACAAAAACGAAAAGCTTACTGCGGGGCAGCGAAAGCCGCAGACGACGAGGACTGGGAAGGAGTCCAAAAGTTCATCCTGGAGGGCTGGGCAATTTCCAAGGTGCCGGACAATACCGTCGATACGGAGTTGGTGATTCTTGCCCACCGCCTTTGCAAGCAGAAGGAGGATGTCGGTACGGCATTCCGGGAGACAATGTACTCGCGGCTCAAACAGTGTTGGCAAGCGATTGAGAGTGAACTCTACCCCGGTCCACCGGATGAACGTGCCGCGAGGATGGCACAGATGGGCAATAACGCCGCATGGTTGCTTGCGAATACAGGGGGGAGGGGGGATTACCCCTCCGCCGTCACATTGATCGAGACCACGTTGAAATCCGAATCGGACAACGCTGTTTATCTGGACACATTGGCTCACGTCCATTTTCTTGGCGGAAAGATCGACGAGGCAATCCAAACCCAGGAACTCACCATCCGCCTTGCCCCAGAGGTGGTCCTCTTCCAGCAAGCCCTCGAACGATTCAAGCAAACGGAGAAGTAGTCAGGAGTCAGGAGACGCAAGCGCAGAGGATGTTGCCGCACCGCATGCGACTCCTGACTCCTTGCTCCAGAATGGGAAAGGGAAAACCGCCCCATTATTTTCCAGCGCAAGCCGAAAACCGCCGAAAACCCTTGCCTTTTGCTCCGCTTATGATAGACTCGGGAGACGTAACGCTTTCTACTGAAACCGGTTTTCCATTCGACATGTCCTCCACCTCCCACCATTCTCGACGGAACTTTTTGAAAGCCTCTGCTCTTGCGCCATTGGTTTTGCCTGCGACGGTCATCGGGCGCGATGGCGTTGCCCCGAATAGCAAGATCACCCTTGGCGGCATCGGCATGAACAGTCGCGGTGGATACGTTCTCCAGCGGATGCTCCCGCAGCCGGATGTCCAATTTCTCGCCGTTTGCGATATTCGGGCAGACCGCAGAAAGGCGGTCAAAGAGATTGTCGATAAGCGATACGGCAATACCGACTGCGCCACCTATCGGGATTTCCGCGAACTCTTGGAGCGAAAGGACATTGACACCGTTTTGATCGCCACCGGCGACCACTGGCATGCCCACGCCGCCATCTATGCGGCAAGGGCGGGGAAAGACATCTATTGCGAAAAGCCCTGTGCCATGACGATTGACCTTTGCCAAAAACTGGCGGAAACGATGAAACGTTACGGCACCATTTTTCAAGGGGGAACACAGCGGCGAAGCCTCGGCAACTTCAAGCTCGCCGCCGATTTGGCACGAAGCGGGAAACTCGGAACGATTCACACGGTTCACGCCTCCATCTATTATTTGGAATGTCGGTACGATTGGTATCCCGCCCAACCGCTGCCGGATCGTGAAGAAATTGATTGGGACATGTGGCTCGGTCCCGCCCCGTGGCGACCTTACAATAAAGATTACGTCATGGGCAAATGGCGGGGACATGACGATTTCGATTCGGGAGCAAAGCACCACGATTGGGGAGCGCATACTGTGGATCTCTGCCAATGGGCACTGAATGCCGACGGAACCATGCCGACAACGTATTGGGCGGAAGGGAACAATTGCTACGCCGCGTACAACAGGACGATCGGAGGGGGAAATGTCAAACTGGTGATGCGTCCTGATGGCTGGATGGGACTTGGCACATGTCCCGTGCGATTTGAAGGGGACGACGGCTGGGTCGAAACGGGCGACAGCGGACGCATCCTCGTTTCGCCTGATTCGCTCCGAAAAGAACTGGTGCAGGATTTCAGTCTGTACGGCAAGCAGGACAACCTCTCTCACGGCGAAGACCCATTCCCGCACGTCCGCAACTTTTTCGACTGTGTAAAAACTCGCCGTCCGCCGGTGTGCCATGCCGATGTGATTTGCAGTTCGCACCTCGTGTGTCACGCCTCGGCACTGTCGTGGATGCTCAAACGTGAACTGACGTTTGATCCCGTCAAGGTGGAATTTACCGACGACGAAGCGAACCGCATGCGCACCCGCCAGTGGCGCGAGCCGTGGAGCGTGTGAGGAGAGAGCCGGGGACTGTGTCCCCGAACGTCACGGACACAGTCCCCGGCTCTCTTTTGCTCGGGCTATTGACAACTGCCCCGCATAATAGATAATATGGCGAAGATGGGTACAGATTGGTCTCGGGTGCCAACTCTCTATTCCGTTCCGCCCTTCACTTTTACCCCACATTTCAATGATACGTTCAATGAAAACCATTAGTCGACTCCTGCTCCCTCTCTTCGCCTTGGCAATGACCAGTATGACGGCGTTTGCCGGTGAAATTGACCTCGAAGTTCCTGCAATGGGACTCGGCACCTTCGCATGGCTCCCTGTTAACGGATTTGTCCTCCTCTTTTTCGGACTGTTGCTCTCCCTTGTCACACTGGGCATTAGCCTTTACCTCTTCTTTGAAATCAAGAAACTGGAAGTCCATAAAAGAATGGCGGCAGTGGCAGATATTATCTATGCCACTTGCACAACCTATCTCTTGAGACAGGTATGGTTTTTAGTCTGTCTTTTTGGGATTATTTCTGGCGCATTCGCCGTTTACATTTTCATGCAATATGGCGGGATTAGTCTGACATCAATGACTCTTTTGGGACAGGTTCTCCTCTTTGCCCTCATCGGGATGGCGGGGTCTGTGATCGTTGCTTGGTACGGTATTCGATTGAACACCTACGCCAACTCCCGAACAGCGTTTGCCTCTCTCAAAGCGAAGCCGTGGGATGTTGTTAATATTCCGCTCCAAGCGGGGATGTCCGTCGGTCTCTTCCTCATCTCGCTGGAATTGGCGGTGATGATTATCATCCTTCTGATGGCAAGTTGGGAAGGTTTTCCGGTCGGTGCCTGCTTCCTCGGCTTTGCCATCGGCGAGTCGCTCGGTGCGAGTGCTCTACGAATTGCCGGTGGTATTTTCACGAAGATCGCCGACATCGGTTCCGACCTCATGAAAATCGTGTTCAAAGTTGGTGAAGACGACCCGCGTAACCCCGGCGTGATTGCCGACTGCACCGGCGACAATGCCGGCGACAGCGTCGGTCCCACCGCCGACGGATTTGAAACGTATGGCGTGACGGGCGTTGCGTTGATTATGTTCATCGTCTTGGCAGTGAATCAAACGACCGTTGACGCGTTGAATGCACAAGCGGGTCTCGCCTTGACCGTCGGCGGGCTTCAAGCAATGCTCATCGCATGGATATTCTTTATGCGGGTTCTGATGGGTTGCCTTTCCGGTTGTGCGTACTTCATCAATCAAAAGTTTGCCATCAAAGATTACGAAGGCAAAACGAATGTGGGAGCTCACCAATTTGAAAAGACCCTGACACATCTGATTTTTGTGTCAGCTGGTCTCTGCATTGCGGTCTCCGTCATCTTCAGTTTCTTGATGCTTAGTCATCTGCCAAACCTTGCTTGGCTCAAACTGGCGGGAATTATCACGTGCGGTACTGCGGCTGCTGTGTTGATCCCCGAGTTCACGAAGATTTTCACCAGTTCCTCATCAAAACACGTTCAGGAAGTCGTGACTGCCTCCCGTGAAGGAGGTGCATCATTGAATATTCTGTCCGGTATCACGGCGGGTAATTTCAGTGCGTTCTGGACGGGCGGATTGATTGCCGTCCTGATGGGTGCTGCCTATTCGCTGACGGGCGGTCTCGATGTGATCTTCGGTGCCCACGCGCCGATCTTCGCTTTCGGTTTGGTTGCCTTCGGCTTCCTCGGAATGGGACCCGTGACCATTGCGGTGGACAGTTACGGACCGGTGACGGACAATGCTCAGTCGATCTTCGAGTTATCGCAAATCGAATCGCAACCGGGCATCAAAGAAGAACTGCAAAAAGACTTCGGGTTCACTCCCGACTTCGAGATGGGCAAGCACTACCTCGAAGCAAACGACGGTGCCGGAAATACCTTCAAAGCAACGGCAAAGCCGGTGCTCATTGGTACGGCAGTTGCCGGAGCCACAACGATGATCTTTGCGATTATCCTGATGCTCGAAAAAATGTCCCTGATGAGTGGCGATGCAATTTTGCCCGTGCTCAATCTCGAACTGACGCAAGCACCGATTATCCTCGGCTTGATTTGCGGTGGTGCGGTGATCTTCTGGTTCAGTGGAGCCGCAACGCAGGCAGTGACGACGGGTGCTTATGAAGCGGTCGAATTCATCAAGCGGACTTTCGATATGAACAAAACGGAGGCGGATATTAACGATGCCAAAAAGGTCGTTGAAATCTGTACCAAATATGCCCAAAAGGGAATGTGGAACATCTTCTTGGCGTTGTTCTGTCTGACGCTGGCGTTTGCCTTTGTCGATCCGAACTTCTTCATTGCGTATCTCGTTTCGATAGCGATCTTTGGTTTGTTCCAAGCGATTTACATGGCGAATGCCGGTGGTTCGTGGGATAATGCCAAGAAGGTGGTCGAAGTCGATTTGAAGGAGAAGGGGAGCGACTTGCACGCCGCCTCGGTCATCGGCGACACGGTCGGCGACCCGTTCAAGGACACGTCGTCGGTCTCGCTCAACCCGATCATCAAGTTTTCGACGCTCTTCGGACTTCTCGCCACGGAAATTGCGATTACATTGAAGTATGTTCCGGTAGTGGGTGGAGCGGAAGGCGTAGTCGAGACGGGCAAGTATGCCGCTTTCACGCCAGTCATTTCGGTGGTCTTTTTGGCAATCGGCTTGTACTTCGTCTGGCGTTCGTTCTACAAGACGCGAATTCCGGTGAAGGGATAGTGTGGTGAGTGGATCATTTCGAGCAGCCCGCCGCCCTGACGGTCTTTTGATTGTCAGGGCGGCGGGCTGTGTTCGTTTGTTTTTATCTCGCACGGAGGCACAAAGGACACAAAGGTTTTGCACCATGAAAATCCTTTGTCGTGCCTTTGTGAGAGACAAAAAAACGCCAATGGAGAAACGGTGTACTACGACCGGCTCCCGCAGTAGTCCACTGCCCGGGCGATCTCGGTGCCGAGGTCTTGGCGTTGGACGATGCGGTCGATGTACCCATGTTCCAGAAGAAATTCGCTTGTTTGAAATCCCTTGGGGAGTTCCATTTGGAGCGTTGCCTTGATCGTTCGGGGACCGGCAAAACCGATGAGTGCTTTCGGTTCGGCAAAGATTAAATCGCCGAGCATCGCAAAGCTTGCCGCGACACCCCCCATGGTCGGGTTTGTCATGATGGAAATGTACAGCCCACCGGATTGGTGAAACTTCGCCAGTGCCGCCGAGACCTTTGCCATTTGCATCAGGGACAAAATCCCTTCGTGCATCCTCGCCCCACCGCCGCTGCCGGAAAGAAACACCAGCGGCAACTTTTCTTCCATGGCTCGCTCGGCAATCCTCGCCAACTTCTCGCCGACCACCGATCCCATACTCCCCATAATGAAGTGCGAGTCGGTAATGCCGAAGGCGATCCGCCTTGCCCGAACATTGCCGATACCGGTCACGGCGGCTTCGGTCAAGCCGGTCGAAATCTGATCGGCTTTGATGCGTTCGGGATAAGGGCGACGGTCATTGAATTGGAGCGGGTCGGCGGTGGTCAACTGGGTATCGAGCTCTTCAAATGTGCTGGCATCAAAGATTTGAGCGATGCGTTGCCGTGCCGGGACGTACCAGTGATTGCCACATTCGGGGCAGACGTTCATCCGTTTTTCGGCTTCTTTGCGAAAAATCGTTGTTTGACAACCGGGACAGCGTACCCAAAGACCTGCCGGAACACCTCTTTTTCGGCGAGACATCCCTTCTTCTAATTCTATTGGTGCAGGCTCAGCCATTCCATCTGATTCGCGAGTAAACTGGCTTCGATTGTACCCGATTTGCCCCGAAAAGCAAGAACCACAAGAGGGGAGGGACACCCACGCTCCCAGTCCGTCGACAAGTTTGCAAAAACACCGTCATTCCCGCGAAGGCAGGAATCCAGAACCCCCAGTTTTCTAGACTCCCGCCTTATTGGGGGTGACGGAAAAACGGAACTTGTCGACGGA
>Ga0123353_10005921_pt1 | contig 16171 bp, 12 predicted proteins | sample TergutLab28metaG_3_FD_92763 | JGI IMG/M metagenome (GOLD analysis project Ga0123353, IMG submission 92763) | Labiotermes labralis P3 segment gut microbial communities from Petit-Saut dam, French Guiana - Lab288 P3 | ecosystem: Host-associated > Arthropoda: Insects > Digestive system > Gut ... | reverse complement strand
TTTTTCAATGCCCAAGTTTTTCTGAATATCGCTTTGCACTTTTGGCGTTGCAGTTGCAGTGAGCGCGATTAAAGGTACTCTTTTGTCAATTCTGTCAATAGTTTCTTTAATTCTTCTGTATTCGGGTCTGAAATCGTGCCCCCATTCAGAAATACAGTGTGCTTCATCAATAGCAAAGAATGAAATATCAATATCTTTAAAAAAATCAACATTTTCTTCTTTTGTTAATGTTTCAGGAGCAACATATAAGAGTTTGGTTTTTCCTCTTAACAAGTCTTCTTTTACATCTTTTATCTCCTGCTTAGATAAAGAAGAATTCATAAAATGGGCGATACCTAATTCTGTTCCAAAATTTCGCAAAGCATCAACCTGATTTTTCATTAAGGCAATTAAAGGAGAAATAATGATTGCCGTTCCTTCGCATATCAATGCAGGCAATTGATAACAAAGAGATTTACCTCCGCCTGTTGGCATAATCACAAAACAGTCCTTTCCTTTTAATAGCGATTTTATTACCTTGAGTTGCTCTCCTTTAAAGGTGTTAAAACCAAAAAATTTTTTCAACATGAGTTGAATCTCTTTATCCGATACACTTTTTGTACTCATTTTCTCAATTTTTCAATTTAGTAGGTTTAATCATAATATTTGTTCTTTTTCACCATTTATTTAAAAAACAAAATTATAAAAAAAACAATGGTTTCATATAAAAACGTTTTTTTTAAAAGATTTTTTTATAACTTTTTCATTACTAATAAAATAAAATCATTATTGGTGAATATTCTATTAGCAGTAGATGAAGAATCTGTATTCTTTTTTCATTTTATTTTAATATTTTTGCCGAAAAAATACAATTATGAAATATATTGGAGCACATGTAAGTGCAGAAGGTGGAGTAGAAAATGCTCCTTCAAATGCTAACGATATTGGAGCTACCGCTTTTGCTTTTTTCACAAAAAACCAACGTCGCTGGAATTCACCTCCTTTATCGGCTAAAAGTATCGCACTTTTTAAAGAGAATTGCGCAAAATGTGGTTTTACTTCATCGCAAATTCTTCCACACGACGGTTATTTAATCAATTTAGGACATCCCGATACTGAAGCTTTGTGGAAATCGCGAAATTCTTTTATTGACGAGATGTTACGAACAGAGCAATTGGGGCTTTCGTTGCTAAATTTTCATCCGGGTAGTCATTTGAATAGCATTTCAATTGACGAGTGTTTGTGCCGTATCTCTGAATCCATCAATTTGGCTTTGGATAAAACACAAGGTGTAACTGCTGTGATTGAAAATACAGCCGGACAAGGTACAAATTTGGGGTTTAGTTTTGTTCATTTGGCACAAATTATTGATAAGGTTATAGATAAAAGCAGAATAGGCGTTTGTGTTGATACTTGCCATACCTATTCTTCCGGTTATGATTTAAAAACTGAAACAGGTTATAAAGAAACGTGGAAAAAATTTGATGAAATTGTTGGTTTGCACTACTTACGTGCCATTCATTTGAATGATACTAAAAAAGAGTTTGGCAGCCGTGTAGACAGGCATGAAAATCTTGGTTTAGGATTGCTTGGTAAAGATTTGTTTATTAGAATGATGCGAGACTCTCGTTTGGATAATATCCCCATAATTTTAGAGACACCGGACACAAACCGGTGGGCGGAAGAGATTGCGTGGTTGAAAGGAATAGCATGTTCAAGTATCGTTGCAAAAAAAATTGAGAAATAAAAGTCAACAATTTTTTATTTATAAAGTTACTTTTACTTCATACTCTTCGTATCCCTCAATAATATCCCCAATTTTGATGTCGTTAAAATTTTCTATATTAAGCCCACAATCTTGTCCCGATATTACTTCTTTTACATCATCTTTAAAGCGCTTCAATGAGCCTAATTTTCCTGAGTATATTACAATACCGTCTCTGATGAGTCGGATTTTAGTATTCCGTTGAAGTTTACCATCAAGAGTAATACAACCTGCAATGTTTCCAACCTTTGTAATTTTAAACACTTCTTGCACTTCGAGATTGCACAATACTTTTTCACGTATTTCAGGAGTATGCATTCCAGCGATAGCATCTTTTATTTCGTTAATAGCTGTATAAATGATAGAATATATACGGATATCAATTTGTTCCTGTTCGGCAAGTTTTCTAGCACCTGATGCAGGGCGCACCTGAAATGCAACAATAATTGCGTTTGATGCAGAAGCCAACAATACGTCGCTTTCGGTAACTGCACCTACAGATTTGTGGATTACATTAACTTGTACCTGTTCTGTAGAAAGTTTCAACAATGAATCAGATAAAGCTTCTACGGATCCATCAACATCTCCTTTAACAATGATATTCAATTCTTTAAAATCTCCAATAGCAATTCTACGTCCAATTTCGTCTAAAGTGATATGTTTTTGAGTCCGTAATCCCATTTCACGTGCTAGACGTGCTCGTTTGGTTGCAGCTATTCTCGCATCATGCTCTGAAAGGCACACTTTTAAAATATCTCCGGCTTGCGGCGCACCATTTAGTCCTAACAATAAAATAGGTGTTGCAGGTCCCGCTTCTTTTATCTGTTGGTTGCGCTCATTAAACAAAGCTTTCACTTTCCCATAATAGTTACCAGCTAAAATAGGGTCGCCAATTTTTATTGTACCATTTTGAATCAATACTTTCGCAACATATCCTTTTCCTTTATCTAATGAAGACTCTAAAACGGTTCCGCTGCCAAGTCTATTAGGATTTGCTTTGAGATCCAACATATCAGATTCAAGGATGACTTTTTCGAGGAGTATTTCAATATTGGTTCCTTGTTTAGAGTTAATCTCTTGGCATTGATATTTTCCGCCCCATTCTTCTACCAAAATATTCATATTGGCAAGTTTCTCTCTAATTTTTTCAGGTGCAGCATTGGGCTTATCAATTTTTGTAATTGCAAAAACCATAGGCACACCTGCTGCCTGAGCATGGTTGATAGCTTCAATCGTTTGTGGCATCACCGAGTCATCAGCAGCAATGACGATGATACACAAGTCGGTAACTTTAGCACCTCGAGCTCTCATAGCAGTAAATGCCTCGTGACCGGGCGTATCTAAAAAGGTTATTTTCCTGTCATCAGGAAGATTTACTAAGTATGCGCCAATATGTTGAGTAATTCCACCAGCTTCTCCTGCAATGACATTGCTCTTACGAATATAGTCAAGTAAAGAAGTTTTCCCGTGATCAACGTGTCCCATTACAGTAATAATTGGATGTCGTGGTTTTAAGTCTTCAGGTTTATCTTCATCTTCTGCTTTAAATGCATCTTCTATATCAGCACTTACAAATTCAACTTCAAAGCCAAATTCTTCAGTAAGCAGAGATATTGTTTCAGCATCCAACCTTTGATTTATGGAAACAAACAAACCAATACTCATACATGTTGATATAATTTGGTTTACAGGAATATTCATCAAAACTGCCAAGTCATTTGCAGTAATGAATTCTGTTACTTTCAGATTTTTTTGATTTTGCAATTCTTGCATTTCTGTTTCAAGCATATCCGAATGGATTTGTGCCCGCTTTTCCCTTCTTCGCTTTGAAGTTTTAGATTTCCCCAAAGGTTCTAAACGTTGCATCGTTTCTTTTATCTGGCGTTGAATTTCCTCATTTGAAATTTCTACTTTTGGAATTACTACTTGTTTTTGTGCATTAGAATCCCTCTGTTTTTCAGGCGGGCGTTTGATACGAACACGTTTACCATCTGTTGTTCTTTTCCTCTTATTTGCTTGAGACTGTACAATATTTTCTTTTTTAGACTGCGGTTTTGATTTAAGTTTTTCCAAATCAATCTTTTCCCCAGTAACTAGCACAGGACCAGACAACTTTGGAATTACTGTTTTAATATGCTCAATTTCGTGCTCTAAAGGTTTGCTTGAAGAAGATTTATCGCCTTTCAAATGGCTATCAGAATCTGTTTTTTTTATCTCCGGTTTAACTCCTTTTTTAATATTTTCTTTCTCATGTATAGCGCTCTGGTTTTTTTTGTCTTTCTTGATTTTATCCTTCTTGGCTTTTAGCGCATCAATAGTTGGGAGATCCATCCATCCAACTTTTTTTATTCTCTTAGAAAGATCTTCAACTACAGTAGGAATATGCTCAGGTTTAGGTGTTAATTTCTCTTCAAAAAGTTTATTTTCTTCATGCTTGGGTTCTGCATTAAATTCAACTTCTTTTGGATATATTTCTTTTCCGAGTATTTCATTAATAGGTGTTATCTCATCTTCTTCTAATACATTTTGGTCTGGGTTTATTACTCTTACTTCCTCTTCCAATTTTTCTTTAAAAAGAGGTTTGGGGCTTATTGGTAAAGTCGTTTTATTTTCTGTTGGTTCTTTAACTTCTTCAAAACATTTACTTTCTTCGGCTTCAGCTTTAGATTTTGCAAAAGCACCTATTTCAATTTGTGTGGCATCTTCTTTAACCTTTTTATCGCTTTGAAACTCTTTTAAAAGAATTTCATACATATCATGAGTTAGTTTTGTGGTAGGTTTCTCATCAATCTCAATATGGTTTCTTTTCAACAAAGAGACTATTGTATGAATTGCCACATTAAATTCTCTGGCAGCATTTCCTAAACGTGGTATTTTCTTTTCGTCATCCATAAAATTTGTATATTAAAATTTAAGATTCAAGATACGAAGTGAGGGTTTTAAGTACTCCATATCATCTAATCCGCAATATCCAATTCTTTCTTAATAGAGGCAATCAAGTCATCAACAGTTTCTTCTTCAAGGTCAGTTCTTTGAACAAGTTCATCTCTACTTAGTTTGAGTACACTGGTTGCAGTATCGCATCCAATAGATTTAAATGCGTCAATTACCCATTGGTCAAACTCATCAGTAAATTCGTTTAGGTCAACATCTTCTTCTTCCTTAATATCATCTCTAAAAACATCAATTTCATATCCTGCTAGTTTGCTTGCTAGTTTAATATTATAACCTCCTTTACCAATGGCTAATGATACTTGTTCAGGTTTCATAAAGACATTTGCAGTTTTGCTTTCTTCATCAATTTCAATATAGGAAATTTTAGCTGGGCTAAGTGCTCTGCTAATAAGAAGATTAACATTTGCAGTATAATTAATTACATCAATACTTTCTTTTCGTAGTTCGTGGAAGATGCTATGAATACGGCTTCCTTTCACCCCAACACATGCACCTACAGGGTCAATCCTGTCATCGAAAGATTCTACTAATACCTTTGCCCGCTCTCCGGGAGCGCGAACTACATTTCTAATGGTAATAAGCCCATCGTAAACTTCCGGAATTTCTGTTTCCATTAATCTTTCTAAAAACAAAGGGGAGGTTCTTGAAATTATAATTTGTGGTGATGCTCCTTTAATATCTACACGCTGTACGATAGCTGAAATCGTATCTCCTTTTTTATATTTATCAGCAGGAATTTGCTCACTCTTAGGAAGGATAAGTTCTACACCTTCTTCATCAATCACTAATATTTCCTTTTTCCACACTTGACTAACTTCTCCGGAAACGAGTTCACCAATTCTGTTCTCATATTTTTTATAGACAAGGTCTTTTTCATATTCAGTAATTTTAGTAACCAAATGCTGTCTTAGAGATTGTATCTCTCGTCGAGCAAAATCTGCAAAACGTACATTTTCAACTACTTCCTCTCCTATCTCAAAGTCTGGTTCAATTTTAATGGCTTCAGAAAATGCAATTTGCGTGAATTCATTTTTAACCTCTCCGTCTTCAACAATTTCTCTGTATCTTTGAATTTCCAACTCGCCACGGTCAATATTCACAATGACTTCAAAATTGGCATCCTGTCCATACTTTTTAGTAAGTGCTGAATGAAAAATATCTTCCAAAATCCGCATTAATGATTCTCTGTCAATATTTTTAAAATCTTTAAATTCTGCTAATGTTTCCAATAAGTATAAGCTATCTTCCATGACTTTTTCTTTATTTATTATGTTATTTATTAGTATCTAAAAAAAGAAGGGTTTTTTACCCTACTTTCACTTTCTTTTCAAAAAAAACTCCCACTGCATAGTTGTGAGAGTGTACTTAGTTGACCAACCTGGATTCGAACCAAGACTGACAGAACCAAAACCTGGAGTGCTACCATTACACCATTGGTCAGTTGTTTTTTGAGGCGGCAAAGATATATTTTTTTTGAGAAATACAGAGTTTTTTTTTGTGAAAGCCATTTTTCCTTTTTCGCACCTTACAAGACCCACAGAATTAATAGAAAAAAAACTATCTAATAGAAAGTGACGTAAAAAACAATATTTTCGCGACCGTCTGTAAAAAACAAGCATCAATACTAGCAAAATCTTAATAAGATATGAATAATCAACTATTTGTTTCAGGTTCACCACATGTACACAGCGGTGAATCGGTGAAGAAAATCATGTGGGCGGTAGTTATAGCATTACTTCCGGCATTATTTGTTTCTGTGTATTATTTCGGATTGCCGGCAATAACTGTTACTGTTGTTTCTATTTTGAGCTGTTTGGTTTTTGAATTTCTTATTCAAAAATTTCTTCTTAAAGGAAAGAGTAGCCTCCGCGATGGATCGGCAGTTATCACCGGCTTGTTGTTAGCGTTCAACCTTCCCTCTAACCTGCCATTGATCTGGATTGTAGTTGGCGCTTTCGTTGCCATTGTAATAGGAAAGATGGCATTTGGAGGTTTGGGCAGCAACCCGTTCAATCCTGCCTTGGTTGGGCGTGTGTTTTTGCTAATTTCTCGTCCGGTAGAGATGACCTTATGGCCGGTACCAACTCCGATATGGTCATTTGGTGTTGACGCTGTTACTGGTCCTACCCCCTTGGGCGTAATGAAAATGTTAGCTCAAGAAGGCTCGGTATCACAATATTCCGATTATGTAGATCCATTAACATTTCAAGAGATGCCCACTTATATACAAATGCTTGTTGGGCAAATGGGCGGGTCGTTCGGCGAAATATCCTTTTTTGCATTGTTAATAGGGGCTATTTTCCTGCTTTTCAGGAAAGTGATTACGTGGCATATCCCTGTTTCGTTTATTCTTTCCTCATTTTTGCTTGCAGGCGCATTATATTTGTACAATCCTGCCTGTTATGCCAATCCGTTTTTCCATATTATTACCGGCGGTTTAATGCTGGGCGCCTGTTTTATGGCAACCGATATGGTAACATCACCATCTTCGCCGTGGGGTATGATTGTCTTCGGAACAGGATGCGGCATCTTAACCATTGTAATTCGCGTGTTTGGAGCATACCCCGAAGGGGTCTCTTTTGCCATTTTGTTGATGAATGCCTTTACTCCGCTCATTAACAAAGCGTTTAAACCGAAAAGATTTGGAGAGAAAGGATTAGGTAATGAGATGATGAGGTGATGAGGTGATTAGATGATGAATAGTGAAACAATAAAATAAATTTGAATACAAACTGTTTATATTCTTTATAAAAAATGACAAAAAAAGAAGACTCTATTTTTAAGTTAATTTTAGCACTTACGTGTATTACGGTGGTGGCAACGATTGCTCTCACTTGTGTTTACTTGGTAACAAAAGAACCGATTAAACAAATTAAGATTGAAAAAGACAACGCTGCAAAAACGATGGTCTTGCCAGGTTTTGACGCTGAGAACGGTATATTTTGCACTTCAAAAGTACTGCCGGAAGGGTTGAAAGACTCCTTAACCGTTACGCTGGCATATATGAACGACCAACTCTACGGTGCTGCAGTATCCACACATACTAACATAGCATTTAGCGGTCGTTTCGATATTATGGTAGGTTTCGATTCGGAAGGAAATATATTTAATAGCGAAGTGCTTGGACATCAGGAAACACCCGGACTGGGAGATAAAATTGACAAGAAGAAAGATAAATTTCCCTTGCAGTTTGTTGGGAGAACTCCTAAAGATAAAGCGCTTGCTGTGAAAAAAGATGGCGGCGATATTGATGCTATTACTGCAGCTACTATCACTTCACGCGCTTTCTGCGATGCCGTGAATCATGCGTATAAAGCCTACCAAATAGCGCTACAGAATACTGAACTTAATAGAAATAATAATGTAATAGAAATGGAGGATAATCATGAATAAACTTAAATTGCTTACCCGCGGGATAATCAAAGAAAATCCCACATTAATTATGGTACTTGGGCTTTGTCCCGCACTTGCAGTTACTACATCTGCCATAAACGGCATTGGTATGGGACTTGCTACCACCTTTGTGTTATTATGCTCAAACACATTGATCTCCATGCTCAGAAAGGTAATTCCAAACAAGGTTCGTATCCCTATTTTTGTAGTAGTGTTTGCAGTCTTTGTTTCCATACTTGATTTGTCAATGCAAGCGTTTTTACCAACATTGTCAGCAAGTTTGGGGCTATTTATTCCTTTGATTGCTGTAAATTGTATTGTGTTTGCCCGTGCTGAATCGTTTGCCATCAAAAACAAGGTTATTGACTCTGCTCTTGACGGAATTGGTACGGGAATTGGTTTCACTTTTGCGTTATTCCTGATTGGCTCTATCCGTGAAATTTTTGGCAATGGCTCTATATTCGATTACAAGTTCATGGAAAACAGCGAACTCCTTGTTTTTGTCCTTGCACCAGGCGCATTCTTCGTCATGGGGTTCATTATTGCTACTATACGATTTATTCAAACTAAGAGAACTAATGGTTAATGGTTAATGATTAATGGTTAATTAAAAACTTTAAACCTTAAATATTTAAATCTTAAATTTTAAAATCTTAAATCTTAAATAAAATATGGAATACTACATTTTAATGATTCTTGGCACAGTGTTGGTAAACAACATTATTTTAGCCCAATTTCTTGGCGTTTGTCCTTTTATGGGGGTTTCCGGAAAAATGTCTACCGCAGTGGGAATGGGTGCTGCGATCTTATTTGTAATGACCTTAGCAACAATAGTTACTACTGTCGTTAATAACTATTTGCTTCTCCCGCTCGAAATGGGGTATTTACAAACTGTCATATTCATTCTCATTATCGCTTCATTAGTGCAGATTGTGGAGATTATTTTAAAAAAGGCAAGTCCCTCATTATACAATGCTTTGGGAATCTTTTTGCCTTTAATAACTACCAACTGTGCTATTTTAGGTATAGCTATTACCGTTACTTTAAAGAATTTCAATTTAATTGACGCCACGCTATTTGCCATGTTTACATCGCTTGGGTTCTGCGTTGCCATAATTATTTTCACAGGTATTCGGGAGCAATTAGAGTTGGTAAATGTTCCCAAAGGGATGAAAGGAATACCAATCGCCTTAATTACAGTAGGCATCCTGGCATTGGCATTTATGGGGTTTGCTAATTTGGCTTAAAAGAAGGATAAAGATAAAAAAACAGAGGCATAGAAGGAGCAAAAACATATCACTATTGTTTCCCAAATGAAGTAATTATCTCTTCAGGTGATTTTCCAAGATAGGGAAGATAAGATTCTAAATTGGCGGAAAGTGTATCTAATGGAAATCTTGCAATAAATTCTCTATAAGAAATTTCTGCATTTTCATAATCTATTAGAATATCTTCATAAATAATCCCTTTATTAAGAATGCAATTTCTAATTCCATTATAATCGGGATAAATTTTTTGAATATCTTCGAAAATGAGCAATGCTTTCTGACAATAGTAAGACGTTTCTTCAGAATTTTCTGAAGTTTTGGCAACAGTCATCGCCAATAAGCCAGCTTTGTACATAAATTCCTGTGTCATAGTATCTTCCGGATAATTACTACTAAACTTTTCTGCCATAGCAATGAAATCTTTGATTACAAGAATATAATTTTCACCAAAACCATCTATAGATTCTATCGTTTGAAGTAATTGCAGCACTTCCGTTTGCGCTTTTCCTTTCTGCTGCAACATTGTGTTGTTAGAAGTTTTGCGACAACTTGGTATTAAAACCAATATAACAACGGCACACCATACTAAATTTTTCAAATTCATATTAACTGTTTCTTGATTTATATTTCGGCTTCGTTTTTCCAAAAGCAATATCATTTAATTTTTTCTTGATAATCATTTTTCTTATGGAAGAAATTCTATCGGAAAAAACATGGCCTTCCAAATGATCCAATTCATGAAGTATTACCCTTGCTGACAAACCCTTAAAATGAGCAGTTTTTCTTTCACCCTCTCTATTGGTGTATGTTAAAATTATTTCCGATTTTCGAACCACATCCTCTCTAATATCAGGCAAACTTAAACATCCTTCATTAAAAGTGAAATCATCACCTAAAACTTCCTCAATAACAGGGTTAATAAATACCTCTTTCATCTCTTCAACCTCAGGATAAGATTCTTTAAAAGCATGTGTATCAATGACAAAAAATCTCCAAGAACGCCCTACCTGAGGAGCTGCAAGTCCAACCCCTTCTGCATTGTACATGGTTTCAAACATCTCATCAATAAACTCTTGTAAATAGGGATTATTGGCAGGTACTTCATTTGCCTTCTTTCTCAAAACAGGATGACCAAATACGCAGATAGGGTGCATAGAGATTTTAGATTTTAGATTTAATCATTAATCATTGTTAATGTTTTATATTGTAAATAGGATTGTAGAATAATGGTTGCGCTAATTTTATCTAAAAGTGCTTTATTTGTACGAGTTTTTTTATTTACGCCAGCATCAATGAGGGTTTGGAACGCCATTTTAGAAGTAAATCGCTCGTCGAAACGTACAATATCAATATCTTTTATTTCTTTCCTGAGACGGTTTACAAATGGTTCAATAAAACGGGCCGCTTCGGAATTGGTGTTATTCATGGTTTTAGGTTCTCCCACGACAATAGTTTCAACATTTTCTATAGAAATGTAGTTTTTTAAAAAATCAAATGCTTTAGAAACATGTACAGTTTCGAGCACATGGGCACAAATTTGCAGTTCGTCGGTTACTGCAAATCCTACCCTTTTTTGTCCATAATCAATGGATAATATTCTACCCATAAGCAGTTTGCATTTTTGAGCCACTTTACGGACTTGAACCGTAGACCTACGCATTACGAATGCGTTGCTCTACCAACTGAGCTAAAGTGGCAATTGGGGCGCAAAGGTATATTATTTTGGATATAGATGACCTCTCGCGATTGATTTAATCTCAATGTTATTCAATTCTTTGCATCTTGCAGTAAGTAGTATTTTTTGCAAGGGCACAAAATCGCAAAATTTGTACTGCAATTTCTTGATTTTAACTAAAAAAACTATAAAAACAGGATAATTAAAAAAAATAAAAACTCTTTATTAACGTTTCTATAAATATGTCAGAAAATATTACTTGTTTGATTATTGGAGGTGGACCAGCAGGCTATACCGCAGGCATTTACGCTTCCCGAGCAGGGCTAAACCCTGTGATTTACGAGGGGATGCAACCCGGCGGACAACTCACTATTACTTCGGAAGTAGAGAACTTCCCCGGTTATCCCGATGGAGAATCAGGATCGGCAATTGTAGAAGATATCCGGAAACAAGCGCTACGCATGGGTTCAGAAATTCGCTCGGGAGAGATTACGGAAGTTGATTTTTCGATACGCCCGTTTCGTTTGGTAGTGGACTATGAAAAGGAGGTTTTTGCCGAAACAGTAATCGTTGCTACCGGCGCTACCGCCCGTTGGTTGGGATTGGAAAGCGAGGCGCAATATCGCGGATTTGGAGTTTCTACCTGCGCTACCTGCGATGGCGCTTTCTTTAAGGGAAAAACAGTTGCCGTTGTAGGAGGCGGAGATACAGCATTGGAAGAGGCACACTACCTTTCTAAAATTGCAGAAAAAGTATATGTAGTGCACCGCCGCGACCAATTTAGAGCCTCTAAAGCCATGCAAGACAAAATTTGCCATACTCCAAATATTGAAACTGTGTTAGATTCTATCCCTACCGAAGTGTTGGGAGAAAAACAGGGGTTCGTAAGAAAAGTTACCGGTTTGCGTATCCAAAACAAAAAAACAGAAATAGTTACAGATATTGCCTTAGATGGTATTTTTGTGGCAATTGGGGTAACTCCTGTAACCGATTTGTTTGCGGGGCAATTAGATTTAGATGAACAGGGCTACATCAAAACACAGGGAGCGCGTCCGTTAACGAATATTCCGGGAGTCTTCGCCGCAGGAGACGTGCAAGACCCTTACTACCGGCAGGCTTGCACAGCAGCAGCCTCCGGTTGCAAAGCCGCCATGGAAGCGGAACGATTTCTTGGAATTTAAAGATTTTAGATTTATAGCCATCAATCTAATCATCTAATCATCTAATCACCTCATCAAAAAAGTTATTTGGGAAGTTGATTAAATAAACTTGTTCTGTAGCGCGGGTAACGGCTGTGTATAACCATCTTATAAATTCTTTATCGAGTTTTTCTTCGGTAAAAAAGCCCAAATCAACCAGTACTACTTTCCATTGCCCACCTTGGGTTTTATGGCAAGTTAAAGAATAAGAATATTTTACCTGAACTGCATTTAAAAAAGGATTGCTTTTAATTTTCAAGAAACGAGTCCGCTTGTTTGGAATATCTTCGTAATCTTTAGCAATTTCTTGATAGAGTTGTTTCATTTGTTCGGAATTCATAGAGGGACCTTCCGTTTCCAAACTTTCTAAAATAATCTTAAAATCTACATCCGGATAATTGGGATAGTCGCACAATCTTGCCCTGATATTCATAAAAGTGAATCCATAAAGTTCTTGCGTTTTTGTAATAGACATCACCTCCATTAAATCGCCGTTGGCAATAAAACCTACTTCCGACAGTTCGTCAATCCAATAGTAGTTGTTTTTTACTGCCATTAAGAAATCGCCGGTTGCCAATCTGTTTTCGCGACAGAAAATTCTATTTCTAATCTCCTTGTTAAAGATATAAGCACGTTTATTAGAGCGTGTTATAACGGCAACATCTTCGGTGTCGTAATGGGCATACAAACGGTTGAGTTCATCTTCTAATTCTTGACTTCCAATCCGTTGAATATCCTCAAAAGAAGAAAGTGAAAATAGAGGCAGCTTAAATTTATTTTTTTTTAGAACATTTCTTAGTAAGGTTGCATTATGCAAAATTCCGGAATCTACGGCTTGCCGCACTACATCGGTAAGCTGGCAGGTGGATATATGCAGATTAAAAGCGGTTGTTAAAAAATCTAAATTTAGCGCAGGGGATTCGTCACTTAGTACAGGAGGAAGTTGTGCATTATCGCCAATAAAAAGTAGTTTATTGTTTGCTCCTTCAAAAACATACTCTATTAAATCGGTGAGGAGTTCTCTTGTTCCGAACAGTTCACCTGCATTGTTCTCACAGGATATCATAGATGCTTCATCTACAATGTACAGGGTATTAATGCTCTCATTCGGTTTTCGTTTAATCTTAACAAATCCTTCTTTCTGGGTTACTTTGTAAATATGTTTGTGAATAGTAGAGGCTTTATCTCCGGAATAGGAAGTAAACACTTTCGCGGCTCTTCCTGTGGGTGCCAACAAAACGGTTCTTTTCTTCAAATTACCGAACACTCTTACTAAAGCACTGATTAGAGTAGTTTTACCGGTGCCGGCATATCCTTTAAGAACGAAAAGTTGTTTGGGCTCTTTTTTGTAGAGAAAATCGGTCATTTTCAGCATTGCAAGTTCTTGCCCTGATGTAGGTTCGTGGGGTACTTGCGCTCTGAATAGAGTTAAAAATTGCGATTTAGAAAGCATAGTTGATTCCAAATTGTATTCCTTGTGTGCCGCTCCACCATTTGTTTTCTTCAGCTACCCAACTTTTATTAATCCAATAATTTCCAATCGGTTTAGAGGGATCGTAAATGGGAAGCCCATAATCTAAACGAATAAGAAAGTAGTTGAAATCCAAACGCAGCCCCATTCCGACACAAGCCGCAATCTGTTTATAGAACGTGCCGAAATTAAATTCGGCGTCAGGCATATCCTCATATTTCGATAAAAGCCAAACGTTTCCAATATCTGAAAAGAGACCGAATTTAAAAGCTTTATAAATAGTTCCTCTATATTCCAAATTCACCTCTAATCTCATATCTCCTACTCTTTCAATAGATTTTTCAGAGAAATATCCTCCCGGTCCTAACTGTCGGAACGACCATCCGCGCATACTGCTTGCCCCTCCCACAAAAAAACTTCTCTCAAAGGGGATTACCGTACCTTTTTTAAACGGAACCGCCATACCAAAAAGAAAACGTGTCGCAAAGGAGTTGTTTTTATCAATAAATTTAGTAAAAACAAGATTCAGGTCAAATTTTTCATAAGTACCATAATTAAAATTTCCAAATATTTTCCACATTTTATCGTTGTTCACTGCCAAATTTGTAGTATAGAGCAGTAACCCAACGGTTTCAAAAGAAAAATTAATTCTAAGAGAATGAGTTTTCCCTCTATTGGGCATCTCATAATTCAGATTATATCGGGCAGAGGGAAGAAAAAACTTCTCAAACTTTCGTTGATAACTTTCAGGATATGATTCTATATATTCTCTGCTACGCTCATCGTTTCTGCTGTCTAAAGTTGCCACATCAACCGGAGAGACTGCGTGTGAAAGGTGTCGCGTATGGCTCCATTTATAAATATAGGCAGCCTGCAAATTCAAACGTGAATGAAATTGCGAGTAACTGGCAGTAAACCGTATCTCAGTGGCATAGCTCCACAATTTAACATTCTGATATTTAGGCAACATCAACAATCTCGGGAAAGTCAGTGAAACTGCGCCTCCCACCTCTCCATAAATGGGATATTCATAAACTTCATTCTTGATGAGCGAATTAACCCAGTTATAATAATAAACACTTCCAAACCCTCTAATATTCAAATATTCAGCCCCTCTGAAAATATTTTTATTGGTGTAATTCAACGCTAAAGTAGTTCTATCTGTTCGAAGGTCAAAATCGGCACCAACACTATGTTGTTTGGCGCGTGTAAGGCGTATCGTTGTGTTGAGTGTCCCAATTTTGTTAATGCTATCCCACTGCATTTCATCTTCATTATAATTGATATTGATAAGGGTAAAATTCCGCAAATCCCGAAACTTTTTGGAAGTCCGGTCATAAGCAGTTTGCGTATAGAGCTCTCCTTTTTTCATCCATATTGCTCCGGCAATAGTACGACTGTTATAGTCTTTTATCAACCTTAGTCTATTTGTATTTTGTTTTAATTTTTTCACCATTACAAACTTATACAGTGTAGAATCTGCTTTCGATCTAAAATCATAATAAAAAACTGTATCTAAATTCAAATTATTATCAAAACTAAGATCGAAATTTGTGTAAATCAACACATCGTTAAATTTGTAGCGGTTTCTCCCTTTCAACTTCAAGTCTGCATCATTCTGACCGTCGAAAGATACTTTAATGGTAATGGCAATCGTAGGATTTCCCTGTGCATTCAAGTGTTCAAAAGCATTTACGGAGTCCACCAAGAAAGTAATGATTCCGGCATCCGCATAAAAATAACCATGGTCTCTAATGTTGCTCACTATCCGGTTTCGCTCCGCCACAAAAAGTTCTTCATTATATATCATTCCTTTTTTTATCAATGAATTTGCAGTATCAGTAATTACAATACGCCTATATTCAGGAATATCAATTTGATATTCAATATTTCTAATATAGTAAGGGCGGTTTGGGGTAACAAAATAATTAACTCTGGCTTTCTGTTTTTTTAAAAACTTAACCTCGGTTCGTGTTTGTGCATTAAAATAGCCGCGTTGAAACATGGCTAATTTAATTTGTGTAACAGAACGCTGGATATCGGTAGTATCAATCAAAACCGGCGGGGTTCCTTTTTCACGTAACCATCTATTCCCTTTCGAATCTTTTGTAACCCCGGTGATAGAATCAAACTTAGGCTGATGATATGCCCAAAGGGATACTCCAATCGGAAAAATATCCATAAACTTTTTATTGGGAATGGGTCTCACCAAATAAATCAAATCATCAAATTGTCGCCCTTTTAGTTCCTCAATTTTAAGCGTATTCTTTATTAGAACATACTCGTTTTTAGCTAAATTCTTTGTATAGTTGCAAGATGAAAATACCAGTACCAGCACCAAAGCAATTCCATAATATTTACCGCATATCAATAACCTGCACATTCGGATAATCTTTTTTGTTAAAGGAAAATTTTGTATCGGCAACTGCAAGATTAGGCGTAAATTTCGTAACCAAATAAGTAAGT
>Ga0123353_10005920_pt1 | contig 16172 bp, 17 predicted proteins | sample TergutLab28metaG_3_FD_92763 | JGI IMG/M metagenome (GOLD analysis project Ga0123353, IMG submission 92763) | Labiotermes labralis P3 segment gut microbial communities from Petit-Saut dam, French Guiana - Lab288 P3 | ecosystem: Host-associated > Arthropoda: Insects > Digestive system > Gut ... | reverse complement strand
GAAACTGGTTTGGTTGTATGAACCTGTTTGTCCAAAGGTGATGCCGCTCAAACCTAGCCAAGGTCCGGCGATCTTGTACCATTCTTCTACGTTTTGAGCTGATATGGGGGTTTCCCACCAGTTTATTGGCAGAGCAGTGGTGGAATATGGACTCTTGGAGACTTGTTCTTCTTGGACGATTAATGTTACAGGTGCGCTCATGCTTGGTTCCATGATTAGTCCGCCCCATCCGGGTCGGGGGGTGGCGTTTGCATCGTTTCCTGTTAGGGTTTGTCCGGCATAGAATAATTGGAAGGTCCAGTTACCTACGCGATCAGGGACAAATGTTGTGTATGAGCCGCCTGTTGAGTCGCCGTTGAAGGGACCTAGGGTTGTGTTTGTGCCGTCAGGATTCATTTGGATAACGGTCATGCCCGTTGGGCCTTCGCCTGTTGCCAGAGGGGTTGCTAATAAAAAGTTGATTGTAACGGTTTGGCCTACTCCAATGGGGTTGGGAGCAACATTAAGATAAGCATATGTTGGGATGCTTGTGCCGGGTGGAGGATAGATTTGTCCTGTGTTTGGTGCAATGAATATTGATGACGCTATAGCAAGTATCAGTATTGTTGAAAATAAAATTGCTATGTTCCTATTTTTCTGCATTTTGTTTTTCTTCCTTTGTGTTGAACGATACGAGAATCACTCGCTCGTTTTCCAAAAAGTTGTCATTGCAACTACTATTTATAATATTCCAATAGCCACCCTAAGATACGCTTAAATTTATGGGCGAAAGTGTTCCATTTTATAGAATTAACGTTTTTTGGTACAGGCTTAATTACCATGGAGGTATCAGGGGGTTGTTCCACTTTTGATTTCTCAGTAAAAATGGAACACTATTCCTCGTTGTAGTTTTGTTGTCGACCACGCACCCACAAAATCGCAAACAACACAAACGCAATCAAAATGGCGCATAATGCTATGGCCAGCACCGCCATCAAATCAAGATCTTCCAAAGACCCCTTGCTGAGCGGATCATAAAAGATTGCTGTAACCATATACGTATCCTCAGAGGCTATGTAGAAATTGTAGCTTTGTGCTTCAGATATCATTGTGCCGTTTTGGAGCCAGCCCATAAACTTGTAATTCACAGCTGGAGCTCCCGTTAAAAATTCAAAAGACCCCGCCTCAAACAAATAAGGCGTGTCTAGGTCATGGTTGATGGTGCCGCCTTGGAGTTCATATTGCCGAAAGATTACGGTGGCGAAATTTTGCTCAACAAAAGACCACACACCATACAACACTATGTTGTTAGTTCCTGCTATGATACTGTCAGGCACCACAGCACTTAGATCAGAGACCACAAAATCAGGATCCACCGCATTATAGGCATAAGCCCAGCCCATAAAATAATAATTATCTGCAGTAAGATTGAAAGGATTAGCAGCAACACTAACCATATCCCCAACATTGTAGAAGAAATGATCATTAGGAGCTGAGCCTGCTGCATTTATGGCTGTACTTGGAAAATTGGCATTATAACTCAGAGTAATCAAACTTCGCGTACCATACACAGTGAAAGGTATTATATATGCAGGCGTAGCCGTCCATGTACCTGCAGTACCAGCCGCACTATTTGAAAAAACATTACTATAACCCATATTGCCTTGCACAAGTAAATAGGCATCCATATTGGAGTTATACACACTTGTGGCTAGGTGCACTATCACTAAACAATATTTTGTATTGTTAATAGTCTGATAATTGCCGTCAAAAGTGAAAACTAAATCCGCCCAGCTTCCAGCATAATAATCCACTGCGTATAGTTGATCTGACTGAGCCAATACCGAACCAACAGGAGTTAATGCTGTGGCATCTGCTGAAAATATCAAACACTGAAAATATTGATCATCCGCGGGCACATAAGGCATGCCTAAAGTTAGTTCTACTTGGGTGATGTAATCGCCGCTACCCGTAAATGAAATTGACTGATAACTATTAGCACCGGATCCAGTATAGACTGAGGGGTGAAACACATTTTGGTAAATCATATCGGGTGTTTCTTGAATTTGGTCTATTATATCGGGCTGTGTTATGATGCCGTAGGCTGTGAAGCATATGCCTTGGTTGGGTGACATGGTGTTCCAGGTGGCTGAACCGCCTTGAGTCATAACTATCCCGCCATTAACAGGGGGTGATGTGCTTGGCGCATATACTGTCACATACATGTCAGTGTGCCAGACAGCATTCCCGCCTGTGTTGAATATCATCCAGTAGGTTTCATTTTCTATTAGTCTTGGCAGGTCTGAGAAGGTAAAGTTCATTTCGCCTATTCTTGGGGTGAATTGTATGTTTGTCCAGCTCAGCTGGTCGCTGTCACTTATCCATTGATCAGGCGCGCCGTTATTGTCGGTGTAAATTGAGATGTATAGGTAGGGGTGATTTAGGATGTTCCATACTACTCCGGTGCCGCCTACTTTCTGAAGCACTAAGCCAATGTATGCAAGATATTCGCCGTCGGCATTGAAGCTAAACGCTATGCTGGTGGCGTTGTGGCCGTTGTTTGCACCTGTCATGAAGGGTGAGAGGTAGTAGGGTGTGCCTGCGGTGTCGGTTTTGCTGGTTTGATCGATGATGTGGTCGGCAACGGTTGAGCCGCCGCCGATTACAATTTGGCCATCTGCGGGAGTAGTGTATGTTAGGCCTGCAAATATGGCGCAGAATATAATCAGAATTAAGGCAGTGGTGATAATGTGGTTTTGGGTTTTTAGGTTAATTTTAGATGTATACATTTTTGGGCAAATACCCCTACCTTTTTGGTGTAAACTTTGCATGTGTTGATTTCCCTAAAAATGGGGGGTGGATTGAGCCTTTTTCGTGGGGTCACGAAAATGGTCAGGTTATGCTTTTGGGGCGACTATGTTGCATGTGGCGTAGTAGGTGTAGGTGCCGGCAGCTGAGGGGGTTATAGAGATGCAGGCTCTGCCGTCGATGTTGGTGGTGGTTTGGCCGACTTTGTTATCATTTTGGTCATAGAATACGACGGTGTGTCCTTCTTTGGTGGTTAGATGCAGGCCATCAGATAGGGTGGTGGTTAATGTTACGCTGTCGCCCTCAGTTATGGTGTTGACGCCCAGTTTGACTTTGCTCAATGTGGCTTGGTCGGGGTCGGGGTCGGGGTCGGGGTCGGGATCGGGGTCGGGATCGGTGGGTTTGGGATTGACGGTCAGTGTGTCAGAGGCGGGGGATACTATGAGGTATCCTGCGGCTAAGACGGTGCTCATGGTTGCGATTAGGGCGATTAGGCAGAGGGCTAGGATAGTTTTTTTGGGTACGGTTTTGGGTAGATTCATCTTATTTTGTTCACCTCACAAACGAGAGTATGATTATTGCAATTGAGAGGCCGATCATTACCGAGGTAAAGACGGCGCCAATTACTTTGCTAAGCGGCCAAGCATCTGCGGGGAGGGGTTGGTTATTGGCATCTAACTTGGCTGCTGGGATGGGTTTGGTTTTTGGTTTCTGTGGTGGTTTTTCTTTGGTTTTCTTTTTTTCTGGCGGGGTTTCTGGGGGTGTTAGGTGGGGGTGGGCACGGTAGTAGGCCGCTATAACTTCCTCCTCTGTCATTCTGATTGGTTCGGGTTTCTTTGTTGTCCTTGCGCGTACTTTTCGGACAGGTTTCTTTTGGGGCATTATTCGCCATACCTCCGCATCCTAGGATTACGACGAGACGACTTGAATGCTAAGAACCAGGCCAACCCATTGAGTATGATTAGTACGAAGTCCATGAGAGCCATGAAGTAGAAGCCCCATTGAAACGCGATGCTCCAGGGCGATCCATCGTAGCTAAGCACCATAGCAATGGTAAGTATGCAAAACGGCAGGCTGATGATGTTGCACATAATTGCCCGGGCAATGTTGGGCTCATTCGGATTAAATATACCCTCATATAGGCTGATGAAGAAGAAGAGAAAGCTAAACAGCACCGAGACTAACAGCTGAATTAAAAAGACTGCATCAACAGCCACTCACAGCAACCTCCTTAGCTGTTTTTAGCCGATACCATTTCTGTGCACTAACCAACTCAACATATGTGCAAACAAATAGTACGACGGAACATATCGCCAAACTAACTACTTGAAATATAGAGAGAGGAGCAATAGACATAACGACTAGTAATAGTGCAGCACATATTGTCACGATTACACTGAGTATGCATAAAATTGCATATGTCATAGTGTAAAGTATTTTCTTTATGTCCGTGCCCTCCGCTTATATCACATGACCAAAGTCACAGCAAACAAAGATACCGCGGCGACCGTGCAAACCAAAAGGACCACATCACCCAGCAACAACCTATAGACCTCCTGAGAGGACCCAGACAGCAATGAGAGCCACTGCCGCAAGTCCAATTATACCCAAGACTATCCACAGCAGTTTGTTGCTTCCTTTGGCTTTGCCTCCTAAATCACTTCTTAATTGCGCGCCCTTTGTGATGCCTGCCTGCTCAGCCTGATCCAGCATTATATTCACTTCGTCTTGGCTGTCCCAGGATTCAAAGTATGTTTTGAGCATCGTAGTATCCATATTAAACAGGGTATAGGTAGTTTGCTTTTTCACAGTCTGCTCAGCAGTTGTATTGCCTTGCGAGAGATCTGAGGGATCAACTGGTGCAGTGGTGGAGACTTTAGTCTTTTCTTCAATGCTTATGCGGACAGTTTCAGCCCACTCCCGTATCTCCGGGGGTAGAATCTCTTTATCTTCAACCGTCTGTATAGCCAGCTGAGTGGTGGCCGGAACCATAATGGTGTGGCCCTCAAAGGCGAAAAATACTGGTTTGCGAATACCTTTCCAGGTAAACTTTTTGCTCAAAGCCTTGTTGGTAGTGTAGGGGATGACATAGATTTCACTATCCAACCCCTTACTGCCAACTTCGATGTATTGACCCTCTTTACCACAGGGTTTCACACGAATAACACTGATGTTACCGGCCAAATCCATCTTGATAACCGTTAAGCATTTGCTGAATTTAGCCAAAAGAAACGTCATAGCCTCAGGCGTAAATAATAAGGGACCACCCAAGATGAGCATACCACCCACAACACAACAGATAATGGTGATTATCATACCAATAGGATCAACTGCGGCGACGCTCATCCGAAAAGTGACCCCCAGAAACCTTTCTTACGCTTATTTTGCGCGCCTTCAACTTCAGCGATGTTTATGTTACGCGTCTTGGCGCTTATCTGCATCAACAAAAACCCATTAACCGGACTGTTGGAACGCATACCAATAGCCGCAACCACATTATCAATCAGCTCTTTTTTCCTTGGGTCTTTGGTACGCTTCTTCATACGCCGTGCAGTACGGGTTGCCTTCATCACAAAGTATTGTGCGTCTAACCCCGTGCAGTTAGTGAGGTAACTAGTACGCATTGTGTAGGGATAGAGGGGTGCTAAGAGCGGCTCATAGGTAGGGCTCTCAGGATCAAAGAGTGCAATCCACTTATCATCATCAGTCACCATCTCAATATAGCTCACATCATTAGCCGACTGAATCTCACTATTGACGCCCAATTCGTCACGTAAGATGTCGCGGCGGCTCTGCTCACGCAAATACTCAGATGCCGAGGGTTCATCGGGTTCAGTTCTACGCCCAACCATTGTTATTTTTCCTTCTTTTGTTTTCAACCATAACTTCGTGTGTCAACCATGGCTGCCCAGGCATATGACGGCAGAGAACCGAAATAGGAAGGGAACAGTTCTCTGCCGCCTGTATGTCAGGTGACATTATACCGATCCTTAGCGGAAGAGCATAATGGCAGCAAGAACCGCGGCACCAATCAGAGCCAGCACAACTAGACCCAAAAGCGGCCATGAAGAGTAGATGATGTTGGTTGTGTTACCAAACGCATCTACGGCTTCGGGTGCAGCGTTTAGGCCGGTGAAGACATTTGCGGTCTGAGAAACCATCGCTAAGCCGACTGCGGAGCCTACCGCTACGGTTATGATTGCAATGATAATCATCAAGATTCCAAATCCTTGTTCTGCCATGTTAACATCACGCTCCCCGCCATGGTTAGGCGAATGAAGGCTAACACCACGTTAGCATTGACAACTGTCTAATTATTTGAATGTATATAAGAAATATGTCAGAAATTCTGACACAAACTAAACAAATGTCAAGTCTTCGGCTCTGCCAAAGCTTTGTAGAGCAGACCGGCAAAACCAAAGATAATAAAGCTAATTCCCACAGGACCCGCCAAGGGAATCAGTGCCGCATACAGTGACCCCACAATAAACCACAGCACAATAAGCACCGTTAGGTTTTGGTAGCGTATATAGAGTGCAATACTTATGATCAGGACCAGTATGTAGAAGAATGATCCGCCTAAACTGTAGGTCCAGCAGCCCAAAATGAAACCTGCAAAATCCCAAGCCAGCAAAGGCTGCCAAAGCGGCGACGTATCAATACTCCAAGTCCACACCGGATTAGGTACGGGATCCTGAGGATTAGAAGAAGGAGAAATAGGCGGAATAGGCGAGGGCGTAGGCTGTGCCGTATCAGTACCCCGGATTATATACCACATCTTAAGCGCCGGATCAGTCGCATTAACCTGACCACCCCTAAACCGATACATAACCGCCGCTGTATCCGAACTATTCTGCACAACTACCTGCAAACAAGGCGGCACATCATCAAAATTACTCAAAAAATTATTATTAGCCGCAATAACAAGCAAATAATCACCATTCAACTGCAAGGTACCATCAAAATAAAAGGTCAACTCATTAACATTAGTCGAAATAGTATTAAACAACACAGGCAGACTGAGAGCTATTAAATTAAACCCCGATGAATCATAAGACGTAGCTATACCCGCAACCATCTCCCCATTAGTTGGAATAGAACCCAACCGATTAACCTTAACAGTAACACTGGTTAAAAATTTTCCCGAGGCAGTAGAAAAACTTTGCAGCAAAGCAGAGTTAGCCGTAGTCACATCTGAACGTCCAGTAGCAATAGAAATTTTCTGAGAGGTGTCATTAAATACATTTTGATCCACTACGCCATCTGGCGGCGGCGGGGTTGGCGGGGGTGGAGTTGGGGTTGGTGGATTTTCAGGAGTAGCAAACAAAGCAAAGGTCATGTTTCTAGTTGATATTATTTGCCAGCCAGTAGAAACTAAACCATACGTTACCCCCGAACTGCGTAAAGTATTGGCTGGAGCTTGAGAAAAATAATTATGCTGCACATAACCTAAACTACCCGCTGCAGCAGTAACAAATTCTACTGCAACAAAGTATTGTTGATTAGCGGGTAATCTTACATTATTAAAATTAAATGTAGTAGTGTAAGTAGTAGTAGTAGATGATAAAATAGTATTAAGGTTAACACTACTGGATTCTGCTATAAGCGAACCAATAGTAGTGCCATCAAAATTATAAATTTTAGCAACTGCTGTTCCTGCAGTAGCTGTGCTATAGCGAGCTAAATTAAAAGTAACTCTATCTATAAATACATAATCCTCAGTATAAAAAACGTTACCAATAGATTTTTGATTAGAAGTAATCATTGACCCCACTTCATTGGAAGCGATGTTAACGGGATTACAGTAAGCGTAAGCTTCTGTTGGCGGCGGGGGTGGAGTTGGGGTTGGTGTGGGGGGTCTGGGCGTTGGAGTTATTGTAGGTGTAGCAGTGGGAGTTGGGGTTGGTGTGGGTGCTGTTCCGCGGGTACCCATAAGAACAAAGGGTATATTGGTGCTCTGCAATATCCACGATCCGCTGCCTAATCGATATAGGGTTATTACACGTCCCAAGTCACCGCTAAAAGATGTGGAAGAATAACTCAAAATATTAACCCCATCATCTACTGAGGAGGTTCCCGTAAGCGTAAAAACAAGGTAGTATGCATTGGCAGGTAAAATTTGACTATTAATATTTAATACTACACTATTTAGTGTTCTTGGTAAATCGGCATAGTTATATAGAAAACTTTGCAGCTCAGTGTCGGGCCGGTCATAGTTGGGATCTTGGCTATATATTGAAAGTTTCAATTGCCCCGCGGTATTGTCACTGATACGCTGCAAGGTGACTTGTATACTGTCATATGAGCGGTCATAGATAGTGCGTGTATAAATTGCTAACCCCGACAGCCCATATGCACCGCTTATACGTACTGTGTTACCGGTAACTTGTCCTGTTCCCATAACAGTATTGAAGACTAAACTTTGCGCTGCTATAGGTTCAGCAGAAAACAAACTCAAACCAACAAAAGACAAAATGACAAGAACAGCAATTATCTGATTAAACATTTTAGTATTCATTTAGGGGTCTCCCGCTGATTAATTCAATTACAAATGATACCATAAGAAAGCCCCAAATTGCTACCAAGGCCATATCAAATGCTAACACCACATTGGATGCTAACGGATCAAGGGGAAAGGCACTGCTTAATTGCAATACAAGCATAGGAAAGCCCGCTACCAAGGAGAGCATCATGCTAAAGTACCACGGAATAGAACCCATAATGTCACCTATGACTCCCAGAAGAGTGGGCGGATCACGGGTACTCCAAGCTGTAGCAATTTCTCCAGGATCACCATATTGGACTGCTGCAGAATCCAACGTCTGCTCAGGAGTGGAAATGGCGCTAAATAAGTCAATGACACCTAAACCCTGCAGAGCAGTAACCAATCCCATGGCGGCATTGATGCAGACAAAGATAAGCAATAGTTGGGCTTGAATTCTCATGTTTAGCCGCCCCTCCGCTTCCAATACGTGATAGCTAACAAAATCATCAGACAAAAGGCCGCAACAAAGACACCTGAATTAAGGGTCAGCCAGCCAATCCACCACAACATAATCGATACGACAATGCCTGCAAAGGTACCCAGATAAGAGTTTATGGCGCTAAACACGCCAAAGACTACCAGTATGATTATGGCCGCTACGATCTGCTCTGATGGTATGCCCATAAAGTTACCAAACACTGCTAAGTCAATGCGCGGGGAATTCGCGGATGCGTCCCCGCCAATAGTCTGCTTAAAGGTGAGCTGGCCAAAAACTGTATGGTTAACTTGCGCAGTTAGAAAATATACTGCAGAGGGTGAAACGTCAATCCATAGGTCACTAAAACTGGTGGTGTCTTCATGTAGTATGGTGAAGACTATGTTGTCTTGTTGGTCAGTAATGTCGTATGTTACGCTTATGGTTCCGCCTAAGAGGTCTTCGTAGTTTACGCGGATGGTGTCGGGGGTGGGTTTGCTGGCGGTTAGGTGTACGTATTGGTATTGCCAGATGGTTTCTTGGGGGAAACTCATGGGGCTGATGGTTAGGGTGATGACGCTTGAGGTTATGGCTACGTTGCCAAAGGTGAAGGTGGTTCCGTCTTGGAAGATAAGGGTTATGCGATAGATGCTCTCGGGTCGCAGTGTGAGTTGTGCGGTGTTGGTGGCGTCTATGGGGCTTTTGGCTGCAATTGCTGGGGTTCCCTGGACGCTTAATAGTTCGGCTTGGACAAATATTCCGGGGTTGACGCCGCCTAAGGTGCGCATTACAAAGGATATGGGCTGCAGGTTGGGCAGTGAGGAGTATATGGTGTAGTTGCCGCTGTATTGTTTTGGTCTAGCCAGTATTGGCGTGTGATGTTGTAGCCATAGTAGTTGCTGAGGTCGTATTGGAAGTAGAGTGGTTGGCTGGTTGTTGTGTAGGTGTAGGGGCTGCCATTAGCGGGGGTGATGAAGTTGTCGGGGGCGTGGTTGGCTGTGGGTGGGTAGATGACTGTTACGTTGGCGCCTGTGTTGACGGGGGTTAATCTTGTTTCGTCGATGAGGCCATTAAATGTGTAGGTGTAGGTGGTTTGTGCCTCAGCGGGTACCAGTGATAACGCTGGAAGTATACATGCCAAGAGCAGTATTGCAGCTATGAGCAGGTTACTTTTTTTGTACAAGTACAAACCATCCCTTTATTTTCTCTGTAAACACGGGTTGAACAATTAACACTTCAAGCTGTGCTTTGGGTCCCATGCCGAGTTTTTGCTCCGCTTGGATCTTTGCGATTTCGCATGCAGCGTCGCTGGATAATTCTGCATCATGCACCCATAGAGCCTTCATCATCTTTTCTTTACGTAAAGATATGTCTGGCAGGGTATGACGGAAAGCGTAATCGTTAGCCACTGTACCAGCTCTCCGTGTCGTTGCGTGTGCCAAATATGAGGAACCAGAGGACGTAGAAGGCTATGAGGACCGGTCCCCAGAGTGCGCTTAAGAATTTAGTCATTGAGAGGGCGGTGTCTGCCTGCAGCAGACCCATACCGTGTAAGAAGTTGGTGGCTATGGCTATTATGCTGTAGGCTAAGGGCTGTGTCACATACCAAGCGATCGCCGTGATAGTGCATAATGCCAGGCAGACTAAGGCGGCAAAAACAGGATTCAACGCTTAGCCTCCTTTTTTACTGCGTCGACATTAATCTTATCCTCACATAACCTGTATAGATTCAAAATACCTAAACAGCTCATTATTGGCGAAGCAACTATCAGAAAATACTCGGTCTCTACTAGACCGGCAACAAACCCAGCTCCACCCATTACAGATAGAAATATAGCTATCAGGAAAACTCCGAGGTTTATTTTGGCGGCCTTTACTTTGTCGGTCAGTTTAGGCCCCTCCAAAGTAGACTTGTCTTTGTGTGTATTGCCATACCCAGATGGCAAGTGCGAATATGCCGATGACTAAAAAGCCCATAAAAACTACTGTGATAAATTGGTCAGCGGTGATGATGGCATTATCCACCAGACCCATCTGAGTCATTATAGTCCGTGACACAGCCTGTGTCACACCAACTACCTGGGTGACAGTAAACCAGGCAACCGCAACCACCACTAAGTACACTATGATAGTTGCGAGCTGGTACGCGAAATTTCCCAGTTTGAAATACGGATTGTAAACTAACGGCGTCTGCGCCGTCTACGATTACCTCCACGCTTTTGGTTTCCTTGACTGGGACCTGCAAAACTGATGTGGCTGCCTCGGCTCTGGCCGCCGCCAAAACTTATGCTTTCTCGGCGCTGATGATTACCCGCAAAAGAAACATGCTCGCGTCTGCTGTTAGTGCCATAGCTGATGTATTCCCCACCACGCCGGTCATAACTAATATGTTCCCCACGCGAACGGTCTCCATTGTTTTGGGGACGATTGCCGCTATTTTGCGAACGATTAGAGCGATTCCGAGTACGCTGTATTGGCTCGCGTCGATTATCTACGGTCCAGTTGCCGGTGCTGGTATGTATAGTCCGTCCGCTAATCAGCGGGCTGGTCGCAGTGTTTCTCTGGACCCGGGCACCATATCGCATACCTGCATCTGCGGCTTGACCGGCAGCTCGTTTAGCACCCTGATAAACTTTCCCCGCATTCTCCCTTGTGACCACTCTTTTGGCTTCATCTTTAATTTTACGTGCGGCCTCTTTGATCACCATCAGCGGCGCCTCCTGTGACCACGATCCGGCGTACCCGGTTGATTGTAGTGGACTAAGCGTTTGATGCCGCCGCCTTGGCGATCATCCGCATCATTATCCCCATCAGTATTATACACACCGTGGAGGACGCGTTTAACAACTGGATTCTTTTTATTGCCCATTATTGTTTGCTCCTTTTGCGTCGCCCGCTTTTCTTAGAAGAGGATTTACGTTTACGAGTGACTGGCTTGGTTTGTTTAGAAGTAAGGGGACCGAACAAACTCACACGCTTAGTTTTACCGCCAAATTGATTCAGCAAATCCTTGGGCAATGGAATAGCGTGTGTCTTTTTAGTTACATGACCGCTTCTGAAATTGAATGGTTTCTGGCTTGATCCACCTGGAATACCTGGCAACCAAGGTACTGGAAAAGGTAGACGCGACTGCGGATTAGATTGCGGAGAAGAACCACTGCCGCCAGTTGTGGTCTCGCTCCAAGGATCCTGCCGTTGCGGCGTAGGAATATAGAGCGCTGGTTGCTGTATCTGAGGCACATCAAATTTTGGCGACTGCTCTTGAATCTGAGGTACGTCAAATACTGGAACTGACCCGCGCTCTTGTGTCTCAGCAGGTATAAAACTAGGCACTGATGACTTTTTCTCTTGGGGCATTTGTTGCTCAATAGACGCTGTTTCAGGTCTTTGTGAAGATGTCTCTATGGGCTGATCATATACGCCCGTGGGAAGATATTGACTTCCAAGTAATTCACGATGTCTGCTGCGAGGAGTAACACGAGCAGTCACATCCACATTTGATCGCATATTAATCACACTGGCGGTACGTTCTTCGGGACGTGCACCAAGTACCCGTCGACGCCATGCCTCGGATGCATATAATCGGGTAATATCAGCTGTAGTCATACCACGCAACATAAGGGTACGGTTTATGCCGCTTTCTCCACGTGCGCGTTCTGCATCTAAGGGATTAGGTCTCATGTTCACGCGGCCCATAACGCTGGTTGTAGTTCGACCATAAATTGCATTAAACAGAGGGTTGTTGCGTTGGTATAGGAAGGGGTTGCCTGTTTGGTCTAGTTCCCATGGACTGCGAACTTGTTCTTGGGTTTGTTGCGGCTGGGCTTCGGTAGTTGTGGGTGATTGTCTGCGTCGTGATTGCGCGGTCCATCGGCTACGTGGAATGTTTACTGGTGGTTTATACTCTACAGCTGTGGCGTCGGTTATGGTTTCAGTTACGATTGGTTTTGGTAGGGATTCAGTTGTTTGAACTGTTCCGCCTGAGCCGTTGATTACCCCGTCTGCGACGTTGTCGGGTGAGATGGTTTGTCTGCCTTTTGGTGTAGTGGTGGGTTGTTTTCTGTAGAAGTCGTTGAGGTTTGTGCGGGGTCGAGATGGTGCGGGTTTGACTATGCTGTCTGAGAGATCCTTTAAGGTGGATTCGCTTTCGCGTAGATGAGATGGTTTTTTGTTGTCACCTCCGCCTTGCATGTCAAAAGGTTTGCCGGGGGATTCGCTGCCGTAGGTTGTGCCGCCCATGGCGCCCAGCAGTTCACCGACATTCACCCTGCCTGAGCCTACTCGTCTGACGCGGGATCGGGTGGTGGGGGTTCGGCGGGCTTCAGGTCTGCTTAGGCCGTAGTCTTTGGGCATTACTGTGAAACGTTTGCGGCTACTGCCATATATGCGGCGTTCGCCTGGTTTGCCTAAGTATTCGGGGTAATGATAGTTGGCTCTGCCTGGCGAGGGCGCTTCGACTAGGTTGATTTTGCGGGCGCCGTATGATCTGCTGTCAGGAGATATGGGGCTATGCGGCAGGTTGATGTCCAGCGGTGTAGATGGACCCGGTACAAGCGGGTTAGATTTGGGTGATGTAGTTGGTGGTGGCGGAGTGATTACTGTTATGGGAAAGTCTGGGCCCGTGACGGGTACATCTATTGTTGTGGGTGGACCTGTCTCATGCGGTCCTGCATCGGGAAGATCTATCAGGGGCTTTGTTTTGCCTGATCCAGAGGCAGGTGTATCTATAATTGGATTAACTGAAGATTCTGAGCGAGGAGATACGCCTAAAATGTTGTTAGGTGTTCCAGCATCTAACGGTGACAAACTTACTGCTAATGAATCTACAATATCCAAGTTTAATCCTGGTGATTTTGTTATAGACCCAGCTGCTACGGGAGCTATACCTACAGGTCCCACAATACTTGAAGATAGATCACTTGTTAAGAGATTGTTTATATCGCCATTGTATGCGGCAAGTCTGCCTGATCCAGAGAGAACTACATCACCGCCAGTCTGACCTTTACCGCCTGCACTTCCAGGCAACAGCCATTCACCCTCACCCGATCCGCCGCGGCCTCCACCACCAGAGCCGGCACCACCACCGCCCCTATTAGCAACATAACGGCCATACAAACCCAGTGCACCTTCAAAGGCTAAACTGCCGCCAAACGCAGTCAACACACTAAAACCAGTCTTCTGCAGGTTTCCGCCGCTGGCAACATAACCCACACCACCAGCCAAACCAGACCAAGCAGAAGCACGAACCAAACCACCACCAATAGCACCTTTAAGACCTGGAAATCCAGATGCAGCTAAAGTTTCTGCTCCAAATACATTGCCTAAACCTAAACCACTTATATCTTTGAGTACCTCAGAATTTAGTATACTACCTATTTTGCCAACAGTGCCAAAACCGGCTTTTATTACTGGTCCTCCAACTGTTGCAAATAGTGCGCTACCTGCGCCAGCCACAACAGTATCCCGTACACTTAGAAATTCGCCATGTTCAAAGTAATTAAAAACATTTGATACACCTGCACCTACACCAAAAGCTATTCCATAATTAGTTGCTATAGAGGTTAAAGATGCACCTGCCGCTAATGATGCTCCACCAGTAACTGTTGCGGCTATAACAGACGCACCGACAATACCCGTATCGATCCAAGTTTTAACCATCTCACCATGTTTAGTTGTAAAATAATTGTCAATCACCCAGGCATTGTATAGGTCCTTATTGTACTTCGAAGTATTGATCAGATAGGTGGTTATGTCTGCGTGTTGTTCGGCTGAGATATTTCCCTGTTTTAACATGCGGTCAGCTTTAGCTTGCTCTAACCATATCATGGCTTCAGCATTGAGATAATCTGCGTTGGGCGGCGCATCAGATACTATCTTTATACGTTCAGCTGGAAGCAATGTCTGGGGCAGCAGATTAACAGGTCCAACTTGAGGATTCTGCATAGGTCCCACAAACAAATCAGGCGAATTCTTAGCAACATATTCATCCGTAAACTCAGGAGGCTTAAACGCAGTCCCAGAACTAGAAGCTTTACCGGGAATAATGGGCGGATTATACTTGTAGTCGGTGGGCGGCTTATACATATCACCCGCTATATCTTTAATGATCTCACCTTGCTTGCCTATTGCTGTGGCGTGTTCTTCGGGTGTAATTACATTGTCTTTTAGGGCTTGGTCAAAATTTTTCTGCTGATCCAAAGCCTCTGCCAAAGGATTAGATGCGGGTGCACTGTAGCCTAGTTGTTCCATGTAGCCTGTGTATTCATCGTAGCGCTGATCGTATTCTTCTCGGGAGATCTGGCCATGCTGCAGCTGATAGGATAGATTGTCACGTTCATTCTGCCAATAATCAACCGTATAACCCCCGCCGCCTGGTACCTTAACGTAATTTCCTGTAGACTGACCACCGGTTGATGTACCAATACCAGGCGTTACACCTGTACGTGCGCCGCCAGTAGTGGGGTCATAGGGCAGAGGTGAAACTGCGCTGCCTTCTGTTGCTTTAGCCTGCGCAATCAACACCGTTTGCGTTCTATAAAATTCGTTATACTGTGTTTGGTTTATGGTTCCTGCTTTGAGAGCATTTTGCGCATTTGCTAATTCAGCTTGCAACTGAGCAACACTGGCCATTTAGGGTTTTCTCCTTTGGGTTTTGAGTGCCTTTTCATTTGCGCGCAGCATGCGCCGGTAGAGTTTGTTATGTTCGCGTTTACCTTCTGCTGTGGTGGTTCGCAAGAATGGGAATAGGCTGGCGCTTCTTTTTCTATACGTACGACGCTCAGACAATTGTCCAGCACACATACACACACTTAAACAAATGTCCAATTTAAACCTTTAACTATACTAACACACGTGTTTAACACAACATAAAAATAACAAATGTACAACAATACAAAAATAAACTAAGTATCGGACTACGCAATATAACTTTAAATACAAACAACCGCTAAAATTAACCAGAGGGGAAACACATACCAAGCATATGGAACGACATACCTTGGGAAGAAAAAACAATCAAACAAGCAACCCAAGATGACGAAACAGAAGCCACCTTAATTTTTAAACGTATAATAAAATTCAAATGGGGAGACAATGAAGTTGAATGTCTTAATGGCAGATTTGACATAGACCTAACTGATCCAGACGTAAAAACAATACTAGACTGTGATGATGAGACACTTGTTGCAGAAGCCTGTCAAGCAGCACTAGACTACATACCACAACACATGTTAAATATAGACACACCAACTTTCGATAAAATATTTTCTAACTTTTCACTTAAAGACCTTATGACACTTAATGGCCCACCGACTTTTGAACGGAAGAAAAAGTAAGATCTGGGATAAGTTATGGTAAATTTGCATAAACGTAAAAATCGAATAATCATCTATCTGCTCTGTGGATCCTTAACTGGATTTCTTATCG
>Ga0123353_10005919_pt1 | contig 16173 bp, 9 predicted proteins | sample TergutLab28metaG_3_FD_92763 | JGI IMG/M metagenome (GOLD analysis project Ga0123353, IMG submission 92763) | Labiotermes labralis P3 segment gut microbial communities from Petit-Saut dam, French Guiana - Lab288 P3 | ecosystem: Host-associated > Arthropoda: Insects > Digestive system > Gut ... | reverse complement strand
TAGATGGGTGGATAATATTAGGATGGATCTCCAGGAGGTGGGATGTGGGTATATGGACTGGATTGGGCTGGCCCAGGATAGGGACAGGTGGCGGACGCTTGTGACTGCGGTTGTGAATCTTCGGGTTCCATAAAATGCGGGGAATTTCTTGACTAGCTGCAAACCAGTTAGCTTCTCAAGAAGGACTGTGCACCATGGAGTAAGTAAGTAACCTTATCTTTATCAGAAATCACGTTTATTTTTTTCTGGAGGGGTTTATTATAGCTTCCTTGAATGGGTGAGAGATTTTGTGACCGCCAACGACGCCAAATTACGAAACGCCTGAGTACGAAGTTGCTCGCCATCAGTACATCAGGAATACTACTGCGTTCATAAATAGAAATGGGACATCAGTGCGTCGCACTTACTGTTTATACAGGACTGTCCTGAAATGGAACTCCATGGGTAAAAGAACAGATTATGTTAATTTCAGTGGCTCACTTTGCGCAGTATTTTGAAATGGAAAAGATAATTTGTGTTTTTTACACACCCAAGTGTTTCAGAACGATGTCAACCAACACGCAACCCGCATAGTTTTGTGACGCGGAAGCTAATATTTTCTTATTAGTAATGTTGTACAGTCCATCATATTATTTGTATTGCACCATACGCCAATTAAACCATGCAAAATTAAGTACAAAGAGTATTTTACATCTTTGAATTTTTCTGCATTTAAAAAGCACTTAGAAATGAAGAACTACGAGGGAGCGTGACGATGTAGGTTGTGTGAAGATGGATTTTGGATATAGATTACGGCTTATTTTGAGTGTGACAGGCCTCGTGCAGGCACTCTGAAATTATATCTTATCTTTCCTCGCGCAAGGATATTCGACAAAAAGAAACGAATCAGACGTACATTATGCCGCCAGCAGACGACTTCTTCAAGGCTCTTGGCTCTTGTTCCGAGGTTATTATTTCTTTTTAGCTTTTAGATGTTGGAGTTATCTGATGGCAGAATATGTTTACAGGTTTTTCAGTCCACCAAAATGAATCAGTCCCACGCAACAGCCCCCCCCCCCTCGTCACTTCTTTATAATTTTATTTGGATAACAATTTTATTAGGATGACTCATCTTGGACAGGTTTACGCACAACAGAATGCATTTTGTTTTTACAAAAGTATGAGGCAAATCGAAAATCGTCACGTCGGTCCATCTGTTCGCTAAAATCAAAATCTAACCAAGGACCGAACTGGGTGGAAAGATAGCCAGTCATTGTAATCTTCGTTTGATATCGTTCACTTAAAGAACCAATTTGAATGTGTGCGTCCATGCTTTGAACCTTCTGGAAATTTTTAATTAAACGCCTCGTCCGGACCGTGTTCCATTTAGTTAGTTAGTTAGTTAGTTCGTTAGATACTCAGTTATTCGTATGAGTATGTGCAAGTTCCATTTACGTCTATTAATTATGAGTGACCTTAGCGAGGCCACTTTATTTGGATATCTAAATTAGCTTGTACTTTTCTAGGCCTGTTTTCTTCTATGACAAATTTTTATGAAAGTTGACACCGTGCTTAATATTGTACGACTGTTAGCATGTGCGAGTTTCATTCACGTCAATTAATTACATTATGAACTTCACCAAACGGCCTTAATTACACCTTTTTGTCCAATTGTCAATTTTTTTTGTGGCAGGTTTTGACTCGACCCAAACCTTTTTCTACCGGAATCAGCCTTGTGCCTGTCTATAACGCGTACTGTTTTCTGCTCGGAGTTTAGCAAAGACATCTTTGTGCTAAAGAGCATCAAGCGAAATAAACATGCTTTAAGCGAGCCGACTCGTGGGTCACGGAATACTTTCTCAACTCGGAAGCTGGCATTGTCTACAACTTACTTCTCAGAACTGGATTTAATTACGACAAAGACTCTATTAAAATTAAGGTACAGCTGTGTTAATTCCGTTGTATTGTGTAACCCGGGTGGTGGTAGACACACTGCCCAACGACGCCAAATCTGAACGTGGGTAGTACAAGAATATGCGAAGTGATTGAAGATTGCGTGGTTGTGGAAGGAGCGGCACGTAATGTCATTGAATTGTCACTGCCGAATGTTTCTTCTTTCTTCATTGTAGCCAATCGGACACCACGCATAAGCGATCTTCACCTCCTAATCGTAGTCTTTAAAATTCGTATGGTTTTGTCATCAGCAAGAGAATACGGATAGTTGGGTAGGACAGTAACCAATCGAAATTACATTCACGAGGAAATTTTAATCAATTAAATTCTGGATATGCTTGCTAATGTTAAGTTTGTCAGTCTGTGTATTCCCGTCTCTTATCCTTAATAGTAAAGATGAAAACACAACTATAATTTTACCTGTTGTACTGCACGTACCACGTGAAACTTGTTCTTCCACAAAGAGGAAAGAGCGGGTTGGAGAACAGGGAGTTGGGGAGAATATATATTTCCAAGAAGGGGTAAGAGAAGCTTGTAAAATATGTGAATATTTTAAGTCCTCCGGGATATGACGCTGCGTTGTAGATTGTTAAATATTTACGGGCGTTTCGGAGGAGTGTACCTCCATTCTCAAGGCAGTTCAAGAAGTGTGAGCAAGCTCATCCGAAACGCCTGTATCTCTTTACCAAACTTCATAGCGCCTCATCCCATAACACTTGAATCTTCATCAACACATCTGGAAAATTTGGTTTTCTATTGTGTTGAGATGTTATTGCCCTACTTTGTGTTCCTGTCACAAGGGGTAAAATAGAGCATAACTTGCTTGACGGTGATGGACCTGTTGTTTGCACACAGCGTATTTGTGTCTTTTAGTGGCACAGAGTGTGTTGGACCTATTGTTTGCAGGCAGTGTATTTGTATCTTCTACTGGCACAGTGCGTTGGACCTGTTGTTTGTAGGCAGTGTATTTGTATCTTGTATTGGCGCAGTGTGTTGGACCTGTTGTTTGCAGGCTGTGTATTTGCATATTTTGCTGGCACAGAGTATTACAACTTGCTTGAACTTGCTCACAGGCAGTGTATTCCCGAGTGGCCCGAGTCTGCAAACACGACCGTGGAGGACCACATCGCTTCCGCAACCGTTGGACGTCCTTCCTTAAGTCCCGCCTGAACTGCTCGGTGACAGGGGATTTCCCCTTCTATTTCAACGAGATACGTAAGTGTAGCCTGCGAACTACGAGTCTCTTTCTGCATAGTGTGTGTAATAGTAATCCCTCAGGGGAGAGAATGGAAACAGATTTTCTCATTAGATTTCCCTTCATTCCTCCAGTTTGTGAATGTTTTGTCTTTGCGTTTAACCCTGCTAAGTGCCATCCTTCGAAGCACGAAGTTGTCTCTCAAATTCATGTCCCGAGGCAGCTGTCCCGAGCACCGCAGGTAATGTGTGCATGTTATGCAATAATCATCAACATCTGTGGTTTTTTTTTTCTTCGCGTCCTCTTTCTTCTTCTCTGTGTCATTTCCCTTGTATTTTCTCATCTGCTTCCTTTTTTTATCTCCTTTTTCACTTCACTTTGCTTCTCATCTTTTGTACCTTTTCGTTCTGTCATTACTTTTCTCTCCCTCCTTCAGTGTTGCGTCCTGAATATTTGTATATTGTAGGTCTAAACGGGTTACACAAAAATTATTCTATGTAAATTTTCCGATCTTTCGTTTTTTTCGAAATTCCATTTGAATTTATTAAATGTTATTTTTTCAGGCGTGAAAGGTTAGGTTAGGTTAACCTACATTTCCCACAACAGATAGCGTAGGTGTAGCCATACAAATTGGTCAACATTTTGGATACCGCAAATTATTCCGGTAGTTTCGTCGATCTAATGCAACCAGGCACTCTAGGTCCATGCGTTTTGTTAGGCTGCACGTGTGAAAGTTGCCACCGTTCGGTTATTGTTAAGGTATATTAAGTCATAGTGACTCAGTTCTTTGAATTGCTTAGTTTCATATCATCCATGCCGGTTATACCGCAATTATTCTGTCGTCTGGAATTAGGTAGTGTCATGTGATCCACGCCACTATGATTATGTTAGTATTTAAACCTACATTTGCTATTGTCTGAAATATATTTAATGCGGTGCTTTATATAATAATATGGTTATACTGCCGTCAGTAGGTTTTCTTTGTGAAAATGTACGTTGATAGAATTTCGTCGATGGACATTCTATGTGGAACTGTAGGACACTTGTCTTGGCTTCGGTCTACTGCAGAGAATGAAGGAGGCATCTATGCCTTTACAGCAAAACACTCGAATTCGTAGGTACGATATGGATTTCAGCATGGCGACACACCTTTACATGCCTTGCACTGCAACTGCTCTCAAGATTTCAAAAGGTTACTCAGTTTCATTATTTCATTAATCATTTTCCGAGTGACAAACCTGCACTTTCTCCAGTGCATTATTCATGCGATCATCTCCTTTCATCTACCTGTCTGCTGTCACAATTTTTCTGAAATATCTCTCGGGTGGTGGTGGTGATGGTGGTGGTAGTAGTAGTGGTAGTTACTTATTGCTCTTGTTACATTTTAAGTGTCACATGAACAGTAAATTTATGGGAACTAAAAGTGCTTAACCTTTTGACGCCTAATATCAACTATAGTGGTCGTACCGCACCGTTAACCTCTAAAGTTGCATTTTATATATTTATTCAACAAATATAGGTACTGAATATTTTAAACATGGTATATACTCTCCGTTTTCTTCTCTTCAACATGCAGTTTGTTTCATAATTCTAACATATTTGGTTCCTGTCTTATTCACATTTTATATACAGGGTATGCTAAAATTTAAAAAAATAATTCCGGCTCCAAGAGGTTAAACAGTTGTTTTATTAAACAGATATGATAAGAGGGCGTGAATTGGATTAATTTGGTTTGGACAGAAAGCAGGAGTATGCTCTTTTGAACATGGTCAAATTCCATAAAATTAGAACATTTTGTGAGTAGCTGAACAACTGTTAGCTCCTCAATAAAGACTGCTATGTCGAGTTAATTAATTGAGCCTCAAAGGAACAGAGACTTAGGCCCATATGAGAGGATGATATTAAACTGCATCTTTGAATATATGATATGAAGGTGTGGATTGAATACAGCTAGTTCAGAACTGGTTTCAAGAGCGAGATTTTGTGAACAAGGTGATGAAGCTACAGGGTCCATAACAGTGGCGAGTTTCTTGACCTCATTTTCGAGAAAGGCCCTTCACTGTGTCATACAATAACACCGGACATTTTCCGATAACCATAAAAAGCAATCCCAAGAATTTGTCAGAGGGGACCGTGTACTCTCCCTTGGAAGAACTCTGATCATTGACTGCTCTGAAGATACGGAGATCATTTTATGGTAAGAGAATTATTCTGAAAACACGGAGATCGTTTGATGTCAAGAGAATTAGGTAATCAAAGGGTAAAACAAACATTTATCACAATATCCGTTTTGTGAAGGGAATGAGAATTTTCGTAATTATGTTCATGCACAAAATTAGATTTTTCGTGTTTCGGAAGAATCTATTAGCTTCACGTGTTCAAATTCGTGGACCACTAACCCAGAAGTCAGGTTAATACGTGAACCAACACATGCACGCAATAAAATACAGTTCTTGACAAGTATTTCTTATGTAATCTCTTCGGGTGGTGTAAGATCGAGACGGATGTTTGTATGCATAATTCCTACAGAATACAAACAACTACTCACATCCGGAACGACTCACTTTCTCACATGATTTTAAAGTCACGACATTGTAGACATTTTACAATTATAATTTTATGCTTGTAAACTTTATGTATTCTAGAAATTTAATATTTTAGTCACATGGGCTGGGCATGTGGCGTGTATGAGTGAGGAGAGGGGGGTGTATAGGGTCTTGGTGGGGAAACCGAAGGGAAAGAGACCACTGGGGAGACCTACGCGCAGATGGGTGGATAATATTAGGATGGATCTCCAGGAGGTGGGATGTGGGTATATGGACTGGACTGGGCTGGTCCAAGATAGAGAGAGGTGGCGGACGCTTGTGAGTGCGGTAATGAACCTTCGGGTTCCGTGAAATGCAGGGAATTTCTTGACTAGCTGCAAACCAGTCAGCTTCTCAAGAAGGACTCTGCACCATGGAGTAAGTAAGTAATATTTTAGTCATTCCAAAAAACTAGTTTAGCATGTTGGACTTGTATGCTTTTGTTCTCCAAAACTCCCTGACGATGGCGCTTCTGTGCCGAAACGTGTTGGATTTTAATGCTTCTCATAAACTGTATTAAGTGCATTTGTTGGTTGATATATGGATTGTGAGAATATGAATCGTAGGAGTAACGTAAAATTAGCAGTAAGTTTTTGGAGAACCATCACATACCCGTGAGACCACGCGGTCGCCACCCGGTGAGGGATGAAGCCACTAGGTGAAAATAACGGGGGATCGGCACTATGTACATCCCCGTCGGTCGTTTGGGCGGTCGGGTCCCGTAGCGATGAACTCTTGTGGGGTAGTGTAAGTGAAAGAGCCACACAATACACATCCACGTAATACAGTGATACCAAGTAATATACAAATATATTCTGAGTATAATAGTAATACATACATAAATTAAATAACTAAGAAACACAATGATTACAAAAGCAAACAGTATCAGCCTAAACAGTTCACCATTCCGCACTCACTAGTCTCTTACGTAACATTACGATGCACAACAGGCATCAACAGGCCTAGCCTACAATATCAGGCTTCGTGACAAACAATGTTACGTAAACACAGACTTCTGTCTGTCTCTGCAGAGTCAGCGCCGTCAAACTGACGCAACATATATAACGCGCATTATCGTACATTACACAGGCCCGTACATACATACTATCAGTGCGACTTGCACTCAAAATCATAACACAGAAAATACATACGAATTTTACAGGAGACAGTAAGCAAACAAAAGAACTCTTCTACCTTGTCCCTGGCCACCGGGCCGGCGTCGAGTATGCACCTCAAACAGCCTACATGCCATTTTGAAATACACCAAGCCAAAACTGAATTTTTAATTTACGGTCATACTCGATCGTCGGTCCCGTGGGCAGCGTAGATAACTCAGCAAGGCAGATCCCTCTCGGCTGGCCAGCCTCTTCTCCCGAAGAGCAAGTGTATGAGAATGTGAGAGTCCGGGTTTCGGTCGCCCCACAGCAAGACTCCCAGGAACTGCCCACAACCCTTTCACCTTCCCGCGGCAGCCAATCACCGGACGATAACCTTGGGAAGGTGGTGACGGGTCAGAAAATTCTAGAAGGCATACTTCCGCATGGAGACGGCCTTGAGCCGAGCCTGGCGGTCACGACTCAAGGCCGTCATACCTAAGTGTGTTAATTTAGAATGTAATAAGAAGGCAGGCATTGCTTGTATGACGTAACACTGAGGTTCGTTCGTGCAACCATTGTTGGAGTGGAAACGCATTAAGTATTACTTATTATGAGGTTATGTCTGTAGCCTTAGGTATCAAGCATGCAATGCGCATGCGCCATATTCTTCTGTAATCTGTGGCCTGTCCGGCTGTACAATATTTTTCCACATTCTGTCATAAACAACACAATTTTCGAAAAAGAAAAGCCATTGATGATAAAATGTGTATTTTTTTCTCAACAACTTTTTTTTCTGAAACACCTCTCATTCCCAGAAGAACTGAACGAGATGTGATCATAAGTGTGTATTGGTTTTAATGTAAAGTTCCCGTTATTCTTGTCAGATTTTAGAAAATTTAATCTTCTCAACAGATTTTAAAAAATACACAAAAATCAAATTTCATTAAAATCCTTCCAGTGGGAACGGACATGACGAAGCTAATAATCGCTCCTCGTAATTTTGTGAACGCGCCTAAAAATTGATGCTAGTGTGTGCTCTCTTAAATGAAGAACTGATTGTAATTGCCAGAAATATATATATATATATATATATATATATATGTATATATATGTGTGTGTGTGTGTATCTTCTGCATAATTTTAATTACATATATATATAAAATATATATTTTAGATAGATAGATAGATAGATAGATAGATAGATAGATAGATAGATAGATAGATAGATAGATAGATAGATAGATAGATGGGTGGGTGGGTGGGTGGGTGGATGGATGGATGGATGGATGGATGGATGGACGGACGGACGGACGGACGGATGGACGGACGGACGATAAAGTTACGCAGGGGACATATCATATGAAGTGTGACATAATTGGCATATGATTGTGGGCAAAAAGAAGTAATTTCTGAATTATCTTTTTAAACCATGGTTCCTTGTCGCTCAGAGACATTTGCTGTACACACGGCCAGTTACTGAAGTTTATCAAGTTTCGTAGTTATACGTAGTTGCGTTGAGAAATGTGTGCCTATTGCGATTGTTAGAGACTGAAAGAATTGACCTATTTGTAACTGATAAGAAACAACATTCCAACTGCAGCTTTTACCTGCGTCCGCACTTAGTAATCCTCAACACGTTATTGTGTTATTTCTATTCCTACAGCGTATAAATGTAAGCTGTTTTGTGTACGTTATATAAACAGAGATTGTGTTGTTTGAAGGGAAGTTGAAAAGTGTTTACCTGAGCAGCAGATGTGCCAATACCATAAAGAGGAACAGAATTAATCTAAAAGTGGCTGCTCAAAGGTGGATTCGTTAGTTGAAATGTTAACACAGAAGGTTCCTGTCAGTTGCAGTATTGAAGCTAAAATAACAAGAATCAATATGTGCACAGTCATTTGTAGCTGTGTTTATATTTTTTGCTTCTAACGAAACATTTCTGGGTTACGTATTTTGCCATAATACCTTATGATATAATTCACAGGAATACATTCAAATGCTTGTGATCTTAGTATTTGACATTTGGCTGACATATTATATATTTTTCTTTCGCTCTTTATTTGTATTATTATTATAATTATTATAATTATTATTATTATTATTAAGCGCTACAACCTATATAAGATTGTGGCTTGCTCAACCACTTTTTTCCAACTATCTCTATCTGTACTACTTTCTTCCAATAGCATACGTTTATGCTCTTTACATCTTCTAAAAGTCACCTTCCCAACGTATTTTAGATCTTCCAAATTATTATTATTATTGTAAATTTATTCTTGACTATTAGTTAGTAGGTGGCGGTCCTATGGTAAGTCCAGATCTCTACAAGGGATCACAGAGGTTTACCTCAACACTTCACAAACGATGTTTGCAGTGCTCATTAGTGTGATCTTCTGTAGCTCTGTGGCAGAAGTGTGATCTGGGAGCAACTTAAGGTTTTGATCTAATCCCTCGTTAATTGTTCCTAATGCTCCAATTATAACTGGCACAATTTTTGTCCCCACTTTGCACATCCTGCTTACCTCAGTCTCCTGGCCTTTGTACTGGTTTAGTTTTACATATTCTTTTGTGTTAACGTTTGAATCATCTAGTATTATCCATCAGTAGGGAAGTCTTTTATTGTTATTGTTATTGTTGTTGTTGTTGTTATTTGTTAATATGTAGATTAAAGCTGATCAATGCACAGGTCAGTAGATGTAAATAGAGCACTGTAGCATATCCTGTGTTTTCAGTAGTGTAAGCAAGTAGGGGCAAGAATGTTTTTTTTAGTAGAGTAAACATTTTCCAAATGAAGCTTCTTGGTATCTTGTATGCCTTATTAGAATTGGCATTTATTTAGTGTACCTGGAAATTGAATACAGAAATATGTTTTTGCAAAGATAAGCAACCTTTCACAGCTGTAAATTTTTTTGGTTGTCGTTTGCTAAATTTACATCATCTTGATGTTTCAAATGAAGGGGCAGATTTTGATAATGTTCAAGTTTAAATTTTTTGCTAACTTAGTATTATGATGAGATACTTGTTGGATGATGATTATTGTGTTGGCTAAGAACTGATATCACCAAGCAACTTTAAAGTAAATCTGTAGTACTGAATTAAAGTTTTATATGGAGCAAATCATAAACTTCACTGCTAGCACATTATACTTGGTAGCAACCCCCAAAATGTTGTGTACATTAAGTGTTGTCGGACAGACAATGGTCAACAAAGATCTTATCCAGTAAACAAGTCATGTTTACAAACCTTAGAGGGTTATTAAATGAGTGGATTTCTTATTGAGTTTTATTTAGCAAACATATGCCTTATTTTGATTCAGAATTGCCAAAGTAATTTCCTTTTATAAGAACTTTTAGATTTGTTACTTGAACTGTCAAGAGGTGTTAGATGACTGTACTTTTTATGTTATTAAATATCAAAACAGCTGGGGGATTATGTTTCATAGCACTTAAGATATTGAAAATTTATGCACATGCCTTCTGTCTGATCCTACCAATAATAAGTGTGTTGTGAAGTGATAGAAATTAACTTGACATCTAACTGTCATGCAGGGTATGGTTTTCCAGTTACAAGATATATATGTTGCATACTGAAGATCACTTAAGTTTAAACCCATATTCAGCGACATTGATAGCTGCTACTATGTAACAAATTTAGTGCTGAGCATAAGCTGTACTATCAATAATGATGATAGTTACTTGAAATTTAATTTTAATAATTAGTGATTATTCATACAATGTTCTCTACAAAACACAGTGAGAGGAATGTACTTTGCTTGTTCTCTTTATTCAACCAAGTAATTGCTTCTTCTGTAACATAATAAAGCAATAGGAGATAGAACTCTTTGTTCAGTAGAAATTACGTTCCCAGTTCTTGTTATCTGACAGTAATTGGTTTCTCTCACTTCATTATTTTAGGGACTTTGTAATTAAGAAAGCATTCCACAGCATCACTACTATTTAAATTCAACCACGAAAAACTTCAGCTTCCTATCCAGCAAAGTTAGAGAACTGACTAACCATCTTAGCTTCTAATATTATAAGCGTTATGAAGACAAAATCAGATTTCTGTAGAATCGTACTTCAATTTGCAGCCAATTTAGAACCTTACTGTTGTTACTTCAAAGGGTTGTACAAAAATGTTATGAATTCACAGTTCTCCTGTATTTCTGTATTGTATTGTGTATTCTTGAAACCATAGTAAATGCTTGGGGAGTGTTCCAATTATCCAACCATACAAACAACTTATTTTACTGTGTTTCTACACGTCTGCAGCAAAACGAACCAGTCTTAATGAAACACTGTTGGGAAGTCAGTCTGTGGAATTGCACGAGATCAAATTTGTGGTTTTATTCCCATGGGGGAGGGGGGGATGGAAAATTCCCTTGGGGGGATGGAAAACTTCTGAATGCCATGACTACCGGTATCATGTACGTCTGTGGATGAAGTGGAAATACCACTTTTAACACTTTCAGTGTTATGTGTTCAGTTATAAGCTTCATGACCGATAACTCTTTACAAACATTGTAAGAGTGATCACATCAAGGATGATAGGATAGGGTATATAGCACTTGTGGATGACACGAGGTGTATGTAAACTGTAGTGTGAAAACCTGAAAGTAAAGGGCCATTTGTAAGAGCCACGTACAGATCGAATGGCTGTGTTAAAATGGGCATTAAAGAAACCGTGTGCGTGCGTGCGCGTGCTCGCGTGTATGTGCGTGTGTGTGCGTGTGTGTGCGCGCGCGCGTGTGTGTGCGTGCGTGCGCGTTTGTGTGCTCGTGTGAGTGCGTGCGCGCGCGCGTTTGTGTGTGTGTGCGCGTGAGTGTGTGCGTGCGTGAGTGCGTGTGTGTTTGTTTGTGTGTGTGTGTGTGTGTCTCGCTTAGTTCTCTCATAAGTCACTAAACCCCCACTTTCATCTTGATACTGGGACTGAAGTAGTTAAAATTATGATTTTATAAAATCCCTTGCCACAGAGGTGCAATTAAACATACTGGTGTACCTCATAGTTTCGAAGACTTATCCCCATCCCTACCTTTAGGTTATGTCAGTACTATTTAATGAGTAATGAATATGAAGCATAATCTTACAAAAGTCAAACTCCTTTACCTTTTGGGTGATAGATGCATTACAGGAAAGCAGTACCAAATTTCTGTCCTAATTTTGAGGCATTTGCTCTGAAGTCTTTTTAATTAATTGCATTAATGTACTTTGAGTAGTATAAATGCTATGCTAATGGATTAACTATGCATGCTGTAACAGTGAACAACATTGGTTGGTACTGCACATAATTTTCAAGAATTGAAAACACAGTAAAGTTCATCATTAATGTAGTTCATATGGGAAAGTCAAACCATTTGCAGAAGTCTGTGGACCGTTTAAAGGTTACAAATGGAAGACTGAGAAGAAAGAATGAAGCACATTAATAAGCAACATCATGACATATTTTTTTGTGAGGTTGCAAATCTGTAGGACATGACTCAAGTTTGTGTCCGTTGGTGGACTCTGGTATTAGTAGGAGCATTTAACCTATGGTTTCAACTGCCAGGACATTAGTTGTAATGTGCATCATGAAACATGTTGCTTTTTCTTTCCCACAGAATCAACTACTGAGCTGATTGAGGGTACATACGGGTCTGTGACAGCACAGCTCATCTATGGCGTCTTTACAACACCTCCCAACAGCATCAGTGGCTCAGCCGTGTGTGCATTTGCACTCCAGGACATCACAGACACATTTGAGGGTAACTTCAAGGAACAAGCACAGCTCAACTCTAACTGGTTGCCTGTCCAAAGTGCCAAGGTAGTAGCAGAAATTTTGTTTCTGATGAAGCTGCAGTATTCAGTACTTCTTAAGAAAACTTAATGACCTTTCTCTGTGTAACTTGACAGTAATAAAGAATTGTTAAACCAAATTTATTATCACAATACAACAACTATATGTGATCTTTATGACCCAACATGTTCAACATAAAACTGGATTTTGATAATAATCAAGGGCTTCTGACTTTGGATCAGTAAAGAATTATAACATTATATTAACCTTTGACCCTAAAACAGTTGCATAATTCTGACTTATTATTGACTTACAATGATTATAAATAAAATTGTAATTTTTACAGTAATGTTTGTGACAAGTAACATGTACATGTCATAGTGTATGTCATCCATATATTAGTTCCATTTTTATGAGATAAAATCCCTGTACCTCTTTCCTGTTACATACTGCATAGATTCAGAAGACTGTAGAGCATATGTGAGGAATTTAAAATACTTTGTGTTCTGCGTTATTTGTTAGTGGATGGTGGCACTTGCATATCTTGCCAAGTCGTGAAGTTCATGACTTTGACCCATATCCCTTGCATTAACTCTGTGCAGCCATACTGGAGTATTTAAGCAATTTCTGCTATTTTGTACTGTTATCTTTATCCCATGTAAACTATGGGTTGTTTTCCTCATGTATTTTTGCAATTCCAGAAGACATTAATTTTGACACATTCCCTGTCATGTGTGTTGTATTCTGTGCTGGTGTGGGCCTCATGCTTCTTGTGTCTCCACTTTTCACCACTGGAAACTATAAATATGATATTTATGCAAACGTTTACATCGTGCCTCCATAAATGCATCCCTTCCTCAAGTTATGAAGACACAGTATCTCAGTGATAAATTGTATTTACATTTGGACAAATATGTGCATTTTACCACAATAGGAAGAAGTATTATTTTAAAAGTTTATATGATTTTTGTCATTTAATTTTTCTTAATGATTAAATGTTTTCTGTTCAACATCACTACCTTTTTTTTTCTTTTTTCTTTCTTTCTTTCTTTCTGTCTGTCTTATACTGTGAGTTGGTATGTATGGATGAAAGGTGATATGGAAGATACAAAGTCTTGAGGGCTTTGTCCCTCAGAAATGAGGAGGTGGTTCTTTGTAGGAAATGCAAGTTCTTAGAAGCAGGATATGTATAACAGCTTCAGATATGTATTGTATATGGATTCATACATAAATTTTAAACATTAATGTCCATTATTGTTGATTAAATCAACATTTCAGATTTAACAACAAGTAAAGTTGTTACTATACCATCTAGGAACCTATTAGTAATTAGATATGTAGATTATTATTTGTACTGCACTCTGAAACAGAGAACTAGTCCTCAAATAAGCTGTTGCCACTGTTTTTTCAGTCTCTGAATCAGATAAATGAATGGCTTTGTTATGCAACTGAACCTTTCATACTTGAAGTATCTGACATCACTTGTGACATTTATTGTTCAGTCTTATCCCTTCTTCATGACTTTCTTAACCACAAATTAGTGTGATTTTTACCTTGTTAATCTGCCATCTTCCTTAATGAAATCAGAAACAAATCACATTTAAGAATTATGTTGCTTTTGTTTTGTGCAGGTGCCTGATCCCAGACCAGGACAGTGTGTCAATGACTCTCGCACTCTGCCAGATCTCACTCTGAACTTTATCAAGACACATTCATTGATGGATGAATCTGTGCCTTCATTTTTTCACCAGCCCATTGTCATCCGCACCAGTTTTCAGTAAGTAATATTAGCGTTAGAGTCATAAGATATTGTACAAAGTTCAGGTGTTGTTTGTATTTCTGTGTTTGTATTAATGGACATACCGTACATTTTTAATGTATGTATAAGTAAGTTTAAATTTAATTCTGATGAGTAAAATGGTGTTGCTGTTTACTCTTATTCATGCAGACTACATGCAGACATTAAATGTCTTCCACCGATTCTGTAAATCTGCAGCAGTGTAAAGGAAGGTGCAAGATACTGTTGTTTCGTTATGATTATATTTTCATAAATATCATGGAAGCATTGACTTTTACACATAATGCGTAGAAAAGTGAACTTAATTGCCATGTCATTCTTAGTCCCTTTTATAGTTGCATTTGAATAACATTGTAAAGTAAACTGTCAAATGAAAAGGTTTAACTTAACCTGTTCCACCTGATCCTCAAGAAAATGCCAAAGTAATGATTCTGTCCTGTCACATGTTTCAAGAAAGGCCGTACTTACTGAGTAAGGTCGGGCAGGTGGAGTGAATCTGTAAAGCAATGAATGAAAGACTGTCTCCATTGTCTTCTCTGTCAATCAAACATAATAAAATATCAGTTTAAGGTGGTGGGACCTACTGAGTGTGTCAGGTGGGTCAACATCATTTGTACTATTTTGTGCATCTTTGCATTTGACCACCTTTTTCTGATTTTTGCAGTTGTCTTTTTACAGTATCTGTAGTATAGTATGTCTGTAGTATAGTTACACAAATATGTTTACCCACTCTCCACTCTGGAGTGAAAATAATAGAAATCTTCATATGAAGCATACTGAAGATCACAGACATGTATGTAGGGTGTGCTGGGTGTGCTCAGGCACACCATAATGTCTCAAAATTTGGTACCTTGTGTCTCATTTTAAGTCTGTATTTTTTAAGTGGTGTTCAATTGTTTATTTAGAACAAGGTTATTTAAGTTTTTTATCCTTTAGTGTGTTTGATGAATAATAATAATAAAATACCTTGGGTGCATGCCCTGAAGTTATGCTGCACACACTTATGCTGTAGGTATGCAGACAATCAACCAGCCTCTGATTCATGAGACTCCAAACTGCTGTCTGCCAGTTTGTATTACGTGGCTATGGCCACATTTGTAAATTGCGTATATACTATAAAAATGTCACAGTAAATTAGGTAGTTAACATGTACTACTACTCTTATTTTTCCATGAGTGACCTGCAAATAAGCCCACAATAACCAATGTGTCCCTTTGCCATAAACTGGTTGGAGAACCATGCTCTAAATATTTGCCCACCTGCATATGATACAAAACCAAGGTTGTCCATCCCTAAGAACACATGCTTCATTGTACTGCAGTAACACATGAAAACTAAACCTTTTGGAGCACACAAGACCATAGAACCTTAGTTTGAGAAAATAGAAATTAAAAACTGTATGTGTTTAATACTTCATATGGAACACACTTTTACAAGTAAAATTCTGTAATACTTTAATAAAACAAAACAAATCATTGTGAAGCCAAGAATACTTTTGGACTCATTCAACACAACTTTATTAGCAAACAAATTAGTTTTATGTACAACAGGTAGCTATATTTCGGTTTTCATTCCTAAGCTATCATCAGCCTAACCCAGCAGGATACTCGTTATTATTCTGATGGCACTGATATATCAGACACTGCATAAACACAGGTTTCTGATCCACTTTGGATTGAGATACTCACTAGACACCTGAACATATATTGCCGCATGACTAGAAGTTGCCACTACCAACTGCAATAACAACAGTTTTTCTTTGCATAAATTATATTTAACTGTGTAAGAAATGTC
>Ga0123353_10005918_pt1 | contig 16174 bp, 15 predicted proteins | sample TergutLab28metaG_3_FD_92763 | JGI IMG/M metagenome (GOLD analysis project Ga0123353, IMG submission 92763) | Labiotermes labralis P3 segment gut microbial communities from Petit-Saut dam, French Guiana - Lab288 P3 | ecosystem: Host-associated > Arthropoda: Insects > Digestive system > Gut ... | reverse complement strand
AGCGCCGTTTCCGGCCGATCTGACCATCTGCCCGCCTTTTCCGGATTTGAGTTCGATATTGTGAATAACCGTACCCACCGGAATGTTCTGGAGCGGCAGCGCATTTCCAACTTTGATGTCGGCCTGCGTGCCTGATTCGATGATGTCGCCGACTTTTAGCTTGTTTGGAGCGATGATGTATCTTTTTTCTCCGTCTGCGTAGATGATCAACGCGATGTTGGCGCTTCGGTTTGGATCATATTCGATCGTTGCGACTTTGCCCGGAATACCGTCTTTATTTCTTTTGAAATCGATGATTCTGTATTTATGCCTTGTCCCGCCACCTCTATGCCGTACAGTAATCTTTCCTCTGACATTTCTGCCAGCGTGTTTTTTCAGTGTTACCGTAAGGGATTTTTCGGGGGTATCGGTCGTGATTTCTTCAAATGTAGAAACCGTCATTCCTCTGAGGCCGGGAGTTGTCGGATTGTATTTTTTGATTCCCATAGGTTTCGTCCCTCCTTATAGACTCTGGAAGAATTCGATTTCCTTACTCTTCTGTGTAAGGGTAACAATCGCTTTCTTAGTATCCGCGGTCCTGCCTACGGATCTTCCCATTCTCTTAACTTTACCTTTTACGTTCATGATGTTGACTTTCTCTACTTCTACGCCGAAGATTTCTTCCAGCGCAAGCTTGACCTGCGTTTTATTAGCATCTTTAGCCACTTTGAACGTATATTTTTTATTCTCAGCGTCATCCATACTTCTTTCTGAGATGACCGGTTTGATGATTACGTCGTAAGGGGTTTTCATTATGAATACACCTCCTCAATTTTATTGATCGCGTCTTTTGTAACGATAAAGCTTGTATGATTAATGATTTCATATACATTCATTGTCGATACCAAAGCTGTTCTTACTCCTGGAATGTTCGCCGCTGATTTGATGACATTCTCGTCTTTATCAGACATGACAATCAAAGCTTTTTTGGCTGCCTTGATATTCTCAAGGACTTTTATCATTTCTTTTGTCTTAGGCGCTTCTAATGCTAATGCGTCTAAAACGATGATTTCTTTTTCCTCCACTTTTGAGGATAAAACAGATTTCATTGCAAGCCTTCTGAGTTTCTTAGGCAGCGTATATCGATAGTCTCTCGGTTTCGGCGCGAATGTGATACCTCCGCCGACCTGTGACGGGTCTGTTGAGCTTCCCTGTCTGTGGCGGCCTGTTCCTTTTTGTCTGAACGGTTTTTTGCCTCCGCCTCTGACCTCGCCCCTGTTCTTTGCTGACTGGGTACCCTGTCTTTGGTTTGCCAGATAATTTTTTACAACTTCGTGAACAGCGTTCTGGTTTGGTGTGATTCCGAAAATCTCATCTTTCAGATCAATCTGACCGGCTTCTGCTCCCGCCATGTTTAACATTGTCACTTTTGCCATTTGTACTTCCTCCTTTCTGAAGCATTATTCCCTATTTGTCTTGACCTTTTACCGCGTACTGGATGCGAAGCAATCCGCCTTTTCCTCCCGGAACCGCACCTTTAACGAGCAACAGGTTTCTCTCTTCTATTACTTTCACCAAAACAACATTCTGTACCGTTACGGTCTCGCGCCCCATTCTTCCGGGACCTGCGTTTCCTTTAAATACCCTTGACGGATACGTACCGGCCGCCAGCGCTCCGGCCAATCTCTTATGCTTTGAACCGTGCGTCATAGGCCCTCTTGAATGACCGTGCCGTTTGATATTGCCCTGTGTTCCTTTTCCCTTGGAGATGCCTGTAACGTCCAGCTTCTTTCCAATTTCGAACTCCGTAACATTTAGAACCTGGCCAACTTCGTAATTTTCGTCGGCGGATGTAGTAAATTCAGCCAGATGTTTTTTCGCTGGAATACCTGCTTTTTTAAAATGTCCCGTCATCGGCTTATTGATTCGCTGCGGTTTTGCGTCTTCAAATCCGATCTGAACCGCGTTATAGCCGTCCGTTTCAGTGGTTTTCACTTGTGTGACCACGACAGGGCCCGCTTCAATTACCGTAACTGGAATTATTTCTCCTGTTTCCGTGAAAATCTGAGTCATTCCGATTTTCTTTCCCAATAATGTTTTCATATGTTTTCTCCTTTTCTTACAGCGGATTGTCCATTTGTTATATTCTGAACAATCATACTAAGGGGAGCACCCTTATTTCCACTGCTATAACTTGATTTCGATGTCTACGCCGGCTGGCAAATCGAGTTTCATCAGCGAATCGACGGTCTTATTCGTCGTATTGGTGATGTCAATCAGTCTCTTGTGTGTTCTCTGTTCGAACTGTTCTCGACTATCCTTATATTTGTGAACCGCCCGCAAGATTGTGACGACTTGTTTCTCAGTCGGAAGCGGAATCGGTCCCGCAACATCGGCGCCTGTCTTTTTCGCCGTCTCTACAATCTTGGCAGCTGATTGATCAAGCGCTTTGTGATCATAAGCTTTTAGCTTGATTCTGATTTTTTGTTGTTCGCTCATTTTTTGTTCCTCCTATTTTTGTACGTTTACGCTATGCTGGTACAAGGAATTCTCTTGTGGCATTTTCAACGTGTACAGAATTTTTTTCCTTCAGACTCGGGAATTACGCTTGCCGGTACACGCCACCGTGTGTTTCGTAATCATTTACACAAAACAAAAGCCGACGAATCCCTTCGCTCCCATCAAGTGGGAACAATTCTCTGTAGAAATTACCTGATAGCTCAGCAACTTCCTACTTCTTCGCCTTAAGCAAGCCTTTGTAGTATATCTGAAATCTCAAATTTTTGCAAGGGTTTTTTTTAGAAAATATAAATATTTTTAACTTTTTTTAATCTGATAATCCAATCATTTCAATGCTTCGATCTTACAAAACCGTACACGCATCCACGTGTTTTGTGTTTATTTTATCATTTGAGGTTTAAATGATACATATTTAATGGTAAGATAATTTTAGCTGTAATCACAAGACTAACTAAATTATTTATGAATTGGAGATCATTCAGATATGAAAAAAGACATAAAAGACATAATAAAAAGATCAAAAGATAAGTCTGAAAAAAAAGTAAAAGGGCAAGATCAAGATAAAAAGGCAAAAAAGGAGAATAAGATAAAAAACAAATCGGATGACAAACCGGAAAATCCTAAAAAATCCAAAAAAACAATAATTATCATAGTTCCCCTGCTACTTGTGGCCGCCGCCGCCGCTGTCTTCCTTTTTCTCTTTGGCCCCGATTATCTTATGACGGGAAAAGCGGAGAAGTCAGCAATGAAGTCAGTCGAAGGCATGTTTGATTCGTTTAAAACCCTTGACTTTGGCAAGGCAGAAGAATATATCGATATGACAGGTGTGGATGTACCAAAAGATTATACCCCCTTCACCAATCTTCAAATGATTCGAAATGTGCTTTTTGATCGTTTGAACGGACAAATCGTATCATCAGAGCGGATAGATGAAAACACGGTCACTGTAAAAACGAACGTTACTGCTGTCAGGATCAAGCCCGTTATGGCTGAATTTGCTGTAAAGGTGTTGGATTTTACGATAAGGGATCTGCGATCTGAAAACCCGCTCAGCGATAAAGAAAAAGAGAAAAAAATAAATGAGCTTTTGGAGGCTTGCGCTTCAAAGCCTGATCTTGAAACCGTAACCAACGAAGTGGATATCGTTGTTAAATACGTAAACGACGCTTGGATGGTTGTTTCGGACGACTCTCTGATCAACGCGCTCTATGGAGGTATTATCGATGTAGCCGGCGACCTGTTTTCAGCAGATCCTGAGCCTGTGCCTGAATTAGATTCGGAATCCAAGCCGGGTTCCGGCTCCAGTGGATCACATTAATCTTAATCGATGGCGCATCACTGCGCGCATCTTCAGTCATCGTCTCAAAAACCAGATTTTCATTAACATATTAACATAACTGCGATTACAGGAATATGCTTCCTCCGATAAATTCCCTCATGATTGAATTGTTGACGATGACGGAATCATCTTCGATGGTCTCGAAAAATCGCAAAAATTTGAGCATTCTCACCGCTTCACTGTACTCCGGTTCGTCTTGCTTAATCGCATTAAGCAACGGCCACGCATATTTCTTCAGCACGGCAAGTTCATAAATGTGCGCCGAGTTAAAAAAGACATCGGCTTCTCCGTTATACGGGAAAATATTCTTGTATTCACCCTCCCGCACTTTTGGCCATAACTTGATGGTGCTTTGCGCCGTATGCCCTCTAAACTGAAAGTCTCTAACCATACGCCGCAGCATCCTTCCATCGGTCACCGGAATTCTATTGTGATCGTCGATGTTCAACTGTGTAAACGGACTTATGTAAATTTTAAACTTTTCTTCTTTTGAAAGGTCCGGGGTCATCGCTTCGTTCAGCGCATGGATGCCTTCAATGACAATAGGTTGAGTGCTGTCGATCGCAACTTTACGATCGCCAAACCGTTTTTCCCCGGCGAGAAAATCAAATGTCGGTAAATCAACCGACTCGCCTTGCAGCAAAGCGTTCATATGATCATTAAACAATTTAACATCAATCGCGCAAAGGCCTTCGTAATCCGGTTCGCCATATTCATCGAGCGGTGTAAATCCCCGATTAACAAAATAATCATCTGTACTCAAATACAGAGGATCATGTCCGTTGACTTTCAGCTGGATGCAAAGCCTTTTAGCAAAAGTTGTCTTACCGGAAGACGATGGCCCCGCAATCAAAACGATTCGCTTGTCTTGATTGGTAATCATGTCAGCAATTTCGGCCGTCTTTTTTTCATGCAGCGCTTCTGACAGCTGGATCATCTCTTTATATTGTCCGTTTCGGATTTTCTCATTGAGATCCGCTACATAAGAAATCCCCATAATGCGGCTCCATTTAGTCGCTTCGCGAAATGCGTCGTATAGTTTGACTTCGTCCTCATATTTTGGAATTACGTTGGGAACGGAAGGGTGCGGAAACCGAAGTAAAAAACCACCTTTATATTTACGCAGTTCGAAGTGCTCTATGTATCTCGTGGACGGAACCATTAGACCGTAAAAAAAATCTCTGTACTCTTCAAGGGAGTAAAATTTAACAAACTCAATTCCAATGTCTGCCTCAAGCAGCCTTGCCTTTTCCTTCTGGCCATCGGCGACCAGCATATCAAAAGCTTCTTCACGATTTACCGATTTTCTGACAAACGGGATGTCTTCAGCAACGATTTGCCTCATTCGCTGTTCAATTTCAACAACTTGCTGATCGGTAACTGGATTGGCGGATTCAATTGTGGATTCAATCTTCGTATAAATTCCTTTGTTCAAAGAGTTCAACATCGAAACATGAACCTTTCTCATTGTATCATGAACCGCTTTCAGATAAATGAGCGTCAGGCTGTGCTGATAAATTAAATTCGCTGCTGGATTACGCATATCCAGAAATTCTACAGTGCAAGGATATTTAATTGTTTTTACCAAATCTTCAAGTTTGTTGTTTACTTTTGCAGCTAAAACGCGATAAGAAACCTGATCTTCAAATTGTTTGACTAGCGTCTCAAGCTTTATCCCTTCTTCAACTTCCAATTCTTTCCATTCGTTTCTCGGTTCTATTTTCAAGCTTATCTTCATCAAGAATCACTCCTGCTTTTCAATTTAAAACTGCGTTCACTTTGTAAACTTATGCTATTATACCACAAAGCAATAAATGATTTGCATCAAAGTTATATTTTCAATTAATTTGGTTAAAATATGTTTGGAAAGGAGTGATAAACATGAGAAATTTAACTCTTGCACTAATTATTATCGGCGCTATAAATTGGGGACTTGTTGGGCTTTTCAGATACGATTTGATCTCAAGTATTTTTGGAATTAATCTGATGATGATCAGCAGAATCATTTTTGTTCTCGTAGGAATTGCCGGACTGTATGCGATTACCTTCTTCTGGGATAGAAAAAGAGAACGAAGAATCTCAATGCAATCTTAAAGCCACTTTTTAAAAACACAGGATACGATTCGTATCCTGTGTTAACTCTACATGTACTGAGTCATTTTTTAACGACATATCGGTCCAATTTCTTCTTCTACATAGCCACCTCTGCCACAGAACCAGCCCGGCATACAAAATAGTAGTATGAGAATCAGAAAAAAGAAAAGTATGCTGTCGTCCATTCCTCTAAACATATCGTTTACCTCCTTGAAGTTATCATGATTTTAATGATTTATTTTTCTTTATACTATATGCCGGATTCAATTTTTGTGTTACTTAGGGCTTATTGAAAAACTTACATAAATATCGGACTCGATTATAATTTTCTTTCTTTGAGAATCTCAAACAATTTTTTCATTTCATCTTTATGGAGTGTAATACCCCTGGACATGTGCGCATGCTCCGGATCCCAGTCTCTTAGATCGTACTTTGACCCGCTTCCGTTCCACGCAACCAGATTCAGCTCCTTTTTCCATCCGGTTGGATATGAGGAGATCACCCCCAAATGCTCCGTAATTTCAAATGTTACATCGTCTCTTTCTCTTTCATTTACTGCCATTAATTATCTCCTTTCCCAAATAATTCAACCCCTTTTGTATATTCCTGATTATATTATATTTGTTAATATATGTCAATAGAAAATTTTACTCCATCACCATGGATTTTCGAAGCTGAATTGCCTTTTCCTTACCTTTCAGAATCTCGACCAGCTTGACCGCGAATTCCATCGCTGTTCCCGGGGCGCTTGATGTGATGACTGTGCCGTCCACAACCACTCTGTCACCCAAAAGCCTGGCTCCAATCAAATGATTTTCCATGCCAGGGAAGATGGTTGCTTTTTTACCAGTAAGCACGCCGGCTTTAGCCAAAACCATAGGCGCCGCGCAGATTGCCGCAAGATACTTATCGTTTTGTGAAAAAGCTTGAATGTGCTTTATAAGTCGGTCATGCGCGCACAAATTGGTCGTTCCCGGCATTCCGCCCGGCAAAACGATCATTTCACAAGTTTCATAATTTGCTTCCTCATATAGTCTGTCGGCGTCAACCGAAATCGCATGGGCGCCCTTCACAGACTTCTTTCCTGTTATCGAAACGGATTCCACGTTCAGCTCTCCCCTTCTCAAAACGTCGATGATGGTTACCGCTTCGATCTCTTCAAATCCGTCCGCTAAATGTACATAAATCATTTCCACTCCTCCTTTGTGTCTTTACCTAAAAGTATTGTCTATAAATAAATTTCTTGAACATTGGTTTATAATACGCTAAAATGCATCTAAGAGTTGCTGCTTAAAGTAAGCATACCTCTGTATAAAGAATAAGTCAAAGCAAATCTTCACACCGAAGAGTTTGCGAAGAAGGTGAGGAAAACAATGTATCAGGTAGGAATCATTACGGCCAGCGATAAAGGATCCATCGGGCTGCGCACCGATCTTTCAGGGCCGGCTATCGCGGAGATTGTAAATGAATTTTCGAATTTTAAGGTAAAAAAATATTTATTAGTTCCGGATGATGAAGAAATATTGAAAGAAACGATGTGTAAAATGGCAGATGAGATGGGCATCCACTTAATTCTGACGACAGGCGGTACAGGATTTTCCAAAAGAGACGTGACTCCGGAAGCCACGCTTGCAGTCATCGACAGGCTCGCGCCTGGCATACCGGAAGCGATGAGGGCGATCTCCTTAAGAACTACGCCGAGGGCAATACTTTCCCGCGCCCAAGCCGGTTTGAGGGGGGAGACATTGATCGTGAACCTGCCGGGGAGCCCCAAAGCCATCGAAGAAACGCTCGCAGAAATTCTTCCTTCTATCGAGCACGGGCTCGACGTACTAACGAGACCTTCCGTCGATTGCGTGACTTAATTATTGTTTTCGGGACGCGAACGCGATTTTCGCGTTCGTTTTCAGCCACCTAGCGTGACATCACAGTCCTGATACCAATCAAGGGCTTTCAGAAAATGCCCTTTTTCGAAATCCGGCCAATAAGGCTCGATGACGAAAATATCAGAGTACACCGACTGTACCGGCAGAAAACCGCTGAGTCTTCGTCTTCCTCCCCATCTGATGATCAGATCAATCCGGGAGATATCCGACGAAGCGATCTTCCCCGATTGCAGCGCGCTCCTAAGGTCCCATTCCCAGTCGTAATTTACGAGAAAATTGAGTTTGATCAACTCGCGGCCGAAGGCTACTCTGTGATTAGCATATGGCAGCAACTCCTTTGGAAAAGCTGCAGAAGCTGTATTGCCGATGACAAGCAAATTGGCGTCGCGATTTGCGAGGCTCTCCACCGCGTCGATGCAGGCTTTTGTAAACGCTTCCCGCTGATCGAAGGCTCTTTTGTTGTTGTCCCGTGTAAAACCATAAAAAGTAGCTTCTTTAATCCCATATTCCAGCATCATTTCATACAAATCAAAGCCCGGAGAGATTCCGTGGGCATAACCGTCTTTTTTTCCCATTCCATGTTCCTGCGCCCAGCGTCTGTTTCCATCCGGGATGATTCCGATGTGCTTCGGTATTCTTTTGTACATTTGACTTTTCCTCCGAATATCGTATGCCTACAATATCCATTCTGCCCCGATAGTCTGCTGTTCATTCATTGGTGTTACGAATCAAATAAAAAGGTCTGGGCAATGGGTTGCTCCAGACCGAGTTATCAAACTTTAAATAAATCTGTACTTAAATATTTTTCACCTCTGTCAGGGAAAATTACAACGACCACCCCTGAATCCAGTTTTTTGATTACTTCCAGAGCCGCGAGCATTGCCGCGCCACTGCTCATACCCACAAAAATCCCTTCTTCAGAGACGATTCTACGAGCCATTTCAAACGCTTCTTCTGATTCAACTTTGATGCTGATGTCGATTTGACTCGGATCATAGATTTCAGGCACAATCGCCTCTTCCATACTTTTGAGCCCTTGTATGTAATGTCCCTTCACAGGATGCGCTTCTACAATTTTAATCGCAGGATTTTTTTCTTTGAGTCCCATTCCGACTCCCATAAGCGTCCCCGACGTGCCTAGAGATGATACAAAGTGCGTCACAGTTCCGTTTGTCTGGCTCCAAATTTCTTCAGCAGTGGCTAAATAATGGGCCATCTTATTGTTTTCGTTTGAAAACTGATTGAGATTATAATAACGGTCGGGATACTGCGCAACTAATTCTTTTGTCTTTATAATGGCGCCGTCCGTGCCCTGTGATGGGTCTGTCAAGATAACCTCGCCCCCAAAAGCCTTGATCATTTTTTGACGTTCGATGGAAACAGCCCCACTCATCACAATATTTACCTTATATCCTTTCACACGGCCAATCATCGCAAGACCGATTCCAGTGTTTCCGGAAGTTGCTTCAATAATAATTTTGTCTTTCGTCAAAACGCCGTCCTCTTCCGCCTGCTCGATCATTTTAAGCGCGATCCTGTCTTTTATGCTTCCTGTAGGATTAAAACCCTCCAATTTCGCGTAGAGCGCAACATTCGGATTGGTGTTCATATGATTGATCTTGACAAGTGGCGTATTGCCAATTGTTTCAAGGATGTTATTGTGCATTTTTTGACTCCTTCCATTTTTTGTTTTATATTATAATTGTTTTTACCCTGATCTTGTAAATCTCAAACGTTCACATAAAAATTTTATTTGCTTGTTGACCGGATGATGACAACTTGTTATGATTGTACTAACGAAATCAGTATTTATGTTCTGTTTGTAAACAGCTAAGAGGGAAGCAGGTTTAAATCCTGCGCGGTACCGCCGCTGTGAGTGTCGAGTTTTACTTTAATCTGCATATCGCAAAGAGAAAACCACTGGGCCAAAATGCCTGGGAAGGATAAGTAAAATGTTGAAACACAAGCCAGAAGACCTGCATAAAATACGCGTTAGGACCTGCGGTTAACAAGTTTTGCGCAATGGAGCACAACAATAAATTGTGTTTCCATCTTTATATTCAATCAGTAAAAACGGACTGTATGAGGCAGTTCGTTTTGTTGTTTTTGATTGATTAAAAGAAAGCATAGGGAGGTTCACTATTGATGAAACTAAAAAATCGATTATTTGCGATATTATTGACCATCAGCATGGTCTTTGTAATGATACCTCAGCCCTCATTTGCGGTATCCGTAGAAGACGCGCTCGATCAAACAATCCAAAATTATTATCTGGATGATCAAAACGGAGTGCTAACCGACTGGAAAGAACTTGCGACAGTTTACGCGGCAGAGGAAGATCTGACAGCTTATTCCCTGCCCTCTACGGTTACCGGAACGAACTCCACTACCGTAATGGTTGCTCTCATGAAAGGAGATATGGAAACTGCAGAGGATTACGCGAAAAAAATGGTATCCGGGACGACATTAATCTCTGGGCAAAACTGTTTTGAAAACTCCCTTAATCTGATTGCAATCGAAGCCTATAACCGGTCAGCCAGTTTATCCGGCACATATGCCTTAGCCCCTTATGACAAAAATTCGGCACTCAGTGCTATTTTGAAATTCCAGGAATCTGACGGAGGTTTTGTCTTAGGCCAGGGCGGTGATCCCGACACGACCGGCATCGCATTGGCCGCGCTTTCTATCTTTCGTGGCTACAGCAATGGAGACATCAATGTAGATCAAGCAATCAACTCCGCGAAAACATCTCTTAAGAATACACAGAGGCCAGACGGCGGTTTCGCCGGAAAACTGTCTGGATACAATTCCCAAAGCGCCGCTGTGGTAATCTGGGGTTTGATAGCATTACAGGAGAATATCTATTCAAATTGGAACAAAGGAGGAAATACGCCAATCAGCTCAATGCTAACCTTTTTCATCGACGGCGGAGGGTTTGGTGTAAAGGACACAAGCAGGCTGGATATCGCTGCCACACGAGACACAGGACTCGCGCTGGCGCAGCTAAAAAGTGGAAAATCCTTTTTTACTGCTTTGACATGCAATCAAGTTCAGTATAAAAGTATTTTGATGCAATTGATCGCAGAGGATGGGAAGTATTATTCGCGGAATGTAACGGTGAAGAGTGATGAAACCCTGGAGGACGCGATCGACCGAACGTTGGGCAATAGCAGCGCTTCTTTAGACGATTACAACTGCTATGTGGATGGCGAACTGATTGATGCTATGTCATTCGATCTGGATGGCGGAAAAAAAGTACTTGCTGTCCACGAAAGTTTCACCGATGTAGCCTACTTCAAAACAAAACCTTCAGACGAACTTGGCGTCAATCAGGCCACCATAAATTTCGGCGAATCTTTAACATTAACACTGGTTATAAAAGAACTTGATTCAACGTCTCCTGAAATCCCGATGAATGGATTTCCAGTGGACAGTGACGGAGATGGTTATGAAGATGGATATACTGACGCAAGCGGTAAGATTGCTGTAAGCTTTATTAGTGCAAAAACTTATGCCATAACTGCACTAAGAGGTTATTATGCTCCTCCTGATTATAACTACGAGCAATTGATTGACGACGCGACAGCCATTTTACCTGCAGAAATTACAATGAATCCTTCAGGCCAAACGAATCTGGCCACTGTCAGTGTACGCATCGAAGGCGTATCAGAAAACATTCTTTACAATCCCGTGTTAGCCGTAGGAAACAGTGGGCAAAAACAGTTAACCGTTCTGGATGCGGTCACCCAGGCATTGAAGGATGCAAAAGTTTCTTATAAACAAGACGCCGCAGGTTATATCAACGAAATTGGCGGCATCGCTTCCAAAACCGGCGGCATCGATAATGACGGATGGGGCTGGGATGGCTGGCAATACAACATTATCGAAGAGAAGTATTTAAACGGGACCGAATACGTCTCCGGAATGAAAAATCAGCCGATTCAAACAGGCGATGAAATCGTCGTCTATTACGGTGACTATACCATGACGACTGTCTATCCTTTCATTGAAACTACACTCAATGCCGATAAAAGTGTTACCATCCAAATCGATGCTTGGCAAAATGATGAAAACTGGGTAACTTATTATGCCCCAGTGAAAGGTGTCACCGTATTATGGGCAGAAAATACATCGAATGAATACATCGGCGTGACTTCCGGGGACGGCATCGTTATCATCCCCGCGGAAAAAGCGAGAGCCGGTACGTATACTTTACAACTTCATAAAACAGACGATTATGGCCTCCCCTCGATCGTCCGGCTGGCGCCTGGGTACACGGTCACAGTTACAAACTCCGGCGCGTCCGGAAGCAATCCTGCCCCACCTGCAATCAAAGAAGTGTATATTACTGTGCATGCCGTTATTAAGAAGGACACGATCGGACTTTACAAGAAAACTGCCATTCCCTGGTTTGAGGGCATGACCGCCCTGGATTTACTTTTAAGTACTGGCTTAGATTGCAATGTAAACAGTGACGAAGCATATGGAAAGTACATATCCAGCATCAAAGGATATGCAGAACTCGGTTACGGTCCTAACAGCGGATGGCTGTGCAAGATCAACAATAAAGGAATCATGCAATCTTCGGCTAAGGAAGAACTAAACCCTAAAGATAACGTCTTATGGCATTACACGGAAGACTACACAAAAGAGCTTGGACCAGTCGATTGGAATGGCTCCGACAATCCAACGGTTCCACTTTCACCATTTGCCATCGTGTATGAAAGCAACGCAAAGACATTTACAGATGTTCCCGACAGCCATTGGGCCAAATCGTATATTTACGATCTGCTATCAAAGCGAATTATCACCGGAAAATCAGATACGATTTTCGCTCCAAACGACACGATTACAAGGGCTGAATTCGCCACTATTCTCGCGCGCGTAAGCGGTGATGCACTTCCTGCTGCAAGCGGAAAGTTCTCTGATGTTAGCGCGGGCAGTTGGTATGCGCAATATGTAGAATGGGCTGTCCGGACCGGCGTCACACAAGGGATGAATGCCCTGTCATTTGCGCCTAACCACAATATTTCACGCGAGGATATGGCAACCATGATCATGCGTTACGCCGCGTATAAAAAGATTATGCTTCCCCAAGAAACGAGTGGTATAACATTCGCTGATGATACGCAAATCGCGGCTTACGCGAAAGAATCGGTCACGGCAATGCAAAAGGCCGGGATTGTTTCAGGTCGTGGAAACAACAAATTTGAGCCAAAAGGAACCGCCACGAGAGCCGAGACGGCTAAAATGATCTCTGAATTCATCCGATTGGCTGCCCCGGAGGTTACCGCCCCGGAAGCGAAAGCAGAGAATGCGCAAGCTGTTGTCTCCGCTAAAATCAAGGAAACGGCGCAGCTTCTGATGCAAAAGGTAAAGAATCCCACGATTGGTTCTGTCGGAGGCGAATGGACGATCATCGGATTGGCCCGCTGCGGGGAACCGGTTTCTGCCGAATATTTCGATGGTTATTACAATTGTGTGTTGGCTGAACTGAAAGCTTCCGAAGGCGTCCTTCATAGAGTCAAATACACGGAGTATTCGAGGCTTATTCTGGCGCTGACAGCGCTTGGGAGAGATGTAAGTAATGTAGGCGGGTATAATCTGCTGCAATCCTTGGCGGATTTTGATACATTAACAAAACAAGGCATAAACGGACCGATTTTTGCGCTAATCGCATTGGATTCTTATGATTACGACATTCCATCGGCATCGGGCGTGAGCACGGTGACAACGAGACAAAAACTCATTGACTATATTCTGGAAAGGGAATGTAAAGATCAACAAGGAAACAAAGGCGGTTTCTCCCTTGGCGCCGAAGAGCCGCAAATCGATATCACAGGAATGGCATTACAGGCATTGTCAAAATATAAAGATCAGAAAGCGGTGGCCGAAGCGATTGACAGAGGCGTCGCGACGCTTCAGAGATTGGAAAAAGAACCATCAAGCCAATCTTTATGGAACGAAAGCACTGTTGAAAGCGCAGCGCAGACGATCGTCGCAAAAGCAGCGCTCGGCTTGGATCCGTCAGAAAATGTGAATGAGTTAATGAAATACGCGGCAAGCGGCGGAGGGTTCAGCCATGATGGAAGCAAATCCTTTGATCTTATGGCGACAGAGCAAGCTTTTTACGCACTTGTCGCGTATGATCGATATTTGTCTGGAAAGAATGCGATTTATGATATGTCGGATGTAACCAAAATGGGAGTATACGAATATGAGGAAAAATAAATTATGGTTACTGTTTATTTTGGTACTTCTTTTTGGATTTATAACTGCTTGCGGCGCCAAAGTGGTGGATCAAGAAAACGCTGCGGGGTTGGTTGCGGATAGAGAGACTGAAGCGGAGCTGAAAGTAGATACTGACGTAGAAACAGACGTAGCGACAGAAGTAGATACGAACGCAGACATTTCGAGTTCAGCCGAAGCTGCTATACCGGACGCAACTGAACCAGTCATATCCAACACGACTCCCGAGATACAGAACGATAGTCAAAACCGTGATTCCGATCGTGATCCTAATCCACCAAAGCAAACGAAGACCTGTAAGATTTCAATCAATTGCGCGACAATCCTCGATAATATAGAAAAGCTATCCAACGGAAAAGAAGAAATCGTTCCATCGGACGGAATCATTCTCGCGGAAAAAGAAGTTGAATTGCTGGATGGGGAGAGTGCTTTTGACGTGCTTCTGAGAGCCACGAAGGCGGAAAAGATGCATATGGAGCACTCGAAGACACCGTTATATAAGAGCGCCTATATAGAAGGAATTAGCAATCTATACGAGTTTGACTGCGGAGAGCTTTCAGGCTGGATGTATAAAGTCAACGGCATTTTCCCAAGTAATGGCTCAAGCAATTATCAGTTGCAGGATGGAGATGTCTTGATCTGGATTTATACCTGTGATCTTGGCCGAGATATCGGAGGGGATTGGAACAGCCAAAACTTATAATGATATCAACGAGAGATCAATAATTGTGGGATGAGATTATTGATTTTCCATCATAAAAGGAGGAAATAATTGACAGCATTTATTCTTAAGATAATTGCATCGGTTTGTATGCTAATTGACCATATCGGAGCAGTGTTCCCATCATCTACCCCGAGTCTTTTTCGGCTTTGATACCCATCGCCTTTATTCCTTCTATTTTTATTGCGAATGTTCTTCCTGATTCTTTCCCTATCAGTCCAATAGAATTTGCGGCAATCATAATGAGCTTATACACGGCTGGGGCATTATGCTTTGCTTACTTTTTACCTGATCGTGAAAACGAAAATGAGGATCCCAAAAATTTTATCTCGTTTTTAGTTGCATCGCCATTGCTGTTAACTTCTGTCCTCTTTTCGTCAGATTATGATGCGTTTGGCGTGTCTTTGATCTTCCTTTTATATTTGGGTGAGCTACCCAAAGCTAAAGCCTTTGGGCTTCCTGTTTCATAAGCAAGAACTTACAGCTTACCATAAGTGATAAACCACAGCGGTTCCGGCCTCCACAGGACTCTACGCTCTGCGCTCCACAGAGACGGTTTTATATTACGTTGCTTTCAAAGCTTCCATTAAAATCATTTCTGCACTCTTGACATCTCTGGATGGATGGTAATATCCACAATGTTCACATTTATAATGCCTTATTTCCAAAGGGTGTTTTGTATTCTTTTCACAAACAGGGCACTTTTGAGTTGATGGAAATCCTCGTGCTACGACATGAGTTTTTGGGCTGGTTTTCAGCCCCGCTTTAATGAAACCCATTGCCGAATGTTGTACTTGTTTTCCAAAGAGCCCTTTGTGCCAATTTGCTATCATCTCATCTTGGATTGCTATCATGTCATTGTTATTTAAGAGTTTTGAAACTTCCTTTTTCGCAATATCTCTCTTTTTATTGTTTTGTTTCTCATATGCTATTTGTAATTTATAAACACGTTTTCTATGATTTGAGCTTTTCTTCTTACCATTTTTGATGAATGCCTTATTGATATTTTTACTATTGCATTTAATTGATTTTGATTCAGGAACCGATATATTAATTTCTTCACCTGTATTAAACGTCATATTTGTTGATATACCAAAATCAATTCCCAAAGCAGCACCTGTTGGCTCTGTATTTTGTCTTTGAGAATACATTGTGATATGGAAATATAAGCCTGAAGGTTTACGTACCAATTTAGCATTAGCATACTCAATATCTCCAGGCATTTGTTTTAACCCGCGTACTTTAACAGGTTTTCTTAACCCTTGAATTGAAATCGTATTGTTCTCATAATTAATTCGGTAAGTTGTTCCGTATTGCCTTAATGGAACTGAATTACAATACGTCTTGAATTTAAGCCTGCCTGCCTTTTCACCTTTTGCTTTCTTT